>Ga0082335_1002324_pt1 | contig 36062 bp, 42 predicted proteins | sample Subgrocontami58m_FD_72375 | JGI IMG/M metagenome (GOLD analysis project Ga0082335, IMG submission 72375) | Subsurface groundwater microbial communities from S. Glens Falls, New York, USA - GMW37 contaminated, 5.8 m (SPADES assembly) (version 2) ... | reverse complement strand
ATCGGCAAAAATCGGCTGCAAAGTTAAATTGGGCAAACGGAGTAAAAAGTACAAAATGACAATTGTCAAACCAACAACTATCCCCCATTTATATTTTACAATAGACCTCATCAAACAATTATACCAATATCCATGCATGTTGGGGCAAATGCTTGCTTTGATTATTCGCTCAAGCTCTTCATGGGCTGGTACCTGGTTAGTTAAATTGTTTTTCTCTGCTTAATACACTGATTATTCTTATTAAAAGAATATACAAAAGTATTGTCCCATATAATACATGAGAGAGTAAGAAAATAAACACACCGCTAAATACCTGCGGATTTTTTATATTAACGGAAATTAAAATATATCCTAGAATCGCAAAGGGGAGAAAAATTTTTAAGTATCTTTTGGAGATATGGCGGAAAGAATAGAAGATAGCTAAAAAGGGGATCGCCAGCAAAACAAAATGATGCTGCCAGGAAAGCCCGACACCAATTAAACTTAAAACTATAAATAAGCTATATTCATTCATCTCCATTAATACGGATTGTCTTTTCGTCTTTGTAATTAAAATACTTGTTAAAAGTAATAAGAATAAAGCCGCGTAGTTGACTATTCTCGCCGCATTACTTGGGAAATCTATCCTTGCCAAAAATCCCGTCAAGGCCTGGTTATAATAAATATCATTACCGATTGTAGGGATATTGGGAAAGACTTTAAAAAGATACTCTTGCCACAACTCTTTACCAAATAAAAAAATAGTTAAGAATGTGATCGAAAATACAGTTAATAAAGCCGCACTTGCAATCTTAAATTCTTTTTTGCGTATAAAAAACAGCAACAAGAATACGGGTGTAAGTTTTATAGCAGAAGCTACGCCCAAAGCCACACCGGCAAGGTTTTTATTACCAGTTCTATAACCATAGAAACAAAGGCTTGCTAAAAATAAAATAAATAGATTTACTTGCCCCATTCCCAGATTATATTTGACTGGAAAAGATAGCATAGCCAAACCAAAAACCAAGAGGAAAACTAATATATCGAACTTTTTGTTAACTAATTTTAGAATTAAAAATATTGAAATTGTTAACGCCAAAACCGACAAACTTATCCAAATTTTTTCAGATAATCCATATGAAATAATCCCAAATGGAGCAAAGAATAGCAGGGCAGATGGAGGATAGTTAATAACAAAACCTTGATTATGGTATGGGCTCTGGCTGCTTAGAATCAATTGAATTGATTGGTAATAAATTAAAAAATCGCCTAGTTGAAAAGTTAGTAGAATTCTTGTTACAGTGAATATTGCATACACCAACAACAATGAAACAAGAAGTAGCATGAAAAAAAAATTTCTAGTTTGGATTATCTTTAGTATATTTTTTCTCATTTTAACCCCAATTACTACTTTTGCTGCTACAATTCCCTATCTTATCACACCCGATATTCCTGGCTCCCCACCGCCATTCGTTGGCGTGACCTTCTTTACAAAGGAATTCAAAATCAATTACCAATCAGGCAGGATTATACTAATATCCATGCATATTCTGGCAATTACTTGCTATTGGCTTTTGGGGAAATTAATTCTATGATTAAAATATGGCTGTCAGGTTTCGCTGTTTCCGTATCTTTCTGTCAATCTTTGTTTTCTTTATTCTTTTTGGTGTAATTTTATTAAATTCAGCATCTGCAGATTGGACTACTGCCCGCTTTAACAGCAACAATACTGCTGCCCCTCCTTACTCTGTTGCTGAACCAATTGAGACTTTATGGACCAGTCAAAACTATGGTGCTAGTATGGGTAGCCCTTTAACCGACAAAGAAGACAACATATATTTTTCATCTTTTAATAAAGGCATCGTGGCTTTGGATAAAAATGGCAACCAAAAATGGGTTTTTGCTGCTACAGTTGAAGGCAGTCCTGTTATAGATAACGAGGGTAATATTTATTTTGCAGGAGGCGCTTGTTACGACATTATTTTTTCTTTAAACAAAAACGGACAGGAAAGATGGAATTATAATGTTAGGCCCCAAGGGGTCGCATGCGGCAATTTTTCTGCAAGACCACCGGTTTTATCCAGAGATCAAAAAACTGTCTACAGCTCGGTTAGTTACCCCAGTAAAACAATGCTGGCGCTAAATTCAAACGGCACTTTGAAATGGCAAGCCGGCATAAATGGTCACGATCCCGCTACTATTACAGTAGGACCTGATGAAACTATTTATGTGGGAACAGGCGGAAGCGGCTATCTTTTCGCTTTAGGTCCAAATGGCATCAAATGGCAGGCGTTTACTGCCGGCGGTTGGACTGTTACTGTCCGAACCCCTATTTTGGATTCTGCCGGAAATATTTATGTGGTGGCCTTGGGGGCAGTCCCAGCAGCCATAGTTTCTTTTGATCCCTCGGGCCAAAGAAGATGGATTATACGCGGCTCTGAAACTTCTGGCTTTACCAGTTTACCAGCGCTAAAAGATCAAAGATTGTATACTAGCGAAGGAGCAATTATTAAGGCTATTGATATTGCAAACGGGGCCACTGTCTGGCAATGGTCTCCACCGTTTCCCACCAACAGACATCTCTCACCCCTAACAATTGATAAAGACGGCAATATTTACGGCACGCTAGGCGATAAATTGTTTGTCATTGATCCTAATGGGCAAACAAAAAATACCATTACTTTGGGAAATTATTTAGGGTGGACAATCATCCCCCAGGATAACCTGATTCTGGTTACAAAAACTAATATCTCTGATGGACAGATAATAGCATTGGGCAAAAAGCAAATCACCAAAACTCCCTTAATTTTAATTCCCGGGATTGGAGGGAGTGAGTTAAAAATTCTTGATAATACTTTTTGGAATAAAGCTGATGGCCATGGAGGAACTTTTAACCGCGCTTATGGACAAGATGAAAAAGTATGGGTTAATGAAGGAGAAGCTGGAAATCCAGGCCATGATGATTATTTTGATATTTTACGGATGAAAACAGATGGGGTAAATTCAGAGGCAAATTTGGGATTAACAGGAAATCTGTATAATGGAGCTTATGGCGGAGCCATTAGTTTTTTCACTGCCAATGGCTATGTTTTGGGTACGGACTTTTTTGTTTTTCCTTATGATTGGAGAAAAGATATAAGTTTAACTAAAGATTTGCTGGACCAAAAAATTCAGGAAATTAAAACTCAAACAGGCAGTCAAAAAGTTGACATAGTAGCCCATTCCATGGGAGGACTGGTAGCCAGAAACTACATTGCAGATCCGGCCAAAGCTCAAAATGTCAGAAAATTATTTACATTAGGAACCCCCCATTTGGGATCACCATACTTTCTGAAAGCTTTAAGATACGGTGTTCAGCTAGAACCTGTATTATTACTAGGACTAATTAAATTAGCACCATCTGCGGTAAATGATGTTATACAAAACATGATTGGAGGTTATGAATTGGCTCCCAGTCAAACATACTATAATTTATACGCAGGTCAGGATAATCAGCACCCATATCCTTTCGCGGATTTAAGAGATATTGACAGTAACAATGTCACCGGAGCGCTAAATTATTCGCAATTAAAAACTCTGCTGACAAATTTAAATCACAACACCTCGCTCTTTACTCCAAGCGAAGCTTTCCATAATTTAGACAGCCAAATTGCCAACAGCAACGGCGTGGAAGTTACCAATATTGTTGGATCCGGCATGGCCACTCTTGGTCAAATCATTGAAAAATATAAAATAGATTTTGCCGGAATAAAAATTCCTGAAAAAGATGAGTTTAAAATCAATGGCGATGAAACAGTTCCACTTTTGAGCGCTTCTTTTGGTTCCCCAACAGTATTTTATACCAAACAAAAACATGGCGAATTACCTGGTAACGGGCCTGCTTTAAATTTAGTCAAAAATATTTTAAGCGGAAACAGTCAACTTCCCAATGGAGTCTCCAATCAACCATATCAATTTTCCGGAACAGGTTTATCTAGTCATTCTCCTGTTAACATTCATGTTTATGATGCAGAGGGAAATCATACAGGGCCATTAGCAAATGGAGATTTTGAAGCAAATATCCCGGGGTCTAGCTATGACACTTTAGAAGATGCCAAGTTTATTTTCCTACCGGACAATGGACAATATACCATTAAATTTGAAGCAACAAATCTGGGCAGTTTTGATTTTAAAATCAGAAAGTTTAAAAATGACGAAAATACTCAAACTATTTTATATAATAATGTTCCTCTGACTAACTCCACCAAAGCCCAAACCATTTTGGATACTAATTCCACCCAACCTCCTGTTTTACAAGTTGATCAAGATGGAAACGGCACAATAGATACTCAAGTAAACTCATCTGCCATCCTAATCGGCAATGCCAATTATGATAAAACACCACCGCAAACTACTATTCAACTATCTGGCACTCAAGGAAATAACAACTGGTTCAAAAGTGATGTCACTGTTACACTTAATGCAGTTGATGAAACAAATGGTTCCGGAGTGGATAAAATCGAATATACTCTGGATAACGGCCAAACCATAAACACATACACTTCACCTTTTACTGTTTCCCAAGAAGGTATTTTAAAACTAAAAGTTAAATCAACTGATAAAGCAGGTAATGAAGAAAACCCCAAAGAGCAGGAAATTAAAATTGATAAAACTCCACCCGAAGCATTGATTCAGTTTAATTTAACTACTCAAAACCTGGAGATAAACGGCAGCGAAATTACTCCGGGTGAAGTAATTTTACAAGATGAGGCCGGAAATACCACGAAACTACAAGTTGAGCCAAAAGAGAAAAAGAAAAAAGAAAAACTGGAAATTAAAACTATCACATATAATGATGGGTCACCAATCAAACTACCTGATAATAAATTTGAAGTTAAGTTTAAGCTGGATAAGAAAACCGGCAAACTGGAGGATTTAGATCAAACTATTAAAATTAAGGGGGAAGAAAAAATCAAAGCTAAATATAATCCTAAAAAGAATATAACCAGAATAGAAATAAAAGAAAAAGGAGATAAGAAGAAGGTGGAAGAAAGAAATGGAATAGCATTATTACAACTGTTAACTAATAAAGGGCAATTGGAAATTAAATACTAACCTCTTTTAAGTATAAATTTCCAGATTACAAATAAAACTACAAACCAGAAAACAATATCAATTACCAACATTCCATAATTTATAGTACATGAGCTTATAAAAGAGCATTTATAAAAACTAAGCGGTAAACCTACATCCAATCCCCCTAAGGAAAAATTCAAAACTCCTTGAACCTCTTTAGCTAACCATGTTACCACCACACTTAAAATTAAAATAACTACAAAACTCTTTTTGGACATTAAATTAAGAGTACCACAAATTCTTTATGTTAAACAATTACCTTTTTTCAAAAGCCCTGACCGCTTCCCTGTATTTGCAAAAATCACAATCTGCTCCTAACTTTGGCAGTTTATCAGATTTTAAACATTCAATTGCCTCAAAAATAACCCCTTCCACCCAAGTATCATCCCCTTTGTATGGAATAATTTTAATATCAAATTCGAGTTTACTGTCAAAAGCTTTTTTATCTGTTTTACCATTACAATAAACAAAATATCCTGTTTTAGAAACCTTGAAATTATTTTTTCTAAAAAGCCACTGGTAAATTTCCATCTGCCTTTTATACCCAATCTGCCACTCAGCATCGAGGGTAACTTCTTCATCTTTGGCAGTAGCCTTGTAGTCAACTATTATTAGTTCTTTTTTGGGATTAACCCAAAGATCATCAATACCTCCTGTTACCAAAACATTGCTATGGTCTATTTTTAAAGTTATCCCACCCCGCAAAGAATCTCTCCACTCATCCAGTTTTTCATGAGCCATAGGAATGGCATCAACTTTATAATGTTTCATCAAAGGGTGAGCAGTTCTCTTGGCCCTGTGAATATCAAATTCTTTTTTCAAAAGTTTATCTACGGCTGAATTTAAAGAGAAGGGAAATCCGGGAGGTTGGGCCACCCCCAGTTTTCTATCCAGATAAAAACATCTGGGGCAAGAAATATAAAGATCAATTTTAGACCTGCTCAACCTAAATAACTCTTTCGAGTTTTTATCATATAAATTCCGCTTTCTGTTTGGATTGTAATAATTGCTCATTTTAATTTTTTAATTATATTACTATTGTCCTTTGGTGTTACATCAACAAATGTAACCCCCATATCATTCATAATTTTTACAAAAGCTTCTGTTAATTTATCCTTCTTTTTCATTCTGTTAGTTTTTTTATTTTCATCCATAAACTTACTCTAAACCATAAATTACCCGAAAGTCAAGATTGCATTTTTTGGTACTCCAGATGTTTCTCTGTCGGTGATAAACCGTTAAGGATTTTATGAGGAAAATAGTTCCAGGCATCATTTACTATCTCAAGCACATTTTCAAGTTCAACCAAACCTAAGCCATTATCAAACATGGCGATAATATCAGTTAAACTATTCTGCCCGTCCTCATTGTAGATAATTTCCTTAATATCCTCCAAATCAAACTCGCTTCCTGTTTCTTTGAGCAAATCCGCAAGTTCCCGCTCTATCTCTTTCCTTCTTTCTAAAATTTGCAATTTAGTTTCCATATAAATTTTTCTTTCGGTTTGGATTGCCTTGCCCTTCTGAAACTTTATGTGAAAGAGGGTAATATTGAGACATATTATTTCAATTTCTTTATCGAGACATTACCAACTAAAGATTGCATTTGGTATATAGCAATCTGATTTAGTTTAACTAATCTTTCAGATTGAGGTAAACCTTGTCGAATTAGCTCGGCGTTAATACCCTCCAGATTAGCCAACACCACTAAATGCAGTACATCACAATAATCACGGATATTACCATCTTTTCCTATATTTTCATCGCGCCATTCTTTTGCGGTTTTACCAAACAAAGCCACATTTAGGATATCCGCTTCTGAAGCATAAATAACTTTGGCCTGACTTTTAGTAACTGATTGAGGGATTAAGTTTTCTTTGATTGAGTCGGTGTGAATAAGATAATTAATTTTTGTTAACTGGCGTTTAACATCCCAACCTAAAATCAACCTCTCGTTTTCTTCTTCTTTAAGTCGTTGAAACTCCTTGATTAAGTAAAGTTTAAACTCTGCGCTAATCCAAGATGCAAACTCAAACGCAATATCTTTGTGGGCAAAAGTTCCACCTCCGTACCTACCTGATTTTGCAATAATGCCAATTGCATTAACTGAAAGAATCCACCTCTTAGGAGTTAGGGAAAAACTATTTAATCCTGCTTCTTTTCTTAACCCATCGAATTCGATGGGTTTAAAATTTGGATTGTTGATTCGTTCCCAAATGCCTAAGAATTCTATAGTATCTCTATTTCTCATCCAGTTTTGGATTATATAGTCAGTTCTTTCTTTATCTTTGTACCTGGCAATATCAGTTAACGAGATGTAATCTGTTTCATTTTGTTGAAAAGTATACACTTTTATTCCTTTAGTAATTATCTTTTTCATATTTACTTCAACCCTTCTTTTCTAATCCAGATCTCGCAGATTTAACCAGCACCTTTCTAGCATTAGCCATAAATTTATTCTAAGCCATAAATTACCCGAAAGTCAATATTGGGGTACTTTAAACTAATTATTTTTCAATGCTTTGTAAAATTCCGCCTTTGAATAACCACTTTGCCTAATCATTGAACTTAGCGTTCCCGGCCTGAACTCTTGATTGGTTCCATGAAAAGCAACAGTCACAGCATAACTTATATCATTTCTTCTTAACACCCATGTTTGATGAGAAGAACCTGTTCCGCTTTCTTGGATAAAACCTAAATTTTTAAGGATAATTACAATCTCGCGGTATTTAAGAGGTTTAAATTTAGGCATATGCTAAATTCTGTTGAGGAGATTCAATGGAGTAAAATTGAAAATTTTTAATTGGAAGTTTTTGAGCCTTTGGTTTGGTAATTTCTTCAAGTTTTTTCCAATACTCTTTTGGAGCCGGTCTTAAAGTAAGTTCTTTTGGAAAACCTAATTTTGCAGCAGCCTGCACATGAGAAACAATGGCATCGTTAATACTTAGCATTGCCTCTTGTAAAGTTACATGTCCTTCCTCAATCATATCCAAATCAAGACAAACTCCGGTAAAAGAGCCTTCTTTTTCTTGATATGCTATACAACGAAAGGAAAAATTTGCTTTTGCCATAGTGTTGGTATTATAACACAGTCCCCCTCCATTTCTTCCCTTGCCCTCCATAGCTTTCTTGCCCTCCGGGGTTTGGATTGTCTTACCCTTCTGACTTGTCCCTCAAAGCTTTAGCGACATGGGAAACTTTATGTGAAAGAGGGCAATATTGAGACATACAAACAACTAATTCCAATATATACCTCTTTGGCAAGATGGAAAGAATTCTGAAAGAAATTAAAAAAAGAGGGTTAAAAATACCTTCCAGTTTTGCAGTGGGTGGAAAGTATTATAAGAAATTGTTTATTCTGCTCGTCAAACCAATTCATATCAGAACCATTTTCAATTTATAGCATTTTTACTTCTTTTGGTATAATCCAAGCATGCGAAAAACTATATTAGATTTGAATTATATTCAAGCAAACAAATTCCTTTTAGGCCAGGGTAGATATATAACACTAAAAATACCCGATTATTACAATTTTAAAGAACTATTATTACTTATTTCTAATAAACTTAGTAAAAAATCTATCCGCCAGACAGAGCTACTACAGGCTAATAGATTTGAGGGGGTTAATCACATAATTTACAACAACAAGGATGGCAAATACGCTTGGCGCAAACTTGAACTAATTAATCCATATCTTTATGTATCCTTAGTTAATCTGATCACAGATCAAGTATCTTGGGATATAATTTGTATGAGATTTAAAGCTTTTTATAATACCACTTCAATAAAGTGTGTGAGTATTCCCCCGCTTCCAGATAAAAATCAAACCCAAGAGGCTACACAAATTAAAGAATGGCTTGATTCGGTAGAAAGCGAAGCGGTTAAATTAGCTTTAAGTTATGAGTATCTTCTTGAGACAGACATTAGTGATTGCTATGGATCTATATACACCCACTCAATCGCCTGGGCTCTTCATGGTAAAAAATTTTCAAAGAGAAAAAGAAAGTTCAAAGATTCATTGGGAAATAAAATAGACTGTCATCTTCAAGCTATGTCCTATGGACAAACTAACGGCATTCCCCAAGGAAGTGTATTAATGAATTTAATAGCTGAATTAGTCTTGGCTTACATTGATAACGAGCTTTTCAAAAAACTCAAAAAAAATTCTGAAATAAAACCCGATGACTATTATATTTTGCGATACCGTGATGATTACAGAATATTTGTTCGTAAACCTCATCAGGGAGAAATAATTATTAAAACACTTAGCGAGACTCTTGCAGAACTTGGAATGAATTTAAATACAGTTAAGACTAAAAAAAGCGAAAATATTATTATCGACTCAATCAAACCGGATAAACTAGCTTCATTTCATGGTCCTAAAAATATAATAATAGACGAAAATACTCTTCGCAAAGAACTTCTAATGATTTATGAGCTAGGTATAAAATTTCCTAATTGCGGTTCTGTAAGTCAAAGGCTAAATAAAATCGACAAAGAAGTCGATACACGACTATTTGATGAACATAAGGAGGAAATAGTCAGTATACTTGCCAACATCGTTTTCGATAATCCTAGGTCCATTTTTATTGCAATGTCATTGATTGCTAAAGCCATAAAGAGTCTTAATCATTCCAAAGTAAAGATAATATTAGATAAATTATTTAGAAAATTCAGTTTGCTTCCAAATTCAGGTCATCTGGAAATTTGGTTACAAAGAATAACAATTGCACATAAAATTAACTTCAATTATAAGGAAAAATTATGTCTCAAAGTTAATGGAAAGAGAATAGATTTATTTAATACAGACTGGATTTTATCTGTTGAAATTAGAAAAATAATTAAAAAAACCCAAATTATTAATCAGAAAACAATAAAGAATCTTGATAAGATTATCATTAGAAAAGAAGTTGATATCTTTGCAGCCATTGAGTATTAGATAAAACCACAATTGTAATTCCTTCCCTTCGACCTCGCTCAGGACAAACCGGCGTTAGGCCGTAGAGTTTGCAAACTTGCTTATTAATCTTCATATATTAGGTTCTACCTCCTGTTTTTTTCATAAAAGATTGTTTATAACAATGCCATTTTCTTTAAAACTAAAATAACCACCTGAAGTAATTATAAGATGATCAATTATAGAAATGCCCACTAATTTACCTGCTTCAATAAGTCTTTTTGTTGTAGACATATCTTCTTCTGAGGGTTTAGAATCTCCCGATGGATGATTATGGGCGATAATAATTTGTGCAACATTGTCTTTTATCGCCTTCTTGAAAACCTCTCTAGGGTGAACCAAGCTTGCATTTAGAGTTCCAATAGAAATTTCTTCATTTATTAATTTATTTCTTGTGTCAAAGTATAAAATCATAAAATGTTCTTCTTTCTTGTTTCCTATTTTTGTTTGAAGATATTCGGCAACCAATTTTGAAGAATTTAATAAAATTTTAGGGGATATTTTCCCTTTTGAGTAGCGTTCGGAAATTGCTCGAAATAGAATTATTCCCAAAACATTTGATGGTCCAATTCCACTAATAGCGCTTAACTCAGAAACATCTGCATCCAATACACCCTTAAGGCTTTTAAACTTTTCTATCGCATCTTTTGCGCTCTGTTTACAATCTTTACGAGGAGTACCTAACGTAAGCAATAATTCAATTATCTCGTAATCCAAAAAGCCACCAAGTCCTGCTTCAAGAAATTTTTCTCGGAGTCTTTTCCTGTGACCCTTGAAAGATTGCAGCTTTTTAGTCTTTGGATCAAGAATAGTTTTATTCTTCATATCTATCTTTATCAACATTAAATGAAGCGTCATTAGAGTCATTAGTATAAATAGTAGAAGTTGGTATTTGACTATTTAAGTGTTCCTCAAAATAACATTGCGTCTCTGGATCAACTGAATAAACATAACAGCCTTTCATACCCCTTGTCATAAGTGTTCGATATGTGTTTTTAATAATCATATCTGCCGCCTGTTTTGCTTCTTCGGGATTTTCTTTAAGTCTATTTTTTATTCCTTTCACTGATTGATCTGATGTGGCTCTTTTTGTTACATCAGTTATAATTTTGCCATCACGAACAATCATGTCTGGACCAATTATTACACCAACATAATCAAGTTCTAATCCTTGGGATGTGTGTATGCAACCAACCTCGCTCACTGAATCAGGATGAATTATCCACGATTGACCGTGTGAATTTAAATTCCAGGTCGCCTTGTAATCTCCAATTACGATATCTTTCAAATTAGTATTTTTCTTGCTTATCCATTTCCAACAATAACCTGCTAACAATCTCGATTTATTATTTTTTTGATTTAGGTCAATTATTTTTTTATGAAGAATCGAAGGGTTATCCACAACTTTAAAATCGTAGTTAATACCCTCCAATGACTCGTTTGCTGTTTCCCTTATCTGTAATAGATTATCAATCCAAGCTAAATAACCATCTGATCCATTACATCTAAATTGTGAAGCTAAAGTTAGCAATGTAATCTTTGCACCCAATGTTTCAGCCCATTTTATAATTTCTGACTTTTTACCTATGTCTTTCAGGGTAACCCGTTGGTCTTCATCGATAAAGAAAATACTAAATTTGGCTGCATTAATTAACTCTTTTATCTGATTTTCTCCTAAGTGACTAAATAATCCTGATTTAGCGTTAAGTCTATGAGCTTCATCAACAATAAGCGAATCAAATGTGTTGGGTTCTATATCATAAAATGATCCCGATGAACTAAATAAATTAGCTATTCGAGTTTTTGTGAATTTGCCACTAAGTTTAACCTGATAAACTTCGCGGGGAGCAGAATTTTTTGTTACATATTGAGTAACATTTCCTCTTTTTGTAAGTTCTGTAAGCAAATTTACTGCAACAACTGATTTTCCAGTTCCCGGTCCTCCCTCAACAATTAATACATTTTTGTTTAATTTAGATGATTCTCTTGCAAGTTTTAACGCGGTTTCGTATACAATTTTTTGATCATCAATTAGCAAAAATTCTTTATTACCCTCAAGCATCGACGCGAGGCTATCCGCCAATGCTTTTGAAGGTCTAATATTCCCATGCTCTATTTCATACAAAATATTGGTTTTGTCTCCATATTTTACAAATTTTTTAATAAATTTTTGTAACTTTAAGGCGTCTGCCTTTAAAAAAACGCGGGCTTTATCTGTATATTCCTTATAAAAAACATTGGTAATGACATCGTCTGCCTCATAATTATGAAGATATGCACAGGGAACTAAGGTTATGTTATCTTTTTGAACAGCACCATTAAAATCCTCTAATAATGTCGCATATGACCAAACTTGATATGACGGGTGAGGAACTTCTCCGTAAAAATTTGTATTAATAATCCCATCTTTTTCAGACAAACTAACACCTTCGCTCCATTGTTTCAATTCGACGATTACTGCTACTTTTCTATTTTCACTATTTGCTCCTGTAATTATAAAATCTATACGTTTTGATGTTTGAGGAATTTTATATTCAATTGCGATACCAACATCATCAGGAATACTTGAATCGTTAATAACATTACTCATATAAGGCATAGACTTACGCCAAGAGTTAACCTCGCTTTTGCCTGTTGTGTGTCCCATCTCGCGTACAAATGAAGTAAGAATTTGTTGCTCTACCTGTCCAGACAAAACATCGCTGAGGAATCCTTTTTTATTAGATGAGTAAACAATCATAATTATAATTTATTATATTTTGTGTGTTTCCCCTTAGCCTTATCAATTGGATATTTTTCTTTGTTCTTTTGTATTTTCTTTTCCAGTGCATCTAAGACATCAATTTTAAGATCGTGACTCATTAACAAAACCCAGTACAATACATCAGCAAGCTCTTCTCCTATTTCATTTTTCTTTTCTATAACATATTTTTTCATCTCTTTATTATTCTTCCACTGAAAATGTTCCATCACTTCTGTTGCTTCCAAAACTAATGATAACGCCAAGTCTTTCGGATTATGAAATTGTTTCCAGTCGCGCGCATCACGAAAAGCAATTATTCTTTTTACCAATTCATCAATATTTTTCATATTTTTATTATCTTTAGGTCAATTTTACCAGAAAATTGAGCTTAAAGACAGAGAGAAAATTACAAACCCTAAAAAAGAAATTTATAAATAGTGTAGAACCCATTAAAGCTCAATAAAAAGAGAAATGATCTTAATTGTATTATACATATTAAATCAGTAGAATCTATTGGTATGGCACTAATTATTTCTGCAGATGAAATTAAGAAAAAGCTACCTAACTATTCTCCTGAAAAAGCTGAACTTTTTCATCGCGAATCAGCTAAATTAGCTGATAAAAACTTTGAAATAGCACTTAAAGAAAGCTCTTTCAAAGAAGTAATCCTGCTGTGTGGAGGAACTGCATCCGGAAAAACAGAGTTTTTAGTTACACAATTAAACCGTAAACCATGCATAATTTTAGATGCCACTTTATCAACAGAGGAAGGCGCAAAAATAAAACTGAAAAGAATTATCAAAACAAAAAAAGAACCTGTTATTTATGCAGTAATACCGGATGATTTAAAAAGAGCCTTTATTGCTTTTTTAAATAGGGATAGAAAGTTTAGTGATAAACATTTTTATGATACACATTCAGGTTCAAGAAAAACTTTACTCTGGATAGCTTTAAATTATCCAGGGATAAAAATAAATATAGTAGAAAGTTCCTATACTAAAGACCAGTTATTGCAATTTGCCAAACTTAAGTTTACCAACAAAAAGAAGTTAATAGATTATCTTACTGGTTTACAACTAACAGAATCTGATATAATCTCTATTATAAATAAGGAATTGTATGAATAAAATTTTATATAAAACAAATCAAAACCATCCGCAAATAAAGGAATACAAAGAAGCGGTAGAAAAAGGAAAACAGAGCTATCATGTTCTTGCCAAAGGAAATGAATGGGTTGTAAAGCGCGCCGGTGCTTCAAAGGTAAGCCAAGTTTTTGGTACGCAAAGCGAAGCTTCAGATTATGCTAAATCTGTTTCACAAAATCAAGGTACTGCATTATTTATCCATGGAGTTAACGGAAGAATAATAGACAGAAGAGATTACCAGTAAACAGGGAAAATTGAGCGCAAAGACAGAGAGAATTACCCTACATTCTTGTCAAGACACAATCGGTTTACATGATTGTGTCAAGGGGGTCAAAATAGATCACTCCAAGTTTATTTATTCTGATTATATTTGAATATATGTAGAAAGTGTGGTAAGATATCTATGGTCGCGAGGTAATCGCGCCCATCGAAAAAAGGCCTTCCATCGAAGGTCTTTTTTCGTAATCAGGGAAATGCTTTTAATCCCCAACCTTCTAGTGTTCCAGTTGGCCTTCTCGAGGATCAATAATAGATATTCCTAAAGCCTTTTTATTATCTAAATATTTCTGAAATCTTTCCAGAAGAAATATATAGGCGATATCATAAGGATTTTGAGCAGGATATTGTTCCCAATATTTCTCTTTATTAATTACCACAGAAAATAAAACGACTGGTATGCTTTGTAAAAAAATATTGACTTCTGCTTCCAACTCATCATATTTCTGTTTGGAATTTAACTTTAATGGAGACGCTTCAGTAAGATTAGTATTTGCATATCTTAAAAAATTGGACTTAATTTCTACATCAGGATTTTGGTAATATTTTTGTTTTACTTCTCTTAAACTTGTTTCAATATTTTGAATATCTTCTTCTTGAATGACACAACCAGTTAAAACTAAAAACTTTTTACCTTTTGAAGATAGCGGAACAGTGTCTCCAGATTCATCAATATACATTAAAAACATATAACAATTTTAGCATGGTTCGATGGAATTTACACTGAGCCGGAGCCGAAGTGCTCACCACGGGGACTAGGTGTCGTGACGCTTGACAATATTCGACACCAAATATAAAAGTGTGTTATACTTATACCCTATGGCATTTAATCGAGACAGAAATAGTAGATCAGGTGGAGACAGGGGCGGGTTTAGACCCAGACCTTCTTTTGGAGGTAGGCCAAGATTCAGTGACCGCAATGATAGAGGCGACCGCGGTCCTGCTGAAATGCATTCTGCTGTTTGTGACAATTGTGGCAAGAGTTGTGAAGTTCCTTTCCGCCCAACCAGCGGCAAGCCTGTTTATTGCAGCAATTGCTTTGAAAATCAAAGAGGCAGTTCTGATTCAGGAAATTCAGGAAGATTTGAAAGAAGAAATTTTGAAAGACCGCAAAATGAGAGCGTCCCTGCTTCGCAAGATAAATTTGCAGAACTCAATGCCAAACTTGATAGCATTTTAAAACTTTTAGAAAATCAAAAGCCTGTTAAAAAAACAAAGGTAAAAGAAGTAGCTCCAGTCATAGAGGAATAAAGGTTGGGTTAATATTTCCCTCTTAAATCATTTATTCTTATCCTGAACATATCATAAATGGCGGCCAGGGCATCTTTGATGACCTGGACCCTTTCAGTATCCACATAGTTCCATTCCACCTTTACCTCTGTAATTTTAAACCCGTATTTTTTGGCCAAATACAAAAGCTCCACATCAAATCCTGCATTCACAGCCCCGCCTTTAAAATGTACCACTCCCCATTCCCCTTTTATTTTAGGAATTATTTTTTCAATTGATTTTCTATTAAACGCCTTAAAACCGCACTGGGTATCGGAAAAAGGCAGACCCAAAATTAGTCCCCTTAAAATGGAAAAAACCCATGCTGCCAATTTTCTAACAAATGGCGCTCCTTTTCTTCCGGTCCTTGAGCCAATAACAATGTCCGACCCTTCGGAAAATTTTGGCAAAAACTTTTCCAGCTGATCAATTGGGGTAGCTTGATCCATGTCTGTAAAAAGCACTGTGTCACCTCTGGCTTTTAGCATTCCGCTCATGACTGCCATGGCTTTACCCCCATGAGAAACTTCCAATAAATTAAATTTTTGGTTTTTGGAAATAAACTTTTTTATAATTTCTTTTGTCTTATCTATTGACCCGTCATCTACAATTATAACCTCGTACTCTATTTTAAGTTTTTCCAAATAACCTCTTACATACGGGAGGACTCCTTTTTGCAAGTTTCTTTCTTCATTGTAGGCGGGAATCACAACTGATAGTTTCATAGTTTCTCCTTTGGATTGTGTACTAATTTGTATATTTTTACCCCCGAAAAGTCCCAAACCTTGTCAACCAAAGTCCAACCAAAAGCTGCTATTTCGTATTTTGGAGAATAGATCGGATCACAGGAATCCTCACAAACCACAAAAAGCTGCATAGTTTTTTCAAAAGGTAATTTTTTGGGTTCAGACCCATAAACTTCCAAATAAAACTGATAGGCCGAATCATAATTATTTTTGGCCAAAAGGGCAAAGTTAAATGGTTTTTCGTCTAACTCACTGATAATAAATTTAGCAATGTCCTGAGTTTTCTTTAATTGATTATTTGGAGGGTAATTTAGCGGATTTTTTTGTAAATTAACAATAGTAATGATTATTACCAAACCCGCAATAACCCATTTAAATTTTCTTAAAGCTAATAAAGACCCCAAAAGAAGATACAGAGCAGGATTTAGAAATCCCAAATAATGATCATAAATATCATTTTGGTAGAAAGAGAGCCCCAATATACCAACTATTATCCAGACTGCCAAAATAATTTTTCTTTTAATAATCCAATAAATTAAAAGCGTCAAAACAGTCAAAGACAAAAAAGCCGAAAGAAGAACATTCTCCCCTGCCATATATCTTCCAATCAAAGCATTGTTATAAATTTCCGGAATTCTGCCAATATTAGAAAATAGATTTATGCCTACTGCCTCACCTTTACCAAAAAGCGCTAGGATTGCCTTGTAATTTAAAAAATTATGCCGGAGATCAAACCAAAAAAGAGGAGACATAACCAGCAAAAAAGCTCCCACACCAAGCAATGTCCCTTTTAGAAAATTTTTCTTTGCGCTTTTTTGCAAAACCTGATAAAACCAAAGCACAACAATAACCAATATCAGAACAATGGCCAGGTAGTGCATCTGCAAAGCAGCTCCCAAAGCAACGCCTGTTAACAAAAGCCAGAGGAAATTGCCACTTTTTTGCAGTTTCACCATACTCAAAATTGCAACAAGAGCAAAAAACGGCAGAGGATTGGGATTCCAGGAAAATCTTGAATAATTAATTGTAACCGGGCTGATTGCATAAAGATATGATGCCAAAAGTCCCGCCTCTCTACCAAACCAAGTTTTCCCCAAATAATAAACCAGAAAAACCGTAGCCACTCCAATCAAAGATACCATCACCGCAGCCGAAACCGGATTAAAGTTTGTTAAAACCATCGGGGGCAACATCATATAATAATAAAGCGGACCAAGATAAATATTGCCCACAGAGGTGGGAGGGCCAATGGCAGGAAAATGAAGATCGTCAATCATGTTTTTAACAATGATGACATCTCGTCCCTGATCTCCCAGAAAAATCATATACTCCTCAATTTTATAAAACCTCAAAAATGCAGCCAGCGCTAAAATTCCTACCAGAGCAATAAATAGTATTTTTTGGTCTTTCAGTTTCCACCAAAGACGAAGAAGATCAAGAAATGATTTAACTATTACCTTTATACCCGCTCCTGTTGGTTTTCCGGAAAGCCTTGGATAATGATTAACTCCTGTTTGTGTCACTTTGAAGCCATATTTTTTTGTCTTTATAGCAAGTTCCGCATTGATCATAGCCCCCCTCGAAGATTCGAGGTGTGGAATCTTTTCCAAGACTTTTCTTTTGATCATCTTAAAGCCGCAATCAACATCTTTTAAGGTTAGGCCAAAGAAAGTTAGCAGAGAAAGCTTCCAGCCTTTTTTAAATAAAATTCTAAACATCGGGTCTCTTCTTTTAATCCTGTAACCTATTACCAGATCATAATCTTTAATTTTTTCCAAAAATTTAGTAATCTCGCTAAAGTCGAATTGGCCGTCTCCATCGGTATAAACAATTGTTTCGTATTTGGCATTATAAAAACCAGACTTGAGAGCTTCTCCATAACCTAAATTTTTGGGATGATTTATGGCTTTGATTCTTGGATTTTCGCTGACAAGTTTCTCTACCGCTTCCCCGGTCCCATCGGTTGATCCGTCGTTTACCAAAATTACTTCATATTCCAGTTTTAATGTTTCCAAAACATCAATCGCCTTTTTGACAAGAGTTTCAACATTACCTTCTTCATTAAATAGAGGAAAAAATACCGAAAGATTTTTAATCATTTATTGATATATAATAGTCTAGTGAATAATAAATTCAAAGATCTTGCTATCATTACAATTATAACAGTAACTCTCACCTTCCTCCTCTGGCTGCCGCATATTTTGGCTATTCCTAACTTTTGGGGATTATCCTTCAAAGAAGGATTTAATACAATCTATAGAAATTTTGACGGATTAGAATATATCGTGATTGCCAAAACTTTTTATAATCCGGAGGCAATTGCCAACTTACACCTAGCTCAACCAGCTAGCTATTTTGCCTCTCATTTTCCCGGATATCCCTTACTTATTTCTTTTTTTGCTCCTTTCTTAGGTTATCTTAAATCAATGCTATTTGTATCTTTGCTGTTTACTGTTTTAAGCGCTTGGGCTTTCTACTTTTTAGTTAAAGATTATAAATTATCCAGTCATCCATTATTTTTAACTTTTGTCTTTTTAATTCTTCCTGCCAGATGGGTTATAGTCCATTCGGTTGGTTCTCCTGAACCGGCCTTTATTTTCTTTATTATTCTTTCTATTTATTTCTTTTTAAAAAACAAAATTTGGACAGTTGCGATTTTTGCATCATTAGCCCAACTTGTCCGTCCTCCGGGAATACTTTTGGGAATAGCTTTGGGACTCTTTGTCTTGTGGCAAGGCTACCAAAAAAAATCTATAAAATATATCTTATCTTTTTATCCTCTCTTACTTATTCCTTTTGCTCTTTTGGGGATTTTTTATTGGTATTCCATAACTTATGGAGATTTCTTTGCTTATTTTCACTCCGGTGATAATATCCATTTGACTTTTCCGCCTTTAAGTGTTTTTAATAAATATGCATCTTGGGTAGGGGATATTTGGCTGGAGGATATAGTTTATATTTTTATTCTTGGGTTTTTGGGTGGGATGTTTTTGATAAAACAAAAATTATATTCTTTAGCTTTTTTTGTTTTAACTTATCTTACGGCATCGGTTTTTGTAGCGCACAGGGATATTTCCAGATATTTGCTGCCCATAGCCCCTTTTGTAATAATTGCCTTTGAAAAAATTCTGGTTTCAAAAGAATTTAAAATAGTCTTAGTAATTTTAGCCCTGGCCATTTATCTCTACTCCCAAAACTACATTATTAATAATGTCGCCCCAGTCCCTGATTTGGGTATTTACAATTAAGTTAATCAGCGCTTGCATTCTCTTGAATATCAAATTCTTCATCTCCTATATCAAACTTTGTAGTAATATGATTTAATACACTGCGATAAACCAAATAATCTCGTCCTTTAGCAGAAATCATATTAGGATCAAACAAAACAAAAGATTTTTCTTCTAACTCATTATGCTCTTGTGAAATATTATAGAGCTCTGTTTCTGAAGAAACTTTAATACCCATTAATCTAAATAATTGACCTGCTAGAAACTCTGCAGACATAATAGGATCGGCTTCAAAATCTTCTACTTTTGCGCCTTTACACACATGCATTCCAGTCCTTATTCCTAACCCAATTAATTTACCGTTTTGAATTTCAATTTGTGTATATAAATCAACTTTTATTAATGGGTTATGAGCTACATCAGCATCACTCATTAGTCTCTCTAACGCCTGAATAGTGATTAAACACATACTTCTTATTTCTGCACTCCTAGAATTAGATAAATAAAAATCTTTTTTAGGTCTCCATTCACTAATTGGATCTTCTGGTGTTCTAATCATATAAACAATATTATACTTTAACCATCTTCCTTTTCCAAATAAAAAATAACAAGTTTAAGTCTACACACCAAGAGTATAAAGCTATTTCCAAAATTACATTTTTAATAATATATAACAAAAACTATGCGATCGCGAAGTTAATGATTTCTTATTATTAATATCATTGATTCGAACCATTCGAATAAATTAATGACACTTTGGACGATCGTTTATTTTGTCATGTGGTATCTTCATTTTTCCAGGTAATAAAGTGGTTCATCAGAAAATTCCAGGTCATCACAAAAGGGATGGTGGCAAAAAAGTAAAAGTTATTGTAGGCAATTTTCCTAAATCCCAAATCCACAAATCCGTCTCCGTAAGTTACATGCAAAAACTTAACTATCAAAACAGCCATCACCAACCCCCCCAAACTAACCACATTAAAAATCCCCAGTTTCTGCCAAAGATTAGTTTTTGTTTTTCTGTAGCGGAAAGTCCAGTAATTATTTAAAATAAAATTATTAACAATGGCAATTTCCGTGGAAAAGCCTTTGGAGGTAGCAGGCGGAAAACCTCCCAGATTAATTAATATTTTATAAAAAAGAAAATCCACCAGTGTCCCCACAAACCCCACCAAACCAAATTTGACAATTGTTTTGGCCCGTCTTGTTAAATGAAAAAAGGGGATATTTAATCCCCAGCCGTGGAGTCTGGCGTCAAGACAATAAGTAATCACATCATAGGTATAGTTAAAAACTTTATTTTTGGAATAACCTTCCAAACGGTTTTTAAAAACCAGGGGTACCTCCTGATATTTTGCGCCTGCTAAAATTGCCTCGTGTAAAAATGCCGGCTGGACAATAAAAGAAAGTTCCTGCCAGGGGAGTCTGTCAAAATTTAATTTTTGAAAAAGCTTTGGGGTAAAAGCTCTTGCAGAATTGGTAAATTCCCTGATATCCCAGGGGCCCATGAGCAGCCGGCAAAAAAGCGAGGCCCCGTAAGTAAAAATTCTCCTCCCGATTGAGAGTTGATTTTTGCCTCCCTCAATAAATCTGGAACCAATGGCCAGATCGTACCCGTCTTCTACGGCTTTAACAAGCCTGACTAAAACATCGGGTACCACCTGCCCATCCGCATCAAGTTGAGCTAAAATGTCAGGGTGAATTTTCTCCAGGGCATATCTGTGACCTTTAATAAGCCCCTCACCCAACCCCGGATTAACTTTAATCAGATGTATTCTGTTATTTTTTTTAGAAAGATTTAAAACTATTTTGTCTGTTCCATCTGAAGATCTAATATCATCTGCTACAACAATATGCACCTCCCACCCGGGGAGATTTTTTTCTTGCTCTAAAACCTTATCAACAGTTCTTGTAATATTGGCTTTTTCATTATAGGTAGGAAGAACAACAGAAACTATTTTTTTCATTAAGAAAATTTCGCCAAATCCGAATGTACCATAATTTTCACTAAATCCTTAAAAATAGTTTTAGCCTCCCATCCCAAAACTTTCTTAGCTTTAGCCGGATTTCCCTGCAAAGGTCCGGTTTGTACGGGTGGCACAAAATGAGAATCTGTCACCACGAAATCTTTCCAATTTAATCCAACTACTTTAAAAGCTTCCTCTGCAAACTCACCCACCGTATGAGTTTCTCCCGTGGCTATCACAAAATCATCTGCGCTGTCTTGCTGCAGCATCAACCACATAGCCTCGACATAATCCGGAGCATATCCCCAATCTCTTTTTGCCTCTAAATCCCCCAGTTTTAGTTTTCCGTTTTGTACTATTGGCTCCCCTATTTCATTCAAAGGAACATCGTCTTTTCTGTTATTTTTAATACAAGCCACAGCCGCAGTAATTTTTCTGGTAACAAAATTTAAACCCCGACGGGGACTTTCATGATTAAATAAAATTCCGCAGGATATAAACTGGGGATTTTTTTTATCTTCTCTGGCAATAATCGCCATTCTATGGGCATATTCTTTGGCAACCGCATACGGATTTTTTGGATTTAAAGGAGTCATCTCGTCCTGGGGCACCATCTTTGGTGTACCAAACATTTCCGAAGTAGAAGCTTGATAAACTTTAGCTTCCGGAACCACTTCTTTAGCTCTTTCAAAAACATGCAAAGCTCCCACTCCGGTAATCATAATTGAGCCAAGTTTGTCGCTAAAAGATCCCAAAGGCGAGGAAAAAGAAGCCAGATTATAGATTTCCGAGGGCTTAAAATCAAGAAAAGCCAAAGCTATGGATTCGGGAGATTGCAAATCGCCGTAGTAGATTTTAATTTCACCTTTGTAATCATCAATATTACCCATTTCCGCTGTCGCGTTTCTTCTAACTAAACCGCCCACCTCATACCCTTTATTCAGTAAAAATTCTGTCAAATATGAACCGTCTTGTCCGGAAATTCCTGTAATAAAAGCTCTTTTTATCATAGCTTGCTCTACTATATCTAATGGAAGACTACCTCGTCAACCATCTATTTAAATTTCTCCGGAAAAAGATCCCGCAGTTTCGGATTATTCCTATCCCTCTCCGAAATAATAGGATTTTTAATTGGCCAAGCAATATTCAAATCAGGATCATCCCAGGCAATTGCCCTGGTGTCACTACCATTCCAATATTCATCAACCAAATAAATATAATCCAGCGGCCTATCTCCTATCACGCAGAGAGAATTGGCAAGTCCGATCGGAATAAAAAGCCCTATCCTATTTTCATCGTTAACAGTAAAAATTTCTACTTTGGCAAAAGTGGGAGAAGAAGGCCTAATATCAACTACTGCTATGAAGACTTGTCCAGAGACAGGATAAATAATCTTATTCCATTGCTCCGCGTGTATTCCTCTGATTACTCCGGGAAGCGAGTGCGAATGATTCATCTGCGCTCCGTCAAATTTAATGCCGTAAGTTTTTTCCAATTCATCCATATGAAAAATTTCCCTAAAAAAACCTCTTTCATCTTCAAAAACAGGCCGCTCCAAAATTAATAACCCAGGGATTGATGTTTTTTTTATGTATTTATTTTCCATAAGATTTTTGGGCGCTGGAATCAACATTTGGTCTTCCAGGCTTTAACGGCTTCCACCACCATTCATTATCTTTATACCACTGGATGGTTTTTTTCAATCCTTCTTCAAAGCTCACTTTTGGTTTCCAGCCTAATGTACGAAGCTTTGCATCGTCAATTGCGTAACGCAGGTCATGTCCTAACCTGTGTGGAACATTTTCTATCATTGATTCGTCCTGACCCAAATTAGCAAGAATTTCTCTCGTTACATCCAAATTAGTTTTTTCACTACCGGAAATTAGGTATTTTTCTCCAACTTGGCCTTTATTTAAAACAAATTCTATTGCTCTGCAATGATCTTCAACATAAAGCCATTCTCTAATATTTTCACCATTACCCATCAAAGGCACTTTTTTGCCTTCAAGAAGATTAGTTACAAATCTCGGGATTAATTTTTCCGGATCATGGAAAGGACCATAATTATCTGCGCAATTAGTTATGGTAACTGGCAGATTATAAGTAATAAAATAAGACATCACCATATGTTCTGCGCCTGCCTTTGATGCTGCATACGGGCTTCTTGGTGCAAATTCTGTGTTCTCGGTAAAAGGAGGGTCGCTAAAACTTAAGCTGCCATAAACTTCATCTGTTGAAATATGATGGAATCTTTTAACTTTTGCTTCCAGCGCTTTCTGAAGTAAATTAGCCGTGCCAACAACATTTGTCTTAACAAAGATAAGAGGATCCAGTATTGAACGGTCCACATGAGATTCCGCGGCAAAATGCACCACCACATCCACCCCTTGCATGACATTTTGAACGATCGTCAAATCTGTCACATCCCCTTTTACAAAATTATAATGCGGATTATCTTCAACATCTTTAAGACTTTCTAAATGACCTGCATAAGTTAGTACATCCAGATTGATTACTGTATCTTCCGGGTGATTTTTAAACCAGTACTGTATAAAATTAGAGCCAATAAATCCTGCTCCCCCTGTCACCAAAACTCTCATTATCTAGATTTTCTCCTTTGCTTTCCCGGCCCAGTAGTTATTAGCCTCCAACAGGGTATCAAAAGTGCCTGCATCCCGCCAATAGCCTTTAAGTTCACTCCAGGCAAGTTTACTTTTTTCCACATATTTATTATTAACATCAGTAATCTCCAGCTCTTCCCTTGATGAAGGTTTTATTTCTCTGATAAAATCGAAGACCTGTTTATCATATATATAAACTCCTGTCACCGCCCATTTGGAATCAGGATGCTGGGGCTTTTCAGTAATTTTAATTATTCTTGAGGGATCTTGCGGATCAAAGGTGGCAATACCGAATCGTTCCGGATCCGGCACTTCTTTAAGAAAAATCAGCGCCCCTTCTTTGAAACCGGCCACTGCCTCGGAAATATCCGCATCAGAGGTATTATCTCCCAGAATAACCGTAATATGATCTCCTTCGGCGAAATTTTCTGCCAGAGACAACGCATCGGCAATGCCTCCCTCATTTTCCTGATAGGCATATTCCAGGTGTTTAATCCCCAGCTCATGGCCGTTTTTTAAAATTGACATAAAATCGCCGGAGTGAGGCCCGCCGGTTACCACCATAATATCGGTAATACCTGCCTTGACCAAAGTACCAATGGGGTAAAAAATCATCGGTTTGTTATAAACCGGAAGTAAATGTTTATTGGTTACCTTGGTTAAAGGATTCAGCCGAGTTCCCAATCCTCCTGCCAGTATGACACCTTTCATAATCTAATTATACATAAATTCCCAAAATAAGTATCAAAACTAAACCCGCCAGCAAAATATACTCCATCAAAATGAGCCAGGTTAAACTTTTATCCCTGCGGTGATGCCAGAGAGCCCAAATTAAATAAACTAAAATTGCAATAATAATTATGCTCAATTGTAATTTCATAGAATTGCTCCCGGATTACCAGTTAAAAGTGTTGCTGCTGCCGCACTCAGAATTGCCATGTGGGCCACCCTGGATGAGGCAATCCTAAATACTCCCCGCTTTTTTAAAACAATAAAATCAACCAAAAGTAAAATAACCATTAAGGAAATTAAACCTAAAGAAGCAGTCCGAGAAAAAAAATACGGATCTAAAAGAGGTTTTCCTGATAATGGAGTTTGGACAGCTGCCAAAAGCTTTGGTTTTTGATTATATTCTTGCACAGGTATAACTGTTTGCTTGCCGGAAACATTAACAAGCGGTTGACCGGCTAAATTCTCCGTAGTACCGAATTCCTGCACAACCAGCATGGTTTTTTGTCCGTTTAGTACTCCCTCCACCACTGCTATTCCAATATCCTGATATTTGGGATTTAAAAGATTATCCCGATGAGTGGAGGAGGCCATCCAAGCCTTAACCACCTCTTCCGAAGAATAAAAATTTTTGGCCAGATTTTCTCCGGCATAGGTAAATTTATAGCCTGAACCCAAGATAAAATCCCAGGGGGTCTTGCCAGATGGGGCAAAATGAGCCCAATAATTTTCCTCAAACATGTTTTGGGCTTTCAAAGCAGCTGCTTTGTCCAGGGCTTCGTTTTCCGAAACTTTAGACAAACCCTTGCTTTCTCTTTCCAGATTAGTAAGTTCAATTAGTTTTTTTTGGTCAATATCCCCTGAAATTCCCAAAACTCCGGGTTTGGTATAACCTACTATGGAAAAACCCACCTGTAAAAGAATAAAAAGTAAAATATAGATTAAAATAGCCTCCCAGGAAATCAGATGCGCTTTTTTGTGTGTATCTTTATGAGGTAAAAACCAATTATGCCAAGCCATGTATCTAGTATACCAAATCAGTTTCCATCTTTTTATCATTAACCGGAATATTTAAAGCAAATCCTAAAGCATTAGCCACAGATATCCCCACCCGAAGTCCTGTAAAAGACCCGGGCCCTGTTTCCACTTCTATCCCTTTTAGTTTTCCAATCCCGGATTGGTTTTGACTTGACAATCCGGGATTGTAGGTTCGATTTAATAACTTTATGATTAGTGGTAACAAAACCTGTGAACCAAATTTATTTTTAGCAGATAAAGTCTTAATTACTTTGCCATCTTTTTTCAAAGAAACCTCAATTTTTTTCTGATCCTTGGTATTTATATAAAGAACCATGAGACTACTTTTTAGTAAGCCTCTCCAGTTTTTCCTTGAGAGGAGGCAGATCTTCCTTGATAGTTTTCCAGATCACTTCATAATCAATACCAAAATATCCGTGAATCAGTTTATCTCTTGTGCCAGACATTTCTTTCCATGGGAAATCTTGATGTTTCTTTCTAAAATCAAGCGGTATATTTTTTGCTGCCTCGCCTATAACTTCAATTGCCCGGATCACTGCAAAAACAGTTTTTTCATCTTTTACAAATTCATTGTAAGTCATCCCTTTTGTAAATTGCTCTATTTTGGCAATGGAATCAAGAATATCGTTAAGGTAATCGGAAGTTTCCCGTTTCTGTCTCATATAGCCACTACTTCTTTAAGAATATGTTGACCTATTGTCTTTTTAAGTGAGTTTTTCATTACCAGATCAACTTTTACTCCGGATATTTCACTTAATTTATTTTCCAGTCGTATAAACTGGAAGAGAGAAGGCGTTTCGCGAAATTCCACCAATAAATCCAAATCGCTCCTGCTTTTTTGTTCTCCCCGCACGTAAGAACCAAATAACCCGAGTGATTTAACTTGATATTGCCTTCGCAAAGACGGTTCCAGTTTTTTTAATTTTGCAACAATCTGTAAGTAATTCATATGGTAATTGTACCATTTTAAAAACATGCATACCAGTATATGCAGCCAAAAGTCTGGAAAAGGAAATTTTTAAATAAATTGTGGTAGAATAAATAGATGAACCAAGATCAAACTACCAATAAAAGGAATGGGGGGATCCACTTTTTCTTAACCGGAGGGACAATAGATTCATATTACGAAGGCTCCAAAGATGCTGTTTTACCAAATAAACACTCCGTCATCCCGGAATTTATCAAAAGTTTAAAACTTTACCAGCCAACTAGCTTTACCGAAGTCTACATGAAAGATTCAAGAGATATAAATCAGCAAGACCGCCGGAAAATTCTTACGGCAATAGAAAAAAGCCCTTCTCAAAAAATCATCATTACCCACGGCACTTACACCATGCCTGATACTGCCAGGTTTCTCAAGGCTAATCTGAAAAGAGATGACCAAACAATTATTTTAACCGCCTCCATGATTCCCATCAAAGGCTTTGCCCCCAGTGACGGCTCTTTTAATCTGGGTTTTGCCCTGGCCCAAGTAGAGGTTTTACCAACAGGAATATACGTGGTTATTCAGGGACAAGTTTTCCAGCCGGAGGAAGTTATCAAATTGGTAAGTGAAGGCCGCTTTACCTCTATTTTTTCCAAGTAAAATTTATCATACTTGAAAAATATCTCATAGTGTAGTAAAATACTATTCTATGTCGCTTGAAAGAACACCACAATTTAACGCACTTGAACAAGAGCGTTTGAAAACTGCCGGAAGTTTAAATGATTACTTCAGAAGCGGTGGTTCCGTATGGGAAGACTACTCTTTAGGACTAATCCGCAACCTACCCAGACCGATCGTTATTGATTTTAATGGCGTCCTTGTTAATACCAGACGGCCTTGGATAGCTAATCCCCAAGCAAGAGGCGCTATAGAAAAACTGGTAAAGGGGGGGTCTGTATTGATAGTAACAAACGCTTCCGGCGACTGGGATTTGAGGCGACAGGCGTTGGAGGATTTTGGCCTGTGGCACCCGAGCATGGTTTTACTCACTCGAAAAAATTTGTCAAGCAGGATTGATGCAAGAGAAGCGGCAGTTTCCGATTATCTTAGTTTTTCAAACCAAGAGTTTACAAAAGCAGAACAAACATTAATACTGGTTTGGGAAAAACATCTGGCTGCTGTTTTTAAAAAACCTTACTTTATTCCCATCATTGATGATGACAAGTTTAATACAAGCAATAATCTCGGTATGCTGGGAATACAGGTAAAAACTTTTGGTCGCGAAAATCTCTCCACCGATCCCCTCCCCTCATTACAAGATGCGGCAGAAATGGTAAGAAAACACTATCTTGCTCCAATAAGACAAGCCACGCCTTTTAGGGATAGGCTTGTTTTGGCTCCATTTGACAAGGGATTTGATTTCAAATCAATCCAGATGCTTGCTAATAACCCCGATGTTATTGTGCGTGTGGACAAAGATTATATAACTAATTTCGAACCTAACGAAACACGCCAGAGATACCTTGCGGCCAGAGATTTATTTGCCAGACTAACAACCCAATTCGGTATAAATGTGGTAAAACACGACTTTGTTGTTGGACCTAACCCGGATGCCCCTGATAATCCAATCTATTACATTGTTTCAGAAAGAATTGAAGGATCTAACCTTAAACTCAAACAATATAGTCCGGAAGAAAAATCCGCCGCCTATGAAAAACTGGAAACGCTTTATTGTTCTCTGGCCGAATATCTTTGGGATGTCTATCAAAATGGCGGTTGGATGGCCGATTTATTTGATCCAGAAAGGTCTGGTAACTTACAATTTGTTTGGGGAAAAAGGCAAGAAGAGACAGAAGATAAAATCTGGCTGGTTGACATTGATGCTAAAACAAACTTTACTCATCCTCGTTTTCATAACCATCTTTCAGAAGGCATTCCCGCTTTAAGCAAAATTATTGAAGAATCCGAAACAAAACTGGGTGTAAGGCTGGAGAGAGCCCGCCATAAAATATTTCAATTTTTAGACTCAATTCCCCAAGGAGATAAAGATTATATTAATGCAGTCTATGTGAAAAGAGAACTCGGTTATGTCGCAGAGTTTCTCTCTGAAGAACAGCAAAAAACACTTGCAAGTTTGGTAGGAAGATATTTAAGAACTCCTCGACATCAATGTATGGAAATTGCCGAAGTAGTAAGAAGAGAAGTTAAAGCGCTAATGGGTCGGGATTATCAATGCTATAGCAAGGCTACTGATTTACTTGAGGAATACAGAATGATCAGAAATAGGCCAGAAAAAAAGAAGTTATCTGCCGAAGCGTATGAAAGATTATTTAAAGAACATGTGAGCTCGCAAATAAGGAAGAATTTAAAAAATTCCTACGCTTACCCAAGAGAGTTCTGGCAGGTTTTGGCTGGAACACCTTACCGGGCTTTAGTACATATTATTGCCGAGCCGGAAGTTGATAGAATTGTGGCAGAAGCATTCCCGAAGCCGAAATGATAATATTAGGAAAAGGTTTATGATTGGAGTTGTAAAAATTCCTCGGGGGTGAGAATTTTGATATGTTGATATTTTGAAAGCTCCAGCAAATCTTGATCCCCTGTGATAATAAAATCACAGTTTCCCTCCACTGCCGCTTCCAAAACTCTATTATCATCTTCATCTCTGATGATATGTAATGAATGTTTCGGCGCCACTACTTCAAATTTATCTTCAATTTCCGAAATAGCAAGTTCTAAATCCGAAGAAGATAGCGATAGTTTTTTAGTCAAAATCTCCTGAACTTCTGCTAAAAACACTTCCGAGGTTATTGCGTGGATTTTTTCCTCCAAAGCCAGCAAAAAAACTTTACCCGGTTTTCCTCCATAGCCTATGGCGGAGATAATCACATTGGTATCAAGAACTACCTTAGGGTTTACGGCCATGGCGGAACTCATATACTATATCATTAATTTGTTTCTCGCTGGTAATACCCATTTTTCTGGCAGCTTTCTTCCCTGTTTTGAATATATATTCCCACTTTCTTTTATCCTCAAGATATCTTCGCAGAGCTTCCCTAATGAGTTCGGAGCGGTTTTTGTATTCAGTCTTGGCAACTTTGTCCACTTCTTTTACCAGCACTTGCGGTAAGGCAATATTGAAAGTCTGTGTTTGCATACAATCATTGTATATTGCTTGTATATTCTTGTCAATGCTTAATATTTACTTAATATTTGACTATCATCCCATAGTTCTGATATAATTCGTTATTATGACTCCTGAAGCTGGATCATCCTTGCTTGATCAAGTTCGTCAAAACCTCACTCTAAACAACGAGCTGATAGTTGTGGGTGAAACTGTTCAACTTACTCCTCAAAATGAGGGTGACACAGTGGAGACAGTTAACATTTTTATAAGACCAGTACAAGATTTAGGTTTTGATGGCAACAGACTTTATGAGTTTCAAATGCAAACAGCAGAACCTCTCGTGAGAGCTCCTTTTTCTCAAAGTTATATGAATCGAGTTACTCGTCCGTTCTATGGAGGAACAGTAATTTATGAAAGTGTTATTCGAGACCTCCAATTTGGATATTATTCATTCGATGAAATAGTTGGCCGTAAAAAACATGTAGGTAGAGTTGTACTTGAATTATTTGATAAGGAGGCTCGGGATCGTCTGGTTGATAACGAAGGCAAAGAAGTTATTTCTCAATTGCGGGCTGCTGTAAGAGCAATAGTAGTTTATATTTTGCCAAATGATAGCTTGGCAAGATTAACCTTGGCTTATGAAGAAGGGTTAAATCAAGATACAATTATTAAAGATAGAACACTTGATGCGCTTAAACATGGTTTAACAGCAAATCAGATAAGCGCTATAGAAAATGGTGATAATCCATTTCCAGAAATCAGATATAAACTTTAATTCCACCCCTGGGGTGGAAGCATAGCTACACACCAGGAATTTCATTTTTATAATCGATCAAACTCTTTCTTCGTTAAACCTATTTGTTTTATAATAGCTTGCAGTGTTCCTGATTTAATTTCATGGTGGTGCGGAATAACACAGGTCTTATTTTTAGTTTCATTCCACCAGATTTCATGAGTTCCACCCGTATTTCTTCTAAAAACAAATCCTGCTTTGCGGGCTTTTTTGATAACTACTCTATAAGGCAACGGGTTCATGCGGACACAATCACAGGCACAGTGATTGGAAATAAAACTCCTTTTTCCTGTTGCAGTTTGAGAGGAATTTTTAAACCTTCTTCTTTATGGAGTTCTATTAAAGATTGCGCCACTGCGGTAATTTCCAATACGGCCTCATCAATGGTATCGCCTTGAGCATAGCAATCTGCCCATCGGGAACAAGTTACCACATACCCACCTTCTTTCTGAGATTCAATCTGAATCGGCAATTCATATTCTAAAACCTTTTTTGTTTGTCTTAACATAATTTTATTATAGCAATTGTTACTTCTGGTTACAATGAGTATAATTCCTGTATGGAAGAAAATAAATCCAAACTGGAAGAACTTAAAAACAGGTTTGAGAAAATAGCCCAATCTTTTGATAGAGATAAAATGCGTGAGGAAATCAAAGAATTGGAAAGTCAAATGATGCAACCCGGATTTTGGGATGATAGGGAAAAGGCCACCAGAGCTTCACAGGAACTGGCAGATAAACAAAAAACTTTGGATACCCTGGAAAGTCTGGAGCAAAACTTAAATGAAAAATTACTAAATGAATTTGAATTAAAAACCTTTCTTTCCGGGACTCATGACAACTCCGAGGCCATTTTATCCATTCATTCAGGCACAGGAGGAGTGGAAGCCATGGATTGGGCATCTATACTTGTCCGTATGTACCAGCGATTTTTTGAAAGAAAGAATTGGAAATATGAAATAACTAACGAAAGCTTTGGTGAAGAAGCCGGCATAAAAGAAATTTCCATGATTGTCCATGCTTCCCTTACATACGGCTATTTAAAAGGAGAGGCCGGCACTCACAGATTAGTTCGCCAGTCACCTTTCAATGCTGATAAACTGCGCCAAACATCTTTTGCTTTGGTAGAAGTTTTACCTGTGATTGAAAATATGGAGATGGAAATTAAAGATGAGGATATAGAATTTGCAGCCTTTCGATCCGGAGGCCACGGGGGTCAAAATGTCAATAAAGTTTCAACAGCCGTGCGGTTAAAGCATATCCCAACCAACATCACGGTTACTGCTCAAACAGAAAGATCTCAACTGCAAAACAGGGAAAACGCCCTAAAATTACTCCGTGCTAAACTTTGGGTTCTTCAACAGGCTAAAAAAAATGCCCAAACTCAAGGCTTAAAGGGGACAACTCAAGCTTCCTGGGGAACTCAAATCCGCTCTTATGTGCTTCATCCCTATCATATGGTTAAAGACCTTCGCACCCTGGTTGAAACATCTAATACCGATAGTGTCTTGGATGGCGATTTACAACAGTTTATTGACGCGGAGGTAAGAAAGAGTTAATATAGATAAAGTAACTATGGAAACTGCCGAAGGTGAGGAAAAAATTACTAAAAAATTTTTTAAAGACGCCAGTCCCAAAAAAGTTATCTTTGGGATTCTAATCTTCTCTTTGGTTTTGGGGATTTTAACAGGGTATATTATTGCCAGCAAAAACCTGGGAGTAAAAACTCTAACAGGATCTCCTAAAACTGCCCAGCTAGACAACCGTACTTTTAGAGATTTTGCCGAAGGAACTCTCAAAGCGCGACCCCAACCCAAAGATCCGTCAGAATATGTGGAAGGAACCCATCTTTTACAAAGAGAGGGTGAACCTCCTGTAGCTTTAACTTCTTCGGTGGTAGATTTATCCCTGTACGAAGGCAAAAAAGTAAAAGTTTTCGGTGAAACCCAAAAAGCTCTGGAAGAAGGATGGCTTATGGATGTTGGGAAAGTAGAAGAGATAAAATAGTTATTGGTCTTCAGCCTATGATTTTATTTGATAAAGTCTTCAAAAAGTTTGGTTCATCAACAGCTCTGGATGATATTTCTCTGGAAATTAAACAGGGAGAGTTCGTCTTTTTGGTTGGACCTTCCGGAGCCGGCAAAACCACACTCCTGCGGATCCTAACCCGGGAAATACTCCCCACAAGCGGCACAGTAACTGTTGATAAAATGGATCTTACCAAGCTAAAAGATAGCGAGATCCCAAAATTAAGAAGAAAAGTAGGGGTAGTTTTCCAGGATTTTAAATTATTGGATGATAGAACCGTATTTGAGCAAGTGGCTCTGTCTTTGGAGGTTTTGGGCAAAAGCGACAGCGAGATAGCAAAAGCTGTGGAACATACTCTAAAACTGGTGGAAATTTGGGATAAACGGAATTTATTTCCCAGACAACTTTCCGGAGGTGAGGCTCAAAGAGTAACCATTGCCAGGGCTGTTGTTGGCAAACCGGATATTGTTTTAGCTGATGAACCAACCGGTGATTTAGATCATAAAACCGCCTGGGGAGTAATTCAGCTTCTTAATGAAATCAACTCATGGGGTACTACTATTCTGATGGCTACCCACAACCAGGAAATTGTCAATACCTTAAAGCAGCGGGTAATAACTTTAAAGCTCGGTAAAATCACTAAAGACAATACGGAGGGTAAATACGAATGAGTTTTAGAAACTATGTTAAATTTGCCAAAAGAAACATTAAAAGAACCCCTTTTCAGGCCGCGGCCGCGTCCTTGTCCATGTTTTCCGCTTTTCTGGCCCTGATCAGTTTTTTGCTGATTTCCATTGGACTGCAATCTGCTTTGCAATTCTATGAATCTAGACCCCAAGTGATAGCTTTTTTTAAAGACGGCACTACCATAGAAGACATACGGTCAATAGAAGATAACTTAAAAAACCATTACCCGGTTACCAAAACAAAATATATTTCCAAGGAAGAAGCTTTACAAATTTATAAAAGACTCAATCAGGGAAAAGATCCTCTCCTGACCGAGCTTGTCACAGCCAGCACTTTACCGCCCTCGCTAGAAGTTTCTACCATAACTCTTTCTGATTTAGCTCCGGTAGCCGAGGCCTTAAAACAGGAACCTGTTGTAGAAGATGTAGTATTTCCCGAAGATGTGGTCGCAAACCTCTCTACTGCCACCTTGCTAGTCAGAATCATCGGAGGAGCTATTGTTATCTACTTAATCCTATATGCCATCATGCAAATCTTAATGATTATCGGGTTTAAGATCAGGCTTAAAAGAAACGAGATAGAAACTATGCGTCTTTTAGGAGCATCAACATCATTTATCAGAATACCTTTTATTCTGGAAGGAATGTTTTACGGGGTGACGGGTGCCACGACAGCCTGGATAGTTGTTTATATTCTGCTTTGGTATTTTTCTCCTTATATTCAAGGTGGATATGTGAGCGAATTCCGGCTTTTGCCTGTTAATCCTGTTTTGATGTTAGCCTTGCTTTTAATCTCCGTAGTGGTAGCCTGCATTGTGGGAGCTCTGGGATCATTTGGAGCCACCAGAAGATATTTGCGGATATGAAAAAGCTAGTCTTGACCCTTGTTTTGGGGCTTTTTTTGCTTAGCCCTTTTTTTCTTCCTGCTTTTGCCCAATCCAATGAGGAACTGTCTAAACAACTTCAGGAAAAGCAGGCAGAAATAGCCAAACTGGAAGCCCAGCTTGAAAATGTCAGGGGTAATGAGCGGACGCTAAAATCACAGCTTAATATTATTGACAGCCAAGGCAAAGTAACCACATTAAAAATTGAGGAGACTAATTTACGGATTGAAAAATTAAAAAGAGAGATTGCGGAATTATCTTCCCGGATTAAGCGCATCTCTGGTTCTCTGGATACATTATCTGAAATTCTGCTCCAACGGATTGTCCAAACTTATAAATACTCCCATCTTTCCACTTTGGATTTGTTTTTTTCTTCACATAGTTTTGCAGATTTACTTCAGAGATTAAAATATGTTCAGGTAGCACAAGCATATGATAAAAGAAAGTTGTATGAACTTCAGGCCACAAAGCAAGCTTACAACGACCAAAAGCAGGATAAAGCCACCCGACAGGAGGAAGCGGAACAGCTTAATAAAGCACTGGAAAATTATAAAAATCAGCTGGAAGAACAAAAAAAAGCCAAAGAAGAATTACTGAAAGTTACTCAAAATGATGAAGCCCGATTTCAGGGATTAATTGCCCAACTTAAAGCAGATGCCGACTCTATTGCCAGAGCAGTATCTAATATCGGGGTAGTCATTGGCCCTGTCAAAAAAGGCCAGCAAATAGGGTCTGAAGGAACATCTGGTTGTTCCAGCGGACCTCATCTGCATTTTGAAGTTTATGAAAATGCCAAAGTGGAAGGAAACAGAGTTAACGGCACAAGAGTTAATCCCAAAAAATACCTGGACAATGGACAACTTGGTCCACCCATGCAGGGATATCCCGGATCAACTACCATTAGTACAGAGTATGGGGAACTATACGCGTTGGGGACTCATACCGGTTTGGATATGTATGATGATAAGTATGTCGGGACTCCTATTTTGGCTGCTGCCGACGGAGTAGCCTATTCTATCGGAGATTTGGGATGTCGGATTGCCGGCTTTGATAACGGAGCGGCCAAAGGGATAGTTGTTGATCATCAAAATGGCATAGTTACACTTTATTGGCATATACTCTAGTAAGTGAGAATCAAAATAATAATTCTTACTATTTTCTACCTACTCTTTTTTGGGGTAAGCCCTGCTTTTGCTTCTTCGGTTGTGATTAATGAATTTATGGCCAATCCATCTTCAGGCAATGATTGGGTAGAACTTTATAACCCGACTGCTTCATCAATAGATTTAACCAATTGGATACTGGTGGATAGCACATCTACTATGAAAACTTTATCCGGAATAATAACGGCAGGGGGATTTACTGCTTTTGATGTATCAACCAGATTAAATAAAACCAGTGATTCCATCTATCTTAAAGATCCAACTAATACTATAGATAGTTATTCTTATACCACAGAACCTACTACTGATGTGTCTATTGGCCGAAGTCCGGATGGCGGAAGTTGGGCAAACCTTGCTTCATCTTCAAAAGGAAGCAGTAACGGGAGCGTCACCTCGACTCCTTCCCCATCTCCATCACCATCTACCGCTCCCACATCCACTTTTACCATTTCTAATATTCCTTTATCAATTGACTCTACTCAAACTTTTACAGTTTCTGTTAATGTGGAACTTTCATCTTACCCGAACACTAAATTTTATTTAAAAGGGGCTTTTGCCAAATCCGGCAGCATTAATTATTTCGGGTTAACCAAAGTTTCTGACAGATGGATCAAAAATAACAATACTTACTTGGACCAATATTCAA
>Ga0082335_1002323_pt1 | contig 36077 bp, 23 predicted proteins | sample Subgrocontami58m_FD_72375 | JGI IMG/M metagenome (GOLD analysis project Ga0082335, IMG submission 72375) | Subsurface groundwater microbial communities from S. Glens Falls, New York, USA - GMW37 contaminated, 5.8 m (SPADES assembly) (version 2) ... | reverse complement strand
GGCGCCGGCTTCGGCGGGGGGGGCCGGCACTGGTGCGCTCGGTGCCGCCGGCATCCTGCCCAGGTCGCCCGAGCCCGCGTCGCACCTGCGCCGGGCCGAGGAGCGGCAGACGCGGCTGTCCACGTCGCGGTCGGCCGTGGAGTACGCCGAGGGTCGCGAGGAGGTGGCCGAAGCGCTGGCGGAGGCGGAGCGGGGTGTGCCGGCAAGCGACGCCCGGTTGCGTCTGGCGCGGGGTCGGCTGGCGTGGGCGCAGGGCGACCTCGGCGCCGCGCTTGCGGCGCTCGAGGGGGGTGTGCCGGACGGCGCGCTGGGAGCGGAGTTGCTGCGGCTGCGCGGGCTTTCCGCCTATTTCCTCGGCCAGCGGTGGGGTTCCGGGCCGGAGGGCGAGGCGGCGCGGAAGGCGGCGCAAGGGGCATTCGCAGAGCTATCGCGCGGGACGATGGGGACGTGGGACGGAAAGTTCGCCGAAGCGGCGCTGCTGCTGATCGGCCGCGACCTGGACGGCGCCTACGGCCGCTTCCACACGCTGGCGCGCGAGCAGGTGGGCCGACCGGAGCCGGCGCTGATGGTGGCGTGGGTGGCGCTGCACGGCGGAGCTTCCGGCACTGCGGCCGCGGGACTTCAGCCCCTGGCCACGGCGATCCCCTACGATCCGGTGATCCAGGTCGCGCGTGCGCTCGCGCTGCTGCAGGAGGAGAAGCCGGAGCCGGCCCTGACGTTGGCGCGCGCGGTACGCAAGCTCTGGCCTCCGATGGCCGAAGCCGCGCTCGTCGAGGGCGCCGCCCTGCTCGCGCGCGGGGACCCGGTACGCGCCCGGGCCGCGCTGGCCGCCGCGCTGCGGATCGATCCGGTGTTCCCGGAAGCCTGCCGGGTCCTCGCCGAGACCCATGCCGCGCAGGATGACCCCTGTGGGGAAATCCACGAACTGTCGCGCGCGCTCGACGCAAATCCGGACGCGCAGGAGCTGTTCTTCTTGCGCGCGGTGGCGCGCTACGGGCATGTGGGACAATCCGCGCAGGCCGAGGCCGAGCTGCGCCAGTACTTGCAGAAGTACCCGAACGGGCCGCATGCGGAGGAGGCGAAGTACTTCCTCGGGGAGGACTGGGAGGACTAGTGGGCCTTCAAGCTTGAAACGCTGGGTTCGGCCGAGACGATTTTCGCGCCCGGCGAGGCGCGAGGAGGAGGCGATGCCGGGAGCATCGCCGACGACGAGCAACGAAGCCCGGCGCGGAAAGCGGCCGGCCCAACCCTGCGGATCAAGTTTGAAGGCCCACTAGACGATTCTGGCCGCGCTCATTTGCGTGCGGCCCCCGCCGCGCTATTCTACTAGCCGTGGGATTCTCCGCGGCGCAGCAAGATTCTGCGAGCGTCGTGTTTGCCAGGAATCACACCTTCTGCCGTTGGACAATCCGTGCAATCCGGACCATCCGTATAATCCGTAGTTCCGTCGGTTGCGGCGGCAGCCGCGCTAAGATCGGCGGCGCGTCCTCGGCGAGGTGCCCCTCCATGTCTGTCTTCCAGCGCATCCTCGACGCCGCGCGCCGCCTGTCGCTCTTCACCCTGCCCGCGCCGGAACTGCGCTGGGGCAAGGCCCGCCGCCTCGAGGACCGGCCGGCGGCCAACGGTCTTCCCGAGGTTCCGCCGCGCCTCCGCTCGACCCGGTTCATGGACGCCGTGCTCGCATTCGGGGTCGTGCTCGCGATCGCCGGCTTCTCCGTGGCCGCGATCGACCGCGCGTCCTCCGCGCTCGCCGGCGAGCTCATCCTCGCGGGAGCCGCATTGGCGGGGTTGGGCGTGCTCTGCGCTTTCGCCGCACGCGCGCAGCTCGCCGCAGACGCCGAAGGCGAGCCCGCGATGCGCACGCAACCGCCGGACTGGGGAGTCGGCACCCTCGCCGGCACTTTCTTCGGGGGCGTCGCCGGCGGCGCATTCTTCATCGCCGGACTCACCGACTTCTTCCTCACCGATTCCTCCCTGCAGCCGATCGCGCGCCACGGCTACCTCGTTTCGCTCGTTGCGATCCTCCTCTGTCTGCCCTGCCGGATCGCCGACCTGGGCCGCCTCGTGCGCTTGCGGAACTTTCTGATCGCTTTCCCGCCCGGCTCGCCGGCATCCCTCGGATCGTGGATGCTCCCGCTGTTGGCCGGCTTCGCCTTGACTGCGACCGTCCAGGCGTTTCCGGATTCCCTGCCGCTGGGCGCGCGCGTCGTACGCGGCTTCACCGAATGGGTCCCGCGCCGTTTCGTGGGGCTGGCCGGGGTCCTCCCCGCGGCCTTCGTCGCCGCCGGCCCCGGGATCGCTCTCGGTGGTACCTTCCGCCCTCCTTGGCTCCAGAGCCGCGTGCTGGGCGCGCTCTTTTTCCTCTCCGGCGTGCTCTCCGGCCTGGCGGCGATCCTCGGCGCGATGCTCGTCGCGGCGCAGATGTTCGGCCCGGTGCATACCGTGCTGGGCCGCATCGGCGTGTGGACCGGAGCGATCGAGATGCTCTTCCTGCTCGTGCTCCTCGCGCTGCTCGGGCCCTGGGCGTCGCACCTGATCGGCGGCCGGCGCGCGCCGGCGTACTGGCTGGGCGTGGCGGGGTTCGGCGTGTTCCTGCCGGTGTGGCTCCATCAGGCGAATGCGCGCAGCGAGCGGCTCTGGCGGGAACTGGGGAGCGAGCAGGGGTGGCTGATTCTGGGATCGCTGACGGGCGCTTTTCTGCTGCGCTGGGTGGTGCTGTCCGCGGGTCAGGAGGAACGGGGGCCCGGACGGAGGCCGTCGCGCGCGGCAGAAGGGAGGAGCGCATGAGGGACCTGGAGCCCCGTCAGGTGCTGCGCCTCCGCGAGGGCGTGCGGGAGGAGGCCGAGGACGTGGTGGTGGCCGAGGAGCCGCTGGAGATCCGGGTGGGCGGGACGCCGGTGGTGGTGGTCATGCGCACGCCGGGCCGTGACGACGAGCTGGCCGCCGGATTCCTCTTCACGGAGGGGATGGTGACCTCGCCGCGCGGGCTCGGGGCGATCCACTATTGCATGGGGGAGGACGGCAAGCCGGCGCCGAACGTGGTGAACGTGTTGCCGCCCGCGGACGCACCGATCGACGTGGAGCGGTTCCGGCGCACCTTTCCCGCGGGTTCCGGCTGCGGCATCTGCGGCAAGCAGTCGATCGAGCAGGTGCACCGCGTCCATCCGCGGATCGAGGACGCGGGGCGGGTGCGCGCCGCGACGATCCTGGCGCTGCCGGAACGGATGCGGGAGGGTCAGGCGTTGTTTCGCTGGAGCGGATCGATTCACGCGGCCGCGCTGTTCGACGGCGAGGGGCGATTGGTGCTGGTGCGCGAGGACGTGGGACGGCACAATGCGGTCGACCGGGTGGTGGGCCGGATGTTGATGGAGGAACGGCTGCCGCTGGCCGGGCACGTGCTGATGGTGAGCGGGCGGGTGAGCTTCGAGATCGTGCAGAAGGCGCTGGCCGCGCGCGTCCCGACGATCGCGGCGGTCTCGGGCGTCACCAGCCTGGCATTGCAGTTGGCCGAGGAGAGCGGGATGACGCTGGTGGGCTTCGTGCGCGGCAACGGCTTCAACGTGTATTGCGGAGCGGAGCGGATCGAGTGGTAGAACGCGAGCGGGTGGTCTTCCTGGTGCACGGCCTGTGGCGCACGCGCTTCTCGCTCCTGCGGCTGGAGATCTGCCTCCGGCAGGCGGGCTTCACCGTGGTCAATCGCAGCTACCAGGCCACCAAGAAGCCGCTCCCCGAGCACGCCGCCGACCTGCACGGGTTGGTCGAGAAAGCCCTCGCGGGCCGCAAGCCCCGCGAAGTCCACTTCGTCACCCACAGCATGGGCGGGATGGTGGTGCGCTATTACCTCACCCATTTCCCGCTCGCCCACCCCGGACGCTTCGTCATGCTCGCCCCGCCCAACCAGGGGAGCCGGAAGCTGGAGATGTTCAAAGGCGTTCCGCTGGTGCGGCTGCTGCTGGGACCGTACGCGCCGTCGGAGCTCGGGATCGGCGAGGGCACGCTGAGCCGCGAGGCCGGGATCCCCGACCGCGAGTTCGGGATCATCGCCGGCGGCACCGGAACCGACCGCGGCTACTCCTTCTTCCTGAGCGGGGACAACGATGGAACCGTGAGCGTGGAGGAGACGCGCCTGGAGGGGGCGAAGGACTTCCTGCTCGTGCCGCGGTTGCACACCTTCATCATGAACGGGCGCGAGGTGATCGACGCGACGATCGCGTTCCTGGAGACCGGTCGGTTCCGCGCGTTGAGCCGGCCTGGTAGCTGATGGACTCGCCCCAGGGCGCGGGGGTCCAAATATGCGTGCGGTCTTCCCCAGCCACGCGAACTGGCCAATGCCGCGATTCCCGCCGCCGCCGCGCGCTCGATCGCCGCTCATCGACTCTCGCGCACTAGCGTCTTCGCTTCGCCGCACCCATACCGGTCGCCAGCCGCCGCCACCGCCATCACCCGCAGAGCGCCGTCGAATTCGGGCACTACCCACGCGGCCGTGGCTTTCCCCGAAGCGTCCGTGGCCCAGCGCTCGTCTTTCTTCACCGCGCGGATCACCGTGGCGGCGCAGTACACGTTCGGCGCCCAGGCGGCGTCCACCGGCACCGCCACTTCGGCGCGGGTCCCGGCCAGGTCCACCACCTGCGTCCACAGGGTCTTCTCGCGCTGGATCGTGAGCAGCAGTTTCCCCGGGAACGGCGCGCGCACCGTCACCCGCGCCTTGTCCCCGGCACGATAGCGCTCGCGATCGGGCACCAGCTCGACGCGGTCCACCCGCATCCCCTGCGCGGGCTGCCAACCCCACGAGCCCAGGTAGAAGTCCAGGCTCGCCGAGGCTTCCGGAGCCGCCGCGGTCACCCGCATGCTGCCGTCGTTGCTGGTGTCGAGATCGATCGAGCCGCGGCCCGCGGTCAGCGGGACGGCAAGCTCACGCAGAACGACTGGGTGCGACTCGCTCGCGTAGCGCAGGCCCCGGATCGGCAAGGCGCCTCCCGGGGGCCGCGGTTTTCGGACCCTCTACGCATCGGTCGCGCTCGTCGGATCAGCTGCCGCGACCGTTGCCGTCCGATGGCTCGGCCTTGTGGACCGGACGGCTGCGGGGTACAAGGGTTGCCGTTGCCCGCGATCGGCGAGATCCGGGCCCGGCCCCTTGGAGTCCGCGATGATCGACGAATCCGCCAAGCCGGTCCCGCCCGAACGCAAACCGGTCGAGATGATCTGCCAGATCTGTGGCGATCCGCTCCGGCTCCGCCGGGTGGTCCAGTGCGGCCGCTGCCAGACCCTCCACCACCTGGAGTGCTGGCGGTTCAACAAGGGCTGCGCCATGTACGGCTGCGGGTCGCGCGCCTGGGAGGAAGCTCCTCCGACCGAGAGCCCGATCGTGCGGACGGACTTCGAGCGCACGCCCGGACAATTGGCGGAGCGCCACCTGGCACAGACGTCCCCGTTGTTCGCATTAGTCTGTTTCGTGGGCGCGGGAAACCTCGCAGCCACCACTTCCGTACTGGCGGCCCTGGTTCCCGGCGCGGCCGGGATCGGTCTGCTCTGGCTCTACTTGCGTTACGGAAAGTGGCGGGAATACCTGCACTTGGATAGCGAAAACCGCGCGATCGACTGGAGGCTCGAGGGCTTCGGCCGCTCGCTGAAAGAGAAGAAGGGCTGGCTGACGGCCGGTGAGGTGGTGGAACTGCACCTTCATACGATCAGCAGCGTCCCCGGGGCGACGCTGTGCGCCCTATATGCGCTGCTGGTCGACGGCCAGCGGCGGCTCCTCCACAAGGTCAGCGGAGCCGCAGGAACGCGCGTGCGAGGCGAGATGGACCTGCTCGCCGATCAACTGGCCGCGTTCGCCGACTGCACGGTGCGGCGGATCGAGGGCTGGGAAGCGCCGCCTCCTGCCGAAATCGCGGAGGCGCTCGCGCAGAAGCGCTTCGCGTCGTCGTCCTCTCCACCCGCCCCATCTGTCCCGGCGCCTGCTCTCCCCGAGCCCTCTCCCCCGGTGTCCGCAGGGAACGGTTCCGCAGCCGCGGAGGAACCGCGGCCCGAGCGCCGGCCGGAACGAACGGTGTGACCGGGTGCGGGCGAGAGCGATCGCCCCGGCGGCGCGGCTCGCTGCCTCGCCTCTGCGGAGGCTTGCGGGCGGAGCACGGCGGTCGCGAAGCGCGGCGGTCGCGAAGCGCGGCGACCGGAGATGTTCCCAACCGAGCCGGATCGGTTCTCGACGCTCATTCTCCCCGGTACCCGCCGTCCAAGTCCCGCGGCCACTCGCGAATCCGGACTCCGGGAGCGACGCCCGCCACGGCGAGCGCGGCGACGAAGCCCGGGGGTGCCGCGATCTCCCGGATCGACCAGCGCGCCGCATCCTCAGGCGCGACCTGCAGCCCCGCCGTCATCCCGCGGCCCAGCCCCTTGAGTAGCGCCTCCTTGCGCGTCCACAGCACAAAGAAGAGCCGGCGGCGATCCGACTCGGCGCACCGCGCGAGCAGCGCCCGGTCCTCGTCCGGAAAAAACCGCCGCGCCAGCGCCTCGAAGTCCACGTCCGGCCGCACGAACTCCAGGTCGACGCCGAGCGCATGCTCCCCCCCGACTGCGACCAGGGCCAGACCGTGCGAGTGCGCGAGATTGAATTGCAGTCCGTGCGCGGCGAGCTCCGGCTTTCCGTGCTCCCCCACGCGAAATGACAGCGTCGCGGGGGGAACTCCGAGAGACACCGCGAGGACGCGTCGCAGACCGGCCCGCCCTGCGGCGTACCGGCTCCTCAACTCCGGCGTGGCGAGCCGCTGGGCGCGCTCCCGCTCGTCGATCGAGAGCAACACTTCATCCTCTGCCCGCGCCGCACCGTCCAGCGGGACGAACCAGAGGTCGATCGCCTGCGCCATCGGACTCACGAGTTCTACCCCCGATCGACAAATTGTCGCCTGCGTGGACGGGAGTCGCGTGCCCGTCCCCGGAGACGCAGCTAGACCGGTTTCGCGCCCAGACTCACGAAGCCCTGCTTCCGCTCAACAGGTCCCATGGGCTCACGGCGCTTTTCCCCCGACCAACGAGGCTTCCAGGCGCCGCATCCCCTCCTCGAAGGAGACCTGCGGCGTATACCCGAGGTCCCGCTTCGCCGCGCCCAAGTCGAACCAGTGCGCCGTAGCCAACTGCCGCGCGACGAATCGCGTCATGCGCGGCTCGGATCTGGCGCCGAACAGACGGTACACCGTTTCCAGCACCGCACCGGCTGCGTACGCCAGCCCCGGCGAGACCTTGCGCGTCACCGGCGGAAGGTGCGCGGCAGCGAGGATCCGGTTGATCAGGTCCGCAATCGGGGTCGGATCCCCGTTGCTGATGAAATACGCCTTGCCCGCGCAGCGGTATTCGGGCGTCGCGAGCGCATCCGCCGCGAGCAGGTGGGCGTGCGCCGCATTGTCGATGTAAGTCGAATCCACTTTTCGCGGCTTGCCTTCGGTGGCTCTCGGGTCACCTACCAGCCGCAACTGGCCCGCCCGCGCGCGCTCGACGATCCGCGGCACCAGGTGCGGGTCGCCCGGTCCCCAGACGAGATGCGGCCGCAGGGCCACCGTCTTGAGCCCCGGCCCGTTGGCCGCCAGCACCATCCGCTCCGCCTCCGCCTTGGTCCGCGGATAGTCGGCCAGGAACGCCTCCGGGGCCGGATACGGCGCGGACTCGTCGACCCCCTCCTGGTCGCTCCCGTCGAACACCACGCTCGGCGAACTCGTGTGCACCAGCCGGCCCACCCCGTGCTTCCGGCACCCGGCGATCACGTTGCGCGTACCTTCCACGTTGGCCAGCCGATAGTCCTCCGCGGCGCCCCATACCCCGGCCTTGGCCGCGGTGTGGAAGACCACGTCGCATCCGCGGAGCGCCTCCGACACCGCTCGCTCGCTCGCCACATCCCCCCGCACCGTCTCCGCACCGAGCGCGCGCAGCTCCGGGTAGTCCCCCCGCGCCAGCGAACGCACCATCCACCCGCGCGCCAGCAGCCCGCGCACGATCGCGGTGCCGATGAAGCCGCCGCCGCCCGTGACCAGCGCCGTCGTCACGCCCGCTCTCCCTTCCGCCGCACGGTTCTCCTCCTCTTGCCCGAGCACTCCCGCCTTCTGCCGTTGGACAATCCGCGCAATCCAGACAATCCGTATAATCCGTAGTTCCGTCGGTTGCCGAGGATGCCGCGCTGGGCATGGCCGCCGCGCAGGTCGATCTTCACCCGCGCCGCCCGGTCGTCATCCCCCCAGCCGCTCCAATGCCCACACCGCGAGCTGCTCGCGACCGATCTTGGCGTTGTGCCGGACATCGACCGGAAAACCGGGATGGAAGAGCACCGTCCGGATCGGCTTCGTGTGCTCGTGCGCCGCCCCGATCCCCAGAAGCTCGGCGCGCACCTTCGCTTCGTCCACCCGCCCCGCCTCGGGATCGAGCTCGACGCACAGCACCGGGGTCGCCTTGCCGTTCGCGCGCACGCCGACCAGGGCGGTCCGGAAGACCGCGGGATGCGTATTGAACACCGCCTCGCAAGGGATGGTGTACATCTCCCCCGCCGGCGCGTCCGGAGTCTGGACCCGGTGCGATTTCCGGCCGCAGAACCAGAGCCGGCCCCGTTCGTCGAAGTACCCCAGATCTCCCATCCGGTGCCAGAGCTGCCGGCCTGCCGGGCCTTCGGTCCAGGGGATCTTGGCGAGTTCCGTCGCCTGGTGCATGCGCCAGTATTGCGCCGTGACCATCGGGCCGTTCACCGCGATCTCGCCGACCTGCCCGGTCGGCAGTTCGAGATCCTTGCCCCAGAGAAGGTACGGCGTCTCGGTGATCGGAATCACCCGCACCGTCGCGCCGCCCACCGGCCGGCCGACGCAGACGCCTTTCCCCTGATCGGTGAGCTTGCGCGTCTCCCCGAGAATCTCGTCGCTCCCCATCGCGCACACCGGCAGCGCCTCGGTCGCGCCGTAGCCGGTCCAGAGCTGCGCCCCCGGCTCGAGCATGCTCACGAAGCGCTCGATCGCCGCCGCCGGAACCGGCGCGCCAGAGGAGATCACCCGCCGGAGCGACGGCAGCTTCACCCCGCGCGACGCGCCCCAGCGCCCCACCCGGTGGATCAACGCCGGAGAGCCGAACAGGTTCGTCACGCCGAAGTCCTCGATCGCCTGCAGGATTCTCACCGGATCGGCGCGGGCAGGCCGGCTCGCGTCCATGTCCGGGACCACCGAGCTCATCCCCAGCGCCGGCGCGAACAGCGCGAAGAGCGGGAACGTGCACAGGTCGACCTCCCCCGGGCGGATTCCGAAATCGGCGCGCAGCGCCTCCACCTGCGCCTGGAAGTTGGGGTGCGTGTACGAGGCCCCCTTGGGCGGGCCCGTGCTCCCGCTGGTGAAGAGGATCGCCGCGAGTTCGTCGGTCCGCGGCTCGATCGGCTCGTAGGGCCGGTCGGAACGGCCGGCCTCCGCCAGTTCCGCGAGGGTCGCCGTCATGCCCCAGCGAAATCTCCCGGTCGTCACCGTCACCCGCACCGAGCGCCTGGCCCAGCCCAGGAGCTTGCGCGCCAGGTGGGCCTTGGGGATGCCGATGAAGGCCTCGGGCTCCGATTGCGCCAGGCACGCCCCCAGGCTCTTCACCCCGATCCCGGGATCGATCATCACCGGGACTGCGCCCGACTTGAACAGGGCGAACGTCAGGACGAAAAAGTCGAGCCCCGGCTTGACCATCAAAGCCGTGCGCGTGCCGCGCCGGATGCCGACCGTCTCCAGGCCGCGCGCGACCGCGTCGCTCATCCGATCGAGGTCGCGGAAGTTCGTGATCGAGTACCGCAGCTTCCCCGCGCGCGATGCGCCTTCCGGGCAGGCGACCGCCATCGCGAAGGGGATGCGCCGGGCGGTCTCCGGTAACTGTGCCGCGATGTTCCCACACGCGCTCACGGACGGCCCTCCGCCGGCAGCGGATGCGCCTCGAGGAATCGGCGTACCAAGCCCGTGATCTCCTCCCCCGCGTCCTCGAGCACGTAGTGGCCGCAGTCGCCGAACCGGTGCACCTCGGCGTGCGGGAAACGCCGGATCCACTCCTCGAGGAAGGCAACGCTGAAGACGAAGTCGCGCTCCCCCCAGCACACCAGCATCGGCCGGTCCGCGAAGCGCGTCAGGTTCCGCTCGACCGCGCTCACGATTTCATAGGCTTTGTCTCCTGGCGCGAGCGGGATGTCTTGCACGAACCGGATCGTGGCGATCCGGTTCGCGTACGAATCGTAGGGCGAAAGCAGCATCCGCCGCACCTCGTCCGACAGCGGCTTGCGCTTGACGCACACCCGCGCCGCGGTGGTCGCGAACAGGTTGAAGCGCCGCACCAGCCACTCGCCGAGCCCGCCCGCCCGAGCCAGCCGGAGCGCCCAGGGGAAGGCCTTCCCCCGCGGGAGGTGGAACGCCGCGGTGTTGGTGATCACCAGCCGGGCCACGCGTTCCGGGTGCCGCTGCGCCCACGCCATGCCGATCATCCCGCCCCAGTCGTGCAGGATCAGCGTGACCCGCGAGCGCACGCCCAGGTGCTCGAGCAGCGCTTCCACGTCGTCCACCCTCCGGCGCAGCGTGTACTCGTAGCGCGCGTCGTCGGGCTTGTCGGAACGGCCACACCCCATGTGGTCCGGCGCGATCACCCGGTACCCGTCGCGCAGCGCGAGAATCAGATTGCGGAAGTAGAACGACCAGGTCGGATTGCCGTGCAGCATCACCAGCGGGTCGCCCTTCCCCTCGTCCAGATAGTGCAACCGACCGCCCGGCAGGTCGAGGTACCGGCCCTGGAACGGATAGAGGTCGCTCACCATTGCACGCCCAGCATCAGGCAGTTCAAGCCGCTCCCGATCCCCAGGAAGCCCACGCGATCCCCGGTCTCGAGAAATCGCCGTTGCTCCGCCAGCGCGGCGGTCAGCGGCAGCGACACCGTGCCCATGTTCCCGAGGTACGGATAGGTCGTGAAGTCCTTCTCCGCCGGGATCCCCAGCGCCTGCAGGATCTGGGTCTGATGGCTCGAGCCCACCTGGTGGCAGATCACCTTGTCGACCTGCTCGCGCGTCCAGTCCACCGTGGCCAGGAAGGCCTCCCACGTCCGGCGCCCGAGCTCGACGCCGTACTTGAGCACGGACACCGAGTCGGTGAACATGAATTGGGTGAAGCCGCCCTGCGCCTCGGGCGCGAACCCCCACCGGCAGAGCCCGTTCCACTGCGGCTCGGTCCGGGTCACGCCGCCGAGCAGTCGGCGCCGCGGGACGCCGCCGAACGAGCCGTCGGTCAGCAGCACCGCCGCCCCGCCCGAGCCGCCGGTGAGCGTTGCCAGCGAACGGGTGAAGAACTCCATCGTCGGGTTCTCGCGCATCTGCCGGATCACGATGTCGTTGATCTCCCGCGCGCTCTCGCACGAAACCACGATCCCGGCGCGGATCTGCCCGAGCTCGATCCGGTTCGCGATCTCCAGGATGCCGTTGAGCACCCCCAGGCAGGCATTCGACAGGTCGAAGACCGCGGAGCCGGGGCTCACCCCCAGCCCGGCGGCGACCTTGCAGGCGGTGGCCGGCTCGAGTTGCTCCCGGCAGACGCCCGCGAAGATGACCGCCTCGACCTCCTCGGGCCGCACCGGGGATTGCGCCAGCGCCTTGCGCGCAGCCGCGAGCGCGCCGTCGGACAGCGCGAAGCCCGGCTCCCACCAGCGTCGCTCGACGATCCCGGTGAGCGCCTCGAGCTGGCCCGGGGCGATGCGCAGCGCCTGGTAGACCGGGGCGACCCGCTCCTCGAGCTCCGCGGTCGTCACCACCACGGGAGCGAGCTCGTACCCCAGCGCCTCGAGTTGGACCCGCGCGTACTTCATGGCGCCATCCTGAGCGTAAAGTCGTTCATCTGGTAGATCGGTCGCCCATCCACGATCAGGAACCCGTCGGCGGTGAGCGTGCGGGTCGCGGCGTCCGCCGCGGTCACCGTAGCCTCCACCGTCACCGTCCGGTTCGTCGGGATCACCTGCCCGCGGTACGACCAGACGTGGCGGCGGCCGAGCGCAATCGCTTCGAACCGCTCGCCGCCCCAGCGCTCGCGACCCGCGACCTTGAGCAACTGGAGCATCGATTCGAGACCGAGCGACCCGGGCCAGACCGGGTCCTGGAGGAAATGCGCCCGGAAGAACCACGCCTCCGGATCGACCTCGACACTGCCGCGGATGAAGCCCAGACCGTGCGGCCCCCCGTCGGGGACGAACTGGTCGACCCGGTCGACCATGCGGAAGCGGTCGTCCGGAAACGGCGCCCCGCGCGGCACCGCGAAGGCCCGCCCGCTGCGGCTCTCGGCCGGGCGCGCGGCGTCCCGGATGCCGACCTGGTTCGCGAGCGCGGCTTTGGAAAAGAAGCCGAAGTACGTGTCCCCCTCGTACACCGTTCCCTGGGCCGAGCGCACTGAAAAGTCGAAGTTCTCGATGATCATCCCGCCCGAGCGCGCGACCTTCGTGATCTTCACCTGCGTAATCAGCGTCCCCGCGTCGGGACCGACCGGAAGCCGCTGGATCGCCGTGCCCCCGAGATTGCGGAAGGACACGTCCGTGTCGCTCGCAAGCGCGGAGCCGAGGTAGGCGGCCAACCAACCGCACGGCTGCAGGGCGACTTCGAGCAGCACCGCGAACGGCATCCAGGGCTGCCGGTTGGCGGCGAAATACCACTCCTCCGGCGGCACGTCGTACTCGGCTTCGATCACGCCCCCGGAGGCGAGCCGCCATGGTTCGCAATCCCGGATTTCCACGATCCGGTCGAAGAACATGTAGGGCGGACCCGGCAAGCGGGCGATCACCCGCTCGCGATCGAACGGCCGGTAGCGCTCGCCGAAGGCCTCCGAGGGGTCACCGACCGAGAAGGCGAGGATGCGGTCGCGGTCGAAGAGGGCCCGACGGCGTATGGGAACTGGAGCAACCCGATGCGGTGGCTCGCCACTCTGGAGGGGTTCGTCGAACAGGGCCCGACCGGCCGTGGGAGCCGCAGCGGAGGGATTTCCCGATCCCGGCCCGGTGACCTCGGCGCCTGGACCGGATCGCGCGGCTCCCGTTGCGGCAGGCGCGACTCCGGATCGGACGGCTTCCGATCCGTGGCGAACGGGTCCCGATCCGTTGCGGACGGCTTCCGACCCGTTGCGGACGGCTTCTGATCCGTTGCGCACCGCTTCTGCTCCGTGCAGGGCGGCTCCCGATCCCGCGGTCCCGTCGTCCCGGCCCGCGGCGCCGGCGACGCCCCAGGTTGCCTCGACCTCGCTCCGCGTGACACCCCGGTACCGCAAGGAGAGGTTGGCCATCTCCACGATCGGCTTGCCGTCCGCGTACATGAGCGCGTCGGCGATGCAGTAGGGCTCCGGGCCGTATCCGAGCTCCTTGATGGCCACTTCGTAGGTGACTCGCCTCGTGCTCCCGGTGACCTGCCCCCGGCACTTCAATCCGCTCGACACGCCGGGCACCGGCTCGATGCGGGCCTCGAGCGACTCGGAGACCCAGCCCAACCGCAGCAGGAATACCCGCAACGTGTGCATGCAGCACTCGTACATCAGGGTGCCCGGCATCACGCGGTCGTCGACGAAGTGACAGGTGAGGAACCAGTCGTCGGGGTGGATGTCGGCCTCGCCGCGGATCGTGCCCAGCCCGAAGCGACCGCCGAGGGGATCGAGCGACTCGATCCGGTGGACCAGCGTCATCCGCCCGGAGGGGAGGCGCAATCCCGGAGCCAGTCCGCGGCCGTGGAACCCGGTGCCGAAGGCGGCGGCGAGATCCCCTCGTCTCAGCGCGTCGACCTGCGCATCTGCGAACGCGCCGCGCTCCATCGGCGCGAGCGGCCTCCAGTCGGCCGGACGCGTACCCGCCACCGGCCGCAGGTCGAGCGCGGTGTGGACGATTCCCTTCCCGGCCTCGAGCTGCGTCGCGGTGAAGAAGCCGGCACAACCGTCCCGCATCGTCAGCAATCGCCGGCCGTCGACCGTGGCGTCGAAGCCGAACCGGAACAGATGGGTGTCCCCCTGGCGGAAGAAACGCTCGATCCGGATGTCGTACCGGATCGTCTTGCCGGAAGCCGGCAGTTCGTCGTGGAACGTGACCACCGCGTCGAGCAGGCGGTAGACCGCGAGCCCCAGCGTTTCGCGATCGATCCCGAGGTAACCCGACAGGAACAGGTCAGCCTGTCCCGCTTCGACCGCGATGCAGGTGGGTATCCGTCCTCCGTCGAGGTACCACTGCCCGGGGAGGATGTCGTGCTCGGTGACGACCCGCCCGGATCCCAAGGATCGGGGCTCTCCCTCGATCAGCGGGATGCGGTCGACCAGCATGAGCGGCTCGTCGGGGAGTCGAACCCGCGTGGGGTACCCGTCCACCTCGGCATAGTCCGGCCCAAGCACTCGCGCGATCGAGCCACGCGCGAATTCGAGGCACTGATCCCGGTCCAGCGCGCGGGGCGGTGCGGCGGGCAACCCTGCGGCGGTCCGCCCGACGCCGGGAAGCCGCGACGAATGCGAATCCGACGGCGGGAACTCGTCGTGCGAAACCCGGTCGCTCTCGGAAACCTCGCGCGGCGGGAACTCGTCGTGCGAAACCCGGTCGCTCTCGGAAACCTCGCGCGGCGGGAACTCGTCGTGCGAATCCCGGTCGCTCGCGGGAACCTCGCGCGGCGGGAATTGGGCATCTGGGATCGACGGGAGACCCGACCCGGTGTCGCTGGAAACCGGCATCGTGAAGGTGCCCGTGCGATGCTCGTCGGCCGGCGGGGCTTCGCCCAGCCCCGGGGCTCCGTTCGCCCGCAGGATGGCGCCTGTGTAATGTTCCCCGGCCGGCGGGCCCTCGCCCAGCCGTAGTCCCTCTACAGTCGGGCGCTTCGTTCCGGTCGCGCCTCCGGCGCCGATCGCATGCAGCAGGCTCATCTGGGTCCCGAGCACGCGCGCAAGACCCTCCCCCGTCTCCCGCGTCAGGCGCAGGAAGGCGGCGTGCGCCGCGGCGCGCGCTTCCGCCGAGTCCGCGATCGAACGAACCAACGGGTCCTCCGCCCCCCCCTCCGACAGGAGCGTGGCCTCCAGGAATTCCGCGGCCTCGCCGACAGGCGGGGAGGCCGAAGCACTTGCGGAGGTGACTCGCGTCGGTGGAGATCCCTTGCGGGTGCCGGCAGACGGGACGGGGGATTCAACGTCGGACTCGTGTGGGGTCCCCTGCGGCCGCGACGTGACGGGATCCTCGGCGCCGGACTCGTGTGGGGTCCCCTGCGGCCGCGACGTGACGGGATCCTCGGCGCCGGACTCGCGCGGGGTCCCCTGCGGCCGCGACGTGACGGGATCCTCGGTGCCGGACTCGCGCGGGGTTCCCTGGGGCCGCGACATGGCGGGAACCTCGGTGCCGGACTCGCGGCGGGTCTCCAGGGGCCGCGACGGGGCGGAAACCTCGGCGTCGAACTCGCGCCCAATCCCCTCGGGCCGCGCTTCTGCGTCGGGTCCAGGCGAGGGGAGGCGAGTCCGGCTTGCGGGCGGAATCGGAATCTCCGGAATCCTCAATCCCACGGGCAAGACCAGCCAGGGGCCGTCGGCGGAGCCAAGGACCGGCTCTTCGGGGAAAAGCCCGGCGAGGTCGACCGGGATCCGCTCGCTCACCAGGTGTGCGGCGAGGCGTAGGATGGCCCCCGGCCCGTCGAGTCCGGGCGCGCACACCGACCGGGCGAGATGCGGGCGGCCTTCGAGGATGCGGCCGATCATGCGGCTGCACGAGGCACCCGGCCCCATCTCGAGGAAGACCCGGATCCCGTCCTCGTGGGCTCGGCGCACCACGCGCGTGTAATCGAAGCCCTCCAGCGCCTGGCCGACGATCGAATCCGCTGCGGACTCGCGGGTCACCTCGTACGCGGCGCCGCGGACGCCGCTGTAGAAGGCCAGCCCCTCGGGCGGGTGGGTGTCGAACCGATGCAGCTCGCGGTATTCCCGCTCCACTGGCCGGGCGGCTTCGCAATGGACGGTGGTGATCCCCTCCAACGGGTGAAACGCGCAGCCGAGGGCCTCCACCAGGCCGCGGACGGAGGGTGCGTCTCCGCCGACCACGCACTCTCCCGGGGTGTTGACGATCAGCAGATGCACGCGGGCACGTCCGACGAGGGCGGCGCGCACCCGTTCCGCGGGCCGGTCGACCACGCCGACGGACCAGGAGATCGCCTCGTCCGCACCCGCACCCCAGGCCAGCCGCGCCGCCGTGCAAGGCCCCGCGAGGTCGTGCGTGAAGAGCGTCGTCTCCCGCATCCGGCGCAGCATCTCGTCCCGGTCCGACCAGGTCCGGGTGGAAAAAAGGCCGGCGGTCTCGCCGAGGCTGTAGCCGAGAATCGCGTGGGGGTGGATCCGCAGCAGGCCGCGGACCAGGTCCGACATCATCGTGCCGAGCACAACCTGGCCGAAGATCATCGCGCGGTGGTCGAGCGGACCGATCCCGGTCCAGAACCGGCCGCCGGCGAACTGGCTCGCCAGCCGTTCGTTCTCCGCATCCTGCCGGGCAAGAAATCGCGGCCACCGCGCGTGCGTGTCGCGACCCATGCCGGCGAAGTGGTTGCCCGAACCAGGGTAGACCAAGGCGATCCGCGCCTCGTCCCCGCGCCGACCGAGCGGGTCGGCGGAGGCGAAGCAGCGCCCCGCCCCGGCAGGATCGGTCCCGCCCGCGAACGCCGATTCCAGGAGCGCGACGAGCTGCCGCGGGTCGCGAGCCACCACCGCAAATCCGCGCGCGCGTCCCGCAGCCTGGCGGCACTCGCTCCACCAGGTCTGGGCCAGGCGCCGGAGATCGGCCCCGCCGCGCGCGCGCTCGAGCAGGCCCTTCACTCCCGCGCGGATCCCCGCCTCGTCCTCGGCTTCGACGACGAAGAGATGCTCGCCGGTGCGCGAGGACAGGTCCAGAGGCGGACATGCCGGAACTTCCGATCCGGTGAAGCTTGCGCCCGCTGCAGAATGAATTCCCGCCTCAGTGCGGCTTCCCCTCTCGGCAGAACAGACCTTCGCATCGGCGCGGCTTCCACCGTCGGCCGGACGGATCCCCGCGTCGGTGCGGCTTCCGCCCTCGGCAGAACGGGTCCCCGCCTCGGTGCAGGTTCCGCTCGCAACAGAACGGATCTCCGCGTCGGTACAGATTCCGCTCTCGAGAGGTTGGATCCGCACTTCGGCGTCGGGCCCGGGGCCGCGAACCGATTCGCCGATGGGCGCCGGCGCAGGGCTCCGTGCCTCGATCAGGACGTGCATCGAGGTCCCGTCGGCGCCCCGGCAGGCGATGGCCGCGCGCCGCGGTCCCTCGGCGCGATCCCGCAGCCAGTACATCGGCGCCGCGGGGGAGAAGAAGAGGCCGGAGGCGGTCGGCGGCAGCGCGACGCGGCCGGCCGGCAGGATTTCGTGGTGCAGGGCGAGGCAGCCTGCGACCAGCGAAGCGATGCCGGCCGCTGAGCCGGAGAATCCGATGTCCGAAGCCGCGCTCGCGAGCGCGCAGGGATGGCCCGCTCCGCTTCCCGCCCTGCCTCCCGCTGCGTTTCTCGCCCCGCACTCGGTCGGTGCGCCAGGTTCCGGGCGGTGCGCCACCACGCTTGCCGCGTGCCCTTCGCTCCGCGCGAATCGCGCCCGGCCTTGCGCCACCGCCTCTGCCTCTTCCAGCCGACCGGACGTCTCGAGCAATCCCACCGCTTCGGGGCCGAATCCGGCCTCGGCGTGGGCGCGGGTGAAGGCCTCCACGGGATCGGCGGCGGCGCCGATCCCGCGCACCAGGGCATACACGCGGTCGCCGTCCCGCACCGCGTCGACCCAGCGTTTGAGCACGAGGGCGGCCGCGCCCTCTCCCAGCACCGTGTCCGGGTCGGACAGCAGCGCCGCGGATCGCGTGTCGACCGCGAGATCCACCGCCCCGGCGATGGCCTGGTCGACCTCCCCCGACTGGAGTGCGCGTACGGCCGCCTCGACGGCGCGCAAGCCCGAGTTCTCGAGCCCGGAAAGCGTGAAGCTCGGACCGCCGATCCGCAGGGCGCGCGCCACGCGGCTGGCGACAAGTCCGCCCAGGTTCCCCATCACGCGATTGGCCGTGAGCGGCGGGTGCGACGCCTCGCGCACCGACCGCGCCCACGTCTCCGCGTCTTCCGCCGGCAAGCCCAGATCGCGCGCCCACGCGCGGGCGCGCGGCAGCACGGCCCAGCGGACGTGGAAGTTCGTCGCATTGGGATCGAGTTCCGCGCCGGCGAAGACCCCCGTGCGCAGGAGATCCCCGCGCGCGGCGCCCGCGTCCTCCCATGCCTCCACGGCTGCGGCGAGGAACGCGACCTGCTGGGGGAGCATCTCCTCCAGCTCGCGCGGGGGAATGCGGAATCCCGCGGCCCGCACCCGCAACTCGCGGATCGGGAATCCTTGCCGCGGCGCGCCCCATTCGCCGAGCACCGGTTCGGGCGTAGCCTCCGCGCCGCCCAATACCCTCCGCCGAAACTCCGCCAGCGTCGGCCACCCGCCAAAGCAGGCCCCGAGCCCGACCACGGCGACCACGAGCGCCGGCGCGCGCGCCGTGCCGGAGGTGACGATTGCGTCCGCGGTGCTCTGCTCGTTGGCCTGCGCGCGCGCCGTGCCGGCCATGCGCACGATCTCGTCCGCAGTGCTCGGCTCGGGAGCCTGCGGGCGCGCCGTGCCGGAGGTGGGCACGATTGCGTCCGCGGTGCTCTGCTCGTTGGCCTGCGCGCGTGCCGTGCCGGCCATGCGCACGATCTCGTCCTTCGTGCCCTGCTCGGGAGCCTGCGCACGCGCCGTGCGGCTCGAGCGCACGATCTCGTCCGCGGTGCCCTGCATGGGCGACCGCGCGCGCGCCGTGTCGGCGTTGGCCCGCGGTCCACTCCCGCCCGGGTCCGATCCCGGATCCGCTCCGCCGTGGCAGGACGCCGCCGTGCGCGATTCCGGCAGCCATTCCTCGACCAGCAGGTGCGCGTTGATGCCGCCGAAGCCGAACCCGCTGACCGCCGCCCGGCGGGGCGTGCGGGGATCGCGGCGTTCCCAGGGACGCGGCTGCGCGAGCACCTCGAAAGGGCTTTCCTCGAGCTTCAGGAGCGGATTGGCGCGCTGGAAATTCGCGGTCGGAGGCAACCGGCCGTGGGCGAGCGCCAGGAGCACTTTCGCCAGCCCGGCCGCACCGGCGCCCGTGAGCAGATGCCCGATGTTGGACTTCACCGACCCGATCACGCACCGGCGGGGCCCCGGCCCGCCCCAAAGGCGCCTGAGGCTCTCGACCTCCACCGCGTCCCCGGTCGGCGTGCCCGTGCCGTGGCATTCGATCAGGTCGACGTCCTGCGGTTTCCACCCGGCCTGACGATACGCCTCGCGCATGGCCCGCACCTGACCCTCGGAGTCGGGCGCCATGAGGCTTCCGCCGACATCGTTCGACAGGCCGACGCCGGCGACCACGGCGTGGATCCGGTCCCCCTGGTCCAGCGCGTCGGTCAGCCGCTTCAGGACGAAGACTCCGCAGCCTTCGCCCACCACCAGCCCGTCTCCGCGCGCATCGAAGGGGGCGCAGGTGCCGGACGGGGAGAGCGCCCGCAGCTGGGAGAATCCCATCTGGGTGTAGAGCGAGTCCGGGCGGGAGAGGCCGCCGGCCAGGACCGCGTCCGCCCGCCCCGCGCGCAGCTCGCCGGCCGCCCGCTGGATCGCGTAAAGCGAGGAGGCGCAGGCCGCGTCGAGGGTGAAGGCGCCACCGCCCAGTCCCAGCGCCCGGGCCACGAGCCCGGCCGGGATCCCGGTCGCACTTCGATCGAACGGGCCGGGAGTCGGCGCAGGACCCGGGTCCCGGCCGAGCACGCGGCGGGCGATCGCGCGGCCGAGGGTGGCGTCGGCGAGTGCGGACGCGGTCTCGGTGGGGAGCGCGATGGAGGCCAGCACGACCCCGACCCGGGAGCGATCGAGCCGCTCCGTGCGCGCGTCGCGCCAGGCCTCGCGCGCCGCGTGCAGGGCGAGGTGGAGCAGCGGATCGAGCCGGGAAAAGAGGTCGGGCTCGAGCTCGAGGCCCTGCGGGTCGAGCACGAAGTCTTCGACGAAGCACGCGCGCGGCGAGTAGACCTTGTCGGCCGCGGGCATCGCGGGGTCGAGGACTTCCTCGAGCGGCAGCGACCAGCGGCCGGCCGGAGGAGTCCGGGCGACGTCGGCGGCCCGCAGAATGAGGTCCCAATACGCATTCAGCGTGGGCGCGCCCGGGAAAATGCCGCCCAGGCCGACGATCGCGATGCGCGCGTCCTGATCCACGTCCGACGTCCCACTTCCGCGCCTGGGGTACCGCCAAAGGGGGGGTATTCTAGCCCCACACGGAAGCCCGATCAAGATCCGCAGCGCGCGCGCGCTGGATGCACACCGCCCGCCCAGCCTCTACTTCAGCCCCGCCCGAACCACCTCCCAGAGCTCGCGGTTCTGCGTGCATCCCGACGTACCGCCCCGGTCCTTGCCATACCACAGGCCGAACGCGCCCGCCTTGGCTTCCTCGCTCGGGTCCCGGAAGCACCACAGCGTCCAGGGAGCCTGCGCCGCGTTCAGCACCGCGATCACGTCCGCCACGTAGGCGGCGCCGGCCTTCCGGTTCCCCCGGGTGGCGCCGATCTCCCCGAAATAGAGTGGCGCCTCGTTGCGTTCCCCCCATTCCAGGACCGGCTTCATGGCCAACTCCACCCGCGCCCGGTCCCAGCGCTCTTCGCCGCGTCCGAGCCACGCAAGTCCGATCCCCACCGAACCCCGATTCCGCAGCGTCCGCACCCACGCCGAAGCGCGGTACTTCTTCCCACCGGAGACCGCGACGTAGTAGCCGGCGATCGCGTCGTTCCAGTTGGTCCAGGAACGGCGGGACGCGACTTTCTCGAGCTTCACGCAGTGCGTTCCCGAGTGCGCCTCTCCGGACCAGGTCCCTTCCCCGTCCCCTTCCTCCCCGGGCCGCCAGATCCGGGGCAGGTCCTCCGCCTGCTCGCTGCGTTCCTCGAACCCCGGATTGGGCACGGCGACCGGCTGCCCGTCGCACGTGACCTCCAGATCGTCGAACCACGCGCCTTCGACCTCCCCCTCGGCGTAGAGCGTAAGCGCCAGCCAGCATGCGCCCGCGGGCGCTTCCTCTTCCGCGGAACCGAGCCTGCGCCACTTCGCGGCGTCTTCCGCTTCGAGGGAGGCCCCGTCGCCGTACCCCAATTCCTCGACCGTCGGCACGACCCCCGGGTACTCGAGGTCCATCGGCAGGGGGACATCCCCGAGCCACCACGCGCCCTGGTGGCTCAGCATCATCGGCTCATAGAAGTGGACGCTGTAGAGCACCTGAGGGTCCGGCAACTTTCGCAGGGCCTGGTCGTCGACGAGGGGCGGCTCGATGACCACGATGTGCCGCGGATCCACCGAGCGGATCGCTTCGATCAATCGCTCGGCGAGCGACCACCACCGCTCGGGGTCGGGCGGGACCGGCTCGTTGAAGACGTCGTAGCCGAGCACGGCGGGTTCCGCGGCATATCGGCCGGCCAGCACCTTCCACAGGCGCAAGAGGTCCGTCGCATTTTCCTCTTTTTCCCAGAAGGCCCCGTCGATCGGGTCGATCTCGCGGTTCCCCGGCGGCAATCGCAGGTCGAGCACCACGTAGATCCCGTTCTCGCGGCACCAGGAGACGATCTCGTCGAGCCGCTTCAGATCCCGCGCGGATTCGGGCCCGAGCACTTCCCGCCAGTGGAACCCGAGGCGGACGAGCGTCACCCCCTCGGCGGCGAGCTGGGACACGTCTTCGCGGCGGCAATAGGTCGCGACGACGCCCGGGTCCTCTTCGTAGCTGAAGTAGAACCGGTCGAGGCAGACTCCGCGCAGGCGCACGGCTTCGCCCGAGTCCCGCCGGACCACAAGGCGCCCGCGGACCTCGAGCCAGTCGAGCGCGGAAGCCGGACTTGCGAACGCGAGCAGCAGTGCCAGGATGGCGATTCCACGACGCATGCGGTACTCCCCGTTCCCGCCGCGAAGGCGGGCCTGCGGACTCGGCGCGCCTCTGCACAGCGCGGCCGATGCCACAACCAAGTGCCCGCGCCGAGGAAACACGGAGGCAAATGGGCGCGGCCGCACGCCGCGAAATCCCAAACCCCAAAGCCCAAATCCCTCCCGACTCCCCAACCCCAACGCCGTTCTTGTCGCGCGCCGCGATGAAATGGAGAGATAGTTTACTACCGGGCGGCAGCCCCCGGACGCCCCGCGGCGGCCAGTCGCTGCCGGCGCACCCGTTCCTGAAAGGGCCCGGGCGGGAATCCGGGGGCGGCCAGGGTCTGCTGGTCCGTCGTCTGGTGCAGGCCCGAACGGCTCAGATCTGTTCGAGCAGCTTCTTCTTCTGCTCCTCGAATTCCGCCTCGGAGAGAATCCCCTTCTGACGGAGTTCGCCGAGCTTCTCGAGCTTTTGGAACACGTCGCGCGAGGCGTCCGGATTCTTCGACACTTCCTCGGCGACGGATTTCCCCTTTTCGTACTCCGCCTCGTAGGTCTTGCGCGCCTCGTCCACGTCGATGTTGCCGACGTCGGTGCCGCGCGCGAACTGGTCCGCCGCGACCTGGCCGATGGCGTAGGTCGACGCGCCTGACATCGCCGCCATCGAGACTCCGCCGAGGATCGAGCCGATGCCGGGGATCAGCTTGAGCGCATTCGCGCCGAGCCGGGCCAGGATGCTCCCGGAGAGCGCCGTGACGAAGGTCTTGCCCTGCGATTCCGAGTAGCGGACCCCGTAGAGATGGCTCAGTTGCTTGAGCATGTCGATCTGGATCGCCGTGACCGCGGCGATGTCGACCAGGGGCACCGGGATCAGCCCGGCCCCGCAAGCCCAGAAGACATGCTTGCGGATGATCGTATCGGCGCGTTCCTTGGGGACCATCGGGTTTCCTCCGAGTGTGGACCCTCGTCACGCTATCACAGCGCGGCCCGCGTGGCAAACGCGAATCGCGGAGAATTCGTGGTGGGGAGTCGGTTCTCTCGGTGGGCGCGGGGGGGCGCGGGGAGAGAGCCTTGACTTCGGAAACGCGGCGGCAGCAGCAGTCCCCGGCCCGTCCGGGAAGATGTCCGTCCCCGACCCCGAAGTCGTTCCCAAGGCCTCCAGACGCCGCTTCAAGACCGAGTACAAGGTGAAAATCCTCCGCGAGGCGGACGCCTGCACGGACCCCGGCCAGATCGGCGCCTTGTTGCGCCGCGAAGGCCTGTACTCCTCCCACCTCACGGTGTGGCGTCGCCTGCGCGACCAGGGCTTCCTGGTCTTCGCAGGCGAGCGCAAGCGGGGTCGGAAGGCCAAGCCGGCCAATCCCCAGGCCAAGCGCGTGGCCGGACTCGAGCGCGAGAACCGTAAACTCGAGGAGAAGCTCCGCAAGGCGGAGATCATCATCGATTTCCAAAAACAAGTCCAGGACCTCCTGCGGATGCACGACGAGGGAGCGCCGAAGCGATGGCCTCTGTCGGCACCCTGGCCCGCGATGTCGGGGTCTCCCGCTTGCCAGGCCCTTCGGCTTCCCCGCGCGACCTGGTATCGTCGGCAGAAGCCCAAGCCGACTTCCCGGCCGAGGCCGGCGCCCGACCGCGCCCTGGCGGCCGACGAGCGGAGCACGGTCCTGAGCCACCTCGACTCGGAGCGCTCCGATTCCGCTCCCAGTGAAGCACTTCTTTCGTGGGCTCGCGGTTTCTTGAGAGGATGCACGGAGGGGATTCGGAGGTAGGTGTGCTACTCGCCGAGATCCCGAGGGTCGACGGGTGACGGGTAGGCGTCATGCTCAGGGTTCGCGCATCGGCCGGTTTTCCCTGTGGTGTTGGCGCAGGATGCTGCGTGGAACAGTGAACCCAGCCCGCAATCGAAAGGCCGAGGCTGGAAACCCTCCACCTACCGGTGCGCGCGCCGCAGATTGGTCCCGACGTAGATGGGGTTGGACGGATGCTTGCGCCGAAGTCGAGTAATCGCCGGATCAGAAGGAGCCCGCGGGCTGACTCATAGGAGCACCGCGCCGGCGAAAAGTTCGACGCGAAGATTTGCAGAGGTTTCCCCGTGCTTTGCTCGTATGCGAATCTGACCGGTTCCACCCTCGATCGTGCGAAATGACCTGGCCGTTTCTCGGATGGTTCTGTCCACCGCCCTGGTCCGACGGATCGACGCAGTGCCGCCCGGCGGGGCGGTGCAAATGAGACTCGAAGATCTCGCCTTGAGGCGACTGACATCCGAAGGCGTCGGAAGCGGCAAGCGGCCGCAGCCGAAGGGCGTGAGCAGCGACGTGGTCGATGGCTCGAGGAGCGCGTTCCAGACATCCGGACAGTCCGCGTCGCGCGATCCATGGTGGGGCACCTTGAAGACCGAGGCCCTACCTTGCGGCCGCCGTGAGGACGAGACGATGGCGGTCCAGCCCCGGGCAGGATCGTTCGATTGCTCCAAGTCGCCGCCGAGCAGGGCCGTGACCGCGCCGACACGCACCCACAATACGACGGAAAGCTCATTGGCTGTTTGCGTCGGCAGACGATTGCGATACTCGCCCGCGTCAGGAACAAGGTCGCCGAAGGCTCGGACGGCCAATGTCAGCGTGGCGTTCGCGGGGCTGAGGGCCCATTCTTCGGAGGTGGACCCAGACGTGTGCGTGAGTTGGGACAAACGTTGATCGGATCTTGCCAATGTCGGACCGCGCCCTGCGATGCGCCGAGAACCTGGTCGCTCGTCGAGCGACTCGAGAATGTAGCGAAACTCATCGACCCCCGATGAGGTGTTCGTGAACAACGAGCGACGACCGCAACGGAGGAGCGTGACAAACTCCTCGTTGCCCAATGCCCCCGAGCAGACGAACTCGGCTCCTGTCGCCCGTTCGAAGAATTCGTGCGCGCCGCCGATGTGGTCGTCGTGCCAGTGCGTGATGATGAACTGGCGAACGTCACGCGCGATGTCGACGCCGAGCGCGTCGAGATACTCGGATGCCACCGGTACATGCGTGGCCGGGTTGCGGCAGGAATCGACTACGATCCATTGCCCGTCGCCAAGGTGGAGGACGATGCATTCACCCTTGCCCGGTCCGAAGAGCGACAGCTCGAATTCGTCGGCCGCCGGCGGCGACGAGTAGGTCATTCGGGGGATCGGAGACGCCGCAGCATCTCCACCGCTTCTGTACGCGCCTCCTGGATCTCGGCCCCCGTCCACCGCGGCAATCGACGAATCTGAATCCGGGAGACTCGACTCGTTTGGCCAGTGACCGAGGTGTCGTATCCGATACTCCAGTAGAAGACGGCGCCGGGCGTGAGCCTGAGTCGGTCGGACCGAGAAAGTTCAGCGATGTCCAATTCCACTCGCTCCGCAGGATTGCTGGGACGGGTCAAGTCCCTGAGTGTCGCATCGAAGGAGTCAGCGCCCACGGCAACGACGCACCCCTCCCACTGCTGCAACAGCTCGAACCGAGGCATTCTTGGGCGCCAGCGCAAGGGAATGAAGGACGACGTACACGGCTCAGGCAAGGGCACGGGCAGCGCATCCGCGACCCGCTGCAGATCGTCCGATGCGGCCTCTCCGGATTTCACACTCCTCAGGAACGCACTCAATCCAGGAATCGGCAGGATGGATGCATCGGGCGCCTCCGCGCTTTCCAGCGGGTCGACGTCGTGCGCTTCGCGATGGGAGGCTGTGAGCGAAATGTCAGACATGGCAATGGATCGATTCAATGGTTGACTGAAGAATATGGTCGGCGACTTTGCGCGCATACGCGATCGCGCTTTCCCAAGTCGAGGCCAGGATCTCCGGCTTCACCTTGCCGGTGTTCAGCGGGATGGCGCCATGTTGTTCGTTCGTGCTCACAAACACACCGTTCGGAACCTTTTTCGATGGCTGTACCGTAATCAGGAGATGTTCCGCGGTGCTCTCGGGCCTCTTGCCGAGTATCGTGAGGGACTGTGTGCCGGGCTCGCCCATCACCGGCAACCACACGCTCTTGGGAGCAAGTGCATGGCCGACCGCATGCCACTGGTCCACTGAGTCCAACGCGAAGTGCATTTGACAGTTCAAGCCCACCTTGAGCACTGTGATCTTGGAGGCAAGTACCGACCACGCACCCATCACTACGTCACGCAGCGGGCCGACCTGAGATGGATCCGGAGTGCTCGCGTCGAGCCGCTGAGGGGTAACGCTCACTTGGAGCCGATCGGTCGTGAACAGGCAGTGTTCCGGGAATAGGAACCCGATCTTCGCGTTGAGCGCATCCTCGCTGCTCAGCACGTCCTCGCGGGCCAATGCGGACGGCTGGAATTCCAGTGGCTGAAGAATTCCAGCCAGGACGATCGTGTACCCCTCCAGCGCCAATTTGGGACCGGGCACGATATCACCCCTGCGCATTCTGCTGGAATTCCGTTTTTCCCACCCCACCGACCGGAAAATGATCCTATCGGCGCGTCTGCCCCGCAGTCAATCGAAACCTCCCTCGGAGGGTGCATCCCGCGATAGAGAGCCCGCCGGCCGCCCCGCGCCACAGGCCGACCGTAGCCGGTCCAGACCCCCTACCTCGGTATCGACCGGGATAGACTGCCGTGGACGCGCCACGTTGTTTCCGCTCCACCCCGCCCGCGCCCGCGCTCGCGCCGGTTCGTTCCGTTTGACCTCGATTTCCGGCCATGCTAGGATCGCGTCGTTCGTAGGGGCGACCGATGAGCAAGATCTACAATCCCACCGTCTCCTCGCCCGTCCTGGTTCAGTCGATCCTCGACGTCGCGATCAAGTCCACCGGTGCCCAGCGCGGGATGATCTTCCTGCTCGACGCCGCGGGGAAGATGCAGGCGCACATCGGCCGCCACATCACCGGACGCGATCTCGACCCGATCCGCGAGATGACGATCAGCCAGAACGTGGTCGAAGAGGTGCAGCGTGCGCGCCGACCGCAGATCATCGAGGACTTCGGCAAGCGCATGGCCGCCGATCCCTGGCAGAGTGTGGTCGCGCTGCGCCTGGCCTGGTCGGTGTGCGTCCCGCTGGTCGCGGGTACCGGCAGCGCGCACGAGATGCGCGGGGCGATCTACCTGGACAGCACCGAGCCGCCGCGGCAGAAGCTCGATGCCTCCCTCGACATGCTCCAGTCGCTCGGCAACGCCGTCGCCCTCTCGCTCGAGAACATCCACCTCTACGAGCGGTTGCATAAGGAAAAGGCGCGTCTGACCTCGGTCGCCAAGCTCACCCTCGCGCTCAATTCGGCGATGGACCTGGACGAGGTCCTGCGGGCGGGCCTCGACGTGATGTTTTCCGAGTCCAACAGCCACCGGGGCTTCCTGATGCTGTTGGAAGCCACGCCGCAGAACCCCCAGATGGGCCGCCTGGTCTTCAAGATCGGGCGCGACCGGAACGGCAAGGTCCTGGCCGAGTCCGACTTCTCGATCCACCGGCGCCACCTCGCGGACGTGATTCGGCGCGGAGAATCCGTCTTCCAACCCGCCTCCGCGGACGACCAGCAGAATTTCAGCCAGACCGTGATGGAGTTCCGCGCCACGTTCCCGAGCTTCATCCCGCTCAAGGTCGTGGAGATCGACCCGAAGGGGGCCGATCTGCCGCAGAAACCCGGCCGCACCATCGGCGTCGTCTGCGTCGACGGCCCGATCGAAGGGGGAGAGGCCGCCAAGGACACCCTGTTCCTGCTCGAGGTGCTCGCGAGCCAGCTTGCCACCGCGATCGACAAGACCCGCCTGGTCCGCACCAAGTGGGAAAAAGAGCAGATGGACGCCGAGCTCAAGAATGCCGAGAGCGTCCAGCGGTTCCTTCTCCCCACCAGCCTTCCGGAAGTCGCGGGCTACTCCTTCGCGGCCCGCTGCTATACCACCGAGGGGCCCGGCGGCGATTACTACGACTTCATCGAGCTCGGCAGCGGCCGCCTGGCGATCGTGATGGCGGACGTATCCGGCCACAGCGTCTCCGCCTCGCTGATCGCGTGCCTCGTGCGCGGCAGCATCCGGCTTTCCTGCGAGATCTACGAGACCCCCGCCGAGATCCTCTACAAGGCGAACCAGCACCTGATCCGCGACATCCCGCACGGGATGTTCGTCACCGTGTTCATGGCGATCCTCGACGTCGAGGCCATGATGCTCACCTACTCGAATGCCGGCGCGCCGCTGCCGCTGCTGTTCCGCCGCGGCGCGCCCGAGCCGTTCGAACTCAGGGTCGGCGGCATGCCCCTCGGCATCCTCCACCCGGTGACCTACGAGCAGGAGACCCTCGAGCTCGAGCCGGAAGACGCGATCATCGTCTACACGGACGGCGTGATCGAGGCGTCGAGCGGCGGCAAGCTGCTGGGCTCGGAAGGCCTGATCGAAGCGGTGCGTCCCACCATGGTGCACTCCGCCGATATCATCGTCTCCGGCATCCACGAGACCCTGGTCAAGTACACGGGCACGACGAAGCTCGAGGACGACGTCACCCTGATCGCCATGAAGTGCCTGTCCGGCGTCGAGAATCAGGAATTCACGATCTTCAGCACCCCGGAGTACGTGGAGCAGGGGACGCAGCGCGTGATCGACTTCCTGCGGCCGCGCGGGTTCGTCTCCGGCAACGAGATGAACCTGCGGCTCGTGCTCATCGAGCTGATCGGCAACGCCGTCGAGCACGGCAATCGCAAGGCCCCGAGCAAGAAGGTGAAGGTCCGCGTCAGCACCGACCCCGCCCGGGCCAACGTCATCGTCCGCGACGAAGGCGAGGGGTACGACACCGAGACCGTCTGGGCAGGCCTCTCCTCGACCAACCCGCAATCCGAACGCGGGCGTGGGCTCTACCTCATCAAGCAGTACGTCGAGCAGATGCGCGCGAATCGCAAGGGGAACGAGATCCTCATCGGATTCAGCAAGGGGAAGTTTTAGATCGGCTAGCTAGTGGCGGCTCGTGGGCCTCCAACCTCGAAACAGTGGGTTGGGACGCGCCGGTAGGTGGCCTTCTCGGCCGCACGTGCGCCCCATGTTACACACCCGGCAACATCGTCGCATTTTCGACGCTCTTGCGAGGAATCTCACCTTCTGCCGTTGGACAATCCGCGCAATCCAGACAATCCGTATAATCCGTAGTTCCGTCGGTTGCGGCGGAGAGATGGAAGACCCACTAGTGGGCCCTTTGGCCGCGCCCGCCCTCCTCTTCCCGCTGCTGCTCTTCCTGGCCCAGGCCCGGCTCGACCGCGTGCACCTGGACGCCGACAGCGGCGAGATCACGCTCGCCGGCCGCACTGACGCCCTGCGCGAGCACTCCCGCCCGACGAAGTGGGACGTGGTCACCGACCTGGTCGTCTTCCGCGGCCGGTTGCTCGCGATCGCGTGCATGGACTTCGACGGCAGCTCCGGGATGCTCGCCCCCTGGGCCTATTCGAACGGTGCCGAGGTGCTCGAATACTCGCCGCGCACCGACGAGTGGACCGTGCTCCGGGACATGGAGGGGTCCATGTTCTTCAACGCGCGCGTGGTCGACGGACGGCTGCTCCTGCCCGAGTACTACCCGCTCGAGGGCCGCTCGCGCCTGGTCCACTCCTTCGACGGCGTCGAGTGGACGACCTTGGGGCTCCTGCCCGAGCAGAACTGGCACGTGATGGACGCGGCCGGCTTCGGCGGCCGGCTCTACGCCTCCGGGGCCTGGCGCGATCAGGCGCCGGTGGACGAGGACGACCCGAAGACGTGGTGGAACGGGTACGGGCACGTGTTCGAATCGGCGGACGGAGGCAAGACCTGGCGCGACATCCGGCGGACGAGCGAGAACGGTCGCGTGCTCGACCTGGTGGAGTTCCGCGGGCGATTGTGGGGGAACGAGCGCGGCCACCGCCTGATCGCCTGGGACGGCAAACGCTGGGAGGAGGTCCCGGTCCGCCTCTCGCAGGCCGGCGTGGTCCCGCTGGGGAACGCCAACCTGTACGTCTTCGCCGGCAGGATTTTCGCGGCCCACGCGGACCTCGTGTACACGTACGATGGAGCGAAGTGGGACAGCTACCGCCCCGGCTTTCTCGACGTGTGGGTGGAGGGGAAGCGCGCGTGGGGGCTGCGCGAGAACGGCAAGGTCGCAGTTTCGGAGGACGGCGTCCATTGGACCCTGCGGACGCGCGAGGGCGTGCCGCCGAAGGAATTCGATCGGATCGCGCAGGCAGGCCGCCCGTTGCATCGCGGCTCGGTGGCCCTCCATCGCGGGCGCCTGTTCGTCGGCACCGGCGCGGAAGGGCGGATCTGGGCCGCTCCGTACGAGGAGAAGGGATCGCTGACCTCGGAGCCCGCGGAACTGCCTGTGGGCTCGCCGCCAGCGCTGCTCTGGGAAGCCGAAGGCGCCGGGGCGCGCGTCCGCTGGCGGACCGCGGCGACGGGCGAGGATCTGGAGAAGGCGCCCTGGAAGGATGCGACCGCCTCCCCGGCGCGGATCGACCCGCCCAGGAAGCACCGCTGGGTACAATGGAGGGTGCAGATGGAGTCGGACGGCCGGCGCACGCCGGTCGTGCGCGGCGTGCGCTGGGAGACGCCCTAGTACGACAACGCTACCAGATAGCCACAGAGACCACAGAGGAACAGGAGGGACAACGAGTTGCGCGCGCCTCTTTCAGGGATGGGTCGCAATGAACAGGAATCGCAGGATGCGAGCCCCGATCAGGCGACCGGCGGAATACAACATTACACACATCAAGGACTTCCGACGACTCTCTGGGGCTCGATCCAGCGTTGTCGTACTACACACCGTCAACATCGTCGCATTTTCGGCGATCTTGCGAGGAATCACACCTTCTACCGTTGGACAATCCGTGCAATCCGGACAATCCGTATAATCCGTAGTTCCGTCGGTTGCGGCCGAGGCCGCGCTGGTAGCCAGTGTCCCGTCCCTACTCCTTCTCTCCCTCGTCCGCAGGCGGCTCTTCGTCGGCGCTGTCGGCGCCGTTGGCCGGCGGGACCTCGCCGGTGGCCTCCACCTGCTCGACCTGCGGGGTCTCGGCATCGCGCTCGAGTTGCGCGGCGATGCGCGCGACCGCCCCCACTTCGTCCTTCCCCTCCACGTTCATCAATCGCACCCCCTGGGTGGCGCGGCCGATGGTGGAGATGTCGGAGACCGGGGAGCGCACGGTCATCGCCTGCGAGGTGACGATGATGATCTCGTCGCTGTCGGACACCGCGCGCAGGGCCACCACCTTGCCGTTCCGCTCCGTCGTCTTGATGTTGATGATCCCGTAGCCGCCGCGGGACTGGATGCGGTACTCGTCGAACGAGGTCCGCTTGCCGTACCCGCGCTCGCACACGGTGAGCACGGTCGTCGACGGGTTCACGATCACCATGTCGACCACCTCGTCCCCGGCGCGCAGCTTGATCCCGGTCACGCCCCCGGCCGAGCGCCCCATCGGACGGACCTGCCCCTCGGGGAAACGGATCGAGTGGCCGTTGCGCGTCCCGAGCATGATCTCGTCCCGCCCGGTGGTCACGCAGGTGCCGATCAGGCTGTCCCCCTCGTCGAGCGTGATCGCGCGAATCCCGCCCCGCTTGGGCTTGCCGAACGCCTCGAGCAGCGTCTTCTTCACCACCCCCTTGCGCGTCGCCATGAAGAGGTAGCGTTTGTCGAAGTGCTTCACCGGGAAGGCGGAGGTGATCTTCTCCCCCTCGGCCAGGTTGAGCAGGTTGGCGATGCTGCGCCCCTTCGCCGTGCGCGACATCTCCTGCACGTCGTATACCTTCTGCCAGTGCACCTGCCCGCGGCTGGTGAAGAACAGCAGGTAGTCGTGGGTCGAGGCGATGAAGAGGTGCTCCGCGAAGTCGCCCTCTTTCCTTTCCGCCCCCGAGACGCCCTTTCCGCCCCGCGCCTGTTTGCGGTATGCGGTGAGCGGCAGCCGCTTGATGTAGCCCGCGTGGGTCAGGAGGACGGCCATGTCCTCCTCCAGGATCAGGTCTTCCCGGGTCAAGCTCTCCACCTCGTTCGCCACGATCTCGGTGCGACGCTTGTCCGTGTGCTTCTCCTTCATCTCGTAGAGGTCCTCGCGGATGATGTCGTACACCAGCTCCGGCTTGGCGAGGATCTCCATGTATTCGGCGATCTTCTTGCGCAGCTCGGCGAGCTCGGCCTGGAGCTTCTCGGTCTCCAGGTGGGTCAGCTTCTGCAACTGCATGCGCAGGATCGAGTCGGCCTGGATCTCCGAGAGCGAGAACCGCTCCATCAGGCCCCGCCGGGCCGCGGGGACGTTTTCCGATTTCTTGATCAGCTCGATCACGGCGTCGATGTTCGCGAGGGCGACGAGCAACCCCTCGAGGATGTGCGCCTCCTTCTCGGCCTTGTCGAGCAGGAAGCGGGTGCGCCGGGTGATCACCAGGAACCGGTGGTCCTTGTAGTGCACGCACAGGTCGCGCAGGCTCAGGAGCTGGGGCCGGCCCTTCACCAGGGCGATCATGATCATCGAGAAGGAATCCTGCAGCGGCGTGAGCTGGTAGAGCTGGTTCTCGATGACCTGCTCGTCCGCATCTTTCTTCAGCTCGATCACGACCCGCAGCCCGTCCTTGTCGCTCTCGTCGCGGATGTCCGAGATCCCCTGGATGCGGTCATCCTTCACCAGCTCGGCGATCTTCTCGATGATGCGCGCCTTGTTCTGGTTGTAGGGGATCTCCGTGACCACCAGGTCCTTGCGCCCGCCCTTGCGTTCCTCGATCCCCATCCGCGCCCGCACCGTCAGGATCCCGCGCCCGGTGGTATAGGCGTCACGAATCCCCTGGTAGCCGAACACCATCGCTCCGGTGGGGAAGTCCGGCCCCTTGACGAACTGCAGCAACTCCTCCGCGGTCGCTTCGGGATGGTCGACCAGGTGGATGATCGCGTCGCACACCTCGCTCAGGTTGTGCGGCGGGATGCTCGTCGCCATCCCCACCGCGATCCCGGCCGAGCCGTTGCACAGGAGATTGGGGAACTTCGACGGCAGCACCGTCGGCTCCATCAACTGCTCGTCGAAATTGGGGACGTAGTCGACCGTCCCCATTCCCAGGTCCTCGAGCATGAGGGCCGCGAATACGCTCATGCGCGCTTCGGTGTAGCGGTACGCCGCGGGTGGGTCGCCGTCGATCGAGCCGAAGTTCCCTTGCGGATCCACCAGCAGGTAGCGGCTGGCGAACCACTGGCCCATGCGCACGAGCGTCGGATAGATCGCCTGGTCGCCGTGCGGGTGGTAGTTGCCCATCACCTCGCCGACGATCTTCGCGCATTTGCGCTGCTTCGAGCGCGGCCCCAGACCCAGGTCGTTCATCGACACGATGATCCGGCGCTGCGATGGCTTCATCCCGTCGCGCACGTCGGGCAGGGCGCGCGCCACGATCACGCTCATCGCGTAGGTCAGGTACGAGTCCTTCATCTCCTCTTCGATGAGGAGCGACTGGACCGGTTTATCGTCGGCGTTCATCCGGATCCTCCGCGGTTTCGAGCCCTTCAATCTAGCAGAGGCTCGACACCCGCGCCAGGAAATCGCTCCGGCCCGGTCCGGCCCCGAATGTTGACGCCCCTCCGGACGGCGATTATGATCCCGCGGGAAAGGAGGGGGGACCGTGACGGCTCAGTTGCTCCTGGGCGATCCGATCGCGGAGCGGATCCGCCGCGAGCTCGAGCGCGATGTCGCCGATCTCGCCCTCCGTGGCGTGCGCCCCCGCCTCGCCTCGCTCCACGCCGGCGACAACCCGAGCATTCGGCTCTACCTCCGCAAGCAGGCCCAGGCCTGTGCCGAGATCGGCATCGAGCAGGTCGAGATCCCCCTCCCGGGAGACATCGCCAGGGACGACTTCCGCTCGCGCATCGATGCGCTCAATCGCGACCCGGCAGTCCACGCGATGATCCTGCACACGCCCCTGCCCGACCACCTCGACGTGCGCGGGCTCTGGGACGCGATCGACCCGGGCAAGGACGCCGAGTGCATGCACCCCTTCAACCTGGGCTCATTGCTCGGCGGCACCTCGCCGGTCACCCCCTGCACCCCGATGGCCGCGGTCGAGCTTCTGCGCGTCGCCCGGCCGAGCCTCGCGGGCGTGGAGGTCGTGATCGTCGGCCACAGCACGCTCGTCGGCAAGCCCCTCGCCCTGCTGCTCCTCGAGTCCAAGCGCGAGGCCCCCACCATCACGATCTGCCACGTCGCGACCCGCGACCTGGCGGCGCACACCCGCCGCGCGGAGGTGCTCGTCGTCGCCGTGGGAAAGCCCGGCATGGTGCGTGGGGACATGATCCGTCCCGGCGCCGTGGTCGTCGACATCGGCCAGAACGTGGTCGCGGAGCGGGATGCGCAGGGCCATCCCGTGCTCAACGAGAAGGGCCGCCCGCGGAAACGCACCGTGGGCGACGTCGTCCACGAGGAGGCACTCCAGATCGCCGGCGCGCTGACTCCGGTCCCCGGCGGAGTCGGCCCCGTGACCGTCACGCTCCTCCTGCGCAACGTGGTATCGTGCGCCCGCCGGGCCCTGAGGACTTGATCGCTACTCCATCGAACGGAGGTCCGCCGTGTACAACCTCGAAACCCTGCTCACGCTCAGCCTGCTGCTGCTCGTGGGCAACCTGTGGTTCATGGTCCGCTTCGTGAAGTTCATCGGGACGGTCGAGGGCCGGCTGCGCGAGATCGCGGCCAAGCGGGGCTGAGATTCGTGCTCCATTTCACCCGTGGACTTTTCCGCCGAGCCCCGCGGGCGCAGACCAATGAGGAGAATTCGCGATGTCCTGGGTCAGCGACGTGCTCTTGATCGTGGTGCTGCTGCTGGTGGTGGTGCAGTCGTATTTCCTCGTGCGCTTCGCCGGCTTCGCGACGCGCGTCGAACAGCTGCTGGGCGAGATCGCTCGCAGGTAGCCCTGCGTCCCGTACCGGCTGGAGCAGGATCGACCGAGAGGGTCCATCCCGGTCTACCCCCGCGCCTCGGGAGCTTCTTCCTTGGGTGCGGGCGGCTCCGCCCAGTCGCCGCGCAGGCGCCATGCGCCCCACGCGCCGAGCCCGAGGTGGAACGCGGCAGTCACGGTCCAGGGCGGGACGGGCATCGACCCGGTCAGCCGCCCCAGGTCGAAGAGCAGGGGGCAGGGCGTGTCGCCGAGCGCGCGGTCGGCGACGTTGGCCATGGCGGTGAAGGGATTCACCAGGCCGGCGACCGCGCCCAAGGCCTGGACCAGTCCCTGGGCGAACGCAGGCACCATGTTTTGCGAAATCATCGCCATGGCCAGCCAGGGGAAGGCCAGCCCCACCAGCATCGCCACCGCCACCAGCCCCGGCCAGGACGTCGTGACCTCCCCCGAACGCCGCCGCACCGAGGCCGAGAGTCCGAGCAGCCCGTACCCGACCACCCCGGTCCCGAACAGGATGCCGGCCTCCACCGCGAGCTGAATCGGCCGCGCGCCCGGCGCCCGGGAGCAGAGGACCGCCCAGTAGCCCAGCGCGGGCGCCCCGATCCCGAGCAGCCAGGCCGGCCCGGTCGGCGTGCGATGGCGCAGCGCCTCGCGGGGCCGCAGGAACGCCCGCCACACGCCGGCCCACCGCTCCTTGCGGTCATCGGGCAGGGCTTCCCCCATGGTGAGGGAAGGCACCATGAAGACGAGGAACCAGGCCGAAGCGAATCCCCCGAAGGCATAGACCGCCACCGGCGCGTCGAGCGGCGCCGCGGGCCAGAGGTTGCCGAGCAGCATCAGCAGCGCCGCGTGGGTCAGCGCCGCGGCCAGCAACCGCACGCCCGGTCCGTGATCGTGCGCGCGGCCATGGATCACCGAGACCGCGAGGCGGTAGTAGAGCGCCGCCAGCAGCCCGTTGAACAACAGCGCCGGAACCCAGAAGGAGACCGAGGTCCCGAAGAAGGTCACCGGGTCGCGCACCGTCAGCGCGAAGGCCGGGAAGATCCCCCCGAGCGACTTCATCCGCTCGAGCAGCTCCAGCGCGGTCGCCCCGGCCGGGGGCAGCCCGCCCGCGGCGGCCATCGGAGTCGAGAGCACGCCGATCAGTCCATACACCGCGGGAATCACAAACAGGGCCCACAGCCCCATCGCCTTCTGCTGCGCGAGCTGCGCCTTCGACATGCTGGCCTGGAGCATCCCCGCCGCCACCCGCGGCGGCTTGTGCGGCAGCGTGGAGAAGTAGATCCCCGCCGAGGCCAGGAACGTGTTGTGCACCG
>Ga0082335_1002319_pt1 | contig 36099 bp, 39 predicted proteins | sample Subgrocontami58m_FD_72375 | JGI IMG/M metagenome (GOLD analysis project Ga0082335, IMG submission 72375) | Subsurface groundwater microbial communities from S. Glens Falls, New York, USA - GMW37 contaminated, 5.8 m (SPADES assembly) (version 2) ... | reverse complement strand
ACTAAAGGGGCTGATTTGGAGCAACAACCGGCCAAGGTAGCTGTTTTTCACCAGATGTTTGGCAGCGCAGCCTGGCCTTCGAAGGTCGTACTGAAGAAGTCGAACGTCTACCCTGGGAAACCGGCCGTAGTCCCTTGTAGGGGAGGCTCATGAGCCTCCGCTACGGCTATGTAGCCCATGGCTTTAGCCCGGGGCGGGCCTGTTCTACATAAAGCGTCCTATATGCGCGCTTAGCGTCCTGTTGCAACTTGCCATTTCGGTCGGGTGTCTCTCTGTAGGGGAGGATCCGTAACTACTTATGACGTCACATATAACTGGAGCGGCCGGGGGTACAGTGGGAGCCGGGCAAGGAGGGAAGTCGTGAGGCGGGAAGCTCTATCGAATTGTAGCCGCAGGCTTCATGCCTGCGTTCTCATCCTACAGGCATGAAACGCAGGCATGAAGCCTGCGGCTACAGTTGGGGCGGATCAGGCCGCGCAGGAGGGAAAAATACGTGACCGCATTTATGAAACGGTGTACTTGGTGACTAAAGCCATTGACGTCTGGTTCAATGCCTGGCCCAAGGAACAGGTAGACAGAATGATGAGCCAGCCGGAGCTGGAAAACGTCTTCAAGGTCGAGAAGCTGGACTTCAAGGCGCCTACGCCGGATGAGGCCGTGGCTATTCTGGACGGAGCGGACGTAGAGATAGCCTTCCTGACCTCTTTGAAGCAGGGGTTCCATCGGCGCATGCGCCCGGGCGGACCGCGGGACCGGATGGTCCTGGACGTATCCTTCCGGGACCTACTGCCCTTCCTGGAGAGGTATCCAAAGCGGTTCCGGGGCCTTTATGGCATAAACCCCTGGTTGATGATGGATGGGGTCCGGGAGTTGGAGATGGCTGTAAAGGATCACGGCTTTGTCGGAGCGGTGAGCCACGTGGCCGGTTTCGCCCCGTTCAACGATAAAATCTGGTATCCTTTTTACACCAAATGCTGCGAGCTGGATATTCCGGTCATCACCCAGGCCGGCCACTTCGGCGAGTTCATGCCGGAAGGGTGGGCCCATCCCCTGCTCATCGATGACGTGGCCTTGGACTTCCCGGAGCTCAGGATCGTCGGCGGCCATACCGCCTGGCCCTGGTGCGATGAGATGATCGCAGTTGCTCTAAAGGACCCTAATGTTTACATAAGCGTGGAGGCGCACCTGCCCAGGTATTTCGAGCCTTCTCTGGTAAGGTACATCAACACCAGGGGCCAGGACAAGGTGATGTGGGGCTCCGATTTCCCGGTGACCGACCCCAAGGGGAACCTCGAACAAGTCGAGCAGCTTGGCCTGCGGGAGGAGCCAAAGCGTAAGTTGTTGAGGGAAAATGCAATCCGGGTTTTCAAGCTAGAGCTTTAGTGATCTCTAAATGACCAGGCCGTTCTATAACCAACATCTTGCCGAAAGGCGGTACTGGGATGAGTACTGGCAGACTATGCCCCGGGAGAGACTGGACGAGGTCCATCTGCGCAAGATCCAGAAGCTCATCAAATTCGCCTACGATAACACGCCTTTCTACCGCAGGCTCTACGAAGGGGCGGGGATAAGGCCGGAGGACATCGGCACGTGGGAGGACTTCTATCGCCGTGTTCCCTTTACCGATAAGCCCGCTTTTATGGCTGAGCAGGAGCGTAGGGGCGGGTTTGAAACCCGCCCCTACGCGGCCCAGGCCCTGGAGATGGAGCACGTCCTGCATTCCTTCCAGACCTCCGGCACTACGGGTGTGCCCCTGCGGGAAGTCTACACCCGCTACGACGAAAACTTCGCCGATATCTGGTGCGCCGGCTGGTGGGATATGGGGGTCAGGCCGGGGGACAGCTTCTATTTCTGCTTTACCTTTGGCCCCTGGATAGCTTTTTGGGCCGCTTACTGGGCCTGCCGGCACATGAACTGCACGGTCTACTCCGGGGCGGGCCTGAGCACCGAGGACCGCATCCGTCATATCCTGACCCTACGGCCGACGACCGTAGTCGGCACCCCCACGTATCTGCTGCACATGCTGCAAGTCGCTAAGGACATGGGCATCGATCTGAGCGGGAGCTCTGTCAAATACCTGACAGGGGCTGGGGAGCCCGGATTGAACCTGCCGGCATCGCGGCGCGCTCTGGCCGAGGGCTGGGGGGTGGACCACATCTGCGACGCCTATGGTGTGGGAGAAGCAGGCTTCGTGGGGATCGAGTGTGGGGTCCATCCCGGTGGCACTCATATCTTCGAAAAGCACCACCACAACTACAGCGCCGATCCAGAAACGGGTGAGCCGGTCCCGGAAGGCCAGGTGGGGGAGAATATCGTCACGGCCTACCACCGTGCCGGGCAGCTCTTCATCAAGTACCGGACGCATGACCTGGTAGAGCGGCATGAGCATTTCGACCACGGCTGTGGCTGGACCTGGGCGTATTATCCCGGCACTGTTCTGGGACGCTCCGACTACATGGCCACTATCAGGGGCGTGAACGTCTATCCCACGGCGGTTGAGAGCCTTCTAAGCCAGGTCGCTGGAGCCAGCCATCATTACGAGCTGCACATTACCCGGGTTGAGGGCATGGACCGTCTGGCGGTCAAGCTGGAGGCTCACGAGAATATCCCGCAGTCGGATTATCCATCGATTGTCGAGCGAGCCCACCAAGCCTACCGTACGGCCATGGGCATCAACGTGGAGGTGGAAGTGCTCTCGCCTGGAAGCCTTCCAAGATACGAGTTAAAGAGCAAGCGCTTCTTTGATCATCGACCACAAGAGCTCAGGAGGAAGTTGGAAAGATGAGACTGAAAGACAAGGTGGCTATCGTAACCGGGGGCGGCCGGGGCATCGGCCGGGCTGTAGCCCTGGCCTATGCCCGGGAAGGCGCTCGGGTGGTTGTTTCTGACGTAGATATCGAGCCAGCCAGGGATGTCGCGGCTGAGATTGAAGCTCAGGGAGGGCAGGCCCTGGCTCTTAAGACTGATGTCTCGAGCCGGGTAGAAGTGCAGGAGATGGTGGAGGCGGCCCTGAAGCGGTTCGGGCAGATCGATATCCTGGTCAATAACGCCGGGAACTTCAATGGGGCTATGCTCCACAAGATGTCCGAGGAGCAGTGGGACGGCGTGGTGGACGTGCACCTCAAGGGGACTTATCTCTGTATCCAGGCCGTGGCCCGTAACATGATGGAGCGCAAAACGGGGCGGATCGTCAATGTGACCGCGTTCGCCGGCGAGAGGGGTAACCTGGGCTCCATCAATTACGCTGCGGCTAAGGCGGGGATCATCGGCATCACCAAGGCGGCAGCCAAGGAGTTGGCCCGTTTTCAGATCAACGTCAACTGTGTGGCGCCCGGGCTTACCCACACTCGAATGAGCGAGATCCTGTTCACCGACCCCAAATTCCGGGATATGTATATGAAAGAGATCCCTCTGGCGCGGTTCGTGGAGCCCGAAGAGGTGGCCAATGCCTTCCTCTTCTTCGCATCCTCGGATTCCAGCTACATCACCGGGCAAGTACTGAACATCGACGGAGGGCTCTGCATCTAATGCGCGAGGTTCCACGAATGCCGGACGCAGTGGGCAACGGGAGACTGGTCCGGAACAAGCAGTTCTTCATAACGGGACCTGAGGATGGCGTTTTTAGGGGCAAGGCGTCGCTCCAGGATGGGCAGCACACCATGGAAGTGTCCCTGGTAGTACGCCAGGGGACGATGGAGGTCCTTCAGCTAGAGGCATCCATCGATGCAGCTCCCCATACCGTATGTGCATCCGCTGTGGAGGGCCTGCAAAAGCTAATCGGGATGCGTATCCAGCCCGGACTCTTTGGAGAAATGCAGCAGCGCGTCGGTGGACCCAGAGGCTGCATTCATATGAACGAGCTTATCCGTGAAGCTCTGCAATTGGTGGCGGCCCATTTCAACCAGACGAGGATGAGGCGCATGCTAAGTGAGGGCCTTACGACGGAAGAGATACTCTGCTGGGCTGAAGGGGTCCGGAGTTGGACCTGCGTTGCAGCTCCGGACCCGGTAACGATGCCTAAGCCGAGTCCCTAGTCCTCCGCTCGCCGCCCGTGGTCCAGGCGTATCACCCGGTCAGCCATGCCTCCGATGTCGGGGTCGTGGGTGACCATGATGATGGTGAAGCCCTCTCCGTGGCGCTCCTTGAAGAGGGACATTACCGTGTCCTCGTTGGCCTTATCCAGGTTGCCCGTGGGCTCGTCGGCCAGGACTATTTTGGGCTCGTTGATCAGGGCCCGGGCAATGCAGACCCTCTGTTGCTCTCCACCCGATAACTGGGAGGGCAAATGGTGCAGGCGGTCGGCCAGCCCCACCCGCTCGAGGGCCTGTTGGGACTCTTTCTGGTCAGCCATGCTATGGAAATACTGGGCCAGCATGACATTTTCCAGGGCTGTCAGATAGGGGACCAGGTAAAACTGCTGAAAGACGAACCCCACCGTATCACGGCGGAATCGTGTGAGCTCGGTGCGTGAAAGGCTGGCGACATTGGTGCCGTCCACCAGGAGGACACCGCTGGTGGGGTGGTCCAGGCACCCCAGCAGGTTGAGAAGGGTAGTCTTGCCGGAGCCAGAAGGCCCCATGATGGCCACCCATTCGCCACGGCCGACCTGGAAGCTGACGCCGTTAAGCGCCGCTACTCTCCCGTTATAGGACTTGCTCAGCTCCATCGCCTGTACCAGGAACGGTTCCATTTATTACATCCTCTATACCGCACCATTATGGTCATGGCACCAAATATTGTGTCACGACCGTCCGAATAAATTCGGCGTTGGGGTAACCGTAACGCCGAATTTATTCGGCAGACTGGTTTTGGTATCCTAAATTGTGCATGACCATGATTGTGCGGTATATCCTCGCTTCTACCAGGAATGCTTCCATACTATTATTACTATTCTCCTTTTAGGATAATGGCCGGTTCCACCGCCAGGGCCCGCCGCAGAGGAATAATGCAGCACAATAGGGCCACCCCAAGGGCTATGGACAGGGTCATGGCCAGGGCCGCGGGCTGAAGTGCGATGGCTGAGCCAAAGACGCTGTAGCCGATTACCTGGGCCACTAAAAGCCCAAGAATGTATCCCAAGACCCCTCCCAACAGTCCCAGGACCAGTACCTCTGCCAGCAACAGGGACGCAATGGTGCTGTCCCTGGCTCCGAGGGCCTTCATTAACCCAATCTCCCTGGTCCGCTCCATTACCGCGGTGGTCAGGGTGCTGCTGACTGACAGCGATGAAGCCAGGAGCACCAGGGCCGCTACCAAGACCATCAAGAGCTGAACCTTGCCCAGGACCTGCTCTTCAGCCTGGGCCACCTGGCCAACGATGCGGGCCTCAGCTCCGGAGACCTGTTCCTCCATACTGCGGGCCAGCCTTTCCAGACCTGGACCGGCCTGGGCGCGGACCTGGACAAGGCCCACAGCACCCTTCTTATTCAGTAGCGTCTGGACCGTTGGCAGATGGGTCAAGACCTGGCTGTCCTCTGGTCCTCCCGTATCCAGGATGCCGTTTATGCGCAGCGAAAGCACGGAGCTTCCGTACTGCAACGCCAGGGTACCCCCAGGCCTTATCCCCAAGGCCCGTGCCACTGCTACCCCTGCCAGGCCCGAAGCTGGCTCATCAGGACCAGGCCAAGTCCCTTCCACCTTCCACCACGAGGCCAGGGGGGAGTCAGGCTGAAGCCGGGTGCCTCCCAGGACCACCTTCCGGCCGGAAGCCTCAGTCACAGCATAAAGATAGGGCGCGAAGTAGATGGTCGTCCCGGCCTGCTCCTGCGACTCCAGGAAAGCCAGGTCCTTCTCCGACAGGTAGGCGCCAGCGTCGCCTTGGGTAGCCTGTGCCCCGCTGCGAGGCAAAAGGAGCAGATTCGCTCCGTAGGCCTGTAGCTGCACCCCTGCCTTGCGTCCCACGTCCATCGAAACGGTGAGCAGTGCCCCCACCAGGCAGGCGCCTAGCAGCAGGGCAGCTAGAGTTACCGCTGACCGGGCGCGGCGCTGGGAAAGGGATTTCCATAGTAGCGTAGGGAAGATACTTCGCTTCAACCCTGCCTCAGCAGTATCACCGGCTCAACCCGCATGGCCTTCCGAACGGGTATGGCGCTGCCCGCCAGGGCCACTACCAGGCCCAAGGCCACGCTGACGGCCGCGATGGCAGGATGGGGCCAGATGGGCGATCCGAAGACCTGGGCACCGATGAAAACCGACAGGGCCGTTCCCAGGCCGTAGCCGGCGATGCCTCCCACGAGGCCCATCGCTCCAGCTTCGGCCAGGAAGATCGTGGCAACCTGGGAATCCATGGCGCCCAGGGCCTTTGCCAGGCCGATCTCCCCGCGGCGCTCCATAACCGAGGCGGTCATCGCGGTCATAACTGCCAGGGCTGAGGCACTCAGGGCCAGCACGGCGACGAGCAACATCAGCCACTGAATCCTGACCAGGAAAGTGCCCTCCGCCTCGGATACCTGCCGGATGGCCCGGGCCTCGGCGCCCGGTAGGACCTCCTGGATCTGCGTGGTAATGGCGTCGATGATCGGGCTGCAATACCACTTTTCGTATTCCTTGGGAGTCATCTCCTCCGGCTTCTTATTGCGGATGTCCGCGGCCAGCTTCTCCTTGGGGAGCGTCAGGGCGCTTACCAGGACCCGCCCTACTGCTCCAGGGGCCCCCGCCAGCTCCTGGGCCAGCGACAAAGGCACAATGACCTGGTCCTCCTCGTCGCCGCCGGTCGCCAGGATGCCGGCCACCCTTAGCTGCCGGGCGGCGCCCTGGTATCCCACGTCTATGGCGTCTCCCAGACCGAGTCCCATCCTGCGGGCCAGGGCCCGGCCTATCAGGGCCTCTCCCCGGGCGGTGTCGTCGATCCAACCGCCCTGGACCACCTGCCACCAGGGGGAGACACTCCTCACACCAGTGCGGAAGGATACGTCTGCGGAGGCCTTGGTGGGCTGGGCGAACGTGGAGCGGACCTGTGTGCCCTTGGGGATTACCACCTGCCTGTCAAACCAGATTCCGGTTACGGCCACCGGCTCCCGTCCCTGGGAGGCTCTGGCGGAAATGGTCAGAGATGGAGCAAAGCCCATAATGTTATTGCGCCAGAAAATGGTCTTGAGCCGAGCCAAACCCTCTTCCTCCAGGAACGCCGGCTCCTGGAGCGGAGTGTAGATGGCGCCGGCGATATTGATCTCCAGCGACTCTGACTTGGGTGTGACCAGAATGTTGGCCCCGTATGAGCGCAGCTCTTGGGCCATGCGGTCCATGATATCCGCGTAAATAGCGAAAAGGGCGGTTGCTAATGAGGAGCCGATGACTACGGCCAGTATTGCGACAGCTACCCGCTGCCGCCTTCGCCAGAAGGTCTCACGAAGGAGTCGGAAGAGCATCTTGAGTTAAGTTAGGGTCTTGCGGAAAGGCTACTACATGTGCCGGCGCGGCCTGTACGCGAACGGGTTGGCCCAGAGGCAGTATCACCGTAGACGGCTGGCTGCTGTGGAGCACTTTGCCGGAGGACAGGCGAATGGCATAGAGATTCTCAGAGCCCCGGAAGTGGCGCTGAGCGATAACGGCTTCTCCCTGCGGGTCAGGGGCCAAGTCCACATCGTCCGGACGCAGCATTATCGATACCGAGGTGTCAGGGGCCAGCGGACCCTGGTAAGGGAAGCGTCCAACTTCGGTCTCGACCGTCCCCCCAGTGGTTCTCCCATCCAGGAAGTCCGCCTCCCCCACAAAGCCCGCTACGAAACGGGTAGCCGGGTGGTGATAGATCTCCTCAGGTGTGCCCACCTGTTCCAGTTGCCCGGCATTCAGAAGGGCCACCCTGTCGGCCAAAATGAAAGCTTCCTCCTGGTCATGGGTTACCAGGATCGCGGTGGTCTCAGCCTCCTTCAGGATCCTTTGTACCTCCTGGCGCATTTGCGTCCTCATATCCGCATCCAGATTGCTGAAGGGCTCGTCCAGGAGGAGGACCACCGGGCACGGAGCCAGCGACCTCGCCAAGGCTACCCGTTGCTGCTGGCCGCCGGAAAGCTCGTGGGGATAACGCTGGGCATACTGTCCCATACCAACCATGTCCAGCATGATCCTTACGATCTTGTCCCTTTGGGTAGCAGGAAAGGAACGCAGGCCGAAAGCCACATTCTGTTCCACTGAGAGGTGCGGGAAGAGGGCGTAATCCTGGAAGACTATGCCTACGCCCCTTTTTTCGGGCGGGAGCCAGCGGGACGGGCTGGCCACTGCCTGGCCTCCCAGCAGGATCTCCCCGGAGTCCGGGCGTTCAAATCCAGCAATCAGGCGGAGGGTGGTGGTCTTGCCGCAGCCGCTGGGCCCAAGAATGGCGAAGACTTCCTTATGACCGACCTGGAAGGAGAGGTCCTCAATTACAAGAGGGCCGCCAAAGGACTTATAGACTTGTCGGAGCGTAAGGGCGACGGAGTTATCCAAATTGCGTAGAACCGTTCTGCCGGTATTGTACGCCATGTTGTCACGCGTCCGCAATCTCTCCCGGTCCGGCGCGAGGTTTCGTCCGAACATGATGCTCATTACTGCCCGGACTGATCATCCATGGCCATGAAGGCCATAGGGATGAAAGAAACAAGTATGAGCAAGAGGGCCGGCACCGCGGCCCGGGCAAAAAGCCCCTCGCCCGTGGTGCTCCAGATCGACGTTGCCAGGGTCTCGAATCCGATTGGACTCAGGATCAGAGTAGCGGGCAGTTCCTTCATGACTGTGAGGAACACGAGGCCGGCCCCCGCGAGAAGCCCCCGGCGCAGCAAGGGGATAGTGATCCGGGCCATGGTTCCAGGGACCGAAGATCCCAGGCTGCGTGCGGCCTCTTCCATCCTTGGACTGACCTGGAGGAGCGAGGCCCGGGCCGCTCCCACTGCTTGGGGCAGGAAACGAACCACGTAGGCGAAGATTAGCATGGCCAGGGTCTGGTACAGCGGGGTCGCATATCGGACACCGAAGAAGACCAGGGCCAGAGCAACGACGATGCCAGGCAGGGCGAATCCGATGTAGGTGGTGCGTTCCACCAGGGCGCTGAGCGGGCTCTGGTAGCGGACGGCCAGGATGGCCACGGGGATGGCCGCTGCCACTATTACCACGGTAGCCACACTGGAGGCATAGGCCGAGTTGAGGGCTGGTCCCCATACCAATTGCAGTGGCTGTCCCGCAGTCATACCTTGTACCAGCCAAAAGGCCAGCACAAATATGGGAAGGGCCAGAGCGGCCATCACCGTCAGGCCGCAGGAGGCCAGGGCTGGCCACCGCCAGCGGCCCAGCGGAACGATTGGGAGAGGACGGATAGAGCCAACGGTGCTGCGGTAGTATTTAGCGCGACCGCGGGCACGTCCCTCGGCGTAGAGCACCGCCACGGTGAGGCAGACCAAGACCAGGGCGAAGAGGGCCGCTAGCGTGCGGTCGAAGGACCCCTGGTACTGGATATATATCTGGTAAGTGAAGGACTCGAACTGCAGTAGGGACACGGCCCCGAAATCGCTCAAGGTATAGAGGGCCACCAGCAGAGCGCCGGCGGCTATGGCGGGTCGGAGCTGCGGGAGGACTACCCTCAGCAGGGTGGAGCGAAGGTCGCAACCCAGACTACGGGCGGCCTCCTCCGGACTGGGGTCCATACCCGCCAGGGCGCCCCTCACACTGAGAAGCACGTAAGGGTAACTGAAAAGGGTGAGGGCCACCATGGCCCCGGGGAAGCCATAGATATCAGGCAGCCTCTCCACGCCCAGGGGCGCCAGCACTTGCTGTAGCATGCCGCGAGGCCCGAAGGCGGCTACCAGGACGAAACCGCCCACGTATGAGGGCACGACCAGGGGCAGCACCAAGAGGACCGACCAGAGGCGGCGTAGAGGCAGATCGGTACGCACGGTTAGCCACGCCAGAGCGACCCCCAGGACAGATGTGGCGGCCGTCACCGTCAGGGCCAGCAGCGCGGTATTGGCCAGGACCTGAAGCGTCCGTCCCCGCAACAGCAGATGGATGGCGTCCTCGCCGGCGCCGGCAGTCCTTACTACGAGGTAGGCGATGGGCAGCAGCATGGCGGCCGCTACCAGGACCGCCGGCGCCAGAATCAGGGTCGGCGGCCGGGGCGGCCTGGCGCCCCGGTCCCGCCGTGTTATGGCAAGAGCCAGCCTTACTGCTTCCAAAGGTCTACAAGATCCCCAGTTCTTGCATCAGCTTGAGGGTCCCGTTCAGGTCGTCCAGGTTGGTCAGGTCGATATTGGGCGCCTGGATTTGAGACAGTGGCAGTATTCGCGGGTCGGTGGGAATCCACTGGACCATGGGATATTCGTAGGTCTGCTCGGCGAAATAACGCTGGGCCCCGTCAGACAGCAGGTACTCTACGAAGGCCTCCGCCGCTTTCTTATCCTTGGCCGTGGACAGGATGCCTGCCCCGGCTACGTTCATCAGGGCTCCCACATCACCCTTCTTGGGGTAGTAGTTGCGGGCGGCGAAGTACTCGCCCTTTTCCTTTAGCTGTCCAAACAGATAGTAGTGGTTGATGAAGGCTACCTGCACTTCGCCGGAGGCTACTGCCTGAATGGCCGTGGTGTTGTCCCGGTAAACCTTCGGGCTGTTAGCCTGGATACCCTTAAGCCATTCCCGGGCCTTCGCTTCCCCCTCCAGTACTCTCATGGCCGTGACAAAGGCCTGGAAAGAACCGTTGGTGGGAGGCCAGCCGATGCGTCCCTTCCACTTGGGGTCAGTGAAGCCCCAGATGGACTCCGGCAGGTCGGCCTCCTTGAGGGTTTGAGTGTTGTAGGCCACGACCCTCGCTCGCCCGGAGACGCCTACCCATTCCCCTTTGACTGACTGGAATTTCTTGTCCACTCGATTGAGGATGTTATCCGGCAGCTTTGTTAGCTGCCCTGCTTTGGACAGAGCTCCCAGGGCCCCGGCGTCCTGGGCGAAGAAGACGTCGGCGGGGGTACGGTTTCCCTCTTCCAATATCGCGGCGGCCAACTGGGCGGTGTCACCGTAACGGACTCGTACCTCCACCCCTATATCCTTGGCCACCTGGTCCAGCAGAGGCCCCACCAGTCCCTTGGCGCGCCCCGAGTATACGGTGATCACTCCTGAAGACTTCGCCGGGGCGCCGGTGGTTGTCTGGGACGTACCCGCTGTCTTCCCCGCCGGTTGTGGGGCCGCCGCGGGCGCACAACTCGTCACGAGCAGGCCTACAAGCGACGCCCCCGCTACGATTACACTTATCCTTCTGCCTAGGTTCACTTAGTTCTTACTCCTTCCCCTCTTGTTGTCATATTTCGATTCATGTTCCTCGTTCCTCGTCACTGAAACCGGGCCAGCTCGGCCTTCAGGTGCTCCAGGTGTACGATCAGATGGGAGCCATTGGAGTCAGCCTCCAGCCGGATGGGATTGCAGCCCCCTCCCTGGCCCAAGGTATCCCAGGGGATCGGGGCGTTACAGTTCTTGCAGATGGCCTTATCCCCTTCCTGTAAGTAACCGACGGCGCCGCAGATCTCGCAGGCATCGAAGGCGGTATAGATTTCGCCATCCTTGCCCTTGGTAACCAGGAACCGCACCTCCGTTCCATCTATCTTAGTCGCGAACTTATGGAGTCGGCCTTCCTGTAGGTCTAAGAAGGCCACGGCTACGTCCCCGTTGGCCGCTTCCAGTGGGACCGGAGTTGGGTCCAGGGTACCCTGGCCGGCGAATACGGCAGAGGCCATGAGCACGCCGACCATCATGGCGGCTCCGGCCAGAGACAGCCGCCAGGCCCTCTCACCCCGGGCAGCCGCGGCTTGCTTGCGCCTTTCTGCCGCGCTCGCGGCAACGGGCGAGGTTTCCCGGCGTCCCAGGTCCCAAAGGACCATGAAGATCGGCAGTATGACCAGGCCGGTTATGATGGCCGTGGAGGTATTGTCCCGGACGAAGTATCCGAGAATGGACATGACCTCTTTGCTCATGGGCAAGAGGCCGACCTCGGAGAACTCGTGGACGCTTCCGGCGATGAGCTTGGCCGCCAGGATCAAGAGCACTAACCCGGTCACACCAAAGAAGCGGCCCAGGTTGATGCGGAGGCTGCCCCGGACGAAGAGGATCGCAAAGAGGCCGGCAATGCCCAACCCTATCACTGCCCCGAGGAGCTGAAGGGCTCCGGCTTCCTCCTGGGTCAGAGCGGCCAGGAAGATGACCGTCTCCACTCCCTCCCTGAAGACCATGAAGAAGGTAAAAGCCAGAAGCCCCAGTCCCATGGCGGCGCCCGGGTCCTCTGCCACGATGTTCTCCAGGCGGGTCTCCATGGCCTTCTTCATGTTCTTGGCCGTCCGGGCCATCCAGAGGACCATGCTGGCTACGAAGATGCCTCCGACGCCGAGCATGGCGCCTTCCAGAATCTCGTTCTCGGGATCGAAGCCTATGGCCTGGAAAACGGCTGCAACGGCGATACTGGCTACCACTGCCAGTCCGAGACCGACGTAGACGTACCGGTTGAGCGCGGCCCGGCCCGTCTTCCCCAGGTAGGCCAGGATGATGCCCACCACTAGGGCTGCTTCTATTCCCTCTCGCAGGGTGATGACCAGGGACTCAATCATTCTTCTCTCCTGCCATCAAAATGTCTCTTTGGGGCCTGGCCCGCTGGGAGCCATTTTCATCCCTGTTGGCGCTCCGACGGGCACGGGCAATTGCGGTGGCAAGGCACCTCTGCTCCAGGCTAGGAATGTCGTCCCAACTACCGCCTGCTCCTGGGCCAGCGAGGCCAGCGGCCCTGCGCAAGTGCAACGCATTTGCAACAAGGTCGTTTCGACTTTAGCACAGCCTTCGGCCCTTGTCAAGAACCACCAGCGGCCCGCCATGTCTATGGCTGAAGAAGCGCCACCGTTCATGCTAATCTCCCTCTTGTGAGCCGAGTTCGAGCTGTGCCAGCAAGTCCCTGAATACTGGCGGCAGGGAGTTGTCAGGGGACCCGTGATCTTCCTCAACTGGGTGTTGCTCCACCGGGACCGGAGGCTCCTGCTGCCAAAAGGCGCAGGCAGCCCGTATTGGTAACCCTTCTCCCCAGGCCACGGTCAGGGCCTCGGCAGGGTGCAACTCTAGAAGCGACGGGCCGTGGCAGCTCATCACTCCGAGCCGGGCGGTGATGGTCCCGCAGTCCTCAAAATGGATCTCTACGTGGCTGAGGGGCCCGTGCCGCTTCAGGGTCGATGCTAGAAGACGGCAAGTCCTCTCGTATGGGGTAGGGACTCCGACTAGCACGCAGGTGAGGAGTTGGGTCTCAGCGTCCGGCAACCGTATGTTCAAGTATCTTCCAGATTCCACTTCCTTCAACAGCAGGACTGGCAGCCCCTGCCGGGGGCATGCATGCATTCCTTGTATGATCATCTCAGTCACGTGTGGCTGTACCTCCTTCAGAAAGTCTTCGTTGGTGGATTGTCGGCCCTAAGTGCTGGACCATCTCCGTTGCCGCAGCCCTGTTCAGCCGCCAGACACCCCAAGGTCCGGGCCACCACCTGTTTTGTCAGGCTGATCACCTCAGAAGTCACCCGAAAGCGGTCCCGTAGGCTTGGAGCGGTCCATAGGTTTACCTGGTCCTGGATCAGGCTATCCAGGAGGCCGCCCGCGCTGCCACGCTCCATTGAACGGAGAAGCTCATCGCTCATGGCAAATGAGCGCTCGTGTTTCGGGAACAACTGCTCTTGATAGCTGCATAATCGTCCTTCCTCTCGTTTTTTCTTTTGCCGTTGGTTGTCCTTACAGCGGTCTTACTGCAAATGCAACGCAATCGCAACTATATCATGGCGCGGCCCCGGCTGTCAAGGGGTTTGGGGGGGTCTTTTCAGATTTTGTTTTGGTATAAAAAGGGCCAACCCGGCTCCAGTTGGGAGCCCCGGTGTCGTCTCGCCGCCCCGCCGGACACGCCGGCTGGAAGCCAGCGCTCCCAGGCAGGGGTTTTCATTCTCGGTGGCAAACCGGAAAGCCCATGCCAAACTGGTGATGAGACCAAGTGTCATCCTTGTAGAATGGTAGACCATGCTGTAGAATTGAGCCTGAGGGTAGGCAAATCACAAATGGAGAAGAACCCCTGGCTGCAGGCTCTGTTAGTCCTGCTGGTGATCATAGCGGGCTTTTATCTGCTGAGTCTTGTCTGGCAGGTGGGACAGCAGGTAGCGGATATTATCCTCATATTCTTCCTGGCCTGGCTGCTGGCGTTCGTGCTGAGTCCGGTGGCCAGATTCCTGGTCCGTTACAACCGCCAGCTTAAGCTTCTAGCGATAATCGAGATATATCTTGGCCTGATCCTCCTGCTAGGCCTCGGGGGCTTCCTGGCGGTGCCGGCCATGGTTACCCAGATGTCCCAGTTGGGCGCTAACCTGCCGGCCTACATTGGAGGCCTGCCACAAGCGATGACCTCTGTGCAGGACTGGTTCTTGGTCCGCGGGATCATGGTGGACCTGTCGTCTATACTCCAGAGTCAGAATGTAGTGCAAGGGGCCAATGCTTTGGGAAACATGGCGGCCCAGAACGCCCTGGGAATCGCCCAGTTCCTGGCCTCCGCGGTCACCGGCACGTTTATCGTCTTGGTTCTTTCGTTTTACATTATGCTTGACGGGGAGCGGATCGCGCAGGACATCTTGCGCCTATTGCCCGCCCGCTACCGGGAAGAGTCCCGCTTCTTCATGGATTCAATCGACCGGACGTTTGGAGGTTACATCAGGGGAGTCCTCATTCAAGCGGCTGTTTATGGGATTGGTACCGCAGTGGTGATGCGGATTGGAGGGCTTGGCTTCATAGAAGTGGTCAGCATTTTCGCTGCGGCGATGATGGTTATTCCGGTCCTGGGAGGGTTCTTGGCCATAATACCCCCATTCTTTATTGCCCTCTTGACTGGTTCTCTGGGCACAACGGTATTTGTGCTGGTGGCCCTCCTGGTACTACAGCAAATTGTTTTGAATGTGGTGGCCCCCAGGGTAATGAGCGAAAACGTGGGGATTCACCCGCTCCTGGTTTTCCTGGCCATACTCCTGGGGCTCAAGGTGGCGGGCGTTTGGGGGGCTATCTTTGGTGTGCCAGTGGTGGGGGTAGTGAGTTCCATGGCCAACTACTTCATAAACCGGACACAGGGCGAACCACTGCTTGGATCTGGCTCTGAGGCTCCGGTGCCTACCGGGGTATCTCGCTGAGACCAGAACCGCAGATCCCATATGGAGGACAGGATGAAGATCCGTAAGGCGATAGTTACCGCGGCCGGCTGGGGGACCCGTTTCCTTCCCGCCACTAAGGCTCAGCCAAAAGAGATGTTGCCTCTGGTAGACAAGCCGATCATTCAATACGTGGTCGAGGAGGCGGTAGCCTCCGGTATAGAGCAGATCATCATTGTGACGGCCGGGGGCAAACGGGCCATCGAGGACCACTTTGATCGGTCCTTCGAGCTTGAGGCTGCTCTGGAGAAAAAGGGCGATAAGGCCCTCCTGGAGAGGGTGCGTCGGATCTCGGAGTTGGCCGATATTTGTTATCTCAGGCAGAAAGAACAACTGGGCCTGGGCCATGCGGTCCTGACCCCGAAAGACTTGATAGGAGACGAGGCCTTTGCAGTCATACTCCCCGACGACGTCATCGAGTCTCATACTCCCTGCTTGAAGCAGATGATCGACGTTTACGACCGGTTTCGGTGCAGCGTGGTAGCGACCGAGAGAGTTGAGTCTTCGGAAGTTGAGAAATACGGTATCGTTGAGCCTCGGCTGATCGAAGAGAGGGTCTACCAGATTCTGAACGTGGTTGAGAAGCCCTCTCCCGAAAGGGCGCCCTCCAACTTGGGAATCGTCGGACGTTATATTCTAACGCCACAGATCTTCGAGGTGTTGGAGAACACCCCGCCGGGGAAGGGAGGGGAGATCCAGCTCACCGACGGAATCCAGAACCTACTTCAGCGGCAGGCGGTCTATGCCTATGAGTTCGACGGTATCCGCTATGATGCCGGGACGCCCTTGGGCTTTCTGAAGGCCTCGGTGGAGATCGCCATGAGGCGGACCGACATAGGTGATGCCTTCCGCCGCTACCTGATGTCCCTGTGCCAGGAGCCTTGCCCCAATGGCCTGGGGCTCTTCCAAGAAGCCGTCAACGCCCTCGGGGACCGGGCTTAGACCAAGACCTGCCCCGGCCGCGGCGGCCTATCCAGCGGCGGAGCTGGGGAGCGATCACTGCAGAGGCAGCAGCTCTGACGAACGCCTGCCCCAGGAGCCGGTCCGAGCGGTAACGTATGCTGAAACGGTCATCGCTGGGGCTAAAACCCACCTGGGTGACGTTAGGGACTCGGCGTAGAGCCCGCTGGACCCTGTCCGCACATAGACTGCAGACCAGCCCTTCGACCGCCAGGTATACCCGGCGCTCTCCGTTCTCTTGGGGCGAGTCCTCCAGCAGGCGCGCTACGGGATTCACCAGTGCGTTCTGCAGCTTCGGCATGACAATCACCCTTTCTGCTTATTCTAACCGATTTGGAGAGTTATTGCAGGTTTGTACCTTGACTAGCTATAATCCCTATGCTATATTAGGTGTAACCAGTCCAATATGGAGGCGCTTTTGCTGAAGGTCTTGGGCCTAGCGGGTAGCCCCCGCAGGGGAGGCAATACCGAGCTTCTGCTGGACCGGGCGCTGGCGGGAGCGGCCAGCGCCGGGGCACAGGTGGAGAAGGTAGTACTGAACCGCCTGAAGATGAAACCCTGTCAGGAGTGCGGCAGCTGCAATACGACGGGCGTCTGTCGCATGAAAGACGAAATGCAGGGCCTTTACCCGAAGCTTGAGGAGGCCGATGGCCTAATACTGGCCTCTCCGATCTTCTTCATGGGACTCAGCGCTCAGGCCAAGGCCGTTATCGACCGGTGCCAGGCTCTCTGGGCCCGTAAGTACTTGCTGGGGCGTCCCGTGGGGCGCCCCGGTCAAAAACGTTTGGGGCTTTTCCTGGCCACCGGCGGCACTAACCGCGAGTATACGTTCAAGCCGTCTATAACCGTCGTTAAGTCGTTCTTTGCCACCCTGGAAGTAAAATATCACGGTCAGCTCCTGTACGGGTCAGTAGATGCGAAGGGGGAGGTCTTCCGGCATCCCACGGCCATGGAGGATGCTTTTCAGGCGGGCGTGGGCTTGGTGGAGGCCCTCTTGGCCGAGGACGTGGAGCCGGGTGAGTCTCCTGGAACCGGCCTGGCCAGGACTTCGCCGGTGCGGGGGGCGGACACGCGGGGACGGTAGCCCCGGGCGAGGCTGGGGGTTTGTGGGTATCCCCCGTTGTTTTCCCCCAACAGGTGGGATTGGCCGAATCAGCCGGTGGGTCTCCAGTTAATCCGGTGAGGGAGTGTCATGGAAGAGCGAGAACCAGGGGGTCCGGAGTGCCGCATCTGCGGCAGCGACATTTGTTGCGACCTGGCCCACGCCGCGTTTCAGCCGCCCATGGTGTTTGTCTGCCACTCCTGCGGCATGTCGGTCACGGTCAACGGAGCGGTCTCTTCCGCTCCAAGCTGCTGTGGCCGCGAGATGTCCCCCGACGCTAGTGGGATCTGGTAGAACGGCAATGTAGCTTAGAGCATAAAGGAGGTTCTAGTGGATTGGGCTACCTTTCTCAAAGTAATGCTGGTGGATGAACATGCCGCCAGGGCCAAGTACCGGGTCGCCTCGGAAAAGGCCACCGATCCCCGTATTAAAGAGATTCTTGATCAATTGAAGTATGAAGAGGAGGTCCACGTCTCCATTTTGGAGAAGGGTATCGCTGCTCTGAAAAAGATCTCTGAGGTGAAGGAATAGGAGATGGAAAGGGCAGTTCCAGACCGGGTTTTGGACTGTCTGGGCCAGTATTGTCCCATGCCGGTGCTGCTTGCCAGGCAGGCCATTGACGAGATGGCTGCGGGTCAGGTGCTGGAGGTGGTAGTAAATGACCGTGCGGCGGAGGAGGATATTCCGCGGTGGGCCAAGCGCACCGGCCATTCGCTCGTCTACATAGCCTGGGATGATGGGCGTCTGGTCTTCCAGGTTCGCAAGGAGCAGTAAAGTGTCAGCTATCAGCGATTAGCTGTCAGACTTCTTTCGATGGTTGTGGACACTGGCCCAGAGCCAGTGTCCACTATTTTGGAGGTGTAATGATGGCGGGCAAGAAGACCATTTTGTACGTGCAGACCAGCGGGGTGAGCACGCCCCAAAGACTGTATTCGCCCTTCGTCCTGGCGGCTACGGCGGCAGCCATGGACCTGGGGGCCATTATCTACTTCCTTGGTGAGGGTATCACCGTGGTGAGAAAGGGAGAGGCGGAGAAGGTGCAGGTCGGCATGTTTCCTACTCTGAGGGAGGTCATGGACCAGGCCCTGGCGGCCGGGGTAAAGCTGATGGTCTGCGAGCAGAGCTGCCAGCTTCTGAGCTTGGATAGAGGGGACTTCGTGCCGGAGGCCCAGGTGGTCGGAGCGGCTACCCTAAATGACCTGGCCCTTGAGGCTGACGCCACAATGTGGTTCTGAGCCTCCCTCCGCTCCGTGCCCGTGCTTCATCGTGCTTTATAGTGCCGGGTTGTGCTTGGATGACTAGCAGGGGTTTGGGGGAATCGTCGGCGAGATAACCGGCAGCTATCTGTCTTTGACCTTAACCCAGAGAGTGTCTCCTTCGACTATGGTCTGATGACGGGTCAGGGACTTGGTGGCCGGCCCGTTCAGGACCGCACCCTCTTGGTTGAAGGCGGACCCGTGGCAGGGGCAGGAAAAACGGTCGCCCTTCCAGTCCACTGGACAACCCTGGTGGGTGCACTGGCTGGATAGGACCAGGACCGTGCTCGCGACCTGGGCGATTACGAATACCTCCAGGTCCTGTCGGCTTTTCCAGCCGGGCATCGAGGGACTCAATACGACCTGTTGTGGAACTCCGGGGGACAGCCGTGATAGAGTGGCAGCCTCCACCCAGATTGCGCCGTCCCGCTCCTGCCAGTTCATTCGAGACCCTCCAATGAGAACTCGGGCATGTCGAAGTAAAAGCCTGACTGGCTGAGATAGTCGTGCTCCGCCTGAAGCAGGAGGTAGTGCTTCTCCTCTTCATCGGCCAGGGCCAGGAAGGTGGCCCGCCCGCTGGGATCGATTATATTGCTGGCCATTTCCTTATAGAAGACCATGGAGTCCTTTTCGGCCTGCATGCCCCGCCTCAGCGCCTCCAGCTCCCGGGTCTGAGCTTTCACCCCTGAGCGGGGGCCGGCAGTCTTGGGGAAGACCCGCTGCCCCAGGGAGAGGGCCTGTCCCGTGAGCTGAACGTTTTTCCACTGTCCGGTCTTCTCCAGGGAATCCCGATGGGCGTTTAGCCAATCCAGGTGGCGTACTTCATCCTGGGCCAGGCGCTGGAACATCGCCCGGCCCCGGGGGTCACCTGTCACTCTAGCGGCTTCAGTGTAGAAGTTGTAGCCCCGCTTCTCGATGTCAATAGCCAGGAGCAAGCCCTGAATGGCGTCGAAATCCTCAGTTTTCAAGTTCTTCATGTTCCTATTTTAACATGGGGATGGGCGTGTAACAAAGGGCCTAATCCACTGTGGGTGGGCGTCAGATCTTTGTGCTCGCCGTCGGGGAGTACGGGGTCTGCCGAATAAATTCGGCGTTAGGGGGGTGACAGGCTGGCCCCATGTAACGCCGAATTCATTCGGCAGACCTGGCCCGGCACAAAAAAGTGACGCTCACCCATCCACTGGGGTGTGACGTAGATGAACGCGTTTGACCGTAAAGAGGTCTTGCCGGTATACTAACGCCGTAGGGAGGTGGAGTATGCCGTTCAACGTTGGACCAGTGGAGCTGATTATCCTCTTGGTGCTGGTGCTCATCGTCTTTGGAGCTGGGAGGCTTCCCAAGGTGGCTGAGGGCATGGGCAAGAGCATTCGTGAATTCAGGAAATCCGTGAAAGACCTCGACGAAGACCAGGCTGTGCAAAAGGAGAGCTAATATGGCGAAACCCGAGATGAAGAAGGGGATAGAGATGACCAAGCTCCGAGTAAAGTTCACCTTTCCCCCAGAAAGGGTGACAGAGCCCGTCATATACAGTCTGGGGAAGCAGTTCAACATCGTAACCAATATCCGCAGAGCCAACGTGACCAGGGACCGCGGCTGGGTGGTCCTGGAACTGGAAGGCTCCGAAGACGATATCCAGCGGGGCATCGACTGGGTTACCGGCAGAGGGGTGAGGGTTGACCCCATCTCCGGCGACATCGTAGAGGGATAGAATATGGGTTTTCCGACGCTTTTCAGCCCGATCAATGTCGGGACCATGGCCCTGAAGAACCGGGTGGTCATGTCCCCTATGCTCACAAACTATAGTGATGGCCAGGGCCTGGTTAATGCACGGCTTCTCGCTTACTACGGGGCCAGGGCTCTGGGGGGCGCGGGAATGATCGTGGTTGAGGGCACCGCGGTACACGCTGGGGGCCGTGGTTTCCCCCTGGGCTTGGGGTGCTGGGAGGATGCCCAGGATGCCGGCCTGGAGGAGTTGGCTCGGATTATCCATCAGGGTGGAGCAAAAGCCGTCCTGCAGCTCTGCCACGCCGGCCGCCAGACTACTTCCAAGCTGGCCGGCGCTCAGCCGGTAGCGCCTTCGCCGATACCGTGTCCCCGTATGAGGGAGATGCCCAGAGAGCTCACCGTAGATGAGATAGGGGAACTCGTGGAGGTCTTCGCCCGTGCGGCGGGAAGGGCTCGGGACTCCGGATTCGATGCGGTGGAGCTGCACGGCGGCCATGGATATCTCATAAACCAGTTCCTCTCCCCGTATTCCAACAAGCGCACCGACGAGTACGGAGGTAACACCGAGGGCCGTTCCCGGTTCCCGGTGCAGATCATCCGGCGCATCCGGGAGTTGGCCGGGGGTGACTTCCCCGTCCTCTGCCGCATCAGCGCCGAAGAATTCGTAGAGGCGGGCATTACGGGCGGCGAAGCCGAGAAGATAGCCCGTATCCTGGAAAAGGCAGGGCTGGCGGCGATCGATGTCTCGGCTGGGGTCTACGGATGTGTGCCTCCTACCGGGCATCCACACGGCACGCCCGTTGCCGTCTTCTCTCATTTGGCAGAGAAGGTCAAGGCGTCCGTTGGGATCCCTGTGATAACCGTTGGCCGCATAACCAGGCCGGCCGTGGCTGAGGACCTGCTGAGATCAGGAAAAGCGGACCTCGTGGCCGTGGGCAGGGCCCATATCGCCGACCCGGAGTGGGCGCGCAAGGCCGAGGAAGGCCGGCCCGAGGACATCATTCTCTGCATCGATTGCAATGCCTGCAACCAGCGGGCCATCCGCCCCGATGTGGTCTGTCTAATCAATCCCTTTACGGGCCGGGAAGAGGAACTGCGGCCATCCCCGGCCGCCCGGCCGAAGAACGTAGCTGTCGTTGGTGGCGGGCTTACAGGACTTCTGGCCGCCCGCATCGCGGCCGAACGGGGACACCGGGTCACTCTCTACGACGAGGGCGACGAGCCGGGAGGACTCCTGGCCCTGCGCGGCCGGATACCTCACCTTAGTGAATGGACGGAAACGATGGACTTTCTGGTCCGGCAGGCTGGCCTGGCGGGGGTAGAGATGCGGGTTGGGGCGGAGCCGGCTCCGGAGGTCGTGAAGGCGAGCAAGCCTGATGCTGTGGTGGTGGCCCTGCCGGGCGCTGCCGTGCGCCCGCAGATAAAGGGGTTCCCGGAGGACCGGATCTTCCCGTTCCACCAGGCCATGTCCGGCAAGGTCGATCTGGGCCAGGAGGTTGTTGTTCTGGGCGGAGGTATCATGGGCGCCGAAGCCTCCTACTTTCTGGCCAGCAAAGGCAAGCGCGTGGCCGTGGTGGAGGAAGGAGAGGCTCTGGCCACGGATACCCATCCCTCCAATCGCTACTACCTGCTCCAGTGGATGAGGGACCTGGACATAAGGGTCTTAACGGGCGCCTCCGTTACTAGCGCCAGTGGGCGCTCCTTGCAGCTCACTCAGGGAGGACAGTTGGTAACCCTGGAGGGCATAGACAGCCTGGTGCTGGCTCTGGGATACGGGCATGCGGAGGATCTGGGAGATATCTGGAAAGAGGCTGCCCCGGAGGTCTATTTTGTGGACGAACCCTATGAGGCCCATCTGGGAACAGAAGCGGCCTATAAGGCCGCTCGCATTGCAGTAGATATGTAGCGCAAGGAGAATTATGACAGTACGTATCCTTATACCAACGGTGCTGCGGCGCGCTACTCAGGGGCAGAGCGAGGTCCGCATTATCGGGAAGACTATCGCCGATTGCATCGAGGGGCTTGAGACGCAGTTCCCGGGGATCAGAGCCCGCCTTTGTGATGAGACTGGAGAGGTCCGCCGTTTTGTCAATATCTACGTCAATGGCGAGGACGTCCGCTTCCTGACCGGGACGGCTACGCCCGTCCGGGCGGGAGACGAAGTGAGTATTGTGCCCGCCGTGGCCGGCGGTTAGCTTCCAACAGGAGATTTCTTCTTGAACGTAGTCCTCCCACTTAGCTCTACCATCATTAGCTTGCTCTTTGCCATCCTGGTCTTCGACCAGTTCCTGAGCCGGCGCAAACCGTATCAGATCGTGTGGACGGTAGGCTTTATCTGGTTCGCCGCCAGCGCCTTCACGGAATTCTATGGCAATTCGCAGGGCTGGAACGAGACCCTCTACCGTTACTGGTACCTTATAGGGGCCTATTTCGTGGCCGCCTACCTGGGCATGGGGACTACCTACCTATTGACCCCACGATGGTTCGCACATATTATCATGGCCCTTCTTCTGGTGGGATCGGTCTACGCGGCTTACCTGGTTGTCGCCGCTCCGGTGGACATAGCGCAATTGCCCAGGGTAGGGGAAGTGGTTACAGGGAAGGCCTTGCCTGGCTACGTGCGTTTTCCGCTTCCAGTCGTCTTCAATACCTTTGGAGCCGGAGCACTTATCGTGGGCGCCATCTATAGCGCCATAGTCTTCCGCAGGCATCGCATCCTGCCTCACCGGGTGATCTCGAATATGATCATAGCAGTGGGAGCGTTTATTCCCAGCCTGACCGGCCTTTTGAACCGTCTGGGGCAGGCTGACGTATTCTTCCTGGGTGAGCTGCTGGGGGTATTGGTTATCTTCATCGGCTTCCTGGTCAGCATTGAAGTCTTCGAAGAGTTCAAGGTGCCCTTCACCCGGGTTACCCTGGGCCACCGGCGCGGGCAGGCGGGAACATAGGGTCAAGGGTTTAGGGTTTAGGGTCAATATTGTAGGGGCAGGTTTGAAACCTGCCCCTACGGCTCGGTTAAGCTCCCCGCCGCGTTGCCGTTCGCTGGAGGCTGAAGCCGAGAGCTGACTGCTGATCGATGATAGCTGACTGCTACTCCGCAAGTTGACACTGTCATGGCGTCCTAATATAATCCTACTAGGATGAAAGAAGCTGTTGATACGGCGATAAGGCACGGTACACCAGGTAGATGACTCTTAAGGAGACGCTGGAAAACGACCAGAAGGCAGCCCTGAGAAGCGGCGACCAGTTGCGTCTATCGGTCACCCGTCTCCTCAGGTCGGCTATCCACTACGTAGAGGTGGATCGCGGCGGCTCCCTGGATGACGAGGGAGTGCTGGGCGTGATTGCCAAGCAGGCGAAGCAACGGCGTGAGAGCATCGAGGAATTCCGAAAGGGCCGGAGGCCTGACCTGGTTGAGAAAGAAGAAGCTGAGCTAGCAGTCCTGCTAGGTTACTTGCCTGCCCAGGCATCTCGGGAAGAGGTGGAGGCTGTGGCACGGCAGGTCATTTCAGAAGTAGGCGCCCGGGGCAAACAGGATATGGGCAAGGTTATGCCTCAGGTCATATCCAGGTTGCGAGGCAAAGCCGACGGCCGTCTCGTTAGCCAGGTCGTCCAGGAATTGCTATCACCAACGTGACGCTCCTGGCGGAGCAGGCACCTCATCCCCATGCAGGCAAGTATGAGACCTAGACCCGTTGTGGGCAATCCCTGGCTACTCCCACTGGTTGCTGGGCTATTGGGAGTGGCCCTGACCTTCATTTTGACTTTCCAATTCCTCCCCAGCCGCTACGAGCTTAAAGAAGGGGAAGTCTCGCGCGACACTATCAAATCCCCTACCCAGGTCTCCCTTATAAGCCAGGTTCTCACCAAGCAGGAGCGGGACCGTGCCGAACTGCAAGTAGCCGATGTCTTTCGTGAAGACCAGAGTGTGGCTACGGAGCAGATTAGCCGGGCAAAAGAGAGCACGAGCCGGATAGGGTCCATCATCTTCTCTCCGGGTCTGAGCACAGAGGAGAAGAGAGGCATGCTCCTTGGCCTGACCGCGCTTAGCCTTACTCCTGAAGTGGCGACAGCCTTGATAGGAGTAACGCCGGGCATTTGGCCTTCCTTAGAGTCTGAGGTATTGCGGTTAGTAGATTCCTCGATGCGGGGGCGCATCTCGTCCCTGGATCTGGCACAGGTCAGGGGAGGACTGGAGAGCAGGGTAAACCCCAGCGTGCCCGCTAACTACTCTGCTGCAGTTACCCAACTGGCAGGCAGCTTCATCCGTCCCAACATCATCCTGGACCAGGAGGCTACCGGGCAGGCGAGAAAAGCCGCCCGGGAGGCCGTGGTCCCGGTTCGGGTCACTCTGGAAAAAGGGGAGACCATCATCCGTGATGGGGAAGTGGTCACGGGAGCCCATCGGGAGAAGCTGGCCGCGGCCGGCCTGCTTAATCCGGCGGTCCGGTGGGAGGACCTGGCTGGGACAGGCCTGCCCACGGTAATTCTGGTCCTTGCCATGGCCCTTTACCTTTACCTGCATGAGGGCGGACTGCGGTCCCAGCCCCGTAGGCTAGCCCTTCTGGGACTCATTATTGCCGCCACGGTCGTGGCGGCCAAGCTGACCATTCCGGGGCGGGACGTTTATGCCTTCCTATTCCCCCTGGCGGCAGCCCCCATGATCATCGGATCGCTCATTAGCACGCCGACAGCCATTCTTTCCACGGTCCTTCTGAGCGTTGCCGTGGGCTTTGTGGGAGCTACTGACCCCCAGCAGCTCATGACGGTGCATCTGCTAGCAGGGTTGGTAGGCGCCCTATTGATCCGTAAGGCCGAAAGGCTGACCACCTTCTTCCTGGCAGGGGCTGGAGTGGCAGCGGCGAGCTTCTTGGGTATCCTGGCCTTTCGTCTTCTGGCTCAAGACTACGAGGTGTCCCGCCTGGGGCTTTATGCCTTCGTATCGGTGGTCAATGGGGGCCTCTCTTCTATCCTGACCCTTGGCATACTGGCCCTGTTTGGGATCGTTTTTGGCCTGGCTACCCCGATTCATTTGATGGAACTGGCTCATCCCAACCAGAAGCTTCTGCGCATACTGGCTATGGAAGCTCCGGGGACCTACCACCATAGTCTTCTGGTGGCTAATCTGGCTGAGAGGGCTGCTGAGGCCGTGGGGGCGGATGCCCTGCTCCTGCGAGTGGGGGCTTATTATCACGATATCGGCAAGATGGTCCGTCCCGGCTTCTTCGTAGAGAACCAGATGTACGGGGAGAACATCCACGATGACCTGGAGCCGGCCACCAGCGCCAGGATCGTAGCCGCCCACGTGGAGGAAGGAATCAAGCTGGCCCAGAGGCACAGACTGCCGCGACAAATCCAGGACCTTATCGCTCAGCATCATGGCAACAGGCTGGTGGCTTATTTCTACCACCGAGCCTGTCAGGGGGGAGAAACTGATCCAGACTCCTACCGTTATCCCGGACCGCGCCCGCATACCAAGGAGGCGGCTATTCTGATGCTGGCTGACACAATCGAGGCCGCCGGACGCTCCCTGAAGGAGCACTCCAAGGAAGCTCTGGAATCACTCGTAGAGAAGGCGGCCAACGAAAACATGTCGGATGGGCAACTGGCCGAGTGCGACCTGACCCTGTGGGAACTGGAGCAGATCAAGGATTCATTCAAGGCAGTCATCCGGGGAGCTTACCATCCCCGAATAGAATATCCGGCCCCGTCCCAGCTATCGAGGTAAGCGTGCGATTTGCGATTCTGGTATTCCCCGGCACCCTGAACGACAGTGATTGCTATCACGTTCTCTCCAACGTTCTTGGCCAGGAGGTCCGCTATGTCTGGCATAAAGAGCGCGACCTTTCAGGTTTCGACTGCCTGGTACTGGCTGGGGGCTTCTCCTACGGCGATTACCTGCGCGCCGGGGCTATTGCCCGGTTTTCCCCGGCTATGGAGGCGGTTGCGGACTTCGCCGCCCGCGGAGGCCAGGTGCTGGGGATATGCAACGGGTTCCAGATTCTGTGTGAGGCCGGTCTGTTGCCGGGGGCCCTGATGCGAAACCAGAAGCTGCAATTCCGCTGTGAATGGGTACACCTGCGGACGGAGAACGCCGTCACCGCTGTCACCACGACCTTAAGCCCGGGACAGGTGCTGCGGGTCCCCATCGCCCATGGAGAGGGCAATTACTTCGCTGATCCCCAGACCCTGGCAGAGCTAGAAGCGAGGGGTCAGGTGATCTTTCGCTACTGCGACCCCCGCGGCGACACCACGGCAGATGCCAACCCCAACGGATCTGTGGGTAATATAGCAGGCATCATGAACCGGTCCGGCAACGTCTTCGGCATGATGCCTCACCCGGAGCGGTGCAGCGAGGCCGAGTTGGGGGGAACAGACGGACTGTATGTCTGGAAGTCGATACTCGCTTCGTGATTGGGTCATCAGGTCATGATGAAAATATAGTGTCTGCCTAGCGTTGGGGTCTGGCCGGTTCAGAGACCCGCTGGATGACCTCTCCTGCCAGCTTTTCGTCCCGAGCCTTGACTGCCAGGTCGCCTAGGGAAACAATCCCGATTATCTGCTGGTTCCGATCTAGCACCGGTATCCTTCGTATCTGCTTCTGCTCCATGATGCTGGCAGCCTCTCTAATGTCCTGCTCTTCGAAGCCGCAGATCAGGTCCCGGGTCATTATGTCGCTGGCCTTGGTGGAATTGGGATCTCGCCCTTCGGCTGTGGCCCGTACAGTAACATCCCTATCCGTGAGCAGGCCAATCAGCCGGTTATCCTCATCACAGACCGGCATCGCCCCAACGTTGAGGGACTTCATCTTGTAGGCGGCTTCTTTGAGAGTTGACTGTGGTCGGATCGTCTCCACGCCTCGGGTCATTACATCCTTGAGCTTCATGGCGTATCTCCTTTCCTGGTGGTGTGGTTTCGGGGGCCATGCTCTGGTTGGCGAAAACATCAACTTCTCCCGGCCGTTTTCACCGTAGGCCCATCACTACCCCTAACCAATAGCTTATCAAGTAGACATAACATTGACATAAACTCGGCTCCGCCGCCGTTGCAGAAGTGTAACGATCTTTAAGGACAGAGCGCCTTTCATAGGGGCAAACGGGGGTGTCAGGGGGGTCCCCCTGAACTTAACAAAGCGCCGGAGACGCACCTTGAACGCCTTGGAAGGGGGTTTGGGGGTCGTTATGAAAGAGCCTAGGACACTCGGTGCTACTACCATTCTTGATTGCTGTTGTATAATTGCGGCACTATCGGGAGGATGTGATCATGCTCGGCACTTTGCGGGACAACTTCGCCGGTACCGTCAACAAATGGTACGACAGGACGGCGGTCATTTACAATGACCGGGCGTACACGTATGGCGAGCTTAACGCCAGCGTAAACCGCCTGGCCAACTATTTGGTGAGCGTGGGCGTGAAAAAGGGCGATGTTGTGGGACTCCTCTTGTACAATTGCCTTGAGTTTGCCGTCGGATTCCTGGCCTGCCAGAAGCTGGGGGCTATATCCTCCTGCCTGAACTACCGTCTGTCGGCTGGTTCGATCACGCATGCAGTTCTACAAGAGAGACAGAAGGCGCTCATTTTCAACAGGGAGTTCAATTCCGCCGTTCAGGAAGTGATGCCGCCTGCCAAAGGCTGCAAGTTCCTGTACGTGGGCGAGCCCGGGTGCCTCGGTGCCAGCAGCTTCGACGATGTTGCCGGGTATCCTGCCGCTGAGCCTCCCGGGGTTGACATAAAGGAGACGGACATCTGCAACGTCATCCACACCACCGGCACCACCGGCAGGCCCAAAGGCGCGGCCTTCACCAACGGCACACAAATCATTACCGGCATCCAGTATTCCCTCGGTATGGGACTGGACCGGGGCCATACAGGCATGAGCCTGGCCCCGGTGGTGGTAGGCGCAGCGACCAACTTCTTTGTGGCTTTTGCCGTTATCGGTGGGCGCCAAGTCATGGTCGGCGAATACAGCGCGCAGAAGGCTTTGGAGCTAATTTCCAGGCACCGGGTGACGGAGGTATTTGCCGTACCAACCCAGATGTACCAGTTGGTCGAGGCCAGGACCCAGATGGGCGCTATCGATATACCGTCACTACGCTTGATTCAAAGTGGTGGCTCCCCCCTGCCCAGGGAGCTACTCCATAATGTCAGGAACGTCTTGGGATGTGAGATCATCAATACCTACGGCACCACTGAGTCCTGTACGGCGATTACCTTTTGCCATACCGGCTACGACCCCGAGGATAAATGGGAGAGCATCGGGAAGCCCCACTACTTCCAAGAGGTGCGCGTCGTCAAGATCAAGGCAGACGGCGAATCGGACCCCGACGATGTCATTGATTCGCCTGGGGAAGGGCAACTTATCAACCGGGGACCGCAATCGATACAGGAGTATTTCTGCGCCTCAGAGGAGAAGCTGCGGGCCCGGGGGGGCTGGCACTATACCAGAGACCTGGTGAGGCTTGACAGTGAGGGGTATATTTATCCAGTGGACCGCATGGACAATGTCATCATAAGTGGAGGGGAGAACATCTACCCGCAGGAGCTGGAGTTCTTCCTGGGCAAGCATCCGCTGGTAGCCGACGTAGCGGTCTACGGTATTCCTGATCCGAAATGGGGCCAGGTGGTCAAGGCCAGAATCGTCCGGCGCTCACCTGACCTTGCGGCTGAGGATATTGAAAAATATTGCCTGGAGAGCAGCAGCCTCGCCCGCTACAAGCGCCCCAGGGTGGTCGAGTTCGTGGAGGCTATTCCAAGGAATGCTTTAGGCAAGGTCGACCGGACTGTGCTCAAGTGACACATGTTTACGCTGTGAGGAGCGCCCGATGAACGCCAAGCGACGCAACTACGAGGAACTGCCGGACGAGGATCTGCCGCCCGAGGTGGGGGCAAAGGCTCGCGCCCTGATCGAACGGGCGGAGCGAGACATCGAGGAGACCAGGGTGAACTTTCGCTGGGGCAAGGTGCAGGTCGATACCGTCAAGCGGGCGGCGGCTCTGGCTGGAGTTCCTTACCAGACCTACATCAAGCAGGTCGCCTTCCGCCAAGCCGTCGCGGACCTGCGGGCGGCGGAGGGTGTGGTGAAGGCGTCCTAACTCGACTCATGGCCAAGACGGTCCCTGTGGGGAGCTCGGGCACGGCGGGAACTCGCGCGCCATCCGGGCGGCGTAGCAGGAGCCGGTGCTGGTGAGCCGGGAGAGGTTGTTGCTTCGCAAAGGAGCGGTCAATCTCCGGGCATGGGCACATCACCAATGGCGATGCGGATTGCTCGTATTACCCGTCGCATTATCGACGCCGGGACAGAAATTCCCCAAGGACCCCCGCTCAGGAAATCTGCGTCCGGGGTCGTGATCTCCTCAGGCTTCATAAACGCAGCGCCGTCGGCGTTCCCTTGCCACCAGTCTCCAAATATGCTATAAGAAGTTGATCGGCGTTGGGCGGTTAGCTCAGTCGGCAGAGCGCTTGGTTCACATTCAAGAGGTCACTGGTTCAAGTCCAGTACCGCCCACCATTTGACCAGCAGGCGTTGAAATGCCATCCCACGGGGAAAGACAGCGTGAAGCGCCTTTCCAACTACCGGCAAGACTGGGGCACGTGCCAATGTGGGTCTGCCCATCGCCGGCCTCATCGTGGAGTTCCTGCCGGCCTGACAGCCCTCGTTAGGCCCGATCCAGCATGGCGAAACTGCGATATTTCCTGGTCGAAGGGGCGCCTTCTTTCCAAGCGGACCACGACTGTTGATCTGTGGCCATCAGCCGGGGCTCTGGAAGAGACCGTTGAAACAAGACTGACTGGAGGAGTGTAGGTGCCAAGGCTAGACGGGAAGATAGCGGTGATCACCGGGGGAGGCAGCGGTATAGGGAGAGCTTTCTGCCGGCGTTTCAGCAGGGAGGGGGCCAACGTGGTGGTGGCAGACCTCGACGGGACATCTGCTCAAGTAGTGGCCTCCGCCATAGCCGCAGAGGGCGGTGGCGCCAGGGCCGCTACCGTCAACGTAACGGCAAGGGCCGAGGTCGATGCCATGATCAGCGAGGTGCTGAGGGAGTTCGGTCAGATCGACGTGCTGATAAACAATGCCGGGATCTACCCGGTTGTCCCATTTTGGGAGATAACTGACGACGAGTGGGACCGGGTTATCAACGTGAATTTGAAGGGGACTTTCCTTTGCAGCCAGGTCGTGGCGCGGAAGATGATGGAGCGCAAGGCCGGCAAGATCATCAATATCTCTTCAGGCACATTCATGGTTGGTGCGCCTTTGTGCGCCCACTACGTGGCGGCCAAAGCCGGTATCATCGGGCTCACCAGGGCTATGGCGAGGGAGCTCGGTCCATACGGCATAAATGTCAACGGTATTGCTCCCGGGCTGACTATGACCGACACGGCTCTGGCCACCAGGACGGAAGATGAGTTTGGCGCCTCTCGCAGGACCCGGTGCATCTCCCGTGATGAATATCCCGAGGACCTCGTCGGCGCAGCGGTGTTTCTGGCTTCACCGGACAGCGACTTCATCACCGGTCAGACGCTGGCGGTCGAGGGTGGCCGCGCCTTCTGGTGACAAGCGTGCTTGGGGACACTAAACGGCTTGGGGTTGCCCGGCCGCCGGTCCCAACTTCGTAACTGCGCCTCATTTTGGGGACCCGGTCAATGGTACTGAGGTGGGAGGATGGGCGTCTGTGTGATTAGTGGTCAGACACTTCCTGCCCCGATTTCCACCGGCTCGGCGCGCTGTACGGGTTTTTCGGAGATAGTGAATGCGGTGATGGATCCCAGCACGCCGACGGCCGCCCCGACCAAGAATATGGAGTGGTAACTTCCGGTGAGGTCGAAAGCAAGTCCTCCCAGGTAGGATCCGGCGGAGGAAGCCACTTCATGGGCCAGGAAAGTCATGCCAAAGATAGCCCCAACGGAGAAACGGCCGTACTTGTCGCCGATCATGGCCGAGGTCAACGCGCCGGTCCCCTTGGACATACCGAGGGTTAGGGCCACAATGGGAACGGCGGCGACACCCCCTATCAGGGCCAGGATGAGGAGCGAGACCCCTTTCAGGAAATAGAGGCCGGACAATGGGTTCTTGCGTCCGACCCGATCCGATATGGAAGCCACGGCGATGCTGCCCACCAGGCCGATGGTCCCCACGGCGGCGAGGAGATTGGCGGCCGTGGTCGCCGACATCCCCGCATCGAGGGAAAAGGGTATGAGGTGAGTATAGACCAGACCGCCCGTAAACCCACAAACGCCGAAGGTCCCGAATAATTTCCAGAATGAGGGCGTCTTCATGGCCACCCGTATTGGGGTGAAATGGCCCTGGGCTTCAGTTGCCTGGCTCTTGATCTCGCCATCGGAGGGAGCCCTGTGCCCGGGATCGTTCCTACCCAACAGGAGTACCGTGGGGAGGACGATCACGAAGAAGGCCAGGCCAAGGGTGCCGTAGGCGTAGCGCCATCCAACTGCCTCGATAAGCTGAGCAGCGACAGGCAGGAGGACTACCTGCCCCATGCTGAAACCCGCAGTGGCAATGCTCAAGGCGAGGGCTCTGCGCTCCACGAACCAGCGCGACACCAGGACTGAGTTAGGTATGACCCCCGATGCGCTGAACCCGATCGCTAGCACCAGCCCGAATATCGCGTAGACCACCAGCAGGCTCGGCGCAAAGGTGAGGGCTATCAGGCCCGTCCCCGTTAGCGCGGACCCGGACGCCAGGACCACTTTGGCTCCAAAGGAATCGGCCAGTTTCCCGACCAGGGGTTGGCAGAAGGCTCCCACCAGCAACCCGATGGACATGACCAGGGCCAGTGACGCCCGGCCGGTGGCAAACTCCGTCTGCATCGGGATGAAGAATGCGCCAAAGGACTGGCGCACTCCGGAAGACATTAGCATCGTAAAGAAAGCGACCCCCACTATTACCCACTGGTACTCGACCCGGGAGGCTTTCATTGATCAATCCGTCCAGACGCTGGCGCACGACTCATAAGTCAATAACCGGCGGATACACCCCTGCCCTGAGCAGAGAATACCGGAAGAGATAGCCGCCGATGAGCGCCAGGAGGCCGGCAGCGGCCAGTGCCGGAGAAGCTGCGGCGAAGCCAGGGTCAGCCAGATAGACGGACGCCGCCAGTACCAGGGGGACCACCAGGCCCACCAAATTCACGCCTATCAGGAAGGGGACGGAAAGCTGCGCCCTCACCAGCATGCGTACGGATTCTTTAGCGGCGACAGTGGAAGAAGCCATGGTCAGCAGGTAAATCCAGAGAAAGACCAGGCAAGCTGCAAAGAGCGCTATCCCAATTACGGCCGCCGACTTGAGGTCTGCAGCCCTTCCGCCCAGAGATGGAAGAGCAACCAGCAAGACTCCGGCCCCGCAGGCAAAGCCATATAGGGCAAAGAGGAGGGGGAGGAGGGTGGTGTTCCAGAACGGAATGGAGGGGGAATGGGAGAGGAGGAAGCCCGTATACATCATCACCCCCAGCGCCCCCAAGGCAGCCACTACTCCTATGGCTTGTCCGAGTCCCGTGCTGCTCCCCCAGGCCAACCCTGTGAGCCATTCCGGGGCCATGCGCAGGAGTCCGAAGACGAGGAAGAGGGTGGTGAAGACCACGCCCCGGCTTATCCAGGACCGAGCTACCTGGGAGCCCGCCCGCAGAAACCTATCCGGCCTCCCCAGGTCAATGAGCAGAGCCACCGCGCCCAGGGCTACGGCTATCCAGCCCAGGACCATGCCGAAGGGAAGGCCCAAGTACATGGAGAGGATGAAAGTCCCTCCCCCAGTCCCACCCAGGAAGAAATCTATGGCTGCTAATGATCCCCACCACTTCTGGGTCTTAAATCCGATAACGAACTGGTCCACCATCCTCGATGTCTCCTTCTACTGGTCTGCACAGTTGCCCGTTTCCCTACGGGATATAATAGATCGAGGGCCTGGTCCCCATCTCCGGCCTCAACTGGATGGTATGCCTCTCTCGGATCAAGCGGGACACCTCGCTATGGGGGTCATCCAGGTCCCCGAAGGTGCGGGCTACCGCGGGGCAGGTCTGGACACAGGCGGGAAGGAGGCCCTCATTTACCCGGTCCTTGCAGAAGTTACATTTGGACACCGTCCCCTTCTGGTGCTTCTTGTAGCCCACCTCTTCAAAGGGGGTCAGATGTCCCGGGTAGTAGCCGTGTATCTCCTCCAGGAAGGAGCGGGCCTCATAGGGACAGGCCTCCATGCAGGCCTTGCAGCCGATGCAGGCATCCTGGTCCACGGCTACTATCCCGTCGTCCCGTTGGCTGGTAGCGCCGGTGGGACAGGCCCGCATACAGGGGGCATCCTGGCAGTGGTTGCACAAGACCGGGACGAAGACCCGCTTGGCCCGGGGGTACTTGCCCGTCTCCTTTTCCAGGCACCTGGCCCAGAACACCCCTGGTGGGGTGGCATTCTCCAGCTTACAGGCCACCGTGCAGGCCTGGCAGCCGATGCATCTCTTCAGATCTATGACCATTCCCAGCCGCAAGGTTGACCGTCCCCTCCCCTAACGTTTGCCCAACTGTTGCGCCGCGTAGTCTACCATGGAGAGGTCGGTGAAGTCGGCAAAGGTCAACTTCCCTTTGTATTCGCCGCTGTCCACGAACCACTTATACATGGCGTCCATACTCTTCTTGTCCGGAACGCCATTGGGCTCTATATAGTTCATCTCCATCACGTCGTACAGCTTGGGGTCCTTGACGTCAGTTTGCTTGGCCAGGATCCTGATGACCTCATCCCGTCCGATCTTCTTTTCGAAGGCATCCAGGTAGGTCCTGACTCCCTTGAGGTAGGCCGTCATGAACCGTTGCCCCAGCTCTTTGTTCTTGGCTAGCTGGGGACCAAAGACGATAAAGGCGGACTGGGCCCTGCCGCCAAAGAACTTGTAGGCGGGTATCCACTTCACGGAAAACCCTTCCTGAACGCCCCTAGCGATGAAGGGCTCTACCGTGAAGCCGGCAACGATGGCCTTGTTTGCCAGGGCTGGCGCCTGGTCGGCATGGGGCAGGATCACCAACTCGACGTCTTCTGGTTTCAGTCCCGCCTCTGCCAGAGTCAACCCGATGGTCATGCGGCCGTAGCCCTGTGGGGAGGGAATCGCTACCTTCATCCCCTTGAGATCGGTCATGCTCTTTACTTTGCCTGAATCAGCCAGGTCTTTCCGCAGTACCACCCAACTGGTTGACCAGTTGGGTGTGTCCTGGCTTGCATCGGCCACGACCTTCATGTCAATACCCCGATCCACGGCGGCGAACAGGCCAGCACTGAGGGACATACCTGCCACGTCCAGTTGCCCTGCGCCCAGGGGGGCGACGGTCTGGGTGCCGCTTTGGAAGATAACGCTCTCCAGGTCGATTCCCTGCTCCTTGAAGAAGCCCTTCTCTATGGCGATATAAACCCCCGAGTAGGCCAGCACCCCGCTGCTGCCGAACTTTAGAGAGACGGGCTTGGGCGTCGGGGCAGCCGGGGCCGCGGTGGGTGGTGCCGCGGTGGGCTTGGGTGGCGCGGCGGTGGGAGTGGACGCAACGGTGGCCGACTTAGGGGCCGCGGTGGGAGTAGGACTCGGCGCCGCCGCTGGGGCGCAGGCGGAAAGAACCAACAACAGAGTGGCAAGAATCACCAGTGGGAGCAACCTTGTTACCTTCATCGTGACCTCCTTATTTAGTTATCCCTGCGGCTTTGTCGCCCGCCAGGGTTATCGGCAAGAGCTAATCGGGTCTAAACTCGAAGTAAAGATAAGGGAAAACGTCCTTGCTTATGGATTGGAAGAAGTGAGACCTGATCCCGAAATGGATCCTCAAGTGATGTTCTTCCACCGGTCCGGTATTGAAATGCTGATGCACTGTCTGGGGTCCCTGGACGTGTAGCAAGGTGCCCTTCTTCCATGGCGCAGTCTCGCCGTCCACGACCGAATACCCGTCGCCCTGCAAGACGTAGAGCACGGCTTCCCCATGGGCATGCCTCCCGCTGTTCTTTCCGGCGTCCCCGATAAGAACCGCCGTTATATTGACCTCTCTGGCCTTGAACCCGGTCTCTTCCGACATGAGGTCTATCATACGGGCGCGATGGCTCTTCATGCCAGGGGTCCTCATTTCCCTGGCCATGCTGGTGGTGAACTCATCTGTCTTCTCAGCCAGTGTCCGCACGAATTCCTCTGAGGTCCTCACGGGGGCGTCCTTGGACTTCAAGACTATTCTTCCGTAGCTGGGATGGACGTCTGAGTCCGCGGGCTCGTCCATCCCCTGCCGGCTCAGGGCTATCTCACCCGCCTCTTCGTACTGCATCACCCTGGCGTACCCCGCAAACCTCTCCAGCGAAAGGGAAGTTGCCGAGAGGTAGCGAATAGGGTTGTTGCCAGAGTTGAAGTGCTGATGGGCGACTCCAAAGGGTATGAAAACGCAACTCCCTTTGTCCCAGTCGTACCGCTTCCCATCAATGACGCTGAATCCTTCCCCTTCAACTATGAAGATGGCCTCCTCCCCGTGGGAATGCTTACCGGTGTGCCAGCTCTTGGGTATTTCGCCCAGCATTACCTCGCCGGCTGTGACGAATCCATTTTCTCGAGAGCAAAGAAGGGCCGCCCGGTAGTCCTGCTTCGTTTTGACCCATTCAAATTCCTCTTCGTGGATGAACTTCCTGGCCCTGGCCCGTTCCTCCTGCTCGTCATCCCAGGAACGCAGCCACCCGTCGTAGAATGTCCCCAATCCCGTTGCCTCCTCAGTCAAGTATCTAGATTTTGCCCTGTCTCGCCTGGTACAGGGCGACAGAATTCCTGCAAGATGTCATTCTGGCGGCGCAGGCTACAGCCGACGGCGCAGGCATAAAACCTGCGGCTACATTGGGTGGAGGTGGAGCCGCCGGCTTTTTTCCCGCGCAACACCGCGTTTGTCAACCCCGGTGAGGG
>Ga0082335_1002317_pt1 | contig 36118 bp, 33 predicted proteins | sample Subgrocontami58m_FD_72375 | JGI IMG/M metagenome (GOLD analysis project Ga0082335, IMG submission 72375) | Subsurface groundwater microbial communities from S. Glens Falls, New York, USA - GMW37 contaminated, 5.8 m (SPADES assembly) (version 2) ... | reverse complement strand
ATTTCTCCAAAAAACTTTTCTTCCCAAGCTTTTTGCTTGGTTTGTGACATACCAACATACTCCAGTTTGTAAGGATGTTGTTGTGTGGTGAAAATTTGGTGGAGGGCGGAGGGGAGGAGGGCGACGGAGGCGGTGAGAGATTCGGCGCGGAGGCGACTGGCTTCGTCAATTTTCGCAAAAAGTTTTTCAATCTTTTCCACAATTCTCCTCTGCTCCCCAAGAGGAGGGAGCGGGATTTGGATTTCATAAATCCTATTTCGGTTGATCCCCGGCTTAACACCTACGGCAAATTGCTGTAAATTCAAACTTTTTAGCAAGTGAAAAAGATAATCAATATCAATCTTATTGTTCCCAAAAACATAGTAAGTAACATCAGAAGGCCAAAGTCTTCCCGATACTCGCGTTAGTTCTCCAGCAGAACCTTTGCGTCCAATAATTAAAGCATCCCCCTCAACTAAAAATTTATCTGTACGCCCAAGTTCGCCATTCGCACCATAAATCGAATACTTGCCATCAAGTTTGCGGTCATGACGAGGAATCCCCTTGCCGTAGTGCAATTCAATAACCTCTCCTAATTTTTTTGTTGGCCAGTTAGTCATTTTATTCCATCAAAATCTTCATGGAGCATATTTTTTAATGGTTTTGTTCGCTTTCAACCCCTTCAAATATCGTTCCTTTAGTTATCTTTTTTATTTCTTCGGAGCTTTCTTTTTTGCTTTTTTCTAATTGTTTTAAAAATTCCTTCTTTTTCTTCTCAATTTCTTCCTTGCTTATTTTTATTTTTTGCTCTCCTATTAACCTTGATAATAAGGTTTTGCTTTTATCAATCAAAATTTCATTTTCACATAACAAATCAATTATTTTGTCTTGAAAAGATAAAAAATATTTGCTTAATACATCAATGTTCTTTGCTAAAACTGCTGCTTGCTCTTTATATTTCGTGAAATCAATATTCTTTTGGATTAAAGCACTTCTCAATTCCGTATTCCAATTGTTTGTTATGTTTATGTCGTGATTGATCTTCCTCAAATCAACAACAAAACCCAATATCTTATTAAGGTAGTTTATATCTGTTAGCTTCATCAGACTCTCAATTCTAACTTCGTAAGTATTCAGCAAACTTAATTCTAGCTCGCCCTGTCTTAATGTGTCTGCTAGTTTTATAGACAAAAAACGATTGTCGTTTGTAGCAACAAGATATAGATTAAACAATCGTTCAAGATATATCAGTTCGTTATGATTATTTTTCTTTCTTTTATAGATAGCGTCAAAAACTTGAGCAAGTCTTATAAATAAAAAGGCAAAAAAAGCTCCCATAAAAGCACCGATGGCACTATTAGTGTAATCAAGATTTTGATCAATAAAAATTTGGTTGAAAATAGAAAATCCGAACGCAAAAACAAAAGAAAAGATTAAACCCAATAGTAAAATTGGAATTAGTTTTCTTAAAGCTTCTCCTAATTTTTTTGTTGGCCAGGTCATACGAGCAAATTTAATAGCTGAATATATTTGCAAATTTTTCCATCATTTCTCCCATTGAGGATTCCAATTCATCGCAAATTTCTATACTTTCCTTTCGGACTTGTTCTAAATCCAATTTTTTAGTTTTAAAGCTGCCTTTTTCCTGATTATTCTCTTGAATTAGTTGTCCATATGACTTTCCCTCGTAATAGGTGCTTGCTCCTTCCGCATCTGGCAGCAAGTAGTTATGTGCGACATCATTTCTGATTTCTTGAACTTTTTGTATTGTGGCTACGAGTTTTAAATACTTTTCTTTATCAAATTCAACTGATATTTCTTTGGTTTTGACCAAATAATCAGCTGCTTCAATAAGTTTCTTGAGCGTCAATCTTTTTTCCTCGAACTTACAAAATATGTGTTCATCAGCAAGAATAGTGCCGAGAAAATGCATTTTCTCTTGATTTTTAGAATTCGGATCGACGAAAGCTGCTGAAATTACATGATTTATTCCGTTCTCAAGGCGATTTAAGGCAGTAAAGATTCCGCCTATAAGCTCCATCTGTATTTTGTGTTGCTCTATGTGTATTCTTACACTCATAAGCTTAATTTTTCCTATTTTTTGTTGACCAGTTAGACATTATTCTTTTGAATGGTTTTTAATTTTCTATGGTCGTACTTTTCAACATTTCCTCTATTATCAACAATAAAAATACTTAATCTCAATCTATTGCAAACGTAATATGGGATTTTCTTTAGTGCTTTATCTTTGAATGAATAAGGAAACGCGACACCGTAGTTATAACCGCCATATAACGATTTCCTGCTAGTATGCATTCGTGAAATTATCTGCCCCAGGGCGGAGTTCGTAGCACTACTTCTCCAACCGTTAGGATGTTTCACTTTTTTACTCGGATCGCCCTTGCACTCAACAAGATAATACCATCCGCAAGGTCGCGGTCTTAATTTCTGTACTTTGATATCCACGCCCTTTTCTCTCAAATCTGTGATTTTTTCCTTCGGGTCTCCAAATCCGAACTTGTCTAGATATTTTAGTACATGTCTTTTAACAAATTGCTCTTTCAATAATTTGTAGCTTTTCTTTTTCATAATTTATTTTCCTAATTTTTTTGTTGGGTAGGGCATATACTAAATGGATTTCGCTCTGCTAAACGACACTTTATATCCATAGGCCCGCAGTCGCCGTATTGCTCCACGAAGAGTTACTTTACTGAAAAACGGGAGTTTAAGTTGCTTATCTGATTTATTTATTACTAGGAAAGCAACTTCATATACACGAGGGTCAATTTCATCGGCACTGACCCGCTCCGTTGCTGGAAGAATTTTGTTGACCCCTTGGCGAAAACGAGATTCTCCTGCAAATAATTCGGCCGAAACAGTACCTTGCTGAAAAAGATGACTCAGCGAACTTGATCCGCCATATCGCTTAACGTGGATTAGTTGCTTCGCGGCAGTATAGATATCACAAAACTCAATTGGGGTAATGCCTTGGTAAGTTATATTTTTGCGATCAAATAGCGTTCGAGAGTTTATATCTACATTTACAACCTCCTTGTTATATCCGAGCTCTCCTTCATTGTTTCCGACAACTCCGTGCGTAGCGATAACATAATCAGGGAATATGATTTTGCACTTTGGAATTGAATCGCACGCGCGGTCAATTTCATCAACAAAACTGGGGCTGATTTGATACCAACTTTGATCGGTTAAAATATATTTTTGTCCGTCTAAGTCAATCTCGGCATATAGACATTTCAACACCGACCATTCAACGGGTATTGCTTCATTTTCGCTTCGATAAAAATAAATTCGCCGCTGACGCAAAAAATTAATATCAATCGAATTCTTATCTCTTACTGTATTAAAAAAATCACTAAGATCGAGGTCATCCTGAAGTGCCTCATTGTCTTTGTCTGTATATTTGAAACCACCAACTCCAAACCAGTCGATAATTCCGGGGACAGCGAGCCAGATATTATCTGTATCTTCAGCTTTTATTTTTTTTACAAGAGTTTTATTTAACTTTTCGGTAATCGTTTTATCAGTCAACTCATGCACTTGATCAATCCACGAAAACTCTTTCTGATAATCCTTTTTCTGTGAGTATTCTAAATAGCTTTTAAGGAGGATGGAGACATCTTCCAGTTCACATTTTACACTAACAGCAAGCACATCACTTCCAGACACTGTCGTGCCAAGTTCCGGTATTTTTGATTTACCCGTAACCGCACGTACTATATCTTCATCAAAGTTGATTCCGAAATCGCGCGCCGAGCCACTCCGACTTAATTGCTCCCTTGAGTGGAGCGGAACTGAGCCAAGTGTAGTTTTGTCTATGCTCCTAAGCGAATTAGGTTCAATCAAATTTAATGTTGTTTTTATTCCAAACCGAGGATCCCATACTCCATCTTTAAGCAGATATCTTCCATACCCAAAAGATAACACGAAAAGTCGATCCAATACTGGGACAACGAGAGCAGCGCGACTGCTTGAATTCATAAAATCTTTTTCTTTCTCCGTTGGTATATGCGAGCCAAAAAAATTCAACCATCTTGCTTTCCCAAAAAACGACGGCTTGTAGTAAAGTACCCCAATATCGGAAATATTTAATTGCTCTAAATTATCGCCAAAAAGAAAAGAGGGGTCATTGGAAACACCTTCTTTCAGAAGGAAAATTTTTAGATCGCGCACTGGTTTTCCGCGGTTTCGCCTTGGACTCATAAATTTTTCTTTAATTCAGTTAAAATTCCAACAATTTTCCTCTCCTTCCCCTCAATCTCCTTTACCAACTCCGCCGGGGATTTGTGCGCGAGGTCGGCTTTGCCGTTGGGATTTTTGAAGTCAAGGTTGTAGTTTTGGTCTTTGATTTCTTTGATGGAAACCTTCCAGGCGTTTACGGTTTTCTTGCGGTTCTGCCACCACTTTCGCTCCAGCGCGAATTCTTTGGACTGGATGGGGCGGTTTTTGGAATAGGCGCGATAGCCCTCTGGCAAGGGATGTTCAAAATACCAAATCTCTTTAGTGGGCTCTCCTTTGGTAAAGAAAAGTAGGTTTGTTTTTACGCCCGCGTAGGGAGAAAACACGCCCTGCGGCAGGCGCACGATGGTGTGCAGATTGCATTCTTCCAGAAGTTTTGCCCTGATTCTTGTTTTTACCCCTTCGCCGAAAAGCGAGCCGTCCGGAAGCACGATGCCGGCGCTGCCGCCCGGTTTTAAGAGATGCATAATGAGCGCCAGGAAAAGATCCGCGGTCTCGCGCGTGCGCAGTTCCGCGGGAAAGTTCGCGTCGGTGCCGGCGGCCACCACGCCGCCGAACGGAGGATTGGTAACGATAATATCAACTCGGTCGCTCGGCCCGTAGTCGCGAAGCGGGCGCGCCAACATATCGGCGCGACGAATCTGCCGAGGCACTTCTACGCCGTGGAGCATAAGATTGGTAATCGCGAGCAAATACGGAAGCGGCTTGACCTCCACGCCGAAGAGCGATTCCTGCAGTTTCTTTTCGTCTTTGGGACTTTTGACTTCGCGGGTACGGATGTATTCAATCGCGTTTGCCAGAAACCCGCCTGTGCCGCAGGCCGGGTCAAGAATTTTTTGGCCAAGTTTGGGTCCCGTCATCTCCACAATAAACTCCGTGATCGGGCGCGGCGTGTAGTACTCTCCGGCGTTGCCCGCGCTCTGGAGCTCTTTTAACATATGTTCGTAGATGTCGTTGAAAAGATGCCGTTCATCTTTGCGGTTAAAGTCAATCTGATTGATTTTGTTTACCACCTGCCGGATGAGCGTGCCGGACTTCATATAGTTGTAGGCGTCTTCAAACACCTGGCGGACAATCAAGCCGCGCGCGTCGCCCGCCTGCGCCGAGGCTTCGGCGTGCAGGCCCCACGCGGGAAGATTTTTGAGCCCTTTGAAAAGAATGTTATTGACAAAGTCCAGCAATTTTTCGCCGGTTATTCCTTCTTCATCCGTCGCCCAGTTTCGCCAGCGGAGTTTTTCGGGAATGGGAGATTTATATTTCGGGTCAAGCGTCTCGTATTCTTTTTCTTTATCGTCAAACATTTTCAGGAAAACCATCCAGACGATTTGGGAAATTCGCTGGGCGTCGCCGTCTACGCCGGCGTCTTGGCGCATAATGTCTTGGATTGATTTTATGATGGATTGAACGCTCATAGTTCGATAAATTTATCCTGAGCGCAGTCGAAGGACTCACTACAGGTAGTTATCTTGATATTACGACTTCATCTTAAATGACTGTTTATTAGCTTCTTTTAGGATTCTAAGCGTTGCATGCACTGAAAGATTATCACTCGGTAAGAGTATTAACTTGTCACCCAATTGATTCAACAGCGGACTTAAAAATTCATCAGCCCATGAGGGTGATAAGGTTAATACGCCGGAAAAATCTATTTCCAGCTCTTCATCCTTAGAAAATTCACGCAGGGTGGACTGAAATGCCTTAAACGCCTCACTGCCCAATTCCCGTGAGAGTAATGTTTTTCCAAATTTTTCCAATTGTAATTTCATATATTTTTATTTATTCACTTTTATTCATTATCTAAATCTACACAAGAATTCCCCAAATCTACCCAAAAATATTGCAATCTACTTACTATAAGCATAAATCTCTTGCTCTATTTCCTTAATGGCACTTAAATAGTGTTCCCGTCCGCCGAAGATGTCGTTGATGATCTGGTACGGCGTGCCGAATTGGATAAACGGTGAGACGCGCAGCACCTCCGGATTTTCAATCGCAGTAATGCCCTGGTCCGCGTACTTTTCAAGAAGGGCGGAGAGCACCTCGCGGGCTTTGGATTCGTATGCGGCAAAATAGTTTCGCTTTTTGACATTCTCGGCACGCTCTTTCCTTGTTAGCGGCGGCTTGCCAAACGCCACATGGCAGATGAGGTCAAATTCGTCCAAGTCCTTGCCGGTTTCGCGTTTTAATTCGTCAAGAAAAACGCCGCGCTCACGCAACTCCTCAATGATGGCTTCTTTGCGGTCGGAACTTTTCCAAACGTTCAAAAATTCGTCCAGCGAGGCGATTTCGATGACATTTTTCCCTTCTCGTCCGATACGCAAAAGTATGGCGAGTAATTCTGCATCCTTTAGATTTTCAGGACTCTTTGCAATCAGACGCTCCCGCGGCCGCTCAATTTTCGGAAGGTCTTTGATTTTCATACTTGAATCCCTTCATCATAATCCAAAACAGACGGCACAGAAAGACGCTACCATGAACCTACCTCCCCCCCCCAACGGAAGCGGCACTATTTCTTTCTCGCTTCGTTTTTTGCGCGTTCTACCATAAAACGGACTCCTTCGCTCACATTTTCATTTTCCAAACGAATATCCGGATGAAGTTCCTGAAAAACCCGGTAAATCTCATCGGCAAAGGCCTGTCCCACCATGGAAACTTTTTCGTAGTCGAAGAGAATAATCTTGAATTTCTCCAAACCGGCGAGCACCCTTCGCGCCTGAGAACGAGAAATGTGCACGCTGCCGGTCGTGAACAATTTCACGCGTATTTCCGTTTTATCAAAACCATAGCCGCCTTCTTCGGCAAGGTTGGTGTACTTTTTAAAAACATCATTAAGATGACGGGTTGAGTCAGTAGTGATTCTAAAGATCACCCTTGTGCCGCGTTTTCGGACCGACGCTTGATGAATTGAAACATCCGGCGCAATGGTAGTAATTACCAGCTGATATCCAAAGCTGTCCAGAATAAAAACATCAGCTGCCTTTGAAGTAAAGAAAATTCCTTCTCCGGAATGCGATTTCGGCATGGTGGTGGTCTTCCCCTTAAGAAGATCCTGAATCGCTTCAATTTCTGACTTGAGATTCCTCTTCCTCATAATATTGCGGAACACGCCCACGCCGGAGTCGCTCACTACAAAAGAAAGGTCTTTGTCGCGTACCGCCACCTCGACTGCGATAGCTTTCGACTGCGAGTGTTCAATGGCATTATTAAACATTTCCGAAAATGCGAACGTAAAAATACTCCGTATGTTTTCCGGCAGTTGCGCAACGCGAGGAAACTTTTCTTCTATCTCAAGAAGGATTTTGTGCTCTTCCAACGACTGATTCTTATATGTTTTTTTGAGAACCGTCGGAACAACTTCGGGATGCTTCGCAATATACTCCCTCGATACATAAAAAGCATTCCGAGTTCCACCAAGTTTTACAACTTGCTTTTCTGCAATAAGGTCGGCAATGACCATATTGACATACTGGCGGGAAACGCCGATACTGCCGGTTATTTCACCGGATGTAATCTTTCCTTTCTGCCGGATTATGCCCGTTATTTTATCTCTGTTTGTCATATGCAACTGCATTGTAAACCATTCTATATTCGATTGTCAAGTAATTGTCAACAACCTCACTTTCCTCTCTCTACCTCCCCCAACGCGGGCGGCGGACTTGCCTCCACAAAACCAGAGGGAATATCAGCGCGAGAACAAGCCGTTCCAGAGAGATTGAATAATGGAGAGAAAAGAGGCGCCTTCTTTTTTGAGTTCCTTCGCCGGTTCGGTTTTTTTGGTACTCGTCGCAATTTTGAGCATCGGGGCGCTCGTAGTATCCGGTGTTTTTATCCGCGTCTCCACCGGTTTCTTCGGTATCTCCGCCTCCTTCTTCTGCGGCGCGGGGGATTTCGGCTCCGGCGCCTTTTCGGAGGCGGCGGGAATCTTCACTGGAACGGACACTTTGCTTGAGGGAGATACCTTTGCCGGAATGCTTGCCTTCGTGGAGGTGGGCGTGGCTTCCCCTGCGAAAGGTTGCGCCGAAGGCTTTTTCTGCGGCGCGGCATCTGAAGCGGCGTCCGCACTCCCCGCGCTGCCGCTCCCCCGACTAAAATCCTGCGCAATCCAGCGGCTGCTGCGGAGTGCGCGGGCATTGTCCGCCCGGTTCGCCGTGCCGAACGGTCTCCCGAAATACACCTGGTCGGGGTTCGAGTAGAACGGAATCCGGAAACAGCCCTCGTCCGTTGTTACGTTCGGGCACTGGTACCCCATGATAGTGCGGAAGATCCCGCCCGGGTCCTGAAAGCCGTAGGCGTAAGAGTAAAGCGGCGTATTGGTTTCGTTACTGCGGTCGTGCCCGAGCCCCATGTTATGCCCCACCTCATGCGGGTAGGCGTAGTTCGGGATGCAATCGATGTCCACTACGTTCAACGCATAATCCGGGGCGTAGTAATCCACATTGTCGTTATTCAACTGCCACGCCGTCCCGCAGGCGTTGCCGCCTTCGGCGACAAGAAGCGTCGCAATGTCCACGCGGCTTTCCTCCCGCGCGGTACCGAAGATACTCCGCACGCGCACATTATTCGAATTCGTAATAAAATTCAGAGTTTCCGTCGTGCTGTCTTGCTCAAAGTCGCGCCAGGCGATGGGCACGACGCTTGCGAGGTTTAGCCGGATACCCGCCCGGCTGTTCTCAAACGCCTGATTCGCCTCGTCCACCATTAATTCAATCTGCGCCTCCATCGCGTCACGGTCCCCGCTCAGCGCGTCGAGCGCCTGCGGAGTGTAGGCCACCATCACGTCAACCACCGCCACGGCGTTCGCAGGCCGCGGGGCGGCAGCGGTAATCCTCACACTTGAAGAAACATTCTGCGTGGTGAGGCGCTTCGGCGGCACTGTATGCGTGTCATCCGGAAGAAGCCTGGTGTTCACGAATTCCACGACATGCGCGCCTCCGCCACGGCCGGTAATCTTATAAACTCCCTTTTCGGTGTGGATAAGACCAGCCACGCTTTCTCCTTTCACGACAAAGGTCGCAGTATTCTTGGGTTTGCCCGTAATCGTGCCTTTGAGCACCTGCGTGCCGTTTTTCTCGGTGCGCTTCGCGATATCCACGATAACCTGCGCATCGTCAAAGAAATTGAGGTTGAGCTGACTGCCTGCAAGAAGCGCGGCGTTCACCACCACCGCGCGTTTTTTCTTCACGGACTTGTCGAACTTTCCTGCCGCAATTTTTGTCTTGAGCATCTCGCTCACGTTGTCCGAAAAGAGCGCTCGGCCAGAAGTGCCGGACTGGCTTGACCCTTGCGTTCCCGCCGACGTGCTCGTTGCAGCGGTACCCGCACCCGGAGCATTGCCACGGCGAAGTATGGTTCCATCGTCTCCCACGGCATAGCAAAGACCGCTCACGAAGCAGGAGACATCCCGAAGTATCTGGTTTGTGGGAGACGTCTCACGCTGCCATGAGGCGCCCGCATCAACTGTCCGCTGAATCACCCCGCCGCCGCCCACCATAACTCCCTCGGTGTCGGAAACGAACGCAATGCCGCGATAGGTCACGTACACATCGGTACTCATTGCGGTGAGCGTCGCGCCGCCGTTCGCGCTTTGGCGGAGTGTGTCCCCCGCGATCCACAACCGGCCTCCGCGGTTCGCCGCGGTCCATAGCAAGTTTGTCCCCGGAGCCGAAAGCGGAAACCATGTGGCACCTCCGTTGGTTGTTTTGAGGAGCGTACCACCTCCCATAATCCAACCGATTGCGCCATCCGCAAAATGAACACCGTGAAGATTGTTTGAGGTGCCGCTCATGATTTTCTCCCATGTGCTTCCGCCGTTCGTCGTCCGGTAAATATCCCCGGCGTTCCCCACCGCAGTGGCGTTTAAGGCATCAAGCATCCGCACATCCCAAAACCACGGGCGAGTCGGCTCCCTGCCGGCACTCCGCAACGCCCACGATGCGCCGCCATTCGTGGTTTTAAGAATTGTGCCGCCCCCGTCGCCCACAGCAATACAAACCGATTCGCTGGCGCAATGAATACTCCGGAGCGGATGCGTCGTGGGGATAGAAAGCGATATCCAATTTGTGCCGCCGTTCGTGGTTTTGAGAACAACGCCGTTCCCTCCTATAAAAGGCGCGCCGCCTACCACATAACATGTTTCCTCGGTGGGGCAAAAAACCTGGTTTAAGTCATTCCCCACGCCCGAGGAAAGACTCAACCAGCTTTGCGCGGAAACCGCTCCCGCGAAACCAAAAAAAACGACCGCAAAGGCTGCCGCGCTGCATGATGGCATTTTTCCCATAGCATGTTCATTGTACCTTTCACTCCAAAACAAAAAAGTCCTCCTGTGGACAAAACAACAACGCCAAAATCAGCGCGGGCGGCGGGGACGGGAATTGCCAAAACCACCTCGCGACGGCGGGCGGCGGCCGAAGCCGGGGCGAGGGCGAGAGGAAGGATAAGCATGAGAATGAGGATAAGTAGGGGCGGAAGAAGAATGAGGGCGCGGGGCTGAAGAAAAACCGGGACGCGGAGCGCGCGAGAACGCGCGGCGACTGTTGCCAAATCGCTGGAACGGCTCACGGTCGGGAATCGCGTCAACGCGGGGCGGCGGAAGGTCGGTGGGAAGTTTTGAAAGCGGGAGCGTGGAACGAATAAGCCGCTCAATACTCCGCACATCTCCCTTTTCATTCGGCATCGCAAAAGAAATCGCATGCCCCACACCGCCCATGCGGCCCGTGCGCCCGATGCGGTGCACGTAATCCTCCGCGCTCGAGGGAAGATCGTAATTCACCACAAGCTCAATCCCTTTCACATCGATGCCGCGCGCGGCAATGTCGGTCGCAACCAATATCCGGTACCTGCCGTTCCGGAATCCTTCGAGGGCTTCTTTCCGCTGCCCGAGCGACCTGTTTGAGTGAATCTCCGCGGCGCTGTACCCCAGCGCGCGCAACCCCGCCGCAATCCGCTTTGCGCCGAATTTCATCTTTGCAAAGATGAGCGTCGAACCCTTCCGCTCCGCGAGGATTTTCTCGAGGAGGCGGGACTTGCTGCCCCGCTCAATAAAGAATACTTCCTGGCTCACTTTCTCCGCCGCGGTGCCCTGCGGCGCGATTTCGACGCGCACAGGAAGCTTCATGTGCGCGCGGGCGATGCTCATAATGTTCTCCGGCATCGTGGCGGAGAAAAGCATCGTCTGCCGCGCCGTGGGCAACACTCTAAGAATACGCGCGATCTGCGGCGCAAATCCCATGTCGAACATCCGGTCCGCTTCGTCGAGGACAAGAATTTTTACGGCGCCCAAAGACAGCGTTTTCTGCTCAAGGTGGTCAATAATGCGCCCGGGCGTGCCTATCACCACGTGCGGATTCCGGCGAAGCTGCTGGAACTGCCGTCCGATTGCTTCCCCGCCGATAAGGACCGCGCCCTTCACGCCAAGCGGCCCACCCACCTTGCCGAACGCTTCGTAGACTTGCAAGGCAAGCTCGCGCGTGGGCACCACCACAAGCCCCTTCTCGCCGCGGAGCGCGGCTTGAATCATGGGAATGCCGAAGGCGAGCGTCTTACCCGTCCCCGTCTGCGCGATGCCCACCAAATCCTTCCCCTCAATCGCCGCGGGAATGGAACGCTCCTGAATGGGCGTGGGTGTTTTGAAGTTGAGCTTCTCGATCACTCCTAAAATATTCGGGGCAATGCCGAGATTCTGAAAGCCGCTTATAGGTGACATGAAAGACACCCTACCACACAAAGGATGAAACTCCTAATTTTTGTCAAAACAACCCATGCATCCATCACCACACAACATTCTCACATTCTTAAGAATGTGAGAATGTTGTCGTGTAGCTAACCAACACCAGCGTATCCAACTAGACACTGGGGAGTCCTCCTACTTTTTTGATTGCGTGCCGCACCCGTGCCATACATTTTTCCATTTTTGAAATAATATCTTCCTCGGTGAAACGGAGTACCGTCCACCCATGGCGCCGAAGGAATAAATCTTTCGTTTTGTCTTTCTTCCGTTGCCGCGCGCCGGAATGCGCTTTTTTATTATCACACTCGATCGCCACCGCTCCCCGCCTGCAGAATATCGCGAAGTCGAGGCAATATCGTTTTCTCCCGCCTTTCTTTCTGTATGAAAGGTGGCGTTGGGCAACAGCCCGGATACCCGCGCGCCGCAACTCATCGCGCATGAGCGCTTCCGTGTCCGCCACGCCATACACGCCCAAAATATTCCTCGCTCTCCGGAGTTGCTTGAGCGTGGTAAATCCGAACGTCACCCGCCGCGGCAAAATATTCCGAATCGGATGCCGCAGTTCCCTCACGTTCCGCACATGAATCTGCACATAATCCGCATCCGCCCCGGGGTGACGCGCCTCGTCTGGCAACAACGCCCTGCGTTTTTTGATATCCCTCTCCGCCACGCGGGCATAGTAACGGATGCACTTCCCGCCCCACCCGAACGCCGCCGGCTGGTAGAACGCAATGTACTCAAACTTCCGCTTCGGCATGTGCCGCGCCGGAATCCGGTACCACCTCTCCCGCAAAAGAATATCAAGGTCCCGCTTGTTCTTCAGCACTCCCACTAATACCCCCGCATCTTTCTTCATCCTCTCACGACATTCTCACATTCTTAAGAATGTGAGAATGTTTTGATAAAAGCGGCGAGCTTATGGCCATAGGGAGAAAGGGAATGTGCCACCTCCCGACCCTGGTATGTTTTATTGAGGAGACCCGCCTGCACCAATCGCTGTGTATGCACGGCGATGGTTTTAAAATTACCCTGAAGTCTTTCTGCGATGGCTTCAAGAATTATTCCTTCGTTTTCTTTCACGAGAAACAAAATATCTATCCTCCGGTGATTCGCGATTCCTTTAAAATGCCGCTCCAACTGCTTACTCGTCTTCGCTTTCTGCATATTGACTATTATACTACATTACCACAACATTCTAACATTCTTAAGAATGTTAGAATGTTGTGGTAAACAATGAGCAAGCAGACATCAAAGTTTGAGAGGTCTACACGAAGGTATATACTATCTAAATAAATATGCAGAAAGAGAAGCTGGTAGAGGAATTGAAGGAGGCGAAAAAGAGCGTCCTGAAACGGATGACGACCTATATTGGAGCGGGGTTCGGGCTCGTCGTGGGGCTTGCGTGGAACGACGCGATTGCGCAGCTTATCCGCACGGCATTCCCAAACTCGGTGGACACGCTTGTCGCAAAATTCGCCTACGCCCTTCTCCTCACCATCATTGTGGGTATCGCGCTCTATTACGTGGAAAAGATTTTGAGCGCGGGCGACGAAAAGAAGTAGTCCGGCGGAAACTTATGCACCGTGCGACCATGAAGTCGCGCTTCGTTTGGTGTAGTATGAATGCATACACCTTAACAAAACGGAGAAAGGAGATAGAGCTTGAAAAGCCAAAACAAAAAAATGATCGAGAAAGTCAGGCGACGGGTGGAGAAAGAATTTAAGGAACGGTTCAAAAAACGGCAATCCTCATACCACCCTCATCGCCGCCGACTCCTATGATTAACCCGAGGAAGCCGCCGTCATCGAGTGATGATGCGCGGCACCTTTTTGCCAATCACCCCTCCCCCGGGCCCCCGAGCGTAATGTTCTCCGGCTCAAAGAAAACTTGCCGCGTGCCTTCTTCCACCACTCCCACTTCGGCGAGGGTATAACCCGCTTTCTTTCCGATAGCGAGCGTGCGCGCGACTTCCGCTTGCGGCACAAAGACGTAGTAGCCCGCACCCCAGTTGAAAGTTTTGAGACAATCCTTCAGTTCCACTCCTAGCCCGCGCATGAATTGCATGACCGGCGGCACGGGAAGCCACGAATGGACACGGTAGTTATACGGGCGCTTGTCGAAGGCGAGCTTCCCTACGCCGTCGCCGGTTCCCGGTAAGAGCGCGTGGATATCTACCTTTTCCGCAAGTAAGGATTCGATAAGCGCCACGTACGAGCGCGTGGGAATAAGAATTTCTTCGCCTAATGTTTTCCCGTTCGGGAGTTTCGTCAAAAACTGGTCGGAGAGTTCAAGCGATTTTTTTATCGCGAGCGATATCCCGTTCGAGTGGATGCCGGAAGACGCGGCGGCAATAATCCGGTCACCCGGCACGAGTTTTTTCCCGGTGACAAGGTTCTCTTTGGGCGCGATAATGCCCGTAGTGCATCCCGAGAGAGTCGCCACCATCTTCACCGGCGGCTTCGGGTTCACAATATAAGTTACGGACGCGGACTCCCCCGCAGGCATCGCCATGCCCACTTCTTCACAGATTTTCAAAAATCCGGCGGCCAAGTCGGCTGCCCGTTTCTCGTCGCCATACCACGCGCTCTCCGACGCCTCAATCTGGTCGGTGAAGACCACCGGCAAGGCACCCTGCGCAATCACGTCGTTCACCGTCATGAGCGCGGTATCAATCGCAATCGCGTCGTAGTAGGTTTTTCGGCGCCCGCCTGCCCCGTGATCCGCACCAGCGGATTTTACGGGGTCCGCATTCTGGTACATCCACTCCGCAATCCAATTTTTGTTGCCCAAGTCTTCCTGCGTCTGGCACCAAATGTGCGATTCCTTCCCGCGATATTCAAAAACCGCCCCGTGCGCGCCTGTCGCCTCTTCCGTAATAAAAACCCCGCGCTTTTCGGGAAACTTCAGTGTCTTCCGCCCCGCGCGAACCATCGCCTGCTTAAAAGGCTCCATGATGGAGTAATCGACACCGGATTTTGCATACTCGCTTTGCATAAGAGTAGTCGCTAATATCGCGAATTTAATTCAATAACGCGAATATCAAGCCTTTGGGTTCAAGATACCTAGATAAACAATCGTCTTATTCGCGTTATTTGCGACCATTAGAGTTATTAGCGATTACTCTCTCAAATACTTTTCAAAACCAATCTTCTCCAGCTTCTCGGCCTTCGCAACAAGCGTCTTCTCCAATCCTTTTTTATATTCCACAAACTTCTTCTCTAGTTTTTTGTCGCTCGTCGCGAGGATTTGCACCGCAAGAAGTCCCGCGTTCTTTGCGCCATTGATGGCGACTGTTGCAACCGGAATTCCCGGCGGCATCTGCACCGTGGCAAAGAGGGCGTCCACACCCTTGAGCGCCCCGGACTCGATAGGCACACCGATAACCGGCAAGGTCGTCTGCGCCGCTACCGCTCCCGCGAGGTGCGCCGCCACGCCTGCGCCCGCAATAATTATTTTGAGCCCCCGCGCCGATGCAGTTCCGGCATATTCCGCCGCCCGCGCGGGCGACCGGTGCGCGGAGAGCAGCGTCATCTCGTAGGGAACCCCGAACTCTTCCAAAATCTTCGCCGCCTCCTGCATGACGGACAGGTCGGAATCGGAACCCATGATGATACCCGCCAGGCAGTTTGTTTTAGTCATAGGTTATCAGTTATAAGTTATTAGTTTATAAGATACCCCATTCCCATCACTTTGAATACGGGGTCGAAGTTCGCAAGAATTCGCTTCGCACCGTTCAAGAACGTCACGATGTAATGTACGCATACGTTTGGGAGTCCGGGCTCGCTCACGTCCACCAGCCGTGCTTCCACAGAAAGCGCGCACGTTTCCGGAATTTGGAATTCCTCCACGGCGTTCACATAGATGCGCCTCGAGTGAATCGCCGCCTTCGCTGTTTCGAAAGAATCACCATGGGGAGAGTTCTTTTCGAACGAGCCCGGTATGGTGTGCCCGAGATTGATTTTTAACGGGTCGTGGGTCGTCGTCATCCAGCGGACTGCTCTCGATTGGTTTTCAAATATCCTCATGGCAGCGGAATAGAGTGCCGAGAGACTCATCCCCACCTCCGCGCGTTCGGCAACCGTATGCACCACCTCGTATGTGCTCCGGATGTGCTCTTGCAACCTCCGGTTGCTCCCTCCGTAGACCGTGCAGGAAAAGTCCCCAATCATGCCCGTCGCACGGTCAACGGGCGACGCGTACACGATGCCCACCGTCTTCTTGTGGTTGAATCGCACGTCCGCACGCGGGAAAAAATCGGGATAGCGAAGCGAGGCAAAATTCAGCCGTTCGTAGGGCTTCTCCGCAAAAAGCACCGCGACGCCGCCCGGCGGAGGGTCGTACCATCCTTTCGGATAGAACTCCTTGTGCGCCGCGAGATTCGCGAGAATCCTGTCCCGCACCTCCGCCTCCGAAGCGCCCTCAACGTTCTCGAAGGACTTTGCAATGCTCTCGGCGGCAGTCTGCCGCGCCCGCGCGATTGTTTCGATAAGCATTGGAGTAATCGCGAATAATGCGAATAAGCGCAAATAACGCGAATCAATAGTATTGGATAATTATGTACTCTTCTGCCGTAAAAAGCACAAGAGACCGCCGGTTTAAACGTTGGTCTCTTATATTTGAATGATTGATGGCGGTACTCCCAGAAACCGCCCCACGGCGAGAATCACTCGCAGCGACACAGCTTCAACCCTACCTTTGCCGTTGCAAATAATAAGGTCGAAAACAGGTTGGTGTAATAGACGAGGTGGTTGTGGCGACACAGGATCGTTTCGCAACAACGATTGAAGGGCAGCCTCATGGCCACACTCCCGCAACATTTCGCGCAACCTCCGTCTTCGCTCCTCCAACGGCGCAAACACAAAAATGCGAAACATCGCATCCCTCGGACCCGCAGTTAAGTGCAGCCTGCACACTTCCGCAGGAGTCGCCTCGATTATCACTCGAGGGTGCGAGTCAAGCGTCTCCTGAATTACGTCGAGTGGAAATCCATTCCGCTCCACATAACTCAAATCTCCGAAAAACGCTTCACGAAGACGCCTTATCAACTCGTCTTTTCCGGCCCCGATAGGACCGGAAACTGTTACTAGTTTCATAACGGTCCTTTCCGTTTTGGTTGTTTTAAGTTACTGAAATCAAACCGATGCCAATAGCGTAACTCCGCCGCCCGCTCTGCGTCAATAGACGACTTATAACCAATGACTAATAACCTATGACTAATAACCTATGACTTTTGATTCAAGCTCAGAATAATCGGAATAGCGTTCGCCAAAGAATCCTTAATGACGTAGTCCGCATATTCCTCAATGCCGCTTTTCGGATTAAACGCGATGCTTTTGCCCGCGAACTCGAAGATTCCCTTGTCGGCGGGCGAGTCGCCGATCGCAAGCGCTTCATCCGGCAGAATACCCGCTTCATCCAATATTTCCTTCACCCCCGTCACTTTGAAATTCGAGTCGGAGAAATCCTTCTCGGAGATGCCCTCAACCACCCCGCCATATATTTCCGGATACGTGCCCACCACATGCGTAATGCCCAATAATTTCTGGTAATAATCCAAAACAGGAACAATGTTCCCGGAGTTCAGGATTGAGATGATGCCCTCCCGATTCAGAAAATCCATAAGCTCCTTCGCCCCCGGCGCGAGATAGGCATTTTGGTCGAGTTTCTTTTCTATCTCCACGAGCGAGACGCCTTTCAAAAAGTTAATCCGTCTGATGAGCGCGTTCACTCCCTTGAGCTTGCCCTCAAAGAAATCTTTATTCAGCTGCTCGCTCTCCTCCTCCTTGCCCACGATGCCGCACACCACGTCAAGAATATCCTTCGTGACCAACGTCCCGTCAAAATCTATGAGTACGGCTTTGACCATATGACTGATAACCAATGACCAATGACTTATAACCTATGACTTATGACCGATGACGTAATGCTTTCGCGCCGATGTCCTTCCGATAGTACATGCCGTCGAAGTGGATTTTCGCCGCCGCTTCGTATGCTTTTTTGAGCGCCGCTTCAAGCGTCTCACCCGTGGCAGTCACGCCGAGCACACGCCCACCCGCAGTAATAAGTTTTTTGTCTTGGAGGCGGGTTCCTGCATGGAATGCGACGACACCGGGAATTTGCTCCGCGTCTTCAATGCCCGTAATTTCTTTCCCTTTCTCATACGCGCCCGGATAGCCACCGCTGCAGAGAATAATGCAACACGCAAATCCCGGATACCATTCGATATTCACATTTTCCAAAGTGCCGTCGATGCACGCCTCCACGATATCCAGAAGGTCGGTTTTCAACAGCCGCATATAACTTTCGCACTCCGGGTCGCCGAAACGGGAATTGAACTCGATTGTTTTGGGGCCGTCGTTCGTCATCATAAGTCCCGGATAGAGAAGCCCCCGGAAGGGCGTCCCCGCCCGCGCGAGAGCGTCCAGAGCAGGCGCCACCACCTTCTCGGAGACTATCCGCATGTCCGCCTCGCTTACCCACGAGAGCGGCGCAATCGTCCCGATGCCCCCGGTATTCGGCCCCTTATCACCCTCGAAAATCGCTTTATGGTCCTGCGAAGAAGGTAAAAGCTTGAATGTCTTCCCGTCGGTAAACGCGTGCACGGAGAATTCCTCGCCCTGCAGGAATTCCTCAATCACCACGCGGTTCCCCGATTCGCCGAATATTTTCTCCACCATGATTTTCTTCAATGCCGCCTCCGCCTCTTCAAGCGTCGCCGCGATTACCACCCCTTTCCCCAGCGCGAGCCCGTCCGCTTTTATGACCACCGGCAAGGCGTGCGTTTTTACATACGCGAGCGCGTCATCGAAACTCCCGATAGTTTCGAACGCGGCGGTCGGAATATTATTTTCCTTCATCAGCTTCTTTGCGAACGCTTTTGAAGCTTCAATCTGCGCGGCGGCTTTCGTGGGGCCGAATATCTTCAATCCCTTCGCGGTGAACGCATCCACTATCCCCATCGCCAAGGGGTCGTCTGACCCCACAATCGTTACGTCTATCTTCTTCTCGAGCGCAAACCGCACAAGCGCCGAAATATCCGTCTGCACGATGGGAACATTTTCCGCCACGGCGGATGTACCCCCGTTTCCCGGAGCAATGTACAACTTCCCCACTTTTGGCGACTGCGAAAGTTTCCATGCGAGCGCGTGCTCCCGCGCGTAGTTGCCGACAACAAGTAGGGTCTTCATAGCGTGAAAAGAGGAAGTCCAATCTCTGAAACCATAATACCATCAATATGGTCAATCTCCTGATAAACCGCACTCGGTCCTTTTAAAACTTTTTCGTGCCACGCGCCTCTCAAGTCCTGATATCTTATTCTCGCCCATAAGTACCTTTTTACTAAGAAATACTTCCTCCGATGTAAGCTAAAACAAGTTTCTATGTGTGGAAACGGGAACCGTTTCCCAACCAGGACTGGATTTACAAAAATTTCGTATTCGGTATCGCTGTTTCTCAAAACAATAATTCTTTTTGAGTATCCTATCTGATTCGCAGCAAAACCCAACCATCTATTCCACCATTTCGACACTGATTTTATTACAACCAACAAATCATCAGAAATTTGCCTTGCTTCTGCAAAATCGGTGACCTGCTGGCATTTCTGATGCAGCAGACGATTCGGCTCTTTAATTATCTCTTTTCCCATATCCAAAAGATTACCCATTCGGGAACATTTCCATCGCCTTTCGCTTCGCTTCTTCAAGTATTTTCTCTTCGCCGGGCAAAACGAGCGGTATCGTTCGCACTATTTCTTTCACCCCGCCAGTAGAAACTCGACTTGTTCCGCGCCACTCGCCTTCGGCGAGAAGTCGAGTTTTCACTGCGGGGCAAACCTCACCCTTCGCCCCGTCAGTAGATCGGGAAGTTTTCCACCCCTCCGGCACTTCCCGATTCACTGCGGGGTTCGCAAACATCGCAAGCGTCTCGATTTGCACTTCGTGTTCCACGGGCAATACTCGCGCCTGAAGCGACTCGGGAGTGTCGTCCGGCAAGATAGGCACCTGCTTCGCGCAAAGTACCGCGCCTTTGTCGTACTCCGCAACCACGCGATGCGCGGTCGCCTCCGTCCAAAAATCGCGGTTTACTGCACGGACAAAGAAAAGCCGTGCGGCGTGCACGCGCCGCCCGAACATGCCCTTCCCGCCGAAATCAGGCCGCCCGGGGTCGAGCGGCCCCGGATGCTGGTTTGCGATTCTCCCCTCAAACGCCTCAATCACATTCTCCGGTGTTTTCACCAGCCACCCGTACTGCCCCACAAAATCCACGCCGCGCGCGCGGCATTCCTTGATAATCGCCTCGCCGAACTCCTCCCGCGAGGAGAAGCTTTTGGGCGAGAGCACAAGTACGTCCTTCTCCGGCACGCCCGCTTTTTTTGTGCGCTCAATCCCCCCCGCCTCCGTACTGCTCGCAATCACACAGGCAATTTCCACGCCAGCAAGCCGCCCGTCCTGCGTGGCGCGAATAATCGATTCGGCAGTAGTACCGCTTCCGGAAATTAACAATGCGACACGCATACTTACGGACGGAGATTTTCACTCCGCACTCCGTTATACACATCAAATGCCGAATTCACCCCACCCCACACCTCCGCACTCTTAAAAGAACTCTTTCCCGACGCAACAGTTTCTTTTACAAGGAGGACGGAATTTGTGTCTCTCATCTTTCCAATCCATTCCTCAACAAGCGGGGCAACACTTGCATCCCTGCCTTTCGCCCACTCGAGAATCGCCTTCGTAGCTTCAGCGTCGCCCATCGCCGCAAGCGCCTCACCCGAAACCACAAGCTCCAAGTCATCCGGCTGCTGATTGCGCAATCCCCGTTTTAAAATAGGAATCGCCTTTGGGTTCCTTGTGTCTTGAAGAGCGTAACGGGCGGCACCAGCCAATTCTTCTTCGTATGTAGGAAAGTTTCCAATAGATTCTTCTCCAGAACTCACGCTTCCGTAGAGCGCGCGTGAACGAGTGAGTAACTTTTCGAAGTCTGCAGTAGTCTTTCCAGATACGAGCACGCTCTTCAAAAGAAATTCTATCCCACTCGGCGCACCAATCTGTGCAATGGCGTAGGTAATTACGGAAAGGTAGCCCCTGTCGGTATTCGCCTTCAAAAACTCTTCAAGAGGAGGCGACAATTCTTCATGGAACGAACCACCCCATCGCGTGACGGAAACTTGATGCACCGCCCCCAAACACGCGCCCACAAGATGCTCTTCCTTCCCCGTTTTTAAACATCCAAGGATTATGTCGAGTGATTGTGGAGTTACGGTCTGACCCAGCGTTTGGATAAGGTCCATCCGTGCGTTTTCGTCATTTGATTTATCTGCAATAAAAGAGGAAATCGCTTTATACACGGGAAGGGTTTCCGATACGAGCTCCGTTTGGAGCTTCGACGCCAATGCATTCGCGATGAAGTCAGTTCTTAAATAGTCGGTTTTCTCCTTCGAGTCCTTCCATACCCTAAATAGAGTCTCCGCGTCGAGTGCGCGCAAGGTATCGTTATATTCGATGCGTTCGGGCACCGTGAGGTCGACCATAAGCCTTCCCTCATAGGGAAGCTGCGGGAGAGGTTTTTCTCTCCTGTTCGCGTTGGTAAAATACACCCCCGCCCCAACGAGAACCGCGAGCGCGACGCCAACAATCACCCGGAGAATGTTTGATGTCATAAAGTATGTTTAGTTTTCTTCGGATTGCGCTCTTGAATGCGGCAGCACTTTGATACACGCGGGCTGAACCTCCTTCTTCCGCTCGCGCAAATCAATCGGGTACATGCCGGTGAGGCACGAGGTGCAGAGCTGCTCCTCGGGCACGCCGATACCCGCAATAAGCCCCCGGTATGAGAGGAAGTGAAGCGTGGTCGCTCCCAAAAATTCCCGTATCTCATCCACATTTTTGGTGAACGCGAGAAGCTGCCTCTGGTCGGGCGTGTCAATGCCGTAGAAGTCCGGATAGCAGACCGGCGGCGAGGTGATGACGAGGTGCACCTCCTTCGCTCCCACCTCGAAAATCGCCTTAATGAGATTCCGCGTGGTCGTCCCCCGCACCACGGAATCATCCACCACAATCACGCGCTTGCCGTTCAAAACCGCGGGGAGCGGCGTAAGCTTCAGCTTCGCGCCCTGATTGCGAAGCTTCTCGTCAGGCTCGATGAACGTGCGATGAATATAGCGGTTCTTCACAATGCCCATCTCAAAGGGAATCCCCGACTGGTGCGAGTAGCCGATGGCGCCCGGAATGGAGGTTTCCGGCACCGGCACCACGACGTCCGCGATAATCTCCGCTTCTTTCGCGAGCTCCACCCCGCAATTCCTCCGCGCTTCGTAGACGGACTTGCCAAGAAGCATGCTGTCGGGACGGGCGAAATAAATAAACTCGAACACGTCGAGTTTCTGGTGCGAAGAAAGAGTGAGAAGCGACGAGCGCATTCCTTTTTCGTCGAAGACGACCATCTCTCCGGGCATTACGTCCTTCACGAAAGTTGCCCCGATGGTAGAGAAGGTGCACGTTTCGGAGGACACCACATAGCCGCCGTCCAAGCGCCCGATAGAGAGCGGTTTGATGCCACACTCGTCGCGGACAGCTATAAGCGTCGTTTTGTCCATCACGAGGAGCGAGAAGGAACCCGTGAAGAGCGGGAACGCCTTTCGCACCGCCTCTTCAAGTGGGAGTCCTTTCGCCACAAAGTGCCCGATAGCGTCGCCCATGAGCTGCGAATCCGATTTGTTGTCGGTCGCGACTCCCTCATTCTTCAAAAACGCAACAAGCGCTATGATGCTCGGGAGATTACCGTTATGCGCCAACGCGAGCACGGCGCCGTCCCCGATAATCGGCTGCGCGTGCTCAAGCCCCGTGCCGAGCGAGGTTGAATACCGGTTATGCCCGATGGCGATATGCCCCGCAAGATTTTTGATTGTCTCCTCGTCGAACGCCTGCGCGACAAGCCCTTTCCCTTTGTGCGATTTGACAAGGGTTCCGTCCGAGACCGCCATACCCGAACTTTCCTGCCCGCGGTGCTGCAGGGAAAACAAACCAAAATAAGAAAGGCGGCTCACATCGAGCCCTTTGCCATAGACGCCGAAGACGCCGCACTTTTCTTTAAGCTCGTGCATGCTATTTGAAATAGTTCACCGCGTTTTTGAAAATCTGAAGTCCCGGGCCATCGTTTGGAATCCGTTTCCCTTTCCGTGCGAGCTGTTCTTTAAGATACGTCCAATGCGGCAGCTGGGTAAAAAACTGCGCCCGTTCCGGATGCGGCATCAACCCAAGTATTCTACCACCACGCGCGAGTACTCCCGCAATGTCGCGGAGCGATCCGTTCGGGTTCGGCGGAAGCCCCTGCCATGTGCTTATTTCTCCCTTCACGTACCGGAACGCGACGGACTTCCCTTTTTCGAGCTCGTCGAGCAGTTTTTCGCTCCCTACGAATTTCCCCTCGCCGTGCGCGACGGGCAGCGTCAGGCGCGTGACGCCGCGAAGCCAGGGACTTCCCCCCCGTGCCTCGACGTCTACCCACCGCACCGTATACCGCGCCGAGTCGTTGTACGTAAGCGCCCCCGGCAAAAGCCCCGCGTTCGTCAAAATCTGGAAACCGTTGCAAATACCAATACCAAGTTTATCTTTCGCAAAAAAAGCATCGATTTCCTCCGCAAGATGATTCTTCATTTTATTCGCGTACGCCTTCCCCGAACCGGTATCGTCGCCGTAGGAAAATCCTCCGGGAACCGCGAGAATCTGATATCGCCGGAGTGAAACGCGTTTGTCCACAAGGTCGTTCACATGCACAATGTCCGCCTCGGCCCCCGCGCGCTCGAAGGCAACTTTCGTTTCCTCTTCGCAGTTGAGGCCATATCCGGAGAAAATTATTACTTTCGGTTTCCGCATGTCGTTATAAGTTATGAGTCATAAGTCATTAGTTATCAGTACCCTCTGAATGTAGACCGATATGCCTCAAGCGCTCCGCGAAGACCGATGCGCGCGACCTGCGTTCCGTCCCATCCGCGGATACGCACGTTCCCGTCCCGCCCCACCGTGCCGATGCGCGCATATGCATTCCCCCGCATGCGCGCTTCGAATTCTTTGCACTTTTTCGGGTCCACGCTCACGAGTACCCGCCCCTGGGATTCGGAGAAAAGAGCGAAATCATCCCGCGTGTGCGTGCCCGGCATCTCCCGCAAGGAGACATCAGCGCCGAGCATCCCTCCGAGCGCCGCGCGACAAAGCCCTACCGCGAACCCGCCCCGTCCGACGCTTACTGCGGACGCCACGAATCCCCGCGCAATACACTGCGCGAGCGCGCGATATGACTTTATATTCTTTTCCGCATGCACGCGGGGCGCAGTATTCCCAAGGCAATCCTTCTTCGCGCGCTCGGACTGCATCACCGCATACTCGCTCCCGCCAATCTCGTCGTGCGTCTCCCCTAGAATATAGACAGCATCGCCCGGCATTTTAAAATCAAGCGTAATACACTTTGCCGCATCGGCGACGATGCCGATTGCGGAGATAAGGAGCGTCGGCGGCACCGAAATGGCGACGGGCTTTCCCTCCGCATCAAATCCTTTAAAATCGTTGAACATGGTGTCCTTCCCCGAGATAAACGGAGTTTCATAGGCAACCGCCGTGTCGTAGCACGCACGCACGGCGTCCTTAAGCTGTGCCAGGCGTTCCGGATTGTAGGAATCACACCAGCAAAAATTATCGAGAAGCGCAATCCTATCCGGCGCGGCCCCGGCCGCAACCGCCGCGCGCACCGCGGTGTCTATCGCGGACGCCGCCATATCGTACGTATTGATGTCCGAGTAGGTGGGATAGAGCCCCTGCGCGAGCACCACCCCCTGCTTCGAATCAAGGCGCGGGCGCGTTACCGTCGCATCGGCGTTCACGCGCCCCCGTCCCGCGAGCGGTTTCACCACCGACCCTCCCTGCACCTCGTGGTCATACTGGCTCGAGATATGGGCAAAGCTCGCGATGTTCGGACGCGCAAGCATGGCAAGCACGGTGCGCTCGAATGTTTCGGATGATTCCTCCGGCGGCTCATGGTGCCGGACGGATGCCGCGCGCGACACAAGACTACGCCGCACCCACCCGTCGTGGAGGAAGTCCATGCCGATATCCATCACTATTTTTTTATCGTGCTCCACCACGCACCGCCCCGAGTCCGTGAACTCGCCGATTACCGTCGCCTCAACGCCGCGCCTGCGGAACAATGAGAAAAACTCCTTCCACTTTTCCTTCGGCACCGCGAGCGTCATCCGCTCCTGGGATTCCGAAATCCATATCTGCCACGGCTTGAGGCCGGGGTACTTCAAGGGCACTTTATCGAGAGAAACTTTGCATCCTCCCGACTCCTTCGCCATCTCCGCAACCGAGCACGAAATTCCCCCCGCGCCGTTGTCCGTAATGCTTGAGTAGAGAGCCTTATCGCGCGCTTCTTTCACCAATACATCGGAGAGCTTTTTTTGCGTAATCGGGTCGCCGATTTGCACCGCAGCCGCGGGGCTTCCCGCATCAAGCGCGACGGAGGAAAACGTCGCGCCGTGGATACCGTCCAGTCCCACGCGGTTCCCCGCCATCACGATATAGTCTCCCGGCCGCGCGCTTTTTTTGTGGAGAAGTCTCCCGCCACGTTTCCGGGGAATCAACCCGACGGTTCCCACAAAAACTCCCGGCTTCGCGCGATACCGCGGGTCAAACCATACAAACCCCTGCGGCGTGGGAATGCCCGAACAATTTCCACCCGCATTCACTCCCGCAACCACGCCGTCCATGATGCGGCGCGAGGAGAGAAGCTTCTCCGACGCTTGCAGTCGGAGCCCCGACCCCTTTGGGCGTCGGGGCTGCGTTTCCAATTTGCGATAGAACTCACGCGTATCACGCGGGTCGGCCCCTCGAATATCCTCGGGACAGGCGAAACAAAAGCCATAGGTATTGATCACGGGCTTCGCGCCGAGCCCGAACCCCATCGTGTCCCGGTTCACGCCCACAATACCGGTAATCGCGCCACCGAAGGGGTCGAGCGCCGACGGGCTGTTGTGCGTTTCCACTTTGTGCGTGATGAGATATTCATCATCAAAAGCGATTGCGCCCGAATTGTCCTTAAACACCGAGACGCAGAACCCGGGCTTCTTTTCCATAATTCTCTCCGTCGCGGCTTTGATATACGTCTTGAAAAGCCCTTCGCGGAGGTCGTCCAAGGGGTTTGCGAATATCGTATGCTTGCAATGTTCGCTCCACGTCTGCGCGAGCGATTCAAGCTCCACGTCAGTCGGCTTTCGCTTTAACGTGCGGAAGTAGTCACGGATTGCTTTCATCGCATCGAGGTCAAGCGCAAGAGGGCCCCCACGCCCGCCATCCGAGCCGGCGATGCCCTGCTTTCCGATTGTTTCAAGCTCCGCATCGTTCACTTCCAGATTTACCTTGCGGACACCGCCTCCTGCGCGAAGTTTCACCTTGGGAATCGTTTTCCCCATCCCGCCATCCCGCTCGCATTCTTTCCTGCTTTTCACGGTCGCGCGCTGGATAAGCGGGTTATGTATCCCCTCCGCAATCCGCTCGGCGTCGGCCCGCGAAAGCTTCCCCGAAATAAAAAAGACCTGTGAGGCGTACACCTTCTCACCGGCCTTGAACTTCTTTCTCAACCCATCCTCAAGCACTTCCCGCGCCGTCGTGCCGATATTGTCCGTCACTCCGGGACGCGGCCCGATCTCGATTGCCCAGGTGAACTCCTGCGGCGACACGAAATTATTTACCCGCCTGCCAGCGCCTGCAGGCGCAGCCAATGGCGGGCAGGTCGAAAATGTTTCAAGCAGCGGATTCGCGAGGAGCTTTCCTGCGCGCGAGAGCTGTTTTTCATTGAACGGCGCGTCAATCACATAGGAATCCGTAATCGCCACGCTCTGAATTGTTCCACGAATCCCAAACCCCTCAAATTGCCGTCTTTTCACCGCCGCACGGGCGTCCGCAACCGCGCTTTGTACATCAATTCGGGAGGGCATGATTGGTTGATTATAGACTAGAGCGCTTCTCTACGTATATTGACCAGCAAGAAGAAAAATGTTATAAACTTGCAACTCTTTAACAATTGGAATTGTCTCGCCTTCTCTGGAAGTCGGCATCTGGCATTTCCTCCACATCGGAACGAAAGGAAAAGTGGCTATGCAGTTTAACCCAGCAGCGTTCGACGCGACCGTGGCATTAGTGGTCATCTCAGGGCTCATGTCCGTGCTCGAAAGGACTTTCATGAGCAAGCTCGTCACAATGGACTTCTTGCATCACGGAGGAATGTGGGGCGATCTCCTCATTCTCTCCGTGGTGAACGGATACATCGCCCCCTACCTCACGAGGGATGCGACGATTATCTACTGCCTTTCTGCAGTAGCGGTCATACTCACACTCGTCGCTCACTGGGCGTGGGTGAACGGCATGCGGGAACACCACATCACGGGGCACATGTTCCCCGCACACGTGCACGGCATGTGGTACAAGGACTTAAGTCTCTCGGGATGGATGCACGTCGTCACGATGGCATTCCTCCTCGGAATGCTCCTCGCGTATATCGTGTCACCGATGCCGCGAGATGTGGTGTTCCTCACCTCGTTCCTCGTGAACATCCACGTAGTCCTCGGCACCGTGCAACCCGGTTGGTATTGCACGGGGAGTATTTTCACGAAGGGGAACCTCGTGCCGCCTGCCGCCGCGATTGTGCTCATATGGGCAATCGCCGCAGTCAAACTGCATTGACTGCGTTCCCGCACCTCGAACCGAAAAGTTTTAAGCAAGAAAGCTCCACCTTAAAAAAGTGGAGCTTTCCCGTTTCGCCTCTCTACAACATTCCAACATTCTATAGAATGTTGGAATGTTTTTGAAGCACGCCAGCGCACACTCTCTGAAGCGTCCCTTGTATTCGCACACGCGGAGACATACGATAATAATCACAATCCATGAAAGGATTTATTATTTTCATTCTCATTCTCCTCGCGCTCAGCGCAGGGATTTTTTATTTCCTTCCCGCGTGGAATTCGGGAACCCTCGGAACATCGTTAAGCAATCCTCTTTCTCTGCTGCGCTTCGGGGATTCTTCTTCCTCTTCCTCGCCACAGACGCCTCTTTCGCTCAAGAAAAATATCCTCACTCCTCTCGCCGAGCGCGCGGGAAGCATTGCAAGCAGCACAAAGGCGGCAATTGCCCAGAAAACCGACGCAGTGGGAGGTGCCATATCGCAGACTCTCTCCGACGTGGCGCAAGGCATCGTAGAAGGCGCGAAAGAAAAAGCGGCGGAGGCGCTGGGCATTGCACCCGCAACGGACCTTTCCGCATTTGCAGCGGCATTTCAATCAGCCGACTTGAGCATCTGCGCTTCGCTTAAGGGAGGCACCACGGTGAACTACGTTTTGAATAACCCCTTCACGCCGCCGCGCGATTTTTCCTTCCGCATCAACTGGGGCGACGGCAATACTTCGGAGGGAAATCTCCGCGCGCAGGATGAACGCACATTCGCCTCGCACCAATACCAGAACAAGGGCACGTATGTGAATAGTTTTGCAATCAAGTCCGGCGACCAGACGCTCACCATAAAACGCAAGCTGTGCATTGAGTGACGGCACGACCGACGACGTATGATGGATGACCTTCGACGATGAAGTACGCCCGCATCACATTCATGGGAGGAATAATCATTCTTCTCGCCGTAATCGGGCTCACCGCGACGCAGAAACGCGCCGCGCCCCAGCCCGCCGCTTCTCCCGAATCACAATCCCTCCTCACGTATCGCGACGACACGTTGGGGTTCGCCGTCCGCTACAACCCCTCACTTATTTCTTTCGAGGAAAACTTTTTGATTACGCCGGTTACCCGTCCGTGGATTTGTGTCCCTTCGGGACATCTCCCACAGGGAGACAAAGTGATGAAATTCCTTTCGGGAGAATATCTTACCTCGCAACCCGTTCCCACCGAAACCTGCCGCAAACCCTCATTCCTTGAATTCATAAACTACAGCGTATCCCGGGGCGTGCAAACTATTGTGCAATCGGCGTCGCAGACAAATGTCGTGATACTCCGCTCGCAAACCCCGACAACAAACGCCTTGAGTGGAGAAACAAGGAACCGGGATACGTACCGCATATTCGTGGAAACGCCTGCCGCCTGGAAAAAGGCGTGGGTGCTCGACCTCTACCTCGTGCCGCGCAAGGGGACACTCCTTTGCAAAGACAAAGTCTGCGACATCGGCGAAGAATCACCCGAAAACCCAAGCTATTGCAAAGCGGATTGCCCGAACGGGAAAGATTGGGGCGCGATACTCAAAGAAACGTTTGAGACGCTGAAATTTATCCCATAGAAAAAAGGCGTAGCCGTATGAGGCACGGGGCTTCTCGGAGGCGCGGCGGCGCGACCTGCCCGCCGGGTTGGCAGGCGGGGAGAGAACGCTGCGAGAGCCCCTCGCAGACAGTGTCCCCGCACAAATAGGACAAGCGCTACTCGTACTCAATCGTTCCGGGCGGCTTCTGCGTCACGTCGTAGAGCACGCGGTTGATGCCACGCACCTCGCCCACAATCCGCGAGGAAATGCGCTCGAGGAGTGCCGGCGGCATCTTGTGCCAGTCGGCGGTCATCCCGTCCACGGAATCCACTGCGCGGAGCGAGAGTATGTAGTCATACGTCCGCGCGTCCCCCATCACGCCCACCGACTTCACCGAAAGAAGCGCCGCGAACGCCTGCCATATTTTTTCGTACTCGCCTGCCTTCCGAAGTTCCTCTATATAGATGGCATCCGCCCGGCGCAAAAGTGCGAGCCGCTCTTCCGTCACTTCTCCCACCACGCGAATCGCAAGCCCCGGCCCCGGGAACGGGTGCCGCCACAAAAGCTCATGTGGGAGGCCAAGCGAGGCGCCCACCGTACGCACTTCGTCTTTATATAAATCTTTCAGGGGTTCGATGATAGAGAAGTGAAGCCGCTCGGGAAGCGTGAGGTTGTGGTGGCTCTTTATCTTCGCCGCGTACTTCGAGGGCGCCGAGGACTCGATGCGGTCGGGGTAAATCGTGCCCTGCGCAAAATAGTGAATCGAGTGCTTTTTGAGTTCACGCTTGATGGTGCGCTCAAAAATTTCGATAAAGGTGTGCCCTATGATTTTTCGCTTCGCCTCAGGGTCCGTGACTCCTTTAAGCCGCGTGAGAAACGTTTCCCGCGCCTCGACAAGATGGAAATTGCGAAACCCGAGTTTGCGCAGCGATACCGCCACGTCGCGCGCTTCATTCTCGCGCAAAAGCCCCGTGTCTACGCAAACCGCATGGACCTGACTTCCGACTGCTTTATAGAGAAGCGTGGCCGCGACGAGCGAATCCACGCCGCCCGAGACGCCGACGAGCACGTGCTGTTTCCCGATCTCCCGCCGGAGCGAGGCAACCAGCTCCTTTTTATAGTCCGCCATCTTCCAGTCCTTTGCGGCGCGGCAAATACGAAAAAGGAAATTCGCAAGTATTTTCTTGCCCTTAGGCGTGTGCGCCACTTCGGGGTGGAACTGCACCGCGTAATACCGCCGCGACTCGTCCGCCATCGCGGCATTCGGGCACTCACGCGTTGAAGCAATCCGCTTGAAACCTTGCGGGAGCTTTGCGACGGCATCGCCGTGCGAGAACCACACCGTTTGTACTTTTTTGAGTCCTGCAAAAATAGGCGAGCTCGCGCTTATTGCAAGTGTTTCTCTTCCAAATTCCCGCACGCGCCCCGGGCGCACCTTCCCTCCAAGCATGGCGCCCATCGCCTGGTGGCCGTAACAGATGCCGAGAATAGGAATACCTAATGTAAAAATATTTGGATTCGGCGCGGGACTTCCCTTGTCACAAACCGATGCAGGCCCACCGGAGAGGATAATCCCCTCGGGATTCTCACTTAAAATTTCTTCGAGTGTCACATCAAACGGCAAAATTTCCGCCCGCACGCCTAAGTCCCGCACCCGCCGCGCGATAAGATGCGCAAATTGGCTGCCGAAGTTTAGCACCACAATCATTGCCTGAAATAATAGCATGTTGCGGGCATTTTTGCCGCAACTCAATCAAAGAACATTCCAACATTCTATAGAATGTTGGAATGTTCTGGAGAATATAAAAAAGATCGCGCCCGAGGAGAATTATGCATTCCCACCCGGGCCGTGGAAATTCACAATCTCACCTTTCAACCAGGCATCAGGGCAAGGGACTGCTTGTCGTCCACTCTTCCACCCAATCCACACGACGTGTGGCTCACTGCGAGGTCCGCAGTCAAGCATCTCCACTTCGACCATGACAAGGTCAGCATCCCGCCGTATCTCGCCACGCTTGTCTATTGCAACAATGCGCGGCACCCAAACACCGTCATGCCGAAATTCCCTCACTCCGACGCGCCGGCGTCGCGCATGAGGTTGCCTAATACTATAAGCTCGCGTTCTATCTGATGCCGTACCGCCCATGTGAGCGGAGGGCGACGCGTTGCCTTCGACCCAAAACTGCGGGATTTCCACTCGCCATCTTGAAACTCTTGAACTCGAAGCGATTTTTTTGTATCGCTCATAATTCTCCCGTTTTAAATTCTCGATTTTAAATTCTCGATGTGCTCGCATCAGAGGTTACATGTGCCCTTCTGCGTCGCCAAATTAAAGCACAAAATCATTGAAAAATCAAGTCCTTTCACCCTTATAAAATAAGGGATACTATCAAGATAAACTTATAACGCTCCAAGGTTAAACCTTGAGAATCCCTAAAGGTTTAACCTTCACGAATCCAGTGAATTGTAAAAGCTGCAATCATCAATTCGAAGTCACACCGGATGATGCCGCCTTCTATGCGCGCCTCGGCGTCCCCTCTCCCACCCTTTGCCCCGACTGCAGGCACGCGCGGCGGCTTGCGATGCGGAATGAGCGCACCTTCTATAAACGCACCTGCGACTCCTGCAAAAAGTCCGTCATCGCCTACTATCCGCAAGAGAAACCGCAAGTGGTCTGGTGCCCCGAGTGCTGGTGGTCCGACAAACTCGACCCGTTTCAATATGGAAAAGACTTTGACTTCTCGCGCCCGTTCTTCGACCAATTCAAAGAACTCTATGTGAAAGTGCCGACGCTCTCGCTTGATGTCGTAAACTGCCACGACTCGGAATACGTGAGCTACTGCGGAGACGACAAGCGCTGCTACCTCGACATCGCAGGCGAGGCGAATATGGACTGCTACTACACGAAGTTCGTGAAGTATTCCTCAAATTGCGTGGATTGCAGTTTCGTCTATAACTCCGAGCTCGCCTACGAGTGCGTGAACTGCCACCGCGTGAACACTTCCACCTTCCTTGACCGCTGCCTCGACTGCCACAACTGCCACCTCTCGTACGACTGCCGCGGCTGCACCGATTGCTTCGGCTGCTGGAACTTGCGGAATAAGCAGTACCACATTTTTAACCAGCCCTACTCGCGCGAGGACTATAAAAAGAAAATCGCGGAGCTGAAACGCAACTCCTACGCCACGCTCGAGCTTTTGAAAAAAGAATTTGCGCGCGAATCCCAAAAAGCGCTCGTGCGCTTCGCCTCGATTATCAACTCCACGCGATGCACGGGCGATGTGCAGGAACAATGCAAGAACGTCCGCGAGAGCTTCGACGTCACGAAATCCGAAGACAGCAAATGGCTCTGCGACGTCCTCGACGCAAAAGATTGCTATGAACTCGATTTTTCCCTTTATAAACCCGAGCAAAGCATTGAACTTATCAGCACACTCAACATGACGTACTCCGGCTTTTGCAACGCCTCGCACTTCTGCAACCACACATGGTACTCGGACAAGTGCAATAACGCATCGAATCTTTTCGGCTGTATCGCGGTCAACAAAAAGCAATACTGCATTTTGAACAAGCAGTACGAGAGAGAATCCTTCGGCGAGCTCAGGACGAGAATTATTGAGCACATGAAAAAGACGGGAGAATGGGGCGAGTATTTCCCCGTAGGCACAAGCGGCTTCGGTTACAACGAAACCGTAGCGCAGGAATACTTCGCCATGAGCGAAGCGGAAGCGAAGTCGAAGGGTTTCCCGTGGTGGTCAAAACCCCCCGGCACGCGCGGAAAAGAAACCCTGAAACCCTACCAGATTCCCGACGCGATTGAGGAAGTACAGGACTCCATCACCAAAGAAATCCTCGTCTGCGGCTGTGGCAGAAATTACCGCATCGTGGGCTACGAACTCGGCCTCTACCGCAAGATGGGCGTCCCCATCCCCCGCGAGTGTCCCGAGTGTCGGCACTTGAACCGCAACAAAATCGCCGGAGAGCGCCATCTTTGGAAACGGACTTGTATGTGCGCCACCAAACATGTGCATCACGAAAGCAAGTGTCCAAATAAATTTGAAACTTCATATTCCCCCGAGCGGAAAGAGATTGTTTATTGTGAACAGTGCTATAACAGCGAAATCGCGTAACTCATAGAAAGACATGAATGTTGCAGTCATTGGTCCCGTGGTGAAAGATACGATTACTGTTGACGGGGAAACGAAGGTTCAAATCGGCGGGATTCCATACTATCAAGCAGTCGCGCTCCGTCGGCTCGGAGCAAAAGTTACCGCGTTTCTCACGTATGGAACCCGCGACGTGCGTTGGGTGAAGCAGCAATTCCACGGCATCCGCATTGTCCACCTTCCCACCTCCGCAACACTTGAATTTGCCAGGGTCTATTCCCGTAAAAATCCAGACGCGTGCATATCAGTAAAAATCCACCATGCGAAAAATACCGTACGGGTAACACCGGACTTGCTACGAAAACTCAAGAGATTTGATTGGGTTCTCTTCGGACCTCTTCTCTATGACAATATCCCTATCAGCCTCTTCAGATCGCTACGCGGGAAAAAACTTGTGCTCGGCAACTTTGGCATGTTCAGCCATGCGCACCGAGGCAAACTTATCTACGCCAATCCAGCGAAATTTTTTAAAGTATTGCCTCTTCTTACCTATCTCTTTATTGATAGAAAAGAGGCGCAATTTTTGAGCAAACAGAAAGACATTCTTGCGGCGGGGCGCTTCCTTATAAAAAAGGGGTTGCGGCATCTTATTATTACGCTAGGCTCAAAGGGCTCGGTGATATTCGATAGAAACAAAAGCTATCGTATCCCCGCCTATAAACCCGCAAGAATTGCCGACCCTACCGGAGCGGGAGACACGTACGCCGCAGCATTTATTCGCTCAACCGAATTATTCAAGAACCCAATCCAACAGGGAAAATTTGCTGCAATGGCCGCCACAATAAAAATAGAATCCCGCGGAGCATTCCGAAGCACGTTACAAAAGATAGTAAGGAGAATAAAATCAGAAAAATGACCGCCGAAATCCGCTCCTGCAAAAACTGCCAAGCACAGTTCACGATTGAGCCCGACGACTTCTCGTTCTACGAAAAAATCAAAGTCCCTCCTCCGACATGGTGCCCGCGATGCAGATTCCAGCGCCGTGCGATATGGCGGAACGAGCGGAAGCTTTTCCGCGGGAAAAGCGCCCTGACCGGGAAAAATCTTTTTACTCTTTTCCCGCCGGAGGCGGGCTATGTGATTTATAAAAATGACGAGTGGCGGGCGGACGCATGGGACCCCATGAGCTACGGCGTGGACGTCGACTTCTCCCGCCCATTCCTCGCCCAGCTTTTCGAACTCGACAAGAAAGTCCCGAAACCCGCCGGAAGCGCCGCGAGAATGGTGAACAGCGAATACTCCGACAATGCGAGCGACCTCAAAAACTGCTACCTTCTTTTCAATTCCAACTTCACCGAAGACAGCGCGTACGGGAACGGCGTCGACCGGTGCAGGCAGTGTTTCGACAACTCGCACATCCAGGACTGCGAGCGGTGCTACGGCTCCTTCTGGCTCACGAAGTGCTACGAAACCCATTTCTCCTCGCGGTGCGAAGACTGCACGAACATGTGGTTCTCGAAAGATTGCCGGGGATGCAGCGACTGTTTCGGCTGCGTGAACCTCCGCGCGAAAAAGTACTGTATCTTCAATGAGCAATTTTCAAAGGAAGAATACCGGGCAAAGCTCGACGCGATGCGGCTCTTCTCATGGAGTGCCGTTGCGCGCGCGAGGGAAGAAGCCAAAAACTTCTGGCTACGGTTTCCGAATAAGTTCATGCAGGGAACGCAAAACGTGAGCGTGAGCGGCGAATTCATTACGCATTCTAAAAACGTGCGCGACAGCTACCTTATACGCGCGAGCGAAAATTTGCGGTACGTCCAATATTCCCAAGTGCCCTCCTCGAAGGACTGCTACGATTCCTCAATCACCGGCTGCAACGCCGAGCAAATCTACGAATCAGCCATCTGCGGCTGGGGCGCGTCGAACATCAAATTCTCCTGGGAGTGCTGGGATAACGCGGTCAATATGGAGTACTGCATCTACTGCAACACCTCCTCCGACCTCTTCGGCTGCGTGGGCGTGATGAAAAAGCAATACTGCATCCTGAACAAACAGTATACGAAGGATGAGTATGAGGAATTGAGAACAAGAATAATCGAGCACATGAAGAAAATGCCGTACGTGGACAAAAAAGGCAGGAGTTATCCATATGGAGAATTCTTTCCTTCGGAATTCTCTCCCCTCGCCTACACGCAATCAATTGCTCCGGAACATTTCCCGCTCTTGAAGGAAGAAGCGGTTGCGCAAGGGTTCCGCTGGGCAGACGCGAACCCCACCGAATACCGAGCCACCAAAGACGCGAAAGATATTACCGATGCAATTGAAGACCTGCACGACAATGTGCTCAAAGAAATCCTGAAGTGCACAACGTGCGGCCGGGCCTACCGCCTCATAGAACCGGAACTCCAGTTTTTGAAACAGCTGGGAATTCCCGCTCCTCGCTCGTGCGTGGATTGCCGCCATAACGAACGCGTGAGCCAAAGGAACCGTGCGGTGTTCTACAACAGAAAGTGCCAGTGCGAAGGGCAAATAGCAAAGAGCAAATTGCAAATCACCTATAAGAACACCGCCACACATTTTCATGGCGACGCAACGTGCCCGAATGAGTTTAAAACCAGCTATGCTCCGGAACGTCAGGAAATAGTGTACTGCGAAGCTTGCTACCAGACGGAAGTTGTCTAGCCAGAGAGTTTGATTTTTACTATTTCTTTGCTATTGTGAGCGTATGGCAAACGGCATCGAAATCAATCCGAAAATCCGCTTC
>Ga0082335_1002314_pt1 | contig 36143 bp, 29 predicted proteins | sample Subgrocontami58m_FD_72375 | JGI IMG/M metagenome (GOLD analysis project Ga0082335, IMG submission 72375) | Subsurface groundwater microbial communities from S. Glens Falls, New York, USA - GMW37 contaminated, 5.8 m (SPADES assembly) (version 2) ... | reverse complement strand
TTTTCACGAAGGGACACGAAGTAAATCGTAATTTTTTAGTTCTGCAACAGACTCGGCAGGCAGGGGGAAGGGCTTTTCGATTAAAACTATTCTTTCCTAAATATTCTTGGAATAATTTTTAATAGATTAATAAAACCTTTTGTTCTTAAGGATATCTTTTTGTTGTAGAGTAAATCCATCAATCCCTTCAAACCATTGTAAAGATTTTTGTTGAACGGATGCCACCACAAATTCTTTTTTACAAATGGCAGCATATCTTTTACAATAGTCAATGGCTGGGTCATTTCATCGAATCCAAGTTCTCCGTGAGTTCTACCGATACCAGATTCCTTAAAACCTCCCCACGGAGTTTCTGCTAAACCATGACTAATTAGATGATCATTAATAGTAACCACTCCTGCTTTAATTTGTCTGGCAATTTTTTCGCCTCGATTTTTATTTTTCGTCCATACAGATCCGGTAAGTCCCAAATAAGAATCATTTGCAAGTTTAATTGCTTCTTCATAATTATTGAATTTCATAACTCCAACAACCGGTCCGAATGTTTCATCGCGCATGATGATCATATCATGATTAACATTTGTAAGAACTACTGCCGGATGAAAATTTTTCAATTGATTATTCTTTGGAGTTTTTGATTGAGCAAAAACATTAGCTCCTTTATTGAGTGCATCTTCAATATGATTTCTTACTGTTTCTAATTGTCTCTCGGTAGTCATACACCCCATATCGGAATTAAAATCGGTATCATAATTAACATGGAAGTTTTCAACCTTTTCTTTTAGAATCTCCATAAACTTGTCATATTTTTTTTCATGCACATAAATTCTTTCAACACCGCCGCATGATTGTCCGGCATTCTGAAATCCAGCCCATAAAGCACCCATCGCTGCACGATATGGATCTGCATCCTCACAAACGATCATTGCATCATTGCCGCCGAGTTCGAGACAAATTGGAGTTAAAGTCTTTGCGGCTTGTCCCATCAGATATTTACCGACTGCAACAGAACCGGTGAAAAATATTTTATTAATTCCGCAATCAAGAAAAGCATCACCGGCAATTTTTCCGGGTAGATTAATAAAATTAAAAATCCCGCCCGGTAGATTTGCAGATTCAACAGCGTCCTTCAAAGCTAAGCCAACCATCTGTGTTTCAGTTGCTGTTTTAAGTATAACCGCATTACCGGCAAGCAAACCCATAATAACTTCTGCAAAAGGAATTGAGAATGGGTAATTCCATGGAGAAATTATTCCAACTACTCCGTAAGGTACTCTTACTATTTTACTCCTTTTATTGATCAGAAATATATTTCCGCCCCCGAGTTTTTGATCACGTAAAAATCTTTTTGCATTTTTACAGTAGAAGGATATGCCCATCGCAGCAGGTAAAACTTCAGTTGCTAATGCATCAATCCTGGTCTTCCCATTATCACGAGAAATTATCTCTGCTATCGAATCAGCGTTATTAACCAAATAATCTCTAATTTTTAATATTAAATTAATTCGCTCATCAACAGAAAATTCTTGCCATAATTTTTGCGCTTCGCGGGCTTGATTTACAATCTCTGTTAATTCTTCAATGGTATTTAACTTAGAGAATCCCAAACTTTCCCCTGTTGCCGGATTAAATGCCTCTGTCTGATTGTTCATAATTCACCATAATATTTTGCAAATAAAATAATTACTCTAATTTAATATCTGTTAATGGAATTTTATCAATCATTTTATCAATACCATTAGAGACTGCATAATCGAGCGGTGGATATAAAATATTCTTACCCGTGAGAGAATATCCTTCTTCGCCTGATACCTGAGCTTTCCACAAAACTCTTCCATCTTTAAGAGAAATTAAATAGTAGGTGAATTGACACGAAATTAGTGTTGCAGTTTGGTACCAGGAATATATTCTTGAAGCAGTAAAACCTTTTTTCTTGGTCACTTTCTCTATTCTGCCAATAATCATTGCATCGGTAGATTCTTCATCAACTGCATAACCAATATCGGTATCAAAAAAATATTTTAAATCAAGTCTTCTCAATTTCTCTATTGAATCAATGACTTTTACAATAGTTAAAGAATCAGAAGCCATAATCGAATCTACAAGAGGTACTGTAAATTTTGTATTTGGGAATTTCTGTTTTAGTGAATTAAGAAAATGGTTTGTAGCAAAGAAAGTTCCATTATCGGTGGTATCATCCGGAGCCATTGGCAATAATGCAACCGAATGGATTTTATACTCATCAATCTTAGGAGATTTGTAAGTGGACAGGACTGCATTTCGGGGAACTATTATATAATCCAGCAATTCATTACAAGCGGAAAAGAATATTATAAAACTTAGAGTAGAAAGAATTGATAATAAACCGGTAATTTTGTGGTGATTCATATTCCTATTAACTTAATCTGCAATTTTCAGATCAATGTCACTCAAAATTTGCATTAATTTTAATATGATGTCAATGTAATTAAAATATTTATAATTTTTTCTTTGCTCGTACATTATTTTAAGGACGATTTATTAAATTTGTCGCGTCATAAATTAATTATAGTTAAGGGAATAGATTCATGGGTAGAATATTCGAGACCAGAAAACATGTAATGTTTGCGCGTTATGCACGCATGTCTAAAGCATTTAATAGAATAAGAAAAGATATTGAGATAGCTGTTAAAGCCGGCGGTTCTGATCCTAAAGCAAATTCAAAATTGAGAATTGCTATTCAAAATGCAAAAAGTTTTAACATGCCTAAAGATAAAATTGAAGCCGCAATTAAAAGAGCTTCATCAAAAGATACATCCGGTTATCAAGAAATAATTTATGAAGGATATGCACCGCACGGAATTGGTGTAGTTGTTGAATGTGCGACAGATAATCCAACAAGAACCGTTGCAAACGTGCGTCATCATTTTAGAAAACACGAAGGTTCATTAGCGACAACAGGTTCAATTTCTTTTATGTTCGAAAGAAAAGGTTTATTCAAAGTTCCAAAAAATTCAGTTACTGATCTTGATAATTTAGAATTAGAGCTTATTGATTTTGGTCTTGATGAATTTTCCTACGACGATGAATTCATTTATATCTATACACCATTCCAGGAATACGGTACAATGCAGAAAGCTCTTGAAGAAAAAAATATTGAGATCAAAGCAACTGAACTTCAGTACATACCTACGAATTACAAAGAAGTTACAGAAGAACAGCGTAAAGAAGTAAATGCTCTTATCGAAGTTCTCGAAGAAGATGACGACGTTCAATCAGTTTATCATAACATGCAGTAATATTTGTTTTGCTCACTTCTTATTCATAATTAGAAGATAAACAACAAATGAAACTGCAAAACCTACGAACCAAGCGAATCATACTACCATCTACCTAACATTGTTAATGCCGCGTGCCGTATTACAACAGAAAAAAAAGCTTGTGTTTTTGGATACTAAGTATTATTCTGACCCATAAATTTTAGAGACAATGCACAATTATTATTTTAAGAGACTTGAACATTTTACCAAATAACTAAATTTAATAACAAACAAAGGGAAGATTTTATGAAAAAAATTTACATATACTTTTCGTTTCTATTATTTGCGATATCAGGCAGTGCATTTGCACAAGAACTCTCTGGTGTTGTAACAAGTGATGGAAGCCCGGTTGTGGGGGCAAATGTTATGGTAATATCTTTAAAGCAAGGTACCGCGACCGATGTAAATGGTAAATACCAACTTAAATTGGGACCGGGTACCTATTCAGTAACTTTTTCATCTGTTGGATACACTACAAAAACAGTTGTTGTAACAATTGGCGAGGTTGAACGACAAACTTTAAATGTCTCCCTTAATGTTGACACAAAACAAATGCAGGACATTGTAGTTCTTGGATCACGCTCTCAAGAAAGAACAGTCATTGATTCGCCAGTACCTATCGATATCATTTCATTAAAAGAAATAACTTCAACAGGGCAAAATTCTTTTGATAAAATTCTTCAATACCGCGTTCCATCGTTCAATACTGTTCAAACCCCGGTTAATGATGCAACAGCATTGTTAGATCCTTTTGAAATTAGAAATATGGGAGTGAGCAGAACATTAATTCTAATTAACGGAAAAAGAAAAAATTTAAGTGCATTAGTTTATACTCAAACTTCACCAAGCCGCGGCGAATCAGGTTCTGATATATCAGCAATCCCGGTTGATGCAATTAAACGAGTAGAAATTTTAAGAGACGGTGCTTCAGCCCAATATGGCTCTGATGCTATTGCAGGTGTTATTAATATCGTATTAAAAGACAAGGTCGATGGCGGACACGTAGCTGTTAAGAATGGTATGACATCGGAAGGTGATGGAAAAATGTTTGGTGTTTCCTTAAACAATGGTAGTTCATTTGGCGATAACAAAGGATTTGTAAATTACACTATTGATTTATCCAGAGTTGGTGAAGCCAGGCGATCAGGAGTTGTTGATGCTGAAGGGGAGGCATCAGATTTTGGCGCAAATATAGCAGACGTAAAAAAATTCTTAGCGTATGATAAATATGCGGGCAATAGAAGTTCTTCCCCATCAACTTCAGCTGCTAAATTTGTATTCAATAGCGGTTTTAATCTATCCGATAATACAGATTTGTATGCAAACGCTGCTTATTACTATAAAAAAGTTAATTCATTTGCTAACTATAGAACTCCTTATTGGAGACCAGTTTCATCTTTTCCATATTTAGCTAACTTTTTCCCGAATGGACCAGGTGGTTCTTATGTAGGATATGTTCCAACTTTTGAGGGCGACCTAATAGATTACAATGCAACCGTTGGTGTTCGTACAAAGAAAATGGGTTGGAATATTGACGCTAGTTTTACCACGGGATTTAATAGCCAGGATTATACCGTATTTAATTCTCACAACAGATCAGATTTTAAAGATATAAATGGAGAATTCATTTATAGAGGAAATAGTCCAATAATTTTCAAACCGGGTGGAACAAGTTTTTCTAATCAAATTGGTAATATAGATATCTCAAGACTATTGACCGATCAAATCAGCATAGGTATTGGAACTGAATTCAGAAGTGAGACGTTTGAAATTATCACCGGTGACAAAGCTTCTTGGGATGGAATAGGAGCTGATTCCTATGCAGGAAATAGACCGGAAAATTCCGGAATATTTAATCGTTTTAATTTTGGCGGTTACTTTGATGTTGGTTATGATATAACAAAAAGCTTATTATTAGCTGCTACTGTTAGAAGCGAATATTACAGTGATTTTGGCGATGCTTTTGTGTATAAACTAAGCTCTCGTTATAAAACGTATGATGATAAAATTACGTTACGAGGTTCCTATTCAACCGGTTTTAAAGCTCCTACATTACATCAAATTTATACTCAAAGGGTACAATATTCTTTTGTGCCAGGGAAAGGTATTCAGTCAATCGGTTTAGTAAACAATGTTTCTCCTCAAGCAAGAATTTTAGGAGTTAAAAAATTAACACCTGAAAAATCAACAAATCTTACTTTTGGTTTAGGTGCACTTCTTATTACCGATCTAAATTTCACTTTTGATTATTACAACATCTCGGTTGAAGATAGAATTGTTATAAGTAATAGAGTTGCCACCGCCACTGGTGAAGTAGAATTTTTTACTAACTCGATCAGTACAATAACTTCTGGTGTTGATGTGGTCGTCAATTACCAAAATATTGATTTTGCTTCTGGAGTTTTGGGACTTTCGGTTGCTGGAAATATTAATCTAAAAAATGAAAGAGATGGTGCTATACTAAAAGTTAAGGGAACAGATGTAATTGATGCAACACAGGAAGCTTTATTCTTTACATCGAGACCAAAACAGAAATTTATTGTTGGTGCAACCTATGAAATGGGAAAAATAAGCGCAACACTCAACAATACATATTTTGGTTCAACCGAATTTAGGCAAGCCGGTATGGATGCAAATCTAAAAACTGTATTTGCACCCAAAGTGGTTACAGATATAAATCTTAATTATGCCTTTGATGATAATTTTACTCTTACCGTGAATGTTGATAATATTTTCAATGTAATCCCGACATGGGAATTTAAGGCATTAAATGCAGCCGGTACTGCGATTTTAAATGATGCTGCAAAGAAAAAAGAACAATCAAACCTAATTACATTTAACCAACGCTATGCAATAATGACGTATGATGGATTTCATTTCAGTCAATTAGGAACCTTATTTAATGTAGGGCTTACTTATAAATTTTAACCATAAATAAGTAAACTTATTTAGAGCCGTCCCGACTTGTGGGGACGGCTTTTTTTATTATGAGGTTGTGTGATGTTTGGTTCTTTTAGTACAACTCAAGCGGCATAAGAGTATTGAGCCAGAAGATCATCATCCTTTGGATGAGTGGTTTTGTTATTTAATTCTTGTTGCTTTTTCCATTCCTCAATAACTTCTAACGGAGTTTTATCACTAAATGTTTGATGAATGCGTTCAATGCACCCGTTGGTCTGCTAATGATAGATTCTGAGCACATTCGCTCCTGCCTGCCGTGCTTGTTGCAGAACTAAAAAATTACGATTTGCTTTGTGTCCCTTCGTGAAAAAAACTTCGTGGTTCTTCGTGAAAGGATTTTTTGTTACGCGGAGTTACACGAAGAAGAATCGAAGTTGCACGAAGAAAGAGTTGTGCAACACGCTCTGCCGGCTCGCCTCGTCTCCGACTCGTCAGAGCGGGCATGCAGGTCGCTCAATATGACAATTACAATACTTTGCGTAAGGTGAATTAATAATATCAATCCCGATTTATATACTTGAACCAATAATTACTTCTAAACATATCTTCTGTAGAATCATCTCGATTTTAAAATTTCAACTCCCGGTTCAAACTGCAAAACTTTCTTATAGAATTCTTCGGGAAGAGGAGTTGATTTTTTCTTTACGGGATCAACGTGAGTAAGAACGCCAAGTCCCTCGGCAATAATAACGTTGTTATCCAAATTTTCGATTATATGCTCGAATCCGAAACTCGAATTTTTTACATAAGAGATGCGGGTATAAATTCTTAATCTATCTTCGAACAAAGCCGCCTTTAAATAATTAATTTCATTTTTTACCATATAAAAAGTCAATCCGTTGAAAGAGATTCCGGTCTTTGGAAGCAGCCCTAAGTCTTTTGCATATTTTATTCTTGCCTGCTCAAAGTAATTGAAATAAACTGCATTATTAACGATATGCAGCATATCGATTTGATCGAATGTTACAACCACATCGTAAAAGTGTTTGAAGTTTTCTTTGTTCTTTGTTGGTTTCATTTGAATATTTTTTTTGGATGAATGATAACTTTAACTTCCTTTAACATTGCGGACTAATTTTTCAATTTCATCCCATTTATCATTCGACACCATATTGAGGATGTTAAACTGACCGGCGCCGTTCAGCCATTCGCCTCCGTCAATTGTTACAACTTCGCCGTTGATGAATGAGGAGTAATCGGAAATTAAATAAGCCGCTAAATTTACCAGCTCCTGGTGTTCACCAACTCTTCCAAGCGGAACTTTTTTCCTTAAATCAAATTTGCTTTGAAGATCACCGGGCAATAATCTTTCCCAGGCGCCTTTTGTAGGAAAAAGCCCGGGCGCAATTGCATTAAAACGAATTCCATACTTTGCCCATTCAACTGCAAGTGAACGTGTAATAGCCAAAACCCCCGCTTTAGCCGCTGCAGAAGGAACAACATACGCCGAACCGGTCCATGCGTAAGTGGTAACTATATTAAGCACGGTTGCGTTTTGTTTTTTTTCGATCCAATGTTTTCCGAATACTAATGTGCAGTTGTAAGTGCCTTTGAGAACTATATTAATAATGATATCGAAAGCTCTGTTTGAAAGCCGTTCGGTGGGGCTTATAAAATTCCCGGCAGCATTATTTACCAAGCCGTCTACTTTCCCGAATTTTTCAATCGCGGTCTTAAGAAGATTTTCTACTTGATCGTAATTTGCAACATCGCACTGGACCGGTAAAATTTTTCCCGATGTCAATTGAGATAATTCATTTGCAGTTTTTTCGAGTATCTCAAATTTGCGGCTTGCAATAATTAAGTCGGCTCCCAATTCCGCAAAGTATTTAGCCATTGATTTTCCAAGCCCCGTTCCGCCGCCGGTAATTAAAATCACTTTGCCGTTGAGCGAACCATCTTTAAGCATTGGCGAGTTGTATTTTTTGTCAGTCATATTTTCCTGGTTTCTAAAAATTTAATGAGAGAGATTTTTGAGATTCAATTAATTTTTAGAAGCAATAAGAATTAGCTTCAATCAGTCTATCGGCAATATTCCTTCTAAGTTTAGTGGTGTTAACAGGATCATATTTTGTGAAACGCTTCAGACCGAGAAGTAAAAGTTTAAGTTCGTCGCCTTCGGCAAAAGAAGTGATGGCGTGTTTACCATAGAGATTAATTCTTTCGATAGAATCACTAACGTAAACTTTCGTCATTTCAACGTAAGGTAAAACCTCAGCTTCACTTTTAAGCGATGAAAGTTTTATTGTTCGCAAGATTGCCGATTCGGATGTAAATACTTCGATCAGCATATCAGACAAGTTCATAATTACTTCTTGTTCGTTTGCCAGTTTCTGCATAAATTTTTGGACAGCCATGCCTGCAACCATTAGAATAGCTTTCTTCGCATTTCTTATCGCGGTTAATTCAGCTGCAAGTATACCGGTTGGTTCATCGCCCATTTCAGGAACACTCATTAATTCCTTTTGAATTGACGAGGCAGGTCCCATTAAATTCAATCTGCCTTTCATTGATCTTTTAACAAGCATGTCAACAGTCAATAATCGGTTGATCTCATTGGTTCCTTCGAAGATACGGTTTATTCTTGAATCGCGGTAAGCGCGTGCTGCCGGATATTCTTCGGAATAACCATAACCGCCATGAATTTGAACAGTCTCATCAACAACGTAATCCAAAACCTCCGAACCAAAAACTTTCAATATTGCCGATTCAATTGCATACTCCTCGGCAGCAGTTATCATTGCTTCGCTGTAATCTTTTCCGTTTTCAATCAACCCGTGAACTTTCTTAGTAATCAATCCGCTTGTTCTAAGAGTTGCAGATTCAGAAACAAAAATTCTGATTGCCAGTTCTGCCAACTTATATTTTATTGCGCCAAAACTTGAAATAGGTTTACCAAATTGTTTTCGTTCGTTAGCGTATTGCACAGCAATAGACGAAAAACGTTTCGCTCCGCCTGTTGTCATTGCACATAATTTAAAACGACCAACATTCAAAACATTGAACGCGATGTAATGCCCTTTCCCGATTTCTCCGAGAAGATTTTCTTTTGGGACTTTAACATTATCTAAGAATAAAGCGCGAGTTGAAGAACCTTTAATTCCCAGTTTGTTTTCTTCTTCGCCGCGCGTAAATCCCGGTGAATTAGTATCGATAATGAAACAAGTAAATTTATCTCCGTCAACCTGAGCAAAAGTAATAAGAATATCTGCGAAGCCGCCGTTGGTAATCCACATTTTCTGTCCGTTCAGAATATAGAAGTTACCGTCATCAGAAAGTTTAGCGGTTGTTTTAGCAGAGAGAGCATCGGAACCCGATGTTGGTTCGGTTAGACAGTACGCCGATTTCAATTCACCGGAGGCAAGCTTTGGAAGATATTTTTCTTTTTGTGCGGGAGTTCCGTAGTAAAGAATCGGGAGCGTTCCTATTCCGGTATGAGCGGCAAAAGAAACACCAAACGAATAACTGGTCCCCATCTCCATCGCAAGAAAAGTATTCGTATTAAAACTTTCTCCCAGTCCGCCATATTCTTCCGGAACCGATGTTCCTAATAAACCGAGTTCGCCGGCTTTTTCCAAAAGACGAACGGTTAAGCCGGGTTCTTGTTTATCAATTGCATCTAACTTGGGCAAGATTTCATTTTTTACAAAAAAGTGCGCAGTATCTGTCATCATTTTTTGTTCTTCGGTAATTTCCTCGGGGATAAATACCGATTGCGGGTTACTTTCTTTAATTAGAAATTCACCGCCACGTAAGACTTCCGTTTCTAATGTTGTGGTTGTCATAATTTGTTTCGCTTTTTGTTTTATTATGTTTATAAAAATATTTGTCGTTTAATTTAGTTTAGAAGTTCGTAGATACCTGCAACTCCTTGTCCACCGCCAACGCAAGCAGTTACAAGTCCATATTTTTTATTTCTTCTTCTTAGTTCATTAATAATTTGGACAGTCAATTTTGCGCAGGTGCAACCCAAAGGATGACCTAATGCAATTGCGCCTCCGTTCACATTTACTAAATCTTTATTAAAATGAAGCTCGTTAATTACAGACAAAGCTTGAACAGCGAATGCTTCATTCAACTCGATCAAATCGATATCATCAAGAGTTAAACCGGCTTTCTTCAAAACTTTTGGAACTGCGGCAATCGGTCCTACTCCCATAATTCTAGGATCGACACCTGCGACCGAATAAGAAACTAATCTTGCCAACGGTTTTATATTTAGTTCTTTCACCATTTCTTCGGACATAACAATTACAAATGCAGCGCCGTCTGATGTTTGTGATGCGTTGCCGGCTGTTACAGTCCCGTTTGAAGCAAAAGCAGGTTTTAGTTTTGCCAATGCTTCAAGAGTTGTGTCTGCCCGCGGACCTTCGTCGGTATCTACAATAAATTTTTTCGTTTTCTTTTTTTGATTTTCGATGTAAACATGTTCAACCTCAATTGGCACAATTTGTTCTTTGAAGTAACCATTATTTATTGTATTCACTGCTTTCATATGAGAATTGTACGCGAACAAATCTTGATCTTCACGCGAGATTTTAAATTGCTTCGCAATCTCCTCGGCAGTTAGTCCCATTCCCATATAATACTCGGGATGAGTCTTTGCAACTTCATAGTTGGGCGCAAGTTTCCAACCCGTCATTGGAACAAGAGACATGGATTCTGTTCCGCCTGCAATAATGCAATCCATCATTCCAGATTGTATGCGCGAAACAGCTGTAGCAATTGTATCTATACCGGAACCGCAAAATCTATTTACGGTTGAACCGGGCACTTCCATCGGAAGAGACAGCAACGCAATCATTCTGCCTACTTGTAATCCCTGCTCGGCTTCCGGGAAAGCGTTGCCAACTATTACATCATCAACCCGGTGTGGATCTAATTGCGGAACGGATTTCAATAAATGTTTTATTACATCAGATGCTAAATCGTCCGGTCGATAAAAACGGAATCCACCCTTTTTAGCTTTTGCTACTGCCGAACGATATCCTGCAATAATATAAGCTTCTCTCATAATTTTTACTTTTGATTGATTTTAAAATTCATTTGTTAATTAATTTCTTAACGGTTCGCCGGATGTTAAAATACTTTGGATTCTTTCCTGAGTTTTTCTTTCTCCTATTAAACTCAAAAATGCTTCGCGTTCCAAATCCAAAAGATATTTTTCTGAAACAAGTGTTCCTTCCGACAGATCGCCGCCGCACATAATGTATGCAAGTTTTTCAACGATTTTTTTATCGTGATCTGATATGTAATTTCCAACACGGAAAGAGTACGCTCCCAACAGCAAGGTTGACAGCGCAGAGCGCCCGAGAACTCTAATATCTTCTCTTTGTGCCGGCTGCATATAACCTTTGTTTGCAATTTCCAGCACCGCTCGTTTCGCATCGGCAATTACTCTGTTAGGATTAACGGAATACGTATCTCTTCCGTTTTTGAAAATATCCATTTCAAACGCTTCTTTTGCGGATGTAGAAACTTTTGCCATTGCAATGTTCATAAATCGTTTCTGCAATTCCGGAAGTTCTAATCCTCCCTCGATGTAAGAATCAGATGCGCGAAGCGTCATCTCTTTAGTTCCGCCGCCGGCGGGAATTATTCCAACGCCAACCTCAACTAATCCGATATACGTTTCTGCGGAGGCGTTGATCTTATCCGAGTGAAGACAAACTTCGCAGCCGCCGCCTAACGCGAGTCCGTGAGGCGCCGTAACTACCGGGATGCTTGAATATCTAACGTGCATCGTTGCGTTTTGAAATTGACGCACAGCTAAATCGATTTCGTCATATTCCTGTTCTGTTGCCAGCATTAACATCATCGCCAAGTTTGCACCGGCAGAAAAATTCTGTCCGTTATTTCCAATAACCAGCCCTTTAAAATCTTTTTCCGCAATATCAATTGATTTGTTGATTGCCTCTAAAATTTCAGTTCCAATCGAATTCATCTTAGTTTGAAATTCCAAATTCACAATTCCATCGCCGATATCGTGAAGAGTTGCACCGGAATTTTTCCATACCGGGGTATTGGAACGGTAGTGTTCAAGTATGATGAATTCATTTTTCCCGGGAATTTCTTTGTAAGAGTGCGAACCGATATCGTAATATTTCCTTTTTCCATTTTCAACTTTATAGAAAGATGAACAACCTTTCTCCAACATTTCCTTCACCCATTTCGCCGGCTTCAATTGGGCTTGTTCCATTTGCTCCAAAGTTTTTTGAACACCAAGCGCATCCCAGGTTTCGAAAGGACCTAATTCCCAGCCAAAACCGGCTCTCATCGCATCGTCAATTTTATAAAGTTCTTCAGCAACTTCTGGAATTCGATTTGAAGAGTAATTGAAAATATTAAATGAAAGAGTTCTTAAAAATTCCCCCGCCTTATCTTGTGCAGAATGAAATAATTTCAAGCGGTCTTTTAAATTATCAACCGGCTTTGCCGCTGCCACAGATGGAAAGTTTGGCTTACCACTCGGTCTGTATTCTAATGTCCGAACATCTAATTCAAGAATTGTCTTTTTCCCTTCCGGGTCTTTCGACTTTTTGTAAAAACCTTGACCGGTTTTATCTCCCAGCCAGTTATTTGCAACTAATTTGTTTACGTATTCGGGAATAGTAAAAATTTCGCGCGCTTCATCTACGGGACAATCTTTGTAGATGTTGTTCGCAACTTTCACCAGAGTATCAATACCAACAACATCGGCGGTTCTGAAAGTTGCCGATTTCGGTTTGCCTGTTAACGGTCCGGTCAACGTATCAATTTCTTTGATTGATAAATCCATCTTCTTCATCAAATCGAACACCGTCATAATACTGTAAATGCCGATGCGGTTGGCAATAAATGCCGGAGTATCTTTGCAAAGCACGGTAGTTTTGCCAAGGTAAAGACTTCCGTAATCCATCAAAAAATCTACAACTTCGGGTTTCGTTTTAGGTGTTGGAATGATCTCTAAAAGTTGTAAATACCGCGGCGGATTAAAAAAGTGAGTGCCGCAGAAGTTTTCTTGAAAGTTTTCGCTTCTCCCTTCAAGCATCAAATAGATCGGAATCCCGGAAGTGTTTGTTGAAATCAAAGAATCCGGTTTTCTAAAAGATTCCACTTTTTCAAAAACAGATTTTTTCACATCCAATATTTCCACAACTGCTTCAAAAACCCAATCAATATTTTGAAGCCATGGAAGATTATCCTCAAGATTTCCAACGGTTATTCTGGAAGCGAAAGAGGAATGGTACATTGGAGAAGGTTTTGCAGAAAGAACATTCTTAAGATTGTCGGAAGCAATTCTATTTCGAACTTCTTTGTCTTGAAGAGTTAGTCCCTTCTTTTTTTCAGAATCATTGAGTTCCTTCGGCATAATGTCTAACAGATAAACTTTGCAACCGATGTTTGCAAAGTGTGCAGCGACCCGAGAACCCATAACTCCCGAGCCGATGACAGCCACCTCTTTAATTATTCTTTTCATATAAGATTAAGTTTAGTTTGTTAATAAATTATGTTGAATAAATTTTCTCGATCAATTCTTTATTGTTGTTTAGGATTTCTTTTCTTTTAAGTTTTATAGTCGGTGTCAGTTCGTTGCTTTCAATTGTCCAATCATTGGAAAGGAGTTCAATCTTTTTGATCTGTTCAACTTTAGAAAAACGCTTATTATACTTTTGAACATCTTCCCAGATTCTCTCTTTGACCATCGGGTTTTTACAAATATCTTCGTTGGATTGCAAGCCAAGATTTTTTTTCGCGCCCCATTTTTTGATGAAGTCAAACTCAGGAATAATTAGCGCTGAAGTAAAATTTCTGTTTTCGCCAACAACCATAATATTTCTGATAAAAAGAGATTCCTTCATTTTATTCTCAATCGGTAATGGAGCAACAAATTTTCCACCGGAAGTTTTAAAAATCTCTTTTAAGCGGTCGGTAATTCTTAAAAATTTTCCATCAACAAGTTCGCCTATATCACCTGTGTGCAGCCATCCTTCATCATCAATTGCGGCTTTGGTGTATTCAGGGTTATTATAGTAACCAATCATTACATTCGGTCCTTTTGCTAAAATTTCACCGTTCTCGCCAATTTTTATTTGAACATCGGGAATTGGTAATCCGACAGTTCCAAGATAGTATTCCCCTTCATTAAATCTGTTACAAGTAATAACAGGAGAAGATTCAGTAAGTCCATAACCTTCGCGAATTGGAATACCGGCAGCGGTAAAAATGCGCGCAAGCCTGGGTTGCAATGCCGCAGCGCCGCTTATAATTCCTTTGACTTCCCCGCCAAGTGCGGCTAACCATTTTGAAAATACAAGTTTTCTCGCCGCCCAAAGTCTTAAATTATAAAAGAAGTTATTCTTTCCCTGAGGATCATAGTGGTTTGCTAAATTCACCGCCCATCCAAAGATTGCTTGCTTTGGCCACTTCAGATCTCTCCCTTTATCCATTATTCTGTCGAATATTTTTTCTAGCACGCGGGGAACAGTTGTGAAGTAATTCGGTTTTACTTCGAGTAGGTTCTCTTTCATTTTTTCTATACTCTCGGCATAATAAATCGATGCCCCTAGAGTTAAATAAAAATAAATTGCCGTTCTCTCGAATATGTGACAGATCGGCAAGAAACTAATTACACGGTGAGTTTCGTTTATAGGAATTATCTTGCAAAGAGAAGTTACGTTACTCATAATATTATTGTGAGATAGCATCACGCCTTTCGGGGTTCCCGTAGTCCCCGAAGTATATATTATCGTTGCCAGGTCCTCCGGTTTAATTGAATTTTCAATTTCATTCAATCTTTGTCGAAGGGATTCATCTGCATAGTTGAGTATTTCTGTCCAATGTTTTTTCCTTTCAACTTGATTGAATGTATAAATCTCTTGTAAGGATTTAACTTTCGGTTTTATCTTATTTACTTTTTGATATAACTCATAGTCTCCGACGAAAGCTAATTTCACTTCTGCGTCATTAAAGATATATTCATATTCATCCGGGCTAATGGTTGGATAGACCGGAACATCAACCCCCCCAATTTGAAGAATTCCGAGATCAACAAAATTCCATTCGGAACGGTTGGGAGAAACTATCGCAAATCTGTCGCCAGGTTTAAAACCTAATTTTAACAACCCGAGACTAAACCTGTCCGCCATATTTTTTACTTCCAAAGTTGTAAACTTTTTCCACACGCCGCTTGATTTATCAGAGATACAATTGTTGGAAGGATATGTTTCGAGTTGATGAGGGATGATGTCTATGATTCGATTTATATTTCTCATAGTTGGCTCAACTGTTTAGAGGTTATAAAATTGTAGAAAAGTTAATTACTCTGTATTCAATATAGATTTGGTTCTACAAAATTGCAAGCGAATTTTCGCTGATAATGAAAATTAGTTTCAAGAATTGTTCGCTTATTATTACCTTTGCACAGGAAAAAATTATCTACTTGAAAATTGTGGAAATAAAAAACTCTTATATCAAACTGATTTTTGGGCTAAAGATTAAACAGCTCAGGCAAGAAAAAAAGCTCTCATTTTCTGAATTAGCGAATAAAACTTCGCTTTCCGTTTCATACTTGAATGAAATTGAAAACGGTAAGAAATATCCCAAGACAGATAAAATCGCCTCGCTTGCTCTTGCGCTTGATACTAACTATAACGAACTCGTTTCACTAAAACTTTCGAAAAATCTTACGCCTATTGGCGAACTGTTAGAATCAAATATTCTTGAACAAGTGCCGTTGGATCATTACGGAATTGATTTGAATAAAATAATGGTGCAAATGTCTAATGCCCCGTATCAATTAAGCGCTCTTGTTGCTACTATGATTGATATGGCAAGAAGTTCGGAATTAAGTCAAAATAATTTTAGCCGGACTGCTCTTAGAATTTACAAGGAATTTTATGATAACTATTTTGAAACGATCGAAAATTCCGTAAATAATTTTATTACGGAATATCATCTCGATGTTACGCCTCCTGTTAAATACGATGCGCTCTTTTCAATATTAGCAAAAGAATACAATTATACTTTGAACGAAACTTATCTTAATCGGGATGCCGAACTAAAGGAGCTTCGGGGAGTAGTAAAAAGCGAGAAAGCAACGACGTTGTTTTTGAATTGCGACCTTTCCTCTTCTCAAAAATCTTTTGTGGTTGCTAAAGAACTTGCTTACAACTATTTGAAAATTAAGAAAAGAAGTTTCATTCACTCGAGTCTGCAATTAAACTCCTTCGATCATCTTCTAAATAATTTTTTAGCTTCATACTTTGCCACAGCTTTGATTTTAAATAAAGATTTATTCCTTCGCGATATCGAATCATTTTTCCAAAAAGAAAGTTGGGATGAAAAATCTATCTTCAAATTACTTCATAAGTACGATTCAACACCGGAAATGTTATTCCAAAGAGTTAATAATCTTGTGCCTAAATTTATGGGATTAAACAAATTTTTCTTTCTTCGCTTTAATACTGAAATCGGAACTAACAAATATGATCTTACTAAAGATCTTCGGCTAAACATAAAGCACAAACCCGGGGGCTATCAAAATGCCGAACATTATTGTAGAAGATGGATATCAATTGAAGCGCTGAAAAAATTGGAATCTCAACTGTCCGCCAAAATAAATACCGACGAATTTATTGCTGATATTCTGCACTCAAGGTTTTACGATTCTTCCGAAGAATACCTGTGCTTCACTATTGCGCAGCAAAACAATCTCAACAAAAAATCCTTATCAAGCGTTACTATTGGTTTTCAAGTAGATGATCTTCTAAAACAGAAAATTAAATTTTGGAACGCTGCGAACGTTCCATTTAGAATTGTTAATGATACTTGTGAAATGTGCGGAATTAAAGATTGCAAAGAAAGAGTGGAACAACCTTTATCCTTGATGAAAATCGAAAAATCTCACCGGCTGGAAACCGCAATGAAGAAATTGAAAAAAAGCGTTTCATAAAATTCTCTCAAGCGCCACGCGAAAAATTAAGGCAGCCAATTTGTCTGGCAAAAAATTTTCAAAAACTGGATTCTAATTTTAATAAGCATGGAATTTCAATCCCGCTTTATTTCATCAAGCTATTTTTTCAATCATGTGATTTTCTTGATTCAAAATTTTCCACTGCTTTCTTAACACTTAGAGGAATAGCTACCGACTCGCCTTTCTTATAATCATACGAAACAAGTTTAGTAGAAGCTTTCGCTGCTACAATTGGGTTATTTTCTCTATGCACAATGAGGACGTTCTCGATGTCGGAACTTTTGTTCCCGAATTTTACAACTCGAGTCAAAACTTCGAGGTCATCGCCAAGCAAAATAGGATTCAAATAATTAATTTCGATTCGAGCGATCACAGCTCCAAAATCGAGACTGCTTTTAGATAAATTCAGAACATCGTTGAAGTATGCAATTCTTGCTTCTTCAAGATAGGAAAGGTATATGGCGTTATTCACGTGATGCATTGCATCAAGGTCGGAGAACCGAACCTTAATTTTTATACGATGGTTGAACAAATTCAATTCATGCATTAGGGGACACTAGTTTGTGATCAATACTTAAAATATGAGTTTTGGCTTTTGATTACCGATGAAAACTTAGCGACAACACTTATAAGAAGCAAACATGTTAAGCGAGAATTGCGAATAGAGAATTGAGAATTATATAAGATTAACCATTATCACTTTCACTCAATTCTATTCATTAAATAATTTTGAAAAGCTATACTCAATTCCTTTTCATGATTAAGAAATAGACAAAAAACGAAATACCAAACCCTACGAACCATGCGTAATCGTATAGGAAACTAACTTCCGGAATCAATAATCCGATCAGCGCTACAAACACTCCGGCGGCTAAAGCATAAATTGCTTTTAGATTAAAACCTTTCGTGTATTCATATTCACCGTTTCTTCTATAGAGATCGAGTACAATCAATTTCTTTTTCTTCACAAGAAAATAATCGCAAATCAATATTCCGGCGATTGGTCCTAAGAATCCCGAGTAACCAACAAGCCATCCAAAGATGTAAGCACTGTAATCCGATAATAATTTCCACGGCATTATCATAATACCAAGAACAGCAGTCATTAAACCGCCGCGTACGAAATTAATTTTACCCGGATAAAGATTAGCAAAATCATTCGCCGGAGAAACAACATTCGCTGCAATATTGGTTGTCAATGTTGCAACCATTAATGCAAGTAATGAGATAATAACAATTAATGGATTTTGAAACTTTGTAAGAAGTGTAACCGGATCCCAGATCGCTTCACCAAATATTACGACAGTTGCAGAGGTAACAGCAACGCCAATGAAAGAAAACAAAGCCATAGTTGGAGGCAATCCAATTGCTTGACCTAGCATTTGCGCTTTTTGGCTTTTTGCAAAGCGTGAGAAATCCGGAATGTTTAAAGAGAGCGTTGCCCAATATCCAACCATTCCGGTAAGAGCGGGAATAAAAAATTTCCAAAATTCTCCAACAGTTTGAAATTTACTCGGTTGACTTAAGATTGGTCCCCAACCTCCTCCTTGAACATAAGCCCAAATGAGCAGAGCAATTCCAACAACAAGAAGAAATGGTGCGCCAAGAGCTTCAAGCCATTTAATTGATTCCATTCCCTTCACTATAAAATAAACATTCATCGCCCAGAAAATGAGAAACCCTGCTGCCGGTCCCAAATTCCATACAGCCCATTGCGGAATGAGAATGCTGATGAGAGAATTCAAAGCTTGTCCGCCAATCCATGTTTGAATACCGAACCATCCGCAAGCAACAACAGCGCGGAGAAGAGCGGGAACGTTTGAGCCAAGCGTGCCAAATGCAGCTCTGGCAAGAACGGGAAATGGAATTCCGTATTTTGTACCGGCATGTGCATTAAGAATCATTGGAATGAGAACGATGATATTACCAAGTGAGATTGTCATCAGCGCTTGCCACCAGTTCATTCCGCCGGCAATTAATCCGCTTGCTAACATATATGTAGTAATGCATACACTCATCCCGATCCAGAGAGATGCAATGTTGTATGTACCCCAATTTCTTTGAACGATCTTTGTAGGTGCGAGATCTTTATTGAACAGTTTAATGTCTTGAAGACCGGAAAGATCAGTCTCTACCAATCCCTCGGAAAAAAATTTTCCCATAGCTATCCTTACGTTGATGATTAAAAGCCCATCCCTACCCTTCCCAAAGGGAAGGATTCTTAAAACTCTGTGGAGTTATTCAATCCTCGATATTCATTATAAAATTAATTTTTAGTGATGTACAGAATCCAATCTGTTAATTCCATGCAGTACCGTGTGTGTCTCTCTTAACAAAATTTCCTCTTCCCGGTTTACCGGAAAACTTTTCTTCCTCCATAATAACTTCTCCACGAGAGATCACAACATCAGTGTTACCTTTTACTTTTTTCCCTTCATACATGGAATAATCAACTGCCATATGATGAGTTTTAGCTGAAATAGTATATTCTTTATCCGGATCCCAAATTACTATATCAGCATCGCTGCCGGGTGCAATAGTACCTTTACGCGGAAACATTCCAAACATTTTCGCGGGAGCTGTAGATGTAATTTCAACCCAACGGTTTAGTGTTATTCTTCCGGCACGAACTCCGCCGTCATAAATTAACTGCATGCGGTGTTCAATTCCCGGTCCGCCGTTTGGAATTTTTGTGAAATCACCTTTTCCTAATTCTTTTTGTTCGTTGAAACAGAATGGACAATGATCGGTAGAAACTATTTGAAGAGTATTTTTCTTAATACCAGCCCAAAGCTTTTCCTGATGCCATTTTTCTCTAAGAGGAGGAGTGAAAACTAATTTTGCATCTTCGAAGCCGGGCTTGTTCATATCATCGAGTGAGAGAAATAAATATTGCGGACAAGTTTCAGCAAATGCAGGCAGTCCGCGGTCGCGGGCTTCAGCAACTTTTTCAAGTGCATCGTTGCAGGAAAGATGCACAATATAAACCGGAGCGCCAGCCATTTGCGAAAGTGCAATTGATCTATTTACAGCTTCCCCTTCTGCTGTTGTTGGTCGTGTTAATGCGTGGTAGATTGGTGCAGTCTTCCCTTCAGCCAAAGCTTTCTGAACAATAAGATCAATGACACCGCCATTTTCCGCGTGCATACAAACTAACGCACCTGTATTGGCAGTATGTTTCATGGCACGGAAAATTGTTGCATCATCAACCAAAAGAACATTTGGATATGCCATGAATAATTTGAAACTTGTTACACCTTCCCTAACCATATCACCCATATCGCCAAGATCAGCTTCAGGCAAATCAGTAACAATCATGTGAAGTCCGTAATCTATTGTCGCTTTCCCTTCGGCTTTCTTCCACCATGTATCGAGAGCTGTTCGCATTTTTGTTCCCTTTGCTTGAATAGCAAAATCAATTATAGATGTAGTTCCGCCAAATGCAGCGGCGCGAGTTCCGGTTTCGAAATTATCAACCGAAGTCGTTCCACCGAACGGCATATCAAGATGCGTATGAACATCTATTCCACCGGGAATAACATACTTCCCTTTTGCATCAATGATTTTATCTGCTTGAATGTTGAGTGATAAACCGATTGTTTTGATCTTATCTTTCTCGATATAAATATCGGCAATGTAATCTTGTTCGGATGTAATGATGCGGCCGTTTTTAATTAGTAGAGACATATTATACCTCAATTCAAAAATAAATTAGTATTCCTTAATTATTTTTTTTCCCCTTTGTAGAATATTTCACTTTTGGTTCTTCAATAGTAAAACCATAACGTTGCTTTGATTTTTCAGGTGGAGCCATCAATTGACGTATGGCTTCCACTATCTCCTGAATATTACTATCGTGATTAATAACTTTCTGCTCAAGTTCATCTAATTTTTTGGTTAATTTATGATGGACCACAATATTTTTTCGGATCTGTACAAAAGCACGAACTACAAGCACACTCATTTGCACAGCTTTATAACTGTTTAAAACATTTGCTGCCATTATCGCACCATGTTCAGTAAATGCCATCGGAAGCTTTCTTCGTCCTCCTCTTGAGGGGTTTGATGTTGCAATTTGCAACATCAAACTATCGAACTCTTTTTGGCTAAGTTGAAAAACAAAATCAGATGGAAATCTATCAACATTTCTTTTTACTTGTTGATTAAGCCGGGCAGTAGTCACTCCATAGATTGCTGCGAGATCACTATCAAGAATTACTTTTTCTCCACGTAGTGAAAAAATTATTCCCTCAATACGTTTATATAAAGTTAATTGTGCTTTTGATATTTTTTTATAAACCATGATTTACACAGTGAATAGCTGTTAATGAATTTCTATTCCATGTTTGTGCTGAAACTCTGCAAGATTTTCCCAGGTCATTGGTTTACCGCTCTTTTTAAATTCTTCTGTTAACTGATTCCAAGTTTTTGATGCAGAACCGTCATCTATTCTTACCATTGAGATACAATTTTCAACCGGACAAACTAATGAGCACAATGCGCAACCGACACAATCTTTTTCCCGGACTTCGGTTTTGTTATGTCCGTTAACCGGAGTTAGATTAATACACTGATGAGCCGCATCCTCGCAAGCAATGTAGCATAAATTGCAATGAATACATTTTGATTGATCAATTCTGGCGATAGTTCGATTAAGTAAATCAAAATTTCCAAAATCGTTCACTCGCGGAAGAGATTTACCTCTAATCTGATCGAGAGAAGAAATATTTTTCGATTCCATCCAGTTGGTCATTCCTTCAATCATATCATCAACAATACGAAATCCAAAATGCATCACTGCTGTACAAACTTGAACACTTGAAGCACCGAGAAGAATAAATTCCACGGCATCACGCCAATTACTAATTCCGCCGATTCCTGAAATTGGTAAATTAACTTCAGGATCTATTGCAACTTGAGAAAGTAAATGAAGTGCAATTGGTTTTACTGCAGGTCCGGCATAACCTCCATGCCCGCCCAAGCCACCAACATTCGGTTTCAATTCGAATGTATCGAGATTTATCCCAATAATACTGTTGATAGTATTGATGAGAGAGATTCCATCAGCTCCAGCTGCCTTAGCAGCACGTGCCGGTAATTGAATGTTGCTAACATTAGGAGTGAGTTTAACAAGAACAGGAATTGTCGAAACTTCAGTAACCCATTCAGTTATCATTTTGCAATATTCTGGCACTTGACCAACAGCAGCACCCATTCCGCGTTCGCTCATTCCGTGCGGACATCCGTAATTTAATTCTATTCCGTCGCAGCCGGTATCAATTGTGCGTTTAACTATCTCATGCCAGGTTTCTCTTTTCGATTCGACCATTAACGAAACAACAACTGCGCGATCGGGCCAAAGTTTTTTTGTCTCCGCAATTTCTTTTAGATTAATTTCTATTGGCCTGTCACTAATCAATTCTATATTGTTCAATCCGAAAATCTTTTGACCGTTGTAATCTAAACCTCCGTACCTATTGAAAACATTCATCACAGGTTCACCGATCGTTTTCCAAACTGTTCCTCCCCAACCTTGTTCGAACGCTTTGCAATTTTGATAAGCAGAATTTGAGGGAGGAGCAGATGCAAGCCAGAACGGATTAGGAGATTTTATTCCCGCGCAATTAATTGATAGATCTACCATTGATTATTTTTCTCCTTTCATTTGTTGCATTAGAAAAGCATCAATTCCATGAGCTGCTCTTTTACCATCGTATGCAGCATTCACCACTTCTTTACCGCCATTGATACAATCTCCGCCGGCAAAGATCTTTGGATTAGCTGTTTGATATGCGGTCTGATCAACAATAACACATCCTTCATCATCAAGTGTTAATTTTGGAATTGAGCTTAAGAAACTTGATTTAGTCTCTTGTCCAATCGCTTTAATTATCATATCAACCGGAATTGTGAATTCAGATCCGGGAATTGGAACCGGTTTTCTTTTTCCTCTATTATCCGGTTCACCGAGTTTCATTTTTAAGCACTCAATTCCTTCAACAAAACCTTTACCGATAATTTGTTTGGGAGAAGTAAGGAAATAAAAAACAATTCCGTCTTTCTTAGCAAGTTCATATTCAAAATCATAAGCTGACATTTCAATATCGCTCCGTCTATAAATGATATACACCTGCTCTGCACCTAACCGCTTAGCTTCGGTTGCCGCATCTATTGATGTATTACCCGCACCAATTACAGCAACTCTTTTTCCAACATGAACATTTTCCCAATTTTCTGTTTTAACTTTTTCAATGAAGTCGAGCGCACCTACAACTCCAGATAATTCTTCGCCGGGTATTGAGAGCTGAGGACTTTCACCCAAACCAACTCCAAGAAAAATCGCATCATGTTTTTTTAAGAGATCGTCAATTTTTACAGTTTTACCTATCATGACTTCTGTTTTAAGATTAACACCGAAACTTTTTACCAATTCAACTTCTTTCAAACTATCTTCTCTTCTCATTTTATATGGTGCTATGCCCCAAGTATTTAATCCGCCGGGAATTTTATTAGCTTCATAAATAGTTACTTCATATCCCAGGAGTGCAAGTTCAGCACCACAAGCTAACCCAGCCGGACCAGAACCAACTATGCCTACTGATTTTCCATTCTTAGATGATCTATGGAAAAGTGCAGGCATACCCTTTTCAAAATAATTATCGATTGCGTAACGCTGAAGCCGTCCTATCTCAATCGGTTTTTCTCCTTTAGCATTATAAACACAAGCTCCTTCACATAGGACAGCAACAGGACATGCTTTTGCACAAGTAAGAGGAACCCAATTTGATTCATAAATTGTTTTTGCTGAGCCAAGCAGATTCCCTGTTGAAATCTTTTTGATAAAAGTTGATATATCTATATGGGTTGGACATGCCTTCATACATGGAGAATCATAACAATAGAGACAACGGTTTGCTTCTGCAACGGCAGAGTTCTGTGTAAACGGCGGGTGAAGATCAGAAAAATTTTTCTCGTATTGTTCACTCAGAAGTTTTGGAGCGATGTTCTTCATAGATTTGTCCTAACCTAAACTGTGAAAATAAAAGCCCATCCCAACCCTTCCCAAAGGGAAGGGCTTTTTAAAATCTCGGCGAAGTATATATTCCTTGACCGAGCTTTAAATATCTAATGCATCATCAGCTATTGAAAGGCATTCATCAAACTTCTCAACGGCAAAATCAATTTCTTCTTTTGTTATGATCAACGGCGGTGCAATAACAAAATGACTTACCCACGCTTGAACATAAACTCCGCGTTTCATCATCTCTGCAGAAATTTTATCAACAAGCAAAGGTTTCCCGCTTACTTTATCTTCCTTTGTATTAAATGGTTCTTTGGTTGTTTGATTTTTCACCAACTCTACAGCATAAAAAAGTCCAATGCCTCTCACATCACCAACTGAAAGATGTTTCGTTTTCAATGCCATTAATTTTTTATTAAGATAATCACCCATTTCCACTGCACGATCGATTAATTTTTTATTTCTCAACTCATTGATCGCTGCAATTGCCGGCGCAAGTGTTAAAGGATGTGCTTCATATGTATGTCCGTGTGCAAAGTAATGATCGTTAAAATAGTCGGCAATTTTCATAGTAGTTGCAGTTAATCCGAGAGGTACATAAGCTGAAGTAATTCCTTTAGCAGTAGTAAGAATATCCGGCTGCACATTCCAATGATCTACAGCAAACCATTTTCCGGTTCTTCCCCATCCGCTCATTACTTCATCAGCTATAAGCAAAACATTATTATCATCACAAATTTTTCGTAATCTTGGCATATATTCTTTAGGCGGAATTAATATCCCATTTGTTCCAACAACAGGTTCAAGAATAATTGCGGCTACATTACTTTCATTCTTAATCATATGTTCGATGTAATTTACGCATGCAATTTCGCAACCCGGATATGAATGATTGAGCGGGCAACGATAACAATTACATTCGGGTGCAAAAATAACTCCATCAATTTTTCCGGACGGCTCTACAGCCCATCTGCGAGGATCGCCGGTTGCTGCAATCGATGCCGCAGTTGATCCATGATAGGAATTATAACGCGAAATGATTTTGTACTTGCCTGTGTACATCCTTGCAATTTTAATTGCTGCCTCGTTTGCTTCTGTTCCGGAAGTAGAGAAATAAAATTTTTCCAAACCTTTCGGCAGAACTTCCAACAATAATTTACTCAACTCAGCGCGTACTTCTGTTGCAAATCCCGGTGCGGCATATGCAAGTTTATTTGCCTGCTCTTCAATCGCTTTAATCACTGCTTGATTTTTATGACCAAGAGAAACACACATTAACTGAGAGGAAAGATCGAGATACTTTTTGCCGGATGAATCTGTGAAATAACAACCTTCGGCATCAACAACATGAAGTGGTGTCCAATTTTTCTGATACCTCCAGGTTCCATAAGTGTATTTAGCCGTTATTTCAGAAACAGAAAGTTGATTAGTTTTTTTTTCGCTCATGATATTAATTCCTATTTTTCTTTACAGAGTATTGAGCAACTTTTTCTTTAACATAAAACCCCATTCGATGTTTTGGTGGATTTTCGGGGCTTAAAAGTTGGTTCAAAATGTCAAACACAATCTTGAATTGTTTATCATATTTTTTCTCAAGTTCCTCTAATCTTAAAGAGAGTTCCTTATTTTCTGTGAACATTCTTCTCAGATGAACGAATGTTTTCATTATTTGGATATTTACCTGAATTGCTCGTTTACTTTTAAGGACACTCGAAAGCATCGCAACACCAAGTTCCGTAAAAGCAAAAGGAAAACTTGTAGAATGCTTTAACGTCTCAAACCGGTCACAAATTGTGACCAGTTCATCACGTTCTTGTTTAGAAAGTTTAAACATAAACCCATCGGGGAAACGATCGATGTTTCTTTTGACAGATTGATTTAGAACTTTGGTTTGTACTTCATATAACTCAGCCAGATCGCGATCAATCATCACCTTCTCACCCCGAATTAGAAAAATTCTCTGCTCAATTACTTCTGAAGGAATAAGTGCTTTCATTTTCTATGTTTTGAAATAATAATTATACACTTGTTATCTTATCATAAGTCTCTGGTCTTCTATCTCTATAGAACTGCCAAACATTTCTGACTTCAAGAATTTCATCAAGATTAAGATCTGCAACCACCAATTCATCTTTATCCCGGCATGCTTGAATAATTATTTTACCGCGCGGACTGCAGAAATAACTTTTACCGTAAAACTCACCAATGTTCCATGGTGCTTCTGTTCCAACACGATTAATTGCACCAACGAAATATCCGTTAGCAACTGCATGAGCAGGCTGTTCAAGTTCCCATAAATATTCCGAGAGTCCAGCGACTGTAGCAGAAGGATTAAAAATAATTTCTGCCCCGTTCAAACCAAGAATTCGAGCTCCTTCGGGAAAGTGGCGATCGTAACAAATATAAACTCCGATATCTGCAAATGCAGTCTTGAAAACCGGAAAGCCAAGATTACCAGGTTTGAAATAAAATTTCTCCCAAAACCCGGGATCGCAATGAGGTATATGATGTTTTCTATATTTACCAAGATATTTCCCATCAGCATCTATCACTGCAGCAGTGTTGTAATAAACTCCGGTTATTTCTTCTTCATAGAGAGGAACAACTAATACCATAGAATATTTTTTCGCAACTTCTTGCATCAACTTTGTAGTAGGTCCATTTGGAACATTTTCAACTAACGCATACCACTTTGTTTTCTGTTCGGCACAAAAATATGGTCCGTAAAAAAGCTCCTGCATGCAGAGAATTTGTACTCCTTTCTTTGCAGCTTGTTCGATCATTAATAAATGTTTTTCGATCATTGATTGTTTAACCTTCTCTATCGGCTGTTCAGCTGACATTGAAAGAGTTGCCTGGATCAAACCACCGCGAACTGTTCGTGCCATATATTAATCCTTTATTTAATATTTAATTAAATTATTTCCCAAAATCGAGAACGAGTAAACAGTAAGTAGAAATTAGTAACAAAACTTTCTCGGTTGATTAATCTTTTTACTTCTCCCTTCCTTCTAAATACTAAATACTACATACTGTTTACTCCCTCAACTCATCCAGTTTATTTGCGATTCAGGATTCCATTTGACTGTAGTCTTTTTCAACTTAGTCCAAAATTCTATTGAGCTTTTGCCGGTTATATCGCAAGTCCCGAATTTCGATTCATTCCATCCGCCAAAAGAAAAAGGTTCTCTTGGGACCGGAACACCAATGTTCACACCAATCATTCCAGCGCTTGCCCGTTCACTGATATATCTTGCCATTCCGCCGCTTTGTGTAAAAACAGATGCTGCATTTCCATACAATGAACTTTGTTGAATCGACAGAGCCGTATCAACGTTATCCGCTCTTATGATTGCGAGAACCGGTCCAAAAACTTCTTCTTTTGCAATCCGCATTTCCGGTCTTACATGATCTATAACAGTTGGACCGACATAAAAACCATTCTCTTTACCTTCGACTTTACAATTTCTTCCATCCAATAAAATTTTTGCACCTTCTCTCTCAGCTTCAGTTATATAATTTTCTATTCTTTCTTTAGCTTGTTTTGAAATTACTGCACCAAGATTTTTACCTGGAATAATCTTTTTTGCTTCTTCTACAAGTTGATTAATAATATTATCAACAGAACCGACTGCAATCATAGCAGATGCAGCCATACAACGCTGCCCTGCGCATCCCGACATTGAAGCTGCAACATTTGATGCTGTCATCCCAACATTCGCATCGGGTAAAACTATTAAATGATTTTTTGCACCGCCGAGTGTTAAAGCTCTTTTTAGATTTGATGTAGAACGAGTATAAACAATCTTAGCAACTTTTGTAGATCCAACAAATGAAACAGCTTGAATACCGGGATGATCGCATATAGCTTCAACAACATCTTTTGCGCCATGAACAACATTAAAAACACCATCCGGTAATCCAGCTTCTTTTAAGAGATCAGCAATTCTGTTAGCACTTATCGGAACAAGCTCGGATGGTTTAAGGATCATACAATTGCCGAGAACAAGTGCATTTGGAATTGTCCAATTTGGAACCATATTGGGAAAATTGAAAGGAGTAATAGAAGCAACAACTCCAACAGGAAAACGTTCAACCCTGCACTCAACTCCTCTGCTTACTTCCATTACTTCACCGGCTGCGAGCTGTTCAAGTGAACAAGCAAATTCAGTGACCTCTATACTCTTCTCTATTTCAGCAATACTTTCTGAGATTGTCTTGCCGTTTTCTTCATGGATCAATTCAGCAAGTTCATTTAGATTTTTTTCGAGAAGAGATTTGTACTTGTAAAAAATTTGTGCGCGTTCTTTTATTGGTGCTGCAGACCAAGTTGGAAATACTTTTTGAGCGGCAGTTACAGCCCGATTTACAGCATCTGTTCCGGAGATCGGAACAGTTGAGATTATAGACCCATCAATTGGTGAAATAACGTCAATCCTTTTTTCTCCACCATCAATGGATTTACCATCAATATAATTTTTCAAAGAAGGGTACTTCATGAAACCCTCATATAGTTTTTTGTGTAATATTTTTCACTTTTAAGTTAAAAAAATAGAGATTATAAATGAAGAAAGAAAGAAATTTTTCGGCTTCAGGTAAATGGAATTGTGATAATTGGATTAACAAATAATAATTTTCTATGAGGAGAGAGAGGGATTCGAACCCTCGGTACCCTTGCAGGTACACTACCTTTCCAGGGTAGCCAGATAAACCACTCCTGCACCTCTCCATTTAAGTTTGGTTTGTAAATATATTAAGAATCGGTAACAGAAAAAAATTTGTTACAGAGATGTTATACTAAATTAATTTCTAATTCTTCAAAATGATAAAGTGTTATTAATTTTATAACTTTGCATCCGAACTTAATCATAAAGGAAAGGTGGCAGAGTGGTTGAATGCGGCGGTCTCGAAAACCGTTGTTCCGGATTCCGGAACCGGGGGTTCGAATCCCCCTCTTTCCGCAATAAATATCTTTTGCACTTTTATATTCCTCTTTTTCTTTGCTTGATATTTTTACCAACAAAAATCTTAAACGCTCAAACAACCACTGAAAATTGGATCCCAATTGCTGTTGAACAAGATAAATCACTTTATATCAATGTAACCGGCTTATCGGGATTTCAAGGTGAGGAAATTTATGTTTGGTCTCTTGAGGAAGTTAATCCTCCATTAACAATGGAAGAAGTAAACGACGATATTTATAAAGTAAAAACTTACTATCACATTAATAAAGAACTTTTCAGATATGGAATTATGCAGATCATTTATTATGATAAGAACAATAATGTGATGAAGCATTATAATTATAATCGCACTACAGAAAATCCGGAATTTATTTACAACTATCCGATAATTAAAAACTCAGATGTTCATAAGATCTTAGCAAAGTGTTTGGAATATATTACTTCAGATGAAAGTAAAAATTAGATGATGTGCTGTTAGTAGGAAATATATTCCTTCAAAATATTTACCCCGCCGATTAAATTCATTTGCTGTAAAATATTATCACGACGATGCATTAGATACCCGCTCGGTCTGCGAGGATCACGTTTGGTTGGATTCGGTAATACTGCTATAATCGTTGCCGCTTCTGTGGGATTTAGTTTTATAGAAGGTTTTCCATAATATATTTTTGAGGCTGCTTCAATCCCATATATTTCATTTCCCATCTCTGCAATATTTAAATATACTTCGATAATTCTTTCCTTACTCCAAAGTAATTCCAACATCAAAGTGTAATAAGCTTCAAATCCTTTACGGATAATATTTTTACCGGACCATAAGAACATATTTTTTGCAACTTGCATGGAAACTGTGCTTGCCCCGCGAATTCTTTTCCGATGCTCATTTTCTTTCATTGCTTTTTCAATTTGTTCAAAATCAAATCCAAAATGTTCAAAGAATCTTTGATCTTCAGATGCGATAACAGCTAAAGCAGCATATTTAGAAACATTTTGTACAGATATAGATTTTTGCTTTACATCTGAAAAAGAGATCAATCCTAAAAACGGATCTGCTTTAGAATTAATGAATGCAGAAACAGGCGGGTCAATTATTCTGAAGAAAAGTATGATGAAAATAGAAAATGCCGTATATAGAGCAAATAATGAAGTTGAAAATTTGATGACCTTGAGAAATATTTTCATTTTCTAATTAGAATTTTTAATCATAATAAATTTAATGACTTTAGAATGAACATTCTTATAATTTATTCCAGAAAAAAGAGCTAATGAGAACTTAATTTGGAACTGACTTGTTATTAAAATATGAATTTGAAAAATTAGCATTAAATAGATAACTTAAATTCAGAATTTAGAAATCAAATTAATAAACAATCAGAGGTTCGAATGATATCCGATAAAATGCAAAAAGCATTGAATGAACAAATCAATGCGGAATTATTTTCATCATATTTATACTTATCAATGTCGGTTTATTTTGAAAGTGAAAACTGGCTTGGCTTTTCAAAATGGATGCAAGTTCAATCACAAGAAGAATACAGCCATGCAATGAAATTTATTAAATACTTAAACGATGTTGACGGAAGAGTTCTACTTGATGGTATTGAAAAACCAAAGTCAAAGTGGAAATCACCGCTTGAAGTTTATGAAGAATCTCATAAACATGAGCTCTACATTACTGAAAGGATCAACAGTCTTGCCGGATTAGCGGTACAAGAAAAAGATTATTCAACAAGTTTATTCCTAAATTATTTCATAACAGAACAAGTTGAAGAAGTTTCAACAGCAGCTCAAATCGTCCATAAATTCAAATTATTGAATGATAACAAAACCTCCCTATTCCTTCTAGACCGTGAGCTTGGAATGAGAGCATAATAACCTTTTAATTGTTCTGCAAAGGCGGCAATTCAGCCGCCTTTTTTATTTATTCAAAAATTTTTTCGTTAAGATATTTTTTACTATTTTTCGCCACCAAAAATCGAATTAAAGAGGTTATTAAAATGGCTAGAAGATGTCAAGTATCTGGCATTGGTCCTGTGGCTGGTAACAGTATTTCTCACGCACATAACAAAACAAAAAAAAGATTTCTGCCAAATCTTCAGAAAAAGAGAATCTGGGTAAAAGAATTGAATAAATTCGTTACAGTTAGAGTTTCTGCAAGTGCATTGAGAACTATATCCAAGAACGGAACATCTCAAATTGCTAAACTTGTTAAAGAGAAAAAGATTAAAGCGAGATAAACTTTGGTTACCCCGAAGAAGACCTCCTATTAAATGGGGGTTTTTTGTTTTAAAAAGATTGCATTGATTTTAGTTTAGTCTACTAATAACTTTGCCCGAACAAAACTTGAGAGGTAAAATTGAATCGAAAAATATATTCACTTCTTATTCCACTAACCTTTTTCACATTTTTAATATTTACAGAAACTAATCTGAACGCTCAGCAACTACCTTCCGAAAAAATACAAAGATATAGTGAACTGGCAGGTAAAATTGTTCGCTCTGCATTATTAGATAAAAAAGGTTACGAATGGCTAAAGGAATTATGTTCGATTGGCCCAAGGTTAAGCGGATCTGAAAATTCTTCTAAAGCAATTACCTGGGCAAAAAATAAAATGAAGGAATGCGGATTCGATTCCGTATGGCTGCAACCGGTTATGGTTCCTAAGTGGGTTAGAGGAAAAATTGAAAAGGCATACATATCAAAATCAAAAAAGTATTTGAACAAAAAATTAACTATTGTTTCCTATGGTGGAAGTATTGGTACTTCTAAAGCCGGAATATCCGGAGAAGTAATTGAAGTGAAGGGATTAGATGAAGTAAAAAATCTTGGTGACAAAGCAAAAGGCAAGATCGTTTTTTATAACCGTCCGTTTGATAACGGTTTACTTAATACATTTGAAGGTTATGGAAAAGCAGTTGATCAAAGAATTAATGGTGCTATAGAAGCTGCAAAGGTTGGTGCCGCTGGTGTAATTGTTCGGTCTGTCCAATCTAATTATGATAACATTCCACATACCGGTGTTATGCTTTATGAAGATAATGTTAAACAAATTCCAAGCGCTGCTATAAGTGTGATTGATGCTGATTTTTTAAGTAAAGCAATTAAGACCGAACCTAATCTTAAAATAACCATCAAAATGGATTGCAAAAGTTATCCTGATGTAGAATCATATAATGTAATTGGACAATTAACCGGTAACGAAAAACCAAATGAAGTTATAGTAGTAGGCGGTCATTTTGATAGTTGGGATAAAGGCTGCGGCGCTCATGATGACGGCGCTCCTTGTCTTCAAACGATGGAAGCTTTGGATTTATTAAAGCGACTGAACATCAAACCAAAGAGAACTATTCGTTGTGTTCTTTTTATTAATGAAGAAAACGGTTTGCGCGGTGGAATTGAATACGGAAAATATTCATCTAACTCTTTTGAGAAACATCTTGCGGGTATTGAATCAGATCGCGGCGCTTTTACCCCAAGAGGATTTTCAGTAACAACAGATTCTCTTTCATTAATGAAAATGCAAAGCTGGTTACCCATATTAAATAAAGCTTATATAGAATGGATTCGCAAAGGAGGCAGCGGCGGAGATGTTGGTCAAATAAAAAATGCTAAAGCACTTTTTGGTTATGTCCCGGATGATCAACGATACATGGACGTTCACCATTCGGATAATGATGTTTTCGCTGCCGTTCATCCAAGAGAAATGGAACTTGGTTCTGCAGCTATTGCAATCATGAGTTATTTATTAAGCGAAGAAGGATTATAAAAAAACCCCGTTGTTGCGGGGTAGATAAATTATCTTTTACGTTCAGAAGATCTTTCTTTACTTGGACTTCGTTCTTCACTTCTACCTCTGCTCTCAACTCTTGGCGAAGGTCTATCATTATTTTGTTCTCTTCTGGGTTCAATTCTTCTTTCTTGAACTTGAGGTCTTTCGCTTCTGCTTGGTCTTTCATATACCGGTTGGCGCTCTCTCTGAATTTCTCGATTGATTCTTTCTTCCCCTCTGCTTTCAATTCTTTGACGGTCGCGGTTTTCTGTTCTTTCATTTTGAATTCTCTCAAGCTCTTTTCTTGCATCATCTCTCAATCTTGTTTCTTCTCTTATATTTCTATCTCTATCAACGTTCATATCACGATTTCGTTCAACTGTTCGTTCGTTTGATTGATTCAATTCCCGATTAGAATCACGACGAATTGATGTAGCGACCTTTTCTCTTTCTATTGTTGAACGATTTTCTCCGCGCCGAATTTCAAATTTATCTGTACGATCATTATTAATTTCTTTCTCTGATGGACGATAAGCATATATTCTATTGCCGCGTTCAGAACGGACACGATCATAATCTCTGTAATTATCTATCGAAGTAATTTCTCTTTCCGCAATTCGATATCCGGCTTTACGTTCTATGAATGATCTATCAATTCCGCCGTTAATAATTCTATCTCGATTCGAGTAATAATTGTTTCGATATCTAGTGTTATCAAATATTCTTGAAACTCTTCTATCATTAAGTAAGTAATAATTAACTCTATGATCACAGAAGCGGTTATAAGTTACAAAGTTCCAATATCGGTAATGTGAATGCCAGCCGATAGAAAAATGGATTCCAAAATTTATTTGAAAACTTGCATAAGGAGGAAGCGGTGCCCAGCCGATATAATCATCATCATAACGCCATTCTACCCATGCCGGAGCCCAGTCATAATCGGGTATCCAAATCCAGCCGTAATAATCATCATTGTACCAGCGCCCATAGTGATATGTTGCCCAACCAAATGGTTCGTATGAATCCCAATACCAGCCATCAGAAGTCCAACTCCATCTTCCTTCGGAATAAGGACGCCATCGGCTGTGAATACCATGAGGACGCCAAACTGTTAAATCGTTATCTAATTGAATCCATTCTCCGTATGATCGTAATGAAGAATAAAAGAAGTTAAATGAAACCCCAAAGCTTGGTTTTGCATCTAACTCTATGCTCATAAAAATGAAGAGCGCGGTTATTAATATTATTGTCTTTTTCATGATATACCTCTCAAAAAATTCTATTAATTATTAGACAAGTAATATGCCATCGATTATTAATAAAAATTGTGCAAAATGAGATTTACAATATGAATTGTGTTCATTCCACAAGACAATTGCTATAATTTTTGAGACAAATGAAACACACAAAATTTCAGTTCTACTTAAATTAATTATTTATTTTTTGAAGTTTAATATTCTACTAAATACGGAGATATAAATGATTGATCAATTCTTTCTGGATAAGCGGCCCCATCAAGGACAAAATTACGAAGAGTATCAGCAACTATTTAATCAGAAAATTGCGTTTGCTGATTATGGCGGCGTATCAAACGATCAAAAGAAATTAATTGATAGGGACAAATTGAATTACCAAAGAAGTCTAAGAATTCACAAAACATATTCTGTTGATCCTCAATTATGTGAATTAGTGATAAATATTTCTGAACCACAATTATGGATGGTAATCACAGAGAATTGGTGCGGCGATTCAGCACAAAATCTACCGTATCTGGCAAAGATCGCTTCTTGCAATCCGCTAATTGATTTTAGAATAATATTGCGAGATGATAATCTTGATATAATGGATCTTTATTTAACCGATAATAATTCAAGAAGCATTCCTAAGTTTATTGCTTTTAAGGAGAATGGTGAAGAACTTTTTCAATGGGGACCAAGACCAAATGAAGCACAAGAACTTGTTTATAAATTGAAGAGTGAAGGAAAAAGCAAAGATGAATATTTAGAAGAGCTTCATCTTTGGTACGGAAGGAATAAAGGGAAAAATTTAGAAAGCGAGATTATCAATATTCTTAAATCAATTTTTTAGTAAAATTTATTTCTCTTTTGATTCCGGTAAAGATTTATTTCCATAGATCTTGAACTCAATACTTAGTGTAATTTCAGATTCAACCGGAACTCCATTATTTTCTCCGGGTAAGAATTTAGTTTTTTTAACTGCCTCCTGAGCTGCTTCACTGCAGCCAAAACCCATACCTCTAATAATTTCTGTGTTCGACACATTTCCATCAGGACTAATTCTTGCGGTCAAGGAAACGGTACCTTCCAAACCGTAACGCAAAGCATGTTCAGGATAAACTAAATTGTCTTGTATAGATTTCAATCCTCCAACCGGTTCCGGACATATTTCAACATTGCACTGATAATTGTTTCTGCTGCGTTTAATTTTATTTTGTTGAGGATTTATTTTACTAGTATCTGCAACAACCGGATGATAGTTAGGATCATAATCGAATAATTGTAATTGCGTTTGATTACCATTAACATAGTTTGATAATACTTTCAGTGTCCCATTTTCATAAAAGACTCGATTGGCACCGTCTTTCAGACCATTCTTAACAAAATATTCTTCTTTGAGTAATCCGGATTCATAATATTCTTTTACCCAACCATCTAATATTCCTTTACTAAAATTCTTCTCTGATTTCAATTGTCCGTTTGGATAATACCATATCGCACTTCCATCTAAAATATCATTAACATAAGATATTTCTGATTGAACAGAACCATCCGGATAATAACTTTTTACAACTCCATTCTGAGCCGATGAAATAGAATAGATAGATAATAGAATCAAAAATAATTTAATTGGCTTTAGCATGATGATGAAAAATATTATTAAGGTTAAAATTATAATGGTAATATAAAAAAGAAAAAGCCGCAATTCGATATGAACTACGGCTTTTACTGTGGGGGCTGATGGGTTCCCCGATTAATTATATTGTAGATCGGGACACGCGAACCACCGACCCCTCCGACTTTGTCGGAGTGCTCTATACCAATAACCTTTTTAAGTAATCAATTGCTTTGGAACTGTTCTTGAATGATTTCAGATGTTTCTCTAATTCCATTGCAGAAATTTTATCTGTTAATTCCAACGAATATAGTAATTCCCA
>Ga0082335_1002312_pt1 | contig 36186 bp, 35 predicted proteins | sample Subgrocontami58m_FD_72375 | JGI IMG/M metagenome (GOLD analysis project Ga0082335, IMG submission 72375) | Subsurface groundwater microbial communities from S. Glens Falls, New York, USA - GMW37 contaminated, 5.8 m (SPADES assembly) (version 2) ... | reverse complement strand
ACCGACTGGCCGGCTTGGTGAAGCTGGGCAATCGTGCACCTCTCTTCGAGGCTGAGGTGGCCGTAATGTCTCCCCATCGCAACACCCTAGTCTGGTGTTGCACTTCGTTTGTGAGTTCAGGAGGCGATGGCCGTCTGCCTGCTGCGCGCCACGCCACAGCCGTTGCCCGTACTCGCCGAACCGTCGCGTGCATCGCTGGATGCGCTCGAGGCGGGCCGCGTCAACGGCTTCGACGAACGCCGGGCGGCAGATCTCTTTGCCGCTCTTGGCGTATCGATGGCCAAGTCGCTCGCGATCCCGGACGCCAAGCGCGTGGCGGCGGCGGTGGCCGAGGTCGGCACGCCCGTGGCGCTGAAGATCCTGTCGGCCGACATCGCGCACAAGACCGAAGCGGGCGGCGTGGCGCTTGGCCTGATGGACGGCCAGGCCGCGGCCGTCGCGGCGCGCGAGATCGAGCGGCGCGTAAAAGCCCATTCGCCTGCCGCGAAGCTCGACGGCTTCCTGATTCAGAAGATGGAGCGTGGTCTCGCCGAGGTGATCCTGGGTTTCCGCCGCGATCCGCTGGTCGGCCCCACGATCACCGTCGGCCTCGGCGGCGTGTTGGCGGAGATCTACAAGGACGCGTCGACCCGCCTCGCCCCGGTCGACGACGCGGAAGCCGGCCAGATGATCGAGGAGGTGAAGGGTCTCGCCACCATCCGCGGCTATCGCAACCTGCCGCGCGGCGACGTGGCGGCTCTCGCCCGCACGATCGCGGCCTTCTCGACCCTGGCGCACAAGGCCTTTGCCGACATCTCGGAGGCGGAGATCAATCCGCTCCTCGTCAAGCCCGAGGGTGAAGGCGTCGTGGCCGTCGACGGGTTGGTGATGCTGCGCTAGTGCGCGGACGGCCGATCGAGGAGCTGGCCGAAGTCGTCGAGGACGAAATAAGTCGGCTGCAGCTTGTCGATTTCGTAGGGCCGTTGCATGGCCGTCGTCGCGTCGAACTGGAGACGCTCCACGCCTTCGCCGTCGATGGCGTGTCTCACTTCGGCGGCGGATGACAAGATGCCGGCGCCGTAGGCTTTCAAGCCCTTGGCCGTGCGGATCAGGCCGAACTCGACGGTGAACCAGTAGAGTCGCGCCAGGCGATCGATGTTCTCCGACCCGGCCTCGATGGCGCGCCGGCCGTAGGCCTGCATGAAGTCGGCGAACACCGGATTGGTGAGCAGCGGCACATGGCCGAAGAAATCGTGGAACAGGTCGGGCTCGACCAGATAGTCGATCTCCTCGCGCCTGCGGATCCACACCGTCACCGGGAAGCACCGATGCGCGAGATGGTCGTAGAAGGCCGCGTCGGGGATGAGGCCCGGCACGCCGACGAGACGCCATCCGGTGAGCGGTTCCAGGCGGGCGTTGATCGCGTCGAAATCCGGGATGGTGTCGCCGACGCCGAGGGCGTCGAGGCCGCGCAGGAACTCGTCGCAGGCGTAGCGGTGGGCGAGCGCGGTCTGACGTTCGACCAGGATCCGCCACACGGCCTGGTCTTCGGCTGAATGAAGGTCGGCGTGCTGCGGCACAGTCCAGTCCGGCGCCATGCCGACGTAGTCGCCGCGGAGGTTCTCGAGGGGGGCGATACTCATGCCCCGAATATGGGGGCCGCGCGGCGGTGAATCCTCGCGAAGTTGGCCTGCAGGACGGTTCTTTTTGGAGATATTCTCCATCAAATATTATTGATATAGTGAATTACGCTATGATTGACCTGGATGACATCGACAGACGCATCGTGGCGGCGCTCCAGGTCGAGGGGCGCCTGCCGATGGTCGAACTTGCCGAACGGGTCGGACTGTCACCCACGCCCTGCCAGCGGCGGGTGAAGCGCCTCGAAGAAGAGGGCGTGATCGGGCGCTACGCCGCGCTCGTCTCGCCGCAGGCGATGGGCCTGGGCTTGCGGGCCCTGGTCCAGATCACGCTCGACGATCATTCCGAAAAGACCGTCGCGGCCTTCGAGGCGGCGATCCGCGCCCGCCCCGAGGTCGTGGCCTGCTATGCCGTGACCGGCGACATGGATTTCCAGATCCATGTCTTTGCGCCCGACCTGGCGAGCTTCAGCGAGTTCGCCATGAAGGCGCTGCTGCGCATGCCCGGCGTCAAGGGCACGCGCTCGTCGTTCATCATGCAGGCGGTGAAGTGTGACCTCGCCTGGGCGCCGCTGCCCCAGCCTCCCGCCCCTCAGATGGCGGCAAGGGTGCGCAGGTAGAGCGGGCGGTCGATGTTGCCGCCGCTCAGGATCAGGCCGACGCGCTTGCCCGCCAGGCGGTCGCGTTCCTGCATCAGCGCAGCGAGCGCGGCGGCGCCGGCGCCCTCCGCGAGCTGGTGCGTGTCCTCGTAGTAAGCGCGCATGGCGGCGCCGATTTCGGCATCGCTCACCTGGACGATCCGGTCCGCACCTTTCAGGATCACATCGAGCGCCACGGCGTCCGGCCCGCGCACGGCCATGCCATCGGCCATGGTGTCGGCACTGTTGGTCGCCACGACCTTGCCGGCGGCAAAGGAGAGCGCATAGGCCGGCGCTTCGGTCGAGACCACGCCCACCACCTTGGTCGGGAGTCCGAGCGCATCGCGCACGGCGATCGTGCCGCAGATGCCCGAGCCCAGGCCGATCGGCACATAGACCGTGTCGAGCGCCGGGGCTGCCCGAAACAGTTCCAGGGCATAGGTTGCCACGCCCCGCACCAGGTCGCGGTGGAAAGACGGGACCATGGAGAGGCCGCGTTCGTCCGCCAGGCGCACCGCCACCTCGCGCGCCGCATCGAAATCGTGGCCAGCTTCGATCAGCTCCGCGCCGAAAGCCCGCATGGCGGCATTCTTCTCCACCGAATTGCCCTCGGGCACGACGATGGTGGCGGCGATGCCCGCCCGGCCGGCGGCGAGCGCGATGCTCTGGCCGTGGTTGCCGCGGGTGGCGCTGATCACGCCGGCGACGCCGGGCTGCTCGCGCTTCAGCCGATCCATGTAGACCAGGCCGCCGCGCACCTTGAAGGCGCCGGTCGGCGTGTGGTTCTCGTGTTTCACCCAGACCTCGCAGCCGGTCCGCTTCGCCAGCAGGGGCCACGCATATTGCGGGGTGGGCGGCATGGCGGCGTAGACGATGGCCGCCGCGCTCTCGACGTCTTCCAGGGACAACATCCCGCCAGATTGCGCGAGATGGCGCGAGCCGTCGAGGTCCGGCTATGATGGCCCCGGTTCAACCGGAGTACTTTTATGCCCGTTCTGCCCCGTTCGCTCGAGATCCAGGGCGAGATCGCCGCCATCCGCCGCGACATCCACGCCCACCCCGAGCTCGCCTACGAGGAGAACCGGACCTCCGACATCGTCGCGGCCAGGCTCGCGGAATGGGGGCTCGAGGTAACGCGCGGCCTGGGCAAGACCGGCCTCGTCGGCACGTTGCGCAAGGGCAACTCCGTGAAGTCGATCGGCCTGCGCGCCGACATGGATTGCCTGCCGATGGACGAGACCAACGATTTCGGGCACCGCTCGCAGAACCCCGGCCGCATGCATGCCTGCGGCCATGACGGTCATACCGCCATGCTGCTGGGCGCGGCCAAGGTGTTGAGCGAGAAGCGCGACTTCGAGGGCGCGGTCCACTTCATCTTCCAGCCGGCCGAGGAGGGCGGCGGCGGCGGCAAGGCAATGATCGACGACGGCCTGTTCGAGAAGTTCCCCTGCGATGCCGTCTTCGCCATTCACAACAAGCCCGGCCTGCCGCTGGGCATGATCGCCACCCGGCCCGGCCCGCTGCTGGCGGCGGCCGACCGCTGGGATCTGCGCATCACCGGCAAGGGCGGCCATGCCGCGCATCCGCATCTCAGCCTCGATCCGCTGGTGGTCGCGGCCAATCTCGTGCTGTCGTTGCAGACCATCGTCAGCCGCAACATGGATCCGTTCGGCTCGGCCGTGGTCACCGTCGGCTTCGTCAAGGGCGGTTCGGCCTACAACGTCATTCCGACCGATGCCCATGTCGGCGGCACGACCCGCACCACGACGCCGGAGGTCCGCAAGCTGGTCGAGGCGCGCATCCGCGAGATCTGCGAAGGCGCCGCCAGGATGTATGGCGTGAAGATCGACGTCGAATACCGCTACGGCTATCCGCCGACGATCAACAATGCCCAGCGCGCCGCCTTCGCCATCGACGTGGCGGCGGGCGTCTGCGGCCCCCACGGCGTGCGCGACAACGTGCAGGCGAGCATGGGGGCGGAGGACTTCTCCTACATGCTGGAGAAGGTGCCGGGCGCCATGGTGTGGCTGGGCAACGGCGGCGAGGACGGCAACGGCGCCGGCCTGCACAACTCGCGCTATGACTTCAACGACATGGCGATCCCGTTCGGGGTCAGCTTCTTCGTGAACACCGTCGAGCGCTTCCTCGGCGAATAGCGGATCCGAGCATGAGCCCGGGCGACCGATAATGGAGTTCTTTCGCGTCTACGGCCGGGTGATCGGGCTGCTGCGGGCCGAGAAGGGGCTCGCCATCGTTCTGGCCATCGCCAACGTCGCGGTGGCCGGCCTGCAGTTCTACGAGCCGGTGCTATTCGGCCAGGTGATCGACCTCCTGGCCACGGCCAAGGACAAGTCCGTCGAGATCCTGTGGCGGGACGCTCGTGAGATCCTGGGCCTCTGGGCGATTGTCGGGCTGGGCGGCATCACCGCCAACATGATCGTCTCGCTGCAGGCCGACCGCATGGCCCATCGCCGCCGGCTGGGCGCGATGGCGACCTACTTCGAACATCTGCTGATGTTGCCGTTCTCGTTCCACAACGCCCAGCATTCCGGCCGCCTGATCAAGATCATGCTCACGGGCGTCGACAACCTGTTCGGCATCTGGCTGTCGTTCTTCCGCGAGAACCTCGCCACCCTGGTGGCGCTGTTCGTCATGCTGCCGCTCAGCATGTTCATGAACTGGCGCCTCGGGCTGCTGTTGCTGGTCCTCATCCTGTTCTTTGCCGCGACCAATATCTGGGTGGTGAGCCGCACCGACCGGCTCCAGCACAAGGTCGAGGATCTCCACAGCGAGCTCGCCGGCCGCGCCGGCGATGCGCTGGGCAACATCCACCTGATCCAGAGCTTCGTGCGCCTGGCCGCCGAGACGGGCGAGATGCACCGGATCATCGGCCAGACGCTTCAGGCCCAGTTCCCCGTCCTGAACTGGTGGGCGCTGCTGTCGGTGATGACCCGCGCCGCCTCGACCGTCACGGTGATCCTGATTTTCGTGCTCGGCACCTGGCTCTATACCAAGGGCGAGGCGACGGTCGGCGAAATCGTGAGCTTCATGGGCTTCGCCACCATGCTGATCGGCCGCATGGACCAGGCCTCGGGCTTCGTCAGCCGCATCTTCTTCCAGATGCCGTCGCTCGGCGACTTCTTCCGCGTTCTCGATGCGCAGTCGACGGTGCCCGACAAGCCCAACGGCATCGATATCGGGCGTGCCCGGGGCGACGTCGAGTTCGACGACGTCAATTTTTCCTACGACGGCAAGCGGCCGGCGCTGGTGCATTTCTCGCTGAAGGTGCCCGCCGGGGCCACGGTAGCGCTGGTCGGACCGACCGGCGCCGGCAAGAGCACGACGCTGTCGCTGCTTCATCGCATGTGGGACGCCCAGTCGGGCGTGATCCGTATCGACGGGATCGACCACCGCGACATCAAGCTGGAGTCGCTTCGCCGCAACATCGGCGTGGTGTTCCAGGACTCGACGATGTTCTACCGCTCGATCGCCGACAATCTGCGCATCGGCAAGCCCGATGCCACCCAGGCGGAACTCGAGCACGCGGCCAGGCTCGCCGAAGCGCACGACTTCATCATGCGCCAGCCGCAGGGCTACGACACCCTGGTGGGCGAGCGCGGCACCACGCTTTCGGGCGGCGAGCGCCAGCGGCTGGCGATCGCCCGCGCCCTGCTGAAGGACCCGCCGATCCTGATCCTGGACGAGGCGACCAGCGCCCTCGATTCGCTGACCGAGGCGCGCATCCAGAAGGCCCTGAAGACGCTGATGCAGGGCCGCACGACCTTCGTGATCGCCCATCGGCTCTCGACCATCCGCGAGGCCGACCTTGTCGTGGTGTTCGAGCACGGCCGGGTCGTCGAGCAGGGCGGCTACCAGGAACTGTCCGCCCGCGGCGGCGCCTTCGCCCAACTCGTCTCCACGCAGCGGGCTGGCATAGAATCTGCCTGATATCCCCTTGGCGGGCGTGGATTGTCCGCCTAAGAGTCGCCGACGGGGAATCTCACGAGGGAACAGAACATGAGCAAATTCGCCAAGTGGCTGGGGGGCGCCGCCGCCGCCGCCGCGATGCTGGCCGGCCTTTCGGCACAGGCCCAGACGCCGATCAAATTCACCCTGGACTGGGTGTTCCAGGGGCCGACCTCGCCGTTCCTCGTGGCGCTGGAGAAGGGCTACTACAAGGCCGAGGGGCTCGACGTCACCATGGATCCCGGCCAGGGCTCCGCCGGCGCGGTCCAGCGGGTCGCCACCGGCGCCTACCAGATCGGCTTCGCCGACGTGAACTCCACCATCGAGTACAACGCCAAGAACCCCGGCAAGGAAGTTCTCTGCGTGTTCATGGTCTACGACTTCGCGCCGTTCGGCGTCTATGCGCTGAAGAAGAGCGGCATCAAGACGCCCAAGGACCTCGAGGGCAAGAAGCTGGGCGCGCCGGTGTTCGACGCCTCGTTCCGCCTGTTCCCGGCCTTCGCCAAGAAGAACGGCATCACCAAGTGGGAGCACGTCAACCTCACGCCGCAGCTGCGCGAGCAGAGCCTGGTGCAGGGCACGGTCGACTTCATCTCCGGCCACTACTTTTCATCGATGCTCGACCTCAAGGCGCGCGGCGTGGCGTTCGAGGACATCGTTTCTATGCGCTACGTCGACTTCGGCATGGACGTCTACGGCAACGGCATCGTCGTGTCGGCCGACATGGCCAAGAACGACAAGGCGGTGAAGGGCTTCATCGCCGCCACGATCAAGGGCTGGAAGGACGTGATCGCCGACCCCAAGCTCGGCATTGCCGCGGCCAAGAAGCGCGATCCGCTGATCGACGAGAAGCTCGAGATGGAGCGCCTGCGGATTTCTCTCGATACCAACATCCTGACGCCCTACGTGAAGGCGAACGGCATGGGCGACGTCGATCCGGTGCGGTTCGCGCGCGCGGTCAAGGACGTCTCCGAGGCGTTCGGACTGCCGGCGGCGCCGGCGCCGGGCAAGGTCTTCACCAACGTCTATCTCCCGCCGAAGGCCGACCGGATGATCTCCAAGTAGAGATGGCCTTCGTCGATCTCAAAGGCGTCAGTCTCACCTATCGGCTCGGCAAGGAACGCACTCTCGCCCTTGCCGACGCCACCTTCGCCATCGACGAGGGCGAGTTCATCGCCGTCGTCGGGCCGTCGGGCTGCGGCAAGTCGACCATCATGAAGCTCGTCACCGGCCTGCTGCCCGCGTCGGGCGGTGAGGTCCGGGTGGCCGGCCAGAAGGTGACGGGGCCGATCAAGGGCGTCGGCATGGCGTTCCAGAACCCGACCCTGATGCCGTGGCGCTCCACCATGGACAACATCCTGCTGCCCATGGAGGTGGTCGAGCCGCACAAACGCCGGTTCCGCAGCAATCGCGCCGAGTATGTCGAGCGCGCGATGAAGCTGCTGAGCACGGTTGGCCTGGCCGACTTCGCCGACAAGTTTCCCTGGCAGCTCTCGGGCGGCATGCAGCAGCGTTCCAACCTCTGCCGCGCCCTGATCCACGAGCCCGGGCTCCTGATGCTCGACGAGCCGTTCGGCGCCCTCGACGCCTTCACCCGCGAGGAGCTGTGGGGCGTCATGCAGGCGCTGTGGCTGGAGAAGCGCTTTACCGGCGTGCTGGTGACCCACGACCTGCGCGAGGCGGTCTTTCTCGCCGACACGGTCTATGTCATGAGCCGCCGGCCCGGCCGCATCGTGATGGCCAGGAAGATCGACATCCCGCGCCCGCGCACGCTCGCCACCACCTTCGAGCCGCACTTCGTCGAGGTCGTGCACGAGCTGCGCGACCGGATCAGCCAGGAGCACGCATGAGCGAGCTGCGTCGCGAGGCGTTGCGGCACGCCATGCCGTGGCTGGTCATGGCCGCGCTGCTGGTGATCTGGGAAATCTCCTGCATCGTCTTCGACGTGCCCGAGATCATCCTGCCCAAGCCGACCAAGATCTTCGCGGTCTTCTTCCAGCGTTTCGGCATCCTGATGTCCTACTGCTGGGACACATTGTGGACGACCACGATCGGCTTTCTGCTGGCCATCGCCGGCGGCCTGCTGCTCGGATTGGCGGTCGGCGCGTCGCCGTTCGTCTACTCCGGACTCTACCCGCTGCTGATCGCCTTCAACGCCATCCCCAAGGTGGCGATCGTGCCGATCCTGATGATCTGGGTGGGCGTGGGCTCGCTGCCGGCCGTCATCACGGCCTTCGTCATCAGCTTCTTCCCCATCGTGGTGAACGTGGCGACCGGTCTCGCCACCATAGAGCCCGAGATGCGCGACGTGCTGCGCAGCCTCGGCGCCACGCGCCTGGAGATCCCGACGAAGGTCGGCATTCCCCGCGCCATGCCCTACCTGTTCGCGAGCCTCAAGGTGGCGATCACCCTGGCTTTCATCGGCTCGGTGATTTCCGAGACGGTGGGCGGCAACAACGGCATCGGCTTCCTCATGCTGTCGGCCAGCGCGCGCAACGATGCGCCGACGACCTTCGCCGGCCTGTTCGCCATCGCCATCATGGGCGTGCTGATGTACGCGGTCTGCGCCATGATCGAAAAACGCATGACGCGCTGGGCCTTCCGCGGCGAGATCGTGGGCTAGGCTGCGAAGACGCCGTCTTTCGCCACCACGCGCCCGCCCTTGATCACCAGCTTGCGGCGCGGCCGGGCGGCGACGGCCTCGGCCACCGAGCCGGCTTCGACCGCCACGAAATCGGCGGCCGCCCCCACCGCGATGCCGTAACCTTCGATGCCGAGGACGTGCGCCGCCGCGCCGGTCACCATATCGAAGGCGAACAGAAGCTCGTGGTCGTGCCGGAAGTTGGCGCGATAGCCGATCATCATGGCGCGCTCGAGCATGTCGCCGTTGCCGAAGGGCGACCAGGCGTCGCGGATATTGTCGGAACCGCCGAACACTCTGACGCCGTGCTGGCGAAGCAGCGCGAGCGGCGGCATCGCGGCGGCACCCGGCCCGTGGCTCATGATGGCCACACCGGCCTTCGCCAGCACGTCGCCGGTACGGGCGGCCGTGCCGGCGTCGACGGAGCCCAGCGCGAAGGCATGGCTCACGGCAACGCGGCCGTTCAGGCCGGCGGCGGCCGTGCGCTCGGCAATGGCCAGCAGCTGGGCGATTCCGCCGGCGCCGCCGTCGTGCAGATGGATGTCGACACCCACGCCGCGCCGCCCGGCGATGCCGAAGACGACGTCGAGATGGCCGTCGAGATCGCCATCGATGCCCACGGGGTCGAGGCCGCCCACCAGGTCGGCGCCCTCGGCGATGGCGGCGTCGAGGAGTTCCGCCGTGCCGGGCGAGCGGGCGATGCCGCTTTGCGGGAAGGCCACGATCTGGAGGCTGACGAGGCCGCGAAAGCGCTCGCGGATCTTCAGGACTTCATGGAGGTTGCGCAGCCCGAGCTGGTTGTCGATGTCGACATGGCTGCGCATGTGCAGCGTGCCGCTCGTCACCACCTGGCGCACGAGGTTCGAGCCGGTCTCCGCTTCCGGCACGGTGCGGCCCGCGCGCACCCGGCGCTCGGCCTCGATGCGGTCCGAGACCTTGTCGCCGGTGGCCAGATTGGGCACCCAGGGCAGGCCCAGCAGGGTCTTGTCGAGATGGATGTGGCCGTCGACCAGCGGTGGCAGGAGCAACGCGCCTGCGACATCCAACACGTCGCCGTGTGCCGGGAGGTCGGCCGCGACGGGGAGGAGGGCGGCAATCCGTCCTCCCTCGACGTCGATGTGACGTTTCGTGCCGTTCGGCAGGACGGCGTTTGCAATCAACACCGCTTTACCTGGCAGCGACGTCGCCCGCTTCCTTGCGGCACTGGTTGACCGCGCCGCGCGCGGCCATGGCCAACAGGCCGCTGTCGTTGGCGATGGTGACGAGGCGGAAACCCATGCCGATCGCCCTGGCGGCGTAGCTCGCGGTGCCGTTGTGGATTCCGGCGAACAGGTTGCGCTTGGTGCATTCGGTGACCAGCTTTTCGTAGATCTTCAGGACCTGCGGCTCCTCGCGGTCGAGCTTCGGCACCAGGCCGAGCGACAGGCCGAGGTCGCTCGGGCCGACATAGATGCCGCTGATGCCCGGGACGTCGAGAATGGCGCCGATGTTGTCGATCGCCTCCTGGGTCTCGATCATCGGGATGATCAGCACCTCGTCGTTGGCCGTCGCCTGGTAGGGTGTGGCCTCGCCGTAGGCGCCGGCGCGGATCGGGCCGTTGCTCCGCTTGCCCTTGGGCGGATAGAGCGAATAGGAGACCAGCGCCTTGGCTTCCGCCGCATTGTTCACCATCGGGCAGATCACGCCCCAGGCACCGCCGTCGAGGACCTTGCCGACGATGCCGGGCTCGTTCCACGGCACGCGGACCAGCGGCGTGATGGGATGCTTGTCCATCGCCTGGAAGCAGGTGACCATGGAAAGGTAGTCCTGCACGCCGTGCTGCATGTCGACCGTGACGCTGTCCCAGCCGCACTGCGCCATGGTCTCGGCCGAGAAGCCGTTGGGGATCGCGAGCCAGCCGTTGACACAGGCCTTGCCGGCCTGCAGCCGCTTCTTCAGCATATTCGTCGACATTTCAGCGCTTCCTCATTTTGGTCGGGAATGGCGAAGTCTACACAGAGGCGGCGAATTTGGTGACGGTATTGTCGCTGCGGGCCGGACCGCTCGCCGTCGATCTCGCGCCCTCTGCCGGTGGTTCGATCGCCCGGTTCACGGTCGATGGCGCGCGCGGCCCCGTCGATCTCTTGCGGCCAGCCGACGCCGCCACGCTGGCGGCGGGTCAGGGATCGGGCGCCTCCTGCTATCCGCTGGTGCCGTTCTCCAATCGCATCGCGAACGGCCGTCTCGCTGTCGACGGCAGGGAAATCATTCTCGGGCCCAACTGGCCGGGCCAGCGCCATCCGATGCATGGCGACGGCTGGGCGCGGCCCTGGAACGTCGCGCGCCAGAACGCCCGGTCCGCCGAGCTGGTCTACGAACATGACGGCCAGGATGGATGGCCGCTTCGCTACCGTGCCCGGCAATCGTTTCGCTTCGAGGCGGAGGGGCTTGTCGTCGGGATGGCGATCGAGAACCTCGACGACAGGGCGGCGCCGGCGGGCCTCGGCCTGCATCCTTTCTTCACGCGCGATTCGGACACGGAACTCGCGTGCCGGGTCGAGGGCGTATGGCGGGCCGATGCCGAAGTCCTGCCGATCGACCGCATCGCCGTGCCGCCGGAATGGCGCTTTGCCGTTTCGCGCCGGGTCGGCGACGTCGTCCTCGACAATTGCTTCGACGGCTGGGACGGCCGGGCAACCATCCGCTGGCCCCGGCGTGGCCTCGCCCTCACCCTCGAGGCCACGCAGACGTTTCGCCATCTCGTGATCTATGTTCCAAGAGGCCGGCCGCATTTCTGCGTCGAGCCGGTCAGCCATGCCAACGGCGCCGTCGCCCGAGCGCTGTTGCCCGCGGGTGAGACCCTCGCGGGCGAGATCGTGTTCCATCCGTTCAAGTTGTGAGGAAGCATGTCGCGATTCGCCTCCTATCCCAGCCTTGCCGGCCGCGTTGTCTTCGTTTCGGGCGGCGGCTCGGGCATCGGTGCCTCGATCGTCGAACACTTCGCCGCGCAGGGCGCCAAAGTGGGTTTTGTCGATATCGACGAGCCGGCCTCGGCGGCACTGGTCGAGAAGATCGGGGCGGCCGGTTGCGTGCCGCCGCTCTTCGCCGGATGCGACGTGCGCGACATCGGCGCCTATCAGGCGGCGATCGCGAAGGTCGCCGGTGCGCTCGGGCCGATCGGCGTGCTGATCAACAATGCCGCGCGCGACGATCGCCACAAGCTCGAAGACGTGACACCGGCGTTCTGGGACGAGCGTATCGCGGTCAATCTGCGCCACCAGTATTTCGCCATCCAGGCCGTGGCCCCGGGCATGAAGAAGGCGGGCGGTGGCTCGATCGTGAATTTCAGCTCGGTCAGCTATCACACCATGACGCCGCAACTCTCGGTCTACCAGGCGGCGAAGGCCGCGGTCATCGGCATGACCCGCGGCCTCGCCCGAGATCTCGGGCCCGATGGCATCCGTCTCAATGCGATCACGCCGGGCTGGATCATGACCCAGCGCCAGATCGAACTTTGGCTGACGCCGGAGGCCGAAGCCGGGCTGATGGCGGCGCAGTGCCTGAAGGAAAAAGTCTATCCGGCTGACATCGCCCGCATGGCGCTGTGGCTCGCGGCCGACGACAGCCGCCTGGTGACGGCGCAGAATTTCGTCGTCGATGGCGGACGGATGTGAGCGTGACGAAGCCGCCGCTGCCCGTCCGCTTCTACCGCTTTTGGGCGAAGCAGATCAGGCACATCCTGCCGCCGACCATCTACTTCGTCGTGGCGTTCAACCTGATCGTGTTCACCACGAATCTGTTGACCCAGGGCTACTGGTTCCATTTGTCGGGGTTTCTGGTGGCGACCGGGGCGGCGCTGGTCGTGGGCAAGACCGTGCTGGTGATGGACAAGTTCCGTCTCATCGACCGCTTTCGGGGCGCCCCGCTGATCCAGCCGGTCCTCTACAAGACGGTCTTCTACACGCTGGTCGTGATGGTCGTGCGGCTGCTCGAGCAGGTCATCCACTACACGCTGCAGGGCGAAGGCATCGGCGCCTCGCTCCGGGCAGTCTCCGGCGACTTCGTCGTGCATCGCTTCGTGGCGGCCCAGATCTGGATCTTCACCTGCTTCCTGATCTACTGCACCGCGACCGAACTCGCGGCGCTGCTCGGCGAAGGCCAGCTGGCGCGATTGTTCTTTCGCCACCGTTCCGCCCAGCACCGGCTGACGCGTCGCCAGCATGTGCGCGCTCTGATGGAGCTGAGCAGGCTCGCCGAGACGACTCCGCGCGAGCAGCTGCTCGATCCCGCCACGGCCCAGGGCGGCCGGCTGGTGGCCATCGTCGACGCGCTCCGCCAGCGCCCCGTCTGAGGCCGCCTCCATGGCCGCCGACCGCGACTGGCGCTGGATTGCCTGGACGATCCTCGGGATCGGCGGGCTGATCCTGGCGGGCGGCCTGGCGCTCGGGCTCGGCAGCCTGCGCCATGTCGTCCACGGCGAGCGTGCCGACGGCGAGGTGATCGAGATGCGCCGCGACGGCGACATGTATGCGCCCGTGGTGCGCTTCCGGTTGCCCGGCGGCGAGACGCAGGAAGTCAAGGACCTCGCGTCGGGAGCGCCGGATTTCGCCGTGGGAGACAAGGTCAGGATCCTCTACATGCCGCAGGACCCGCGTGACTTCCGCATCGACACCTTCGACCGGCTGTGGCTCTCCGCGATCATCGTGGCGCTCTTCGGCGGCTTCTGGCTGCTGTTCGGCGCGGTCGCCTGGGGCCTCTCCCGTGGTGTCGATCTGGCTGTGCTCGGCGAGTCCGCCTTCGCCGTCATTGCCGCGGCGGCGGGCCTGATCGGGATCTTCGTCCTGTGGAGCGCGGCCGACCTCTACACCGGCGGCGTGCGCGCCGAAGGGATCGTCCTCGAGATTCGCGAAAGCCGGCGCACCGAACAGGAGAGCGTCCGCCGGCCCGATGGCCGGGAAGTCGAGCGCACCGTCGAGCGCGTCTCTTTCGCGCCCGTCGTGCGCTTCACGACGCGCGAGGGCCGTGAGATCGAGTTCCACGGCCGAGGCGGTAGCGGAACGTCGTTTGCCGAGGGCGCGCGGGTAACCGTGATCTACGATCCTGCCCACCCGATCCGCGCCCGCATCGTGTCGTTCGTCGACATCTGGTTGCCCTCCGCCGCGGCCTTCGCCGTCGTCGTCGTATTCGGCGGCGCCGTCTGGTTGTCGCGGCGGGTGCGACGGCGGGCTACAGACCTTCGCGTCTGATCCAGTCGGCGAGCAGGACGGCGAGTTCGCGCGGCCGTTCCAGCGGCGCCATGTGGCCGCAGTCTTCGATCACCTCGAAGCGGGCATGCGGCAGGTGCTTCGCCATGCGTTCGGTCTCCGCGAAGGTGCGCAGGCGGTCCTGGCGGCAGGCCACGACCAGCGCGGGGCAGGCAATGCGTTCGAGGTCGGCGTAGCCGTCGCGCCGCACCAGCGCCGCCTGTCGTCTGCGCACGTCGGGGCCGAGCCGGCGCTGCATGCCGCGCAGGCGGTCGAGCAGGGCAGGGTCCTTCTCGCGGTCCGGGTGCAGGCCCATTGCCGTCGACACGGCGCCCGCGGTGCGCGGCGGCCGGTCGCCCGGCCTGTAGCCGGCCTTGCGCCGCGCCGTCTCCTCGTCGGAATAGCCGCGTGCCGACGAGGCAATGAAGGCCACGCCGCTCACGCGTTCGGGCGCCATCAGGGTGAGCACGCGCGCCACGAACCCGCCCATCGAGAAGCCGACCAGCACGAAGCGTTCGGGTGCCTCGTCGAGGACGCGCCGGGCCATGCCCTCCAGCGTGTCGTCTTCATAGACGTTGCCATCGTGGAGCAGGCCCAGCACCTCGAGGTCCGGGACCATGTCGGCCCACAGATCGCGATCGCACATGAAGCCGGGAAGTAGGACGAGGTCAGCCAAAGAACCGCGCCCCCGTCCAGGCGGCGGCGATCACCAGGACCAGCCCGGGGATGACACGCACCGCAAAGGCGCGGCCGCCACCGGAGATGGCGAAGATCGCCTTTGTAAGCGTGTTGGTCGTGAGCGCAGCCAGGATGGGAATGACTGCGCCCTGGGCCTCGAGCCTGTCCGATGCGACCAGGGATGCCACCGAGACCGCAGGCGAATGGGTGTCGGCGAGGCCGGCGAGGCCGGCGACCGCCAGGACGCCTGCGTCGCCGAACCAGTCGTCGAGAGCGGCCGAGGTGACGAGGATGACCGCCAACAGCGCGGCGAACAGGAACGCCGACCTCAGGCTGAAGGCGTGACCCGGTTCGTCCTGGCGTTCGACATCGTGGCGCAACGCCAGCCCCGTGAAAATGCCGCCGTAGACAATCGCCGCCGCTCCGGCGCAGGCCAAGGGCACCGAAAGGACAACGAGCGTGTCGGTGCTGGTGGCGGCGAGGAGTACCGTCATCTGGACGATTGTGGCGACGGTCGAGAGCACCGCGCCCGCCACCGCCGGCCGCAGAAGGTCGCCGTTCTTGGCGGCGCGCGCGCCCATGGCGCCGATGGTGGCGACGCTCGAGACGAATCCCGAGGCGAGGCCCGCCATGGGCAGGCCGAAGCGGGCCCCCATCAGGCGCACCGAAATGTAGCCCAGCGCGCTCACCGCCATGACCAGGACGACCACGATCCAGATCGTCCGCGGATTGAGCGCGCCATAGGGCCCCAGGGCCTTGTCGGGCAGCAGCGGCAGGACGACGAGCGTGGCGCCGGCGAAGATCAGCGCGTCGCGGACCTCTTCCTCCGTCAGGGCCGAGCGCACGAAGCGATGGATGGCGGTGCGTGCCGTCAGCAGGCCCGCGACGATGACCCCCAGCCCCGCCGCCAGCGTCGGTTCGTGGACGGCGAGTCCGCCCAGCAGCACTGTCGCGATCAGCGCCGCCTCGGTGGTGAGGCCGGGATCGCGGTCCTGGCCCCGCCAGTAAGCCGCTGCCGCCAGCACGAACACGCCCACGGTGACGACCACGAGCAGCAGGTCGCCGCCCGCGATGACGGCGATGGCGCCGCAGAGCGAGGTGATGGTGAAGGTGCGGATGCCCGCCGGGGCGCGGCCCGGCCCGCTACCCTTGCGGCGCTCGCGGTCGATGCCGATCAGCAGGCCAATGCCGAGCGCGACGGCGAGGTTGAGGACGAGGGGGCTGATGGGCGGCACCCCGTCATTCTACGTCTTCCCCCGCGGAATTGCGCTCCGTCTTGTGGCCAGCCGGCGCGGCTACTTCTTCTTCAGGGCCTTCAGGATTTTCCCCGAGTCGGTCACGAAGCCGAAGCACTTCTTCACGTTCCAGACCGCGGCTTCGGTGCAGAAGTCGGGCGAGGTCGTGGCGCAGCAGTCCTCGACCAGCACGCAACCGTAGCCCAGGAAATTGGCGTCGGTCAGGCTGTGCAGCACGCACTGGTCGGTGTTGACGCCGGAGAACAGCGCGGTGCGGATGCCGAGGTTGCGCAGGATCGAATCGAGCGGCGTGTCCCAGAAGCCGCTGATGCGGTGCTTGTCGACCTTGATGTCCTCCGGCTTCTGCTCGAGTTCGTCGACCACGGCGGCGGCCCACGAGTCCTTCTGCAGCACCGGCGCGCCGCTGCCGGGCAGAGGATCGCCGAGCCCGATGCCCGTGCCGGCCGGCTTGTAGAGGTGGATCTGGTTGGGCGGCATGTTGGCGAGGTCGGGCCGGTTGCCCCAGTTCACCCAAATGATCGGCAGGCCGGTCGTGCGCAGGACGGGCAGAAGCTTCTGCAGTGGCTTGATAGGGCGTCGGTCGGGCGTGTAGTCGGCGCCGAGATGGTCGACCCAGCCGCCCTTGGCGCAGAAGTCGTTCTGCATGTCGATCACGATCATGGCGCTGCGCTTGAGGTCGATCGTGACGTTCTGCGGCGCCGCCGCGATCTTGAGCGGGACCGGCTTGGCCGGCGTGGTGGCCATGTCGATATGGCCAGCATTGGCGCCCCAGACGTAGCCGGCGCGCGGTGCGCCCAGCGGATGCAGTTTGGTGGCCATATATCCCTCCCGGTCGGTCCTGTGGTTGCGAAGTTCAAGGCAAGTTCCTTGCCAATCCCCCGGCAGTTGGCACGGCGATTGCCTGCGTTTTGCCCTGAGGGATGACGTCAACGAACGGGGGAGCAGGATCATGAACAAGTTCGATCGCCGTGCATTTTTGAGCGGAACTGCCGGTGCCGCCGGCCTGGTGATGCTGGGCGGCCTCGCCATGCCGGCTCGTGCCGCCGGTCCTTTGACAGTCGGTGTGCTGATCCCGGGCTCGAAGTCCGACAAGGGCTGGATGGAGTCGGGCTACGACGGCCTGCAGGCGGCGGAAAAGAAGCTCGGCGCCAAGATCACCGTGAAATACATCGAGAACGTGAAGTTCGGCGACATGGAGCAGGTGCTCGTGGCGCTGGCCGGCAAGAACGAGCTGGTGATCGGCGTCGGCGGCCAGACCCAGGCGTCGGTCTTCAAGGTGGCGCCGCGCTTTCCCAAGGTGAAGTTCGCCATCATCGGCGGCAACGCCGATCCGAAGAAGCCCGCCAACGTCTCGGGCTACGATGTCCGCCAGGCCGAGATCGGCTTCGTGGCCGGCGCTGCCGCCGCGATGCTGTCGAAGAACGGCGCCGTGTCCTATGTCGGCGGTCTGGAGATTCCGGCGATCGTCAACACCGGCAAGGAATTCGGCAACGGCGCGCGCTACGTCAATCCGAAGATCAAGTACATCGAGAACTACACCGGCGATTTCGACGACGTCGCCAAGGCCAAGGAGGCGACGCTCGCCGCCATCGCCCAGGGCGCCGATGTCCACTATCACATCCTCAACCTCGGCCTGCGCGGCATGGAGCAGGCGGCGCGCGAGAAGGGCACGCACGTCATCGGCAGCTACACCGACCGTTGCGGCACCGATCCGCTCTACGTCGCCTATTCGATCACCGGCGTCGGTTTCCAGGTCGAGTATGCCATCGAGCAGGCTGCGGCCGGCACCTGGAAGCCCGAGTTCAAGCCGTTCGGCCTGGCGATGGGACCGAAGTCCTCCGACATGGTCATCTGCAAGGCCACGCCCGAGCAGAAGGCCAAGCTCGAGGAGATCAAGAAGGACCTGCTGTCGGGCAAGATCAAAGTCCTCGACGCCTAGTTCGGGCCGCTGGACGGATCGGGGCAGCGGCGATGGATCAGCCGGCTCCACCGCCGCTGCTGGCGCTCGACGGGCTGGGCAAGCGTTTCGGCAGTCTGCAGGCGCTGGAAGGTGTCACGCTCGACGTGCAGGCCGGCACCGTCCATTGCCTGCTGGGCGAGAACGGAGCGGGCAAGTCGACGCTCTGCAACCTGATCTTCGGCGTCTATGCGCCCAGCGCCGGCCAGATGCGGTTCGGCGAACGGCCGTGGCTGCCGCCCAGTCCGGCCGAGGCGCTGGAACGGGGCATCGCCATGGTGCACCAGCATTTCAGCCTGGTGCCGCGCATGACGGTGGTCGAGAACCTGATGCTGGGCCAGGCCAGGGGCGTGCTCAACCGCTCGGCCTTCGCCGCACGCATCAGCGACATCGCCGATCGCTTCGGCTTCGTCCTCGATCCCAACGCCGTCGTCGGCGAACTCTCGGTCGGCGAGCGGCAGCGCGCCGAGATCGTGAAGTGCCTGATGCGCGATCCCAAGCTGCTGGTGCTCGACGAGCCGACGGCCGTGCTGCCACCGGGCGAAATCGGCGCGCTCCTCGACATCTGCCGCCGCGTCGCCGACTCGGGCCGTGCCGTCATCCTGGTGACCCACAAGCTGGCCGAGATCGCCAAGGTGGCCGACAGCGTGGCAGTGCTGCGCACAGGCCGGCTGGTTGCCCAGGCGGACATGAAGACGGCCGACATGGGCGCGCTGGTGCACGCCATGGTCGGCCGCGAGGTCAAGCCACTTGATGTAGCTCTGGGTGACTCGAACGCTACCGAAGCCGCGCCGCCGGACAGGCCGGGTTTTGCGCTGGTCTGCGACGGCCTCAGCGTGCAGGACCGTCACGGTGCCACACGGCTCGACAACTTCACCCTCGAAGTGCGTCCCGGCGAGATCGTCGGTCTGGCCGGTGTGGAGGGCAACGGCCAGAGCGAGCTCGGCATGGTGCTGGCGGGCCTGCTGGCGCCGACGGAAGGTCGCTACTTCATCGGCGACACCGAACTCACCCACGCCGGTGCGGCCGCGGTCACGGCGGCCGGCGGCGGCATCGTGCCCGAGGACCGCCACGCCGTGGCCTGCGTCACCGCCATGTCGGTGGCCGAGAACATGTACCTGAACAAGCTCGACCGCTTCACCCGCTTCGGTCTGCTGCAGCGCCGCGCGCTGAACGAGGCGGCGTCCGCGCAGATGAAGGAATTCGACGTCCGCGCCGCCGGACCGGAGGTTGCCTTCTCCGGCCTCTCCGGCGGCAACCAGCAGAAGGCCGTGCTGGGGCGCGAACTCACGCTCGATCCGCTGGTGGCGCTGGTCGCGGCCCAGCCGACGCGCGGCCTCGACGTCAGCGCCGTCGAAGCGGTCTATCGTCAGATCCGCGCCGCGGCGCGCCGCGGCGTCGGTGTCCTGCTGATCTCGAGCGAACTCGACGAGCTGATCGCCGTCGCCGACCGCATCGCCGTGCTCTATCGTGGCCGCCTGGTGGGCGAGCGCCCGGCCGAAATGGGCGAACGCGGCGCCATCGGCGCCCTCATGTCGGGACAGGTGGCATGACGACGCTCGTCATGACGATGCCCGATCGTCGCCGGCTGATGGCGCTCTCTATTCCCTTCGCCGCCGTGGTCGGCTCGATGGCGGTCGGCCTGCTGCTGATTGCGGTCAGCGGCAAGTCGGTGCCCGATGCCATTGAAGCCTTTCTCGACGGCGCTTTCGGCACCGCCTTTGCCTTCGGCGCCTCGATCAACCGCGCCGTGGCGCTGGCGTTGATCGGGCTCGGCTTCATCCTGGCCGCGCGCGCCAACCTCACCAACGTGGGCGGCGAGGGCCAGATCGCCGTGGGCGGCATCGCCGCCACAGCGCTGGCACTCTGGGCGCCGGTGGCCGGCCTGCCGCTGGGGCTTGCCGTGATCGTGCCGTTGCTGGCCGGCACGCTCGCCGGGGCGGTCTGGGGCGGCATCGCCGGCGTGATGAAAGTCCGCTTCGGCACCAACGAAGTGATCTCCACGCTGCTGCTGGGCTTCGTCGCCTTGCTGATGGTCTATTGGTGCGTGCAGTCGACGGCACTGCTGCGCCAGCCGCAAACCTCGTCCTCGACCCTGCCGGAGTCGCTGCCGATCCCCGACGCGACCAAGCTGCCCGGTCTGACCGGCGATCCCGAATCGCCGCTGCACATCGGTCTCGGGATCTGCCTGTTGCTGGCGCTCGCCACGGCCATCGTGCTGCAGCGCTCGACCTTCGGCCTCAGGCTGCGTGCCATCGGGCTCAACGAGCTGGCGGCGCGGCGCGCCGGCATGCCCGGCAGCATCCTGCTGGTCGTGGCGCTCGGCATCGCCGGCGCCTTCGGCGGACTCACCGGCGCCATCATGCTGCAGGGCGAGCAGTTCTATCTCAAGGCGGGCTTCTCCTCGGGTTACGGCTTCGACGGCCTCGTCGTCGGCCTTCTCTCGCGCGGTTCGACCCTGGGCGTGCTGGCGGGCGCGCTGTTCTTCGGCTTCCTGCGATCCGGTGGCATCTCCATGGAGATCATGGCGGGCGTGCCGTCGGCGCTCACGCTGGTCATCCAGGGCCTGATCGTCATTGCGGTCGCAGGTTCGGTGATCCTGGTCGAGAAGCTCGAGGGAGGGCAGCGCTGATGGAAGAGACGCTCGCGATCTTCATCGCCTCGACGCTCCGCCTCGCCATGCCGCTGATGCTGGCGGCCAGCGGCGAACTGGTGTCGGAGCGTGCCGGCGTGCTCAACCTCAGCCTCGAGGGCATGATGCTGACGGCCGCCTTCTTCGGCGCGCTGGGCTCATGGGCGACCGGCAATCCTTTCCTCGGCGTCGGCTACGCGATCCTGGCGGCGCTCGCGGTGGCGGCCGTCCAGGCCTGGCTCAGCGTCAACCTGCGCGCCAACCAGCTCGTGGTCGGCATCGGCTTCAACATCCTGGCGCTGGGCGCCACCACGCTGCTCTACCGCATCATCTTCGGCGGCCTGTCGCGCGAGGAGATTCCCGGCCTCCCCAAGCTAGCGGTTCCGGGCCTCAGCGACCTGCCGTTTGCCGGCACGGCGTTCTTCCAGCAGTCGGTCATCGTCTATTTCGGCTTCGCCCTCATCCTGCTGATCTGGTGGATGCTGAACCAGACATCGTTCGGCCTCGCCGTGCGCGCCGTCGGCGACGAGCCGAAGAGCGCCGACAAGGCCGGCATCCCGGTCGCGCGCACGCGCTGGCTGGCGGTGCTGATCACTGGCGCCATGGCGGGCATGGCCGGCGCCTTCATCTCCATCGCCGACATCCACACCTTCACCGAGAACATGACCAACGGTGCCGGCTACCTGGCGCTGGCGGCCGTGATCTTCGGCGGCTGGAACATCGGCCGCACCATCGCCGCCTGCCTGCTGTTCGGCGCCGCCACCGCGCTGCAGTTCCAGCTGCCGGCCATGGGCATCAACGTGCCGACTGCTTTCCTCCTGATGTTGCCCTACCTGCTGGCGCTGCTGGCGGTGGCGGGCGTCGTCGGCCGCCTCGATCCGCCGACGGCGCTCACGCTGCCGTTCCAGCGTGGGAAGTAGTAGAAGCCGATCATGCCCCTCATCGCCGCCCAACCCTACGAATACAGTTTCCCGGCGGGCAAGCTCGCCCTGGTCGTGATCGACATGCAGCGTGACTTCGTCGAGGAGGGCGGCTTCGGCTCCGCACTCGGCAACGATGTGAGCCTGCTGACTGCCATCGTGCCCACGGTGCGCCGCCTGCTCGACGGTTTCCGCGCGGCCAAGCTTCCCATCATCCATACGCGCGAGGGCCATCGGCCTGACCTCACTGACTGCCCGCCGTCCAAGCGGGCGCGCGGCAGGGGTAAGCTCAGCATCGGCGACAAGGGCCCGATGGGCCGCATCCTGATTGACGGCGAGCCCGGCAACGATCTCGTGCCCGACCTTGCGGCCTTGCCTGGCGAGACGGTGATCGTGAAGCCGGGCAAGGGTGCCTTTTATGCGACCCGGCTCGGCCACATCCTCGAGACGCAGGGGATCAGTCACCTCGTGTTCGCTGGCGTCACGACGGAAGTCTGCGTGCAGACGACGATGCGCGAGGCCAACGACCGCGGCTACGAATGCCTGCTGGCCGAGGATGCGACCGAAAGCTACTTCCCCGAGTTCAAGGCGGCAACGCTCGCCATGATCCGGGCGCAAGGCGGCATCGTCGGCTGGACCGCGCCGACCGACACGATCGTCAAAGCCTTGCGGTGAGCGAAGATTTCGGTGCTTTCGTTCCCGGGCCGCGCGCGTGGCTCGCACCTTCGGGCCCGGGCCCGCTCGATGGCCTCACGTTCGTCGTAAAGGACCTGATCGACGTCGCCGGCACGATCACAGGCGGCGGCAATCCCGACTGGCATGGGCAGCAGGAATTGGCCACGGCCTCGGCGGTCGTCGTGCAGCGTTTCCTGCAGGCCGGCGCCGAGATGGTCGGCAAGACCGTCACCGACGAACTCGCCTTCAGCCTCGAAGGCGAGAACGAGCACTACGGCACGCCGGTCAATCCGCGCTGTCCCGACCGGCTGCCGGGCGGCTCGTCGAGCGGCTCGGCGGTGGCGGTGGCGGCCGGCCTGGCCGATCTCGGCCTCGGCACCGACACCGGCGGCTCGGTGCGGGTGCCGGCGAGCTTCTGCGGCCTCTACGGCTGGCGTCCCACCCACGGCCGCGTGCCGATGGCGGGCGTCATGCCTTTCGCGCCGAGCTTCGATACGGTCGGGCTCTTTGCCCGGACGCCGGCCCATCTGCTGGCCGGCGGCCTGACGCTTCTGCAGGCCTCGCCGGCGGAAGTGCGCGCTGTCCGGTTGCTGCTGGCGGCCGACGCCTTCGTGCTGGCCGAACCCGAAGCGCAGGCGCCGTTGCGCGCGGCGGCTGCCCGTCTCGGCGTCGCGGCAGAAGTCGATATCTACGGCGGCCGCGCACCTGAATATTTCGAGGCCTACACCACCCTGCAGGGTCTCGATGTCATGCGCGCCCTGGGTGCCTTCCTCGATTCAAATCCACGCTTCGGCGCCACGATCGCGCCCCGTTTCGAGGGCGCTCGCGCGCTCGACCCTTCGGTCGAACCGCAGTGGCGGGCGTGGCGAAACGAGCTTGCCGTCCGGATGCGCGCGCTGCTGCCGCCGGGCACCTTGCTGCTGTTGCCGACGACTCCCGGCGTCGCGCCGGCGCGCTTCCTGCGCAATGACCATGCCGAGCGCTTCTATCGGGCCGCCCTCACGCTCTGCTCGATGGCGGGCCTCGCCGGCCTTCCCGTCGTCACGCTGCCGCTCGCCACGCTGGAGGGCTGTCCGCTCGGTCTCAGCGTGCTGGCGGGACCGGGCGAGGACGAGGCGCTGCTCGCCTTCGTGACATCGGTCGCCGCCGTGTCTCCCGCTTAGCGGCCGGCCGCCTTTTCGCGGAGTCGATCGTACAGTTCGGTGACTTCCGGGGTCAGGACGTCGGCGAAGTCGGCCATTTCGAAAAGTGGCCGGATTTCGATCTCGCTCGGACCGAGCATCGGATTCGGGCAGCGCTTCACCCACTCGACCGCCTCGGCCATGTCCTTGACCTGCCAAAACCAGAAGCCGGCGACCAGTTCGCTGGTCGCGGCGAAGGGGCCGTCGATGACGGTGCGGTGGGGGCCGTCGAAGGCCACGCGCTTGCCCTTTGCCGAAGGATGCAGGCCCTCGCCGGCCTGAAGGATGCCGGCTTCGACCAGCTTCTCGTTGTACTTGCCCATGGCTTCGAGGAGTTCGGTCGAGGGCATGACGCCCGCTTCGCTGTCTTTCGTCGCCTTCACCAGAACCATGACGCGCATTGTCGTGTCTCCTCTGAACAATGGATCGAAAGCCGCTCTAACCGTGAACGGCACAACCGCAGCCGGTCGGGTGATAACGGCCGATCGCCTCGACGGTGCCGCCCTTGCCGTACATGTCATGCGGCCGTACCCAGTCGCCAAGCGAATGATAGGGCCCGGTCTCGCCCCGGCCCTTGGGCATCATGTCGAGGATGCCGTAGGCGCCGAGGAACGATTCGCCGCCGCGGCCGAAGCTCGAGAAGGTATGGAAGATCTGCCCGTCCTCGTCCTTGTAGAAGACGCTGTTGCCGGAAAGATCGGCCATGCCGGGATCGGTCTGGCGGAAATTGTAGAAGGCGTTCTTCGCTGCCATCTGCTCGGGCGTGAAGGAGACGTTGAAGTCGTAGTTGAAGCTGCTGTCGAACGATGAGACGAAGGGAATCTTCCATCCCATGCGTCGGCGTACCGTCTCGATCTCGCCGATCGTCGCGCGCGCCACGGCCGCATAGGTGACGTCGTGGTTCTGCAGGTGGATCAGGATGCCCTCCAGATGGTCGACCTCGAAGAAGCATCCGACGCAATGGTGCACCTGACCGGGGCCCATCATGAAATGCTTTATGAAGAGCTGGCTGCGGCCGTCGAACAGCTCGGCGAGCGTAACCTTGCCCCGGGGGCCGTCGAAAACGTAGTCCTTCTCGATCCTGACCCAGGGGAGCGCGCGCCGTTCCTCGCTCAAGGCGTCACGTGCCCGGGTGAGAGCCTTCTCCTTGGTGAGGAGCGCTTTGCGGGCCCGGAGCCATTCCTCGTGGGACGCGACCTGGTGCTGCATGGCTTGTCTCGTCGGCAATAGTTAACCGATCGATTAACTATTAGCGGATCAGCTGGACGTCAAGGCTGATCTTGAAGCTGACCTTGGGGGCGCCTTGCTTATCCCCATGCCGTCATCGTCCGTCACCGAAGCGTAACGGTCTGGTAATCGAGCCTTGTTCCCAACCGCCTTAAGACCGCGCCATGAGTCTGGCGGGCACCACCGGAATCCTCGATGAGGTCGAACGAACCCCTGTGGCGGCGAGGCCGCGTCGCCGCCGGCGGGTGCGGCTGCTTCCCTATGCCCTGCTGGCGCCGTCGCTGCTGTTCCTCGCCTTGTTCACCTATCTCCCGGTCGTCCGGGTCGCCATCGAATCGCTATACGACCAGCCGCACGGCACGGGAGCGGGCACGACCTTCGTCGGCCTGGGCAACTACGCCAAGGTGTTCGCCGATCCGGCTTTCCGGCAGGCCGCACTCAACAACCTCATCTATGCCGTTGGCACGCTGCTGCCCACCCTTGCTTTGGCGCTGGCCTTTGCGGTCGCGGTCCAGCGCTCGACCCGCTTCTCCTCGGTGCTGCGCACCGTGTTCTTCTTTCCCTCGCTGGTGCCGCTGGTCGCCGCCGCCTCCCTGTTCTTCTTCATCTTCCTGCCCGGCCTCGGCCTGCTCGACTACTACCTCGCCAAGATCGGCGTCGAGGGTCCGAACTGGCTGGGCGACTCCGACGTGGCGCTGTGGTCGGTGATCGGCCTCACCGTGTGGAAGAACGCCGGCTACTACATGCTCTTCTACATCGCCGGCCTGCAGAACATTCCACGCGACACCATCGAGGCGGCGCTGATCGACGGTGCCAATGCCTGGCAGCGGCTGCGCTACGTCATCCTGCCGGCGCTGCTGCCGACCACCAGCTTCGTGGTCGTCATTGCTCTGATCAACCTGCTCACCAGCGTCGACCACATCATCGTTCTGACACGTGGCGGGCCGTCCAACGCCACCAACCTGCTGCTCTATTACATCTTCCAGTCCGCGCACGAGAACTTCGAGGTCGGCAAGGCCGCCGCGGCGACCCTTCTGAGCGTCGCCGTGCTGCTCGCGATCTCGTTGGGCTCGATGCGGATCATGGAGAGAGGCACACATGCGAAGGCCTAGCCTGGCACGATTCCAGCGCCGGCTGTGGCCCGCCCTGCTGGCGGCCCTGCTCGCCGCCGTCGCCTTCCTGTGGGCGACGCCGTTCCTGTGGACCCTGGTCGCCTCGTTCCGGCCCGAGGGCGCCGGCAGCGCCGGCATGGCTTCGCTGCTGCCGGACACGCCACAGACACTGGAGAATTTCCGCAACGCGTTCGAAAGCGGCTCGTTCGGTCTCTACTACGCCAACACCCTGATCGTCGTGGTGGGTGTGCTCGCGGTCCAATGCGTCACGGTCAGCCTGGCGGGCTATGCCTTCGCCCGTCTCAGCTTCCCCGGCCGCGACATGCTGTTCTACGCCTTCCTGCTGCAGCTCATGCTGGTGCCGCCAGCGCTGATCGTGCCCAACCTGCGCACGGTCGTCGATCTCGGGCTCTACGACACGCTGCCCGGCGTCATGGCGCCGTACTTCGCCTCGGCCTTCGGCACCTTCCTGATGCGCCAGACTTTCCTCGCGCTGCCGCGCGACTTCGAGGAGGCCGCTGCCATCGACGGAGCGCCGTGGTGGGCGATCATCTGGTACGTGCTGCTGCCGATGGCCAAGCCCGGGCTCGTGGCCTTCGCCATCGTCTCGGTGACCGCCCACTGGAACGAGTTCCTGTGGCCGCTGATGGTCATCAACGACCCCGCCAAGCACACGCTCACCATCGGCCTCGCCGCGTTCACGCGCGGCGCCGAGGGCGGCAAGGAATGGGGCGTGCTGGCCGCCGGCACGCTCCTCGTCATGGCGCCGCTCGCCGTGGTCTTCGTCGCCTTCCAGCGACGGTTCGTCGACAGTTTCGTGTTCAGTGGAGTGAAGGGCTAGGAGGCTCGAACAATGTCAATGATTTCACGTTTTGGTATCGGCGCGCTCGCGTTGTCGATGGCCGCGCTGCCGCTCGCCGCGGCGGCACAAACCAAGATCGAGTTCTTCTTCCCGGTACCGGTCGAGGGCAAACTGGCGCGCGAGATGACGCGGCTGGTCAAGTCCTACAACGGCAGCCAGAAGGACGTGGAGGTCACCGCTGTCTATACCGGCGGCTACGACGACACCAAGCTCAAGGCCCAGGCCGCGGCCAAGGCCGGCAGGCCGCCGGCGGTCGTGCTGATGAGCGCCAACTTCAACGTCGACCTCAAGCTTTCCGGCGACATCATGTCCCTCGAGCCGATGCTCAGGGCCGAGGAGACGACACGCGAGGCCTTCCTCGCCGACTTCTGGCCGGCGTTGCATGCCAACGCCATGGTCGAGGGCGAGCTCTACAGCGTGCCGTTCCACAATTCGACGCCGCTGCTCTACTTCAACGTCGCGCACTTCAAGGAAGCGGGGCTCGACCCCACCAAGCCGCCGCGCACCTGGGCGGAGCTGGCTGACGCCGCGAAGAAGCTCACCAAGCGCGACGGCGACAAGGTCGAGCGCTACGGCTTCATCATGCCGGCGGGCTACGACTACCTCGGCTGGCTGATGGAGGCGTTGACGCTGTCCAATGGCGGCCGCTACTTCAACGAGGAGTACGGCGGCGAGGTCTACTATGACACCGCCACGATGCTGGGTGCCGCGCGCTTCCTCGAGGATCTCATCTTCAAGCACAAGGTCATGGCGCAGGGCGTCACCGAGGCGGGTGGCGTCTCGACCGCGTTCTTTGCCGGCAAGGCCTCGATGATGCTGCTGTCGACCGGATCGCTGTCGTTCATTCGCGAGAACATGAAGATGCCGTACGACGTGGCCTTCGTGCCGAGGAACGTGCGCAATGCCGTGCCGATCGGCGGCGCCTCGCTGGTCATGTTCAACGGCCAGAGCGAGGACAGCAAGAAAGCGGGCTGGAAGTTCATCAAGTGGCTGAGCTCGTCCGAGACCTTGGGCGGCTGGAGCCGCTTCACCGGCTACTTCGCGCCGCGCAAGTCGTCCTACGAGACGGCGGCGATGAAGGAGTTCATCGCCAAGAACCCCGACGCCAAGGTGGCGCTCGACCAGCTCCCCTTCGCCAAGCCGTGGTTCGCCACCTATCAGACCGTGGCGGTGCGCAAGGCACTGGAGGACGAGATCCAGGCCATGATGAACGGCAAGAAGAAGGCCGATCAGGCGCTCAGGGATGCACAGAAGAAGGCCGACGAGTTGATGCGGCCCTATGTCGAACAGACCTCTCTCAAGCTGCCGTAGGAGCAGACTCCATGATCGTCGCCCAGATCACCGACATGCACGTCCGGCCGCGCGGCAAGATCGCCTACGGCCGGGTCGACACCAACGCGATGCTCGGGGCGGCGGTGGCCGCCCTCGAGGCGCTGCCGCGCAAGCCCGACCTGGTGATCGCCTCGGGCGACCTCACCGACTGCGGGCTCGGCGAGGAATACGAGGTGCTGCGCGACCTGCTGGAGCCGCTCTCCATGCCGGTCTACCTCGTGCCCGGCAATCACGACCGCCGGCCGGAACTGTTCTCCGAGTTCGCGGCCGACGGCTATCTGAACAACGACGGCGACTTCCTGCACTACGCCGTCGATACGCATCCGCTTCGGCTGATCGGTCTCGATACCGTCGTGCCGGGGCAGGGCCATGGCGAGATGTGCCCGGCACGCCTGGCCTGGCTCGCCGCCCGCCTCGAGGAGCAGCCCGACCGGCCGACCCTGATCTTCATGCATCATCCGCCGTTCCGCACCGGGTTGGTCGACATGGACAACATCAACTGCCACAACGGCGTGTCGATGGCCGAGCTGCTGCGCCGCTACGACAACGTCGAGCGCGTGGTCTGCGGTCACCATCACCGGCCGATCGCAACTCGCTGGGCTGGCACCGTCGGTTCGGTGGCTCCCAGTACCGCCCACCAGGTCACGCTCGACCTTGTGCCGGACGGCAGCCCGGCCACCTTCAGCATGGAGCCGCCGGGATTCCACCTGCACCTTTGGTCGTCGGAGGCAGGACTGGTGACGCACGGTGTCCAGATTGGCGCGTACGAGGGGCCGTTCCCGTTCGTGCTCGACGCCGACTATCCGGGACACGCGGCCAAGGCGGAAGCGGCTTAGCCGGCGGCGGCGGTCATTCGCGCGGCCAGCGAGGCGAACGCTTGGCGAGAAACGCGTCGACGCCCTCGGCAAAATCGGCCGTGCCGGCGAGCTCGACCACGGTCTCGAGTTCGTAGGCCATGCCCTCCTCGAAGCCGAGGCCGCCGCCCAGGGTCACCGTGCGCCGGATGGCGGCCAGCGCGGCGGACGATTTTGCCGCCAGCTCCTCGCCATAGGCCTGTACGCGCGCGCGCAATTCCTCGGGCGCCACGAGTTCGTCGACCAGGCCCCAGGCGAGCGCCTCCTCGGCCGGGACCATGCGTCCCTCGTAGAGATAGCGCAACGCGCGCGGCCGTCCGATCAGGCGGGCCAGCGCCTGGGTGGTGGCGATCGGCGGGATGAAGCCGATTCGGATCTCGGGCTGGCCGAGTTTCGCGTTCGCGGCGGCAAAGCGCAGGTCGCAATGCAGCGTCATCTCCAGGCCGCCGCCGACCGCGGTGCCGTTGATGGCGGCGAGCAGGGGCTTCGGCGAGCCGCGCAGCAGCCGCACGATCTGGTGGCAACGCGTCGCCCATGCGCGCATGCCGTCGGACTTCATGCCCTTGAAGACGTTGAGATCGGCACCGGCGCTGAGATAGCCCGGGACCGCGCTCGCCAGCACCAGCACCCGCACCTCGGGGTCGGCGAGCGCCGCGGCGATGCCGTCATGGACTTCGTCGACCATCTCGCGGGTGAAGGCATTGACCGGCGGGCGATTGTATTCGAGCCAGCCGACGTGGCGGAGGGTCGAGGGGCGGATGAAGGAAGGAGCGTGGGCCATGCCTCATTCTCTACGGCAGGATCGCCCGGCGTCCACCCGCTCGAAAGGGACATGACCGGCCCACGGCCGCCCGGCCTCGGCCGTCGGAAGCGGATTCCGGAGCCGCCGGGCGTTGACCCACATCAAAGTGAGACCGCCATTTCCGGAAACATAATGACATTTATCGGCGGCCGATTCCGTTCGGCCGTGTGGTCCATGTTTTTGCGCCTGGCGAAGCGGGTGGCTCTTCGAGGGCGTTCCGCAGCGTCGCGTCTCGTGCCGTTCGAGCGACGGCGGCAGGGCAGACGGGTCGAGGAGATTGCGACATGAGCGGCGACCAGACCGATCTCTCCAAAGCGCCATTGCCGGATGTCATCTCGGCATTGGCCTCGGATCCCGGCAAGGGACTGTCGTCCGCCGAGGCCGAGGCGCGTCTGGCGAAGTACGGCGCAAATGCCCTCGATGAGAAGAAGACCAGTCAGCTCGTCGTCCTGCTCCGGTTCTTTTGGGGCCCGATCCCCTGGATGATCGAGGCGGCGGCACTGATGGCGGCCATCGTCGGGGACTGGGGCGATTTCACCATCATCCTGGCGCTGCTGCTGTTCAACGCGGCTCTCGGCTTCTTCGAGGAGCATCAGGCATCGAGCGCGCTTGCCGCGCTCAAGAACTCGCTGGCGCTCAAGGCCAAGGCGCTGCGCGGCGGCGCCTGGAGCGAAGTGGAAGCGCGCACGCTCGTGCCCGGCGACATCGTGCGAATCCGGTTGGGCGACGTGGTGCCGGCCGATGCGCGGCTGGTTTCCGGCGTCTTCCTCAGCGTCGACCAGGCCGCGCTCACCGGCGAGTCGCTGCCGGTCTCGAAGAAGGCCGGCGACCTCGTCTACAGCGGCTCGATCGCCAAGCAGGGGGAGATGGAAGCAGTGGTGACGGCGACCGGCGGCAAGACCTTCTTCGGCCGCACCGCCAGCCTGGTGCAGAGCGCCGGGGCGACGTCTCATTTCCAGGCGGCGGTCATGCGCATCGGCGACTTCCTGATCGCCATCGCCGCGGCACTGGCGGTGATCCTGGTCGCAGTCCAGCTCGCGCGCGAGGTCGACGTCCTGAGGCTCGCCGAATTCGTGCTGATCCTGCTGGTCGCTTCGGTGCCGGTGGCGATGCCGGCGGTGCTCTCGATGACCATGGCGCTCGGCGCCAAGATGCTGGCGCGCGAGAAGGCCATCGTGTCGCGCCTGGAGGCGATCGAGGAGATGGCAGGGATGGAGGTGCTGTGCTCCGACAAGACCGGCACGCTCACCCAGAACAAGCTGACCATGGGCGAAATCGCCCCCTGGGGGCACGTCGATCCCCAGGCCGTGCTGCTCGCCGCCTCGCTCGCGTCCAAGGCCGAGGACCAGGACCCGATCGACCTGGCCGTCCTTGCCCGACTCGAGGATTCCTCCGTCCTGGCGGCCTACAAGGCCACGGCGTTCACCCCCTTCGACCCGGTCACCAAGCGGACGGAGGCGGTCGTGGCCGGCCCCGGTGGCAAATCGATCCGCGTCGCCAAGGGAGCGCCCCAGGTCATCCTCGCTCTGGCCGGCATTGCCGGCGCCGATCTGGCGACGGCGAACGCGCAGGTCGATGGCTATGCCTCGAAGGGCTTCCGCGTGCTGGGCGTCGCCCAGGCCGAAGGTGAGGGCGCCTGGGTCTTTCTCGGATTTCTCTCGCTCTCCGATCCGCCGCGCACCGATTCGGCCGACACCATCCGGCGGGCGGGCGACTACGGCGTCAGGGTCAAGATGGTGACCGGCGACGACGTGGCGATCGCCCGCCAGATCGCGGGCGAACTGGGCCTCGGCGCAAACATCCAGCCGGCGACCGACCTGTTCACCGGCGACGTGACCAAGGGCCAGATCCCGCTCGATGCCGCCGCCCGCATCGAGGCGGCGGACGGCTTCGCCCGGGTCTTTCCCGAGCACAAGTACGCCATCGTCAAGGCGCTACAGGAGCGCGGCCTCATCGTCGGCATGACCGGCGACGGCGTGAACGACGCGCCTGCGTTGAAGCAGGCCGACATCGGCGTCGCCGTCTCCGGCGCGACCGATGCCGCGCGCGCGGCCGCGGCGCTGATCCTGACCGCGCCGGGACTCTCGACCATCATCCGGGGCATCGAGGAGGCGCGCCGCATCTTCGAGCGGATGATGAGCTACACGCTCTATCGCATCGCCATGACGCTCGACATCATGGTCTTCATCGTTCTGGCCACCATCGCCTACGGATTCTTCCCGCTGACGCCGGTGATGATCATCATGCTGGCGCTGCTCGACGACATCCCGATCATGACCATCGCCTTCGACCGGGCGGAGGTGCCGCAGCGGCCGGTCCGCTGGGATATGGCGCGCGTGCTGGTGGTCTCTTCGGTCCTGGGCGCGCTGGCGGTGGTCCAGAGCTTCGGCCTGCTCTACATCGGACACACCATCCTCCATCTCGATGCCGGTCACCTGCAGACGTTGCTGTTCCTTCAGCTCGTCGTCGGCGGCCACCTGATGCTGTTCGTCACCCGCACCAAGGGACCGCTGTGGCGGCCGCCGCTGCCGGCGCCGGCCCTGTTCCTGGCCATCGTGGCGACGCAGGTCCTGGCGGCCCTGCTGTGCGGGTTCGGTGTCCTGGTGCCGGCCTTGCCGTGGCCGCTGGTCGGCCTGGTCTGGGGGTACAATCTCGTCTGGATGGTGGTGCAGGACGGCGTCAAGCTGATGGTCTACCGCGAGCTGGCCCGCCGTGCCGGACGCACCACCGCTTTTCTCGCCCGACTGAAGACGCCATTGCACGGCATCCACGAGCTGACGCACCGGCGATGATCAGCGCGAGCCCACGGAGATGAGCATGGATTACCGCGAGCAGTTTGCCGTCAAGCCGGGAGACAAGGTCCGGCTCGGCCACGTCGACCCCGGCTACAAGGGCGGCCACGAGAACGCCGAGAAGGCCGCCGACGCCATCGCGCACTTCAAGCAGAAGCTCGGCGAGCATCAATCCGTTCTCTACGCGGAGAAGCGGCATTCCGTGCTGATCGTCCTGCAAGCCCTCGACGCCGCCGGCAAGGACGGCACCGTCAACCACGTCTTCTCCGCCTTCAACGCCCAGGGCGCGCGCGTCACCGGATTCAAGCAGCCGACGCCGGAGGAGCGGGCCCATGATTTCCTGTGGCGCGTCCATCCCCACGCCCCCGGACGCGGCGAGATCGCCATCTTCAACCGTTCGCACTACGAGGACGTGCTCGTCACCCGCGTCCACAAGCTGGTCGACAAGGATACATGGACGACGCGCTATCGCCGGATCAACGAGTTCGAGGCGCTGCTTGCGGAGAACGACACCGCGATCCTGAAGTTCTTCCTGCACATCGATCGCGACCAGCAGCTCGCCCGCTTCGCCGAGCGGCTCGAGGATCCGGGGCGCAACTGGAAGATCAGCGAGTCGGACTATTCCGAGCGTGCGCTGTGGGACGACTACATCGCGGCATTCGAGGACGCCATGGCGGCAACCAGCACCGGGCACGCGCCGTGGTACGTCATCCCGGCGAACCACAAATGGTTTCGCAATCTGGCGGTGTCGCAGATCGTGGCCGACACGATGCACGATCTGGGCATGAGCTATCCCGAGCCGACGGTCGATCTCGCCGAAATCCGGCGCAAGTACCACGCCGAGGTGCTTCGCGAGAAAAAGCACGACGCCTCGTAGGCCGCGCGTGAAGGAGCAGGACCACGCATCGAGGGTCGGGCCGCCGCGCAGGTTCGGTTGGTTGTTCGCGTCGCTGCGCGGCTACCAGCCGTCGTGGCTGACGCGCGACGCCATGGCGGGGCTGATGCTGGTGGCGATCGCCTTGCCCGGCCAGTTGGCGACGGCCCGCCTTGCCGGCATGCCTGCCGAAACCGGCCTGATCGCCTTTGCCGTGGGCGCGATCGCCTTTGCCGCCGTCGGCGGCAACCGCTTCATTTCCGTCGGCGCCGATTCGACCATTGCGCCGATCTTCGCCGGCCTGATCGCGACGATGGCCGTCGGCGATCCGTCGCGTTACCTCGAACTCGCCGCGACGCTGGCCCTGATGGTGGGTGCGATGCTGGTCGTGGCCGGCCTGTTAAGGGCCGGCTGGCTGGCCGACCTGCTGTCGGTTCCGGTCACCACCGGCTTCCTGGCCGGTATCGCCGTTCACATCATCGTCGGGCAGCTGCCGGCGGTTCTGGGCGTTGCGCCGTCGGAAGGACACCTGTTGCTGCGGCTCTTCGATGTGTTGCGGCGTCTCCCGGAGGCGAACCCCTATGCGATCGTGATCGCGACGGCGGTCCTGGCTGCGACGGTCGGCGCCTACTGGCTGGGGCCGAGGGTCCCCGGCGCCCTGGTCGGGTTGGCGGCGGCGGCGCTGGCGACGTGGTGGTTCGGATTGGCCGGACGCGGTGTGGAAACCCTGGGCGCGCTGCCCGCGGTCCTGCCGTCGCTCTCCCTGCCGTCGCTCGAACTCGAAGACCTGGCCGACCTGCTGCCGCTGGCGGCGACGGTGGCTCTGGTCTGCATGATGCAGACGGCGGCGGTCGCGCGGTCCTTTCCGTCGGCGCCCGGTGTGTCCGAGGACGTCAGCCGGGATTTCGTCGGCGTCGGCGCCGGCAGTCTGATCGCGGGCGTGACCGGCGCCTTTGCCGTCGATGCCAGCCCGCCCAGCACGGCCGTCGTGGTCGAGGCGGGCGGCCGCTCCCAGATGGCGCAGCTCCTGGCGGTGGCCGTCATCGTCCTGCTGGCCGCGTTCGCCGGCGCTGCCGCGGCCTATGTGCCGCGCGCCGCCCTCGACGCCGTGCTGATCTACATCGCGCTTCGCATCTTCCGTGTCGGCGAGATGGTCAGGATCGCCCGCCGGAGTTCCGGCGAGATCCTGCTGGTCGTCGCCGCGATCGCCCTGGTCGTGCTGTTGCCGATCGAAAGCGGCGTCGGCCTCGCGATCGTGCTGTCCCTGGTGCACAGCATCTACCTTCTGGCCCGTCCGCTTTGCGCCCGGCTCGAGCGCTTGCCCGGCACGACCGTCTGGTGGCCGCCCAGCCGCCGCGTCGCCGGCGAAACCGTGCCCGGCGTTCTGGTGTTCGCGCCCGCAGCCCCCCTCACGTTCATCAATGCCGACTATATCCGCGGCCAACTCGACAGGGCGCTGGCCGAAACCGGCGGTGTTCGGCTGGTGGTGATCGAGGCGAGCGGCATCACGCTGATCGACTATACCGGCGCCGAGGCCCTCATCGACACGATCGCCCGCCTCCGGCATCGCGGCATCGACGTGGCGCTGGCCCGTCTCGAGGCCGATCGCGCCGCGGCTGCCGCCCGGCGCAGCGGCTTGCTGGCGGCGCTCGGCGCCGACCATGTGTTCCACTCGGTCGAGGAGGCGGTTCGCAGCCTCGGTCGATCTCATTGAACCTGGGGATATGCGATGGAGATGGAGTTCTTCGACCCCGTGAACTGGATCTGGGGCCTGTCGCTCATCGCGCTCACGATCGCCATCCATGCGACCGGCGTCGTCGTTCTGGGTCTCGTGACGCTGAATATCCGGTTCCGGGTCACCAACCGGCGGCTTGCCCCGCGTCATGTCATCTCGATGGTGATCGGCCTCGTCGGGTCGATCGGACTGCTTCTCGCCATCCTGCACGGCGTCGAAGCGGCGATCTGGGCAGCGGCCTATCTGTGGCTGGGGGCGCTCGACTCGCCCTTCGAGGCGATTCTCTATTCGGTCGACTCGCTCACCACGCGCGGCGCCTCGGGACTGAAGCTGCCCGGGCATTGGCGGATGATGGGGGCGCTGGAGGCGGTCGGCGGCATGATGCTGTTCGGGATCAGCACCGCCTTCATCTTCGCGATGATGCAGGCCTACTGGCCGCCGCTGGTCCGCCGCCGCTGAGCCGGCCCGACCTCTGCGCCGGCGGCGGGCGCCCACGCCGGATCCGCCGCCTGCCATTGCTTCGGGTGCCATCGGAGAGGCAGACTGACCGTAATGAAACGTCGGTCCCTCCTCGGCGTCGTCGGTGCCGGAGTCGCCTCGGCGGCGGTCGGCGGGTGCGGCGCGCCGGCGACGCTTGCCGCGCCGCCGGAGAAACTCGGCGCCCGGGCGGGCTTTCCCGGCATGCCGGAGGACTGCCGCGTCGTTCTCGATGGCAGCAACGACAGGCTTTTCGGGCGCATCGCCTTCGAGGCCCTGCGTCGCGAGGTCGCCTACACGCTGCGGCGCGGCGGCATGCCCGGGTCGGTGGACTTTCTCGCCATCTCCGGGGGCGGCGAGAATGGCGCCTTCGGCGCGGGGTTGCTGACCGCCTGGACGCAGCTGGGCAGCCGGCCGGCATTCAAGGGCGTGACCGGCGTCAGCACCGGGGCGCTCACTGCGCCGTTTGCCTTCCTCGGTCCGGACTACGACGGAGATCTCGAGCGCGTCTACACCGACACCGGCGCCGCCGACGTCATGACCAGCCGCGGGTTGGTGGCCGGGTTGCTGGGCGACTCGCTTTATGATTCCGCGCCGCTCCTTCGGTTGATCCGGTGTGGATTCACGTTCGAAGTGCAACAGTTTGGCAAGAAAGACTTCAGCCGGGGTCCTGAACTGCAGGCACTTTCGCGGCGTGTTGTTGTAGGCGGCGATCCAAGCGTCGAAGAGTTCGC
>Ga0082335_1002311_pt1 | contig 36190 bp, 34 predicted proteins | sample Subgrocontami58m_FD_72375 | JGI IMG/M metagenome (GOLD analysis project Ga0082335, IMG submission 72375) | Subsurface groundwater microbial communities from S. Glens Falls, New York, USA - GMW37 contaminated, 5.8 m (SPADES assembly) (version 2) ... | reverse complement strand
CAGCTCGCGGGCCAGGTTGTTGGCCTTGATGAGAGGGGTGAAGCCGTCGGCGATGTCCACCTGGGGGTTGCGGTCCACTGGGAGCAAGTCCTGGTAGCGCCAGAGCGTCGGCGGGCCCGCTTGCAGCTTCTCGCGGCTAACGGCTGCCTGCATCGCCGCGTAGTCGTAGGCGACCTCCAGGGGGCCGAAGCAAAACTCGCAGACGTTGCTGGGGGCTAGCTTGTATTCGCGGCCGCACTCGCGGCAACGCAGCGCCCTGGCGAAAGACATCGCTGCTCCTTCCTGGGCGGGGGCAAGTAGAACGAAAAAACCTCTTCTGCACGCGAAGAGGTCTGCTGCTCAGCCTCTCATGTCGCAGAATTCTCTGCCGGACTTCGCACCGTATCCGCCTGAGGCGGACCGGTTGCGGGGCTTCGTCGGGCCGGTCCCTCCGCCACTCTGCATAAGGGGCAATATTCAATTTTCCTGCTAGTCTAGCGGCGCCGACGCCTTACGTCAAGCTGAGCCACGTGCCGAGGGGTAGGTGAGCACGTTGTCTGTACGGGCAGGCGATGCTACAGTATCTAGGAAGGATGCCTGATCCGCCACACCTGCGGCTATCCTCGGTGTGGTTAGGAGAAAGGGAACATGGCACATAAAAAGACGACCAGGGCAGGGGTAGCTTCCAAGGCTGGGAAGGCTCTTAGAAGCCCCCGCGCGAGCAGGGCGGCGAAATCAGCGGCCGGTAGCGTCCTAAGCCAGAAAACTAGTGGTCACGCTGCGGCTAGGACCAGAAGCCAAGCGAAGACGGGCAGAGCGAGCCGGGCTGCCGTAATCCGGCATGCTACCAGACTGGTAGTCGGTATCCATCGTGAGGCCCTGAAGGAGTTGGAGCGTTACTAAACGCCGCTACCGGTTCCTCGACATAGACGACCTGGAGCAGATCGCTCACCAGCTGGCGGCGGAGCTCTATTCGGAGTATGCAGACTCGTTGCCAGCTTTCCAATTCGATGGAGAGCACGGTAGGGCGCTGCTCGAGTCGGCGTTGGCCGAGCCACGTCAAACATTCGGCGGCCGATATCTTCGCAGGACTATTTTCGACAAGGCAGCCGCCCTCTTCCGCTCCGTCGATCTCAATCATGGGCTTGTTGACGGCAACAAGCGACTGGCCCTGGCTACCGTGGCGCTTTTTCTCAGCATCAATGGCTATATCCTCTACGCGCCACGTAATGAGGCGGTCGCTTTCGCTCTAAGAGTGGCGAGTGCCGACCAGAGGCCGGAGCTCGAAGAGATGTCGCGGTGGTTCCGTAGACATTCGATTAGGTTGTCCGCCTTTTTTGCAATGTCTAGTAGTGAGCGGGCCAAGCGTCTTGGAATCGTCGGTGAGGCTGAGGCGATACGGGTTGTATTGAGAGTTGCAGAGGCCGAAATAAGAGCGCTGGAGAAGGAGTTGAAGCAGTTGGGAATGCTGGAGGCCCCCTGAGGTGAGGTGCGCCCCATGACCTTCCGCGAAAAGCTCCTGGCCGCGGCCCGCGCCCACCGTAGCTGGCTCTGCGTGGGCCTGGACCCCGACCCGGCGCGGCTGCCGATACCAGACGTGGCCGCCTTCAACCGCGCCATCATCGAGGCGACGGCGGAGCTGGTCTGCGCCTTCAAGCCCAACCTGGCGTTCTACGAGGCGCTGGGCCTTCCCGGCCTGCGCGCCCTGGAGGCGACCCTGAAGGCGGTGCCGGCCGGTATCCCCGTCATCGCCGACGCCAAGAGGGGCGACGTGGGGCCCAGCGCCCAGGCCTATGCCCGCGCCCTCTTCGAGACCTGGGGGTTCGACGCCGCCACGGTTAATCCCTACGGTGGGGGGGATACGGTGGAGCCTTTCCTGGCCTACCGCGACAAGGGTGTTTTCGTCTGGTGCCGCTCCTCCAATCCGGGCGCGGGGGACTTCCAGGACCTGGTGCTTAGCGAACCCAGCCCGCGGGTGCCTCAGGCAACGCCGGTGCCGCTGTACGTCCAGGTGGCGCGGCGTGCCCTGGAGTGGAACAGCAGGGGCAACGCGGGCCTGGTGGTGGGAGCCACCTATCCGGAGCAGCTGCGTGGGCTGCGTCAGTTGTGTCCCACGATGGTCTTTCTGGTACCCGGCGTAGGCCCCCAGGGTGGGGAGGTGGAGGCGGCGGTGGCGGCGGGCGCTGACCAGCGGGGCGAGCTGGCCATCATCAGCGCCTCGCGCCAGGTCCTCTATGCCTCCGGGGGCAAGGACTTCGCCGCGGCCGCCCGCCGCGAGGCTGGCGGCCTGCGCGACCGCATCAACGCCCGCCGCGAGCCGTCGCCAGGGCCCGCCCACGCTGGGCCAGCCCCTGCTGGGCCTGACTGAGCGCGGCCATGGCACTGCTGGAGGTCCGCCTGGGCGACGTATACCGCCTCAAGAAGCCGCACCCCTGTGGCAGCGCGGAGTGGAGGGTGGTGCGGTTGGGGGCTGACATCGGCCTGCGCTGCCTGGGGTGCCAGCACCGTATTCTCCTGGAGCGGCGCCTGTTCGAGCGGCGGGCGGTGAGCCTGGTGGCCCGGGGGGCGGATGCTCCGCCCCAGTGAAACTTGACTTTCCCCGACCCGCGGGGTATGAAGAAGCCTCACTGAGGTAGTCTCACTGAGGGAGAAGGAGGAATACCGTGACGACCACAGCCTATGTCCTGGTGGAGACCTCTGTGGGCAAGACCAAGGATGTGGCCCGGGGGCTGCGCGCCAGCCCCGGCATCAAGCGGGTGGACGTGGTGACGGGACCCTACGACCTGGTGGTGCAGGTTGAAGGGGAGAGTGTAAACGCCATCGGCGAGCTGGTCACCGGCCAGATCCACTCGGTGCCTGGGATCGACCGCACGGTGACCCTTATCGCGATGCAGATCTAGGAGCCCCTGCGCCCCAAAGCAAGAGAGGAGGGAGCCTACCGGTCCCTCCTCTCTTGCTTAGCCCGCTGGCTTTAACGTCGGTTCCGGTCCGAGGGCAGCCGGCTTGGCCGCAGTTCTCCAGGGCGCGAGTGGGCCTTCCGCAGGAAGGCCGGGACGCGCAGGTCTGCGTCCTCATCCTGGGCTGGACGCTCCCAGGAGCGCTGGTATTCGGCGGGGGCCTCGTGCCTCTCCTCGGCGACGGGGTCGATCTTGGTGGCCACCATGGTGAAGTCCACGTCCTTGCCCATCGCCGGTTCGATGTGCATGCCGAAGAAGATCTGGGCCTCGCGGTCCACTTCGTCGGCCACCAATTGGCCGGCTTCGTTCACCTCCGCCAGTGTCAGGTCGGGGCCGCCGGTCACGGTAAAAAGGACCCCGCGGGCACCGGCTATGGAGAGGTCCAGGAGAGGGTTGGCGATGGCGTGGCGGGCGGCGTCGATGGTGCGGTTGGGTCCGCTGCCATGGCCGATGGCCATGAGACCGGTGCCGGCCTCCGTCATGATGGCACGCAGGTCGGCGAAATCCACGTTGATGTCGCCTGGCTCGTTGATGATGCGAGCGATGGCGAGGATGGCGCGGCCGACCACGGCGTCCGCCATCTGGAAGGCCTCCTGCATGGAGGTCTTCTTATCGGACATGGCGTTGAGCCGCTCGTTGTTGATGACCACCAGGGTGTCAACCTTGTCTTTCAGGTTTGCGATACCGGCCGTGGCGGTGGACATCCGCAGGGCGCCCTCGAAGGAGAAGGGCGTGGTGACTACCGCCACCGTGAGGGCCCCGCAGTCCTTGGCGATCTGGGCGACCACGGGCGCCGCGCCGGTGCCCGTGCCCCCGCCCATGCCGGCGGTGATGAAGACCAGGTCGGCCCCCTTTAGCTTCTCCATGAGGACCGTCTTGCTCTCGTCGGCGGCGGCTCCACCCTTCTTGGCGTCGCCTCCGGCACCCAACCCTCGGGTCAGCTTGTCGCCGATGCGGACGGTGGTGACATTCTGGGCCCGGCCCAGGGCATTGGCATCAGTGTTGGCCATGATATACTGCACGCCCCGGACCTGCTCGCCCACCATGCGCGCCACGGCGTTCCCCCCGCCTCCCCCCACGCCTATGACTCTGATCTGTACCAGACCTATCTGTCCCGCTTGCTCCTGCGCCGATTCCATCTGGACCCTCCTAGTCCCATAACGACACCCGCCTCGATCCGGTCCCACTGCCCCTCGTGGCTTTCTGCTCGGCAGGCACCCGGCCAAGGCCCGGCCTAACAGAAATTAGTTCAGGAGGAGTTTTAGAACTTTGCCAATTATAGACCTTCCACGGCGAAAAACAAGCCCCTGCGGCGGCCAATCGGGGCAAGCAAGCACGCGCCCTCCCCCAGCCACTGCCCAAGAATGATTGCTTGTGGGCGATAGCCGGCACCCCCCAGAGTCCATGAGGCTGAAGCCTGGATCACAAGGAAACGGGCCTGGCGGCAAACGCCGCCAGGCCCATTCTGCTCTGGGGAAGGTTGTTTAGCGGTGGCTGCGCAGGAAGGCGGGCATCTCCACATCGGATGAGGCCCCGTCGCCCCCCAGCCTCGCCGGGACGAAGCCCGGGGTGTTGTGGGCCTGGGTGCGCTCCGGCAGCTTGGTGGCGATAAGGGTGATCTCCACCTGGTTAGCGCGCTTGGGCGTCTGGTCGATGGACATACCGAAGAAGATCTGGGCATCAGGGTCCACGGTTTCGGCGATGAGCTGGCCGGCGGCGTTGACCTCGGCCAGGGTCAGATCGGCTCCCCCGGCAACCGTGAACAGCACTCCCTTCGCGCCGTCGATGGTGGTATCGAGGAGGGGGTTGGCGATGGCGAAGCGGGCGGCATCCAGGGTGCGATGCTCCCCCTGGCCGTGGCCGATGGCCATGATGCCGCTGCCGGCATCCTGCATGATGGCCTTAACATCGGCGAAGTCCACGTTGATGTCGCCGGGCACGTTGATGACCCGCGAGACCGCCAGGATCGCCTGCATCACCACCTGGTCGGCCATGCGGAAGGCCTCCTGCACGGCCATCTTTTGGGGGCTCGTCGCCAGGAGTCTGTCGTTGCCGATGACGATGAGGGTGTCAACCTTCCCCTTCAGGGCCTGTAGGCCGGCGGTAGCCGTGGCCATTCGTCTGGCACCTTCGAAGGAGAAGGGGGTGGTAACCACCGCTACACAGAGAGCGCCCGCGTTGCGGGCAATCTCAGCTACCAGGGGTGCGGCGCCGGTGCCGGTGCCGCCGCCCATGCCTGCGGTCAGGAAGACCAGGTCAGCGCCATGGAGGGCGTTGACCAGAGACTCCTTGGTCTCCGCGGCCGCCTTGAAGCCGACCTCGGGGTTGCCGCCGGCGCCCAGGCCGCGGGTCAGGTTATCGCCGATGCGGATGCAGGCCATGTCCTTGGCCCGCTCCAGGGAGTTGGCGTCGGTGTTGATGCAGAGGAACTGTACTCCAGGAACTGCGGCGCCCCGCATCCGCAAGATCGCGTTCACCCCTCCGCCTCCCACCCCCACCACCCTGACCTGCGCCACGGCGGCGGCGTCCGCCGGGGCCGGTGCTTCTTGAGTCATAACCATGGTTCGCGTGCTCCCTTCGGCTGCGCTCGGACCCGTCCTGTCTGCGCTAGAGCGCGAAGGCCGGGCTCAGGGCGGTCTCTTGTACGTAGATGACGGCGAAATCGAAGCGATGGGCCTTGTGGGCGACGTAGACCTCGGCCAGGGTCTTCAGGGAGATCAGGGAGGAGGAGCAGACCAGGAGCGCGCGCCTCACGTCCTTGCGCTCCTCCGAGCTCAGGTTCTGGAAGCGGTTGACGGCCGAGGCCAGGAACTCGATGGCGTAGACAATCAGTTCCCCCAGGGTCTGCCAGAGCTCCAGACGCCGAGGCCCGTACTCCTCCACGCCGAGGGCGAGGCTCAGGAATTCATCCGGCCTGGTCCTCTGCAGCCGCTCCTCGATCTCGTTGAAGCGGACGTCGGCCTGCACTACCACATCTGGCGGCAGGGCGTGGCTGTATTTGTGGAAGATACCGCGCAGGGAGTAATCGTAGTCGCTCTCCATGGCCATGCGGCGGAAGATGTCCAAGCCCGCCCGGGCGTCCATGATCTCCCGCGTCACCGGCGAAGAGCGGGCCAGGGGCAGGTAAGGGATGGCTTCTTTCCTCACGAAGACCACGCCCTGGCGGGTATCGTGGACCAGGAGCTTACGCAGCTCCGCCTCCTGGAGCAGGCCTATCAGGCCGGGGTAGTCGTCCAAGGCCACCGCCAGATGGCTGCCCACGGCGCCGCTATCGCTATGGCGCAGCTCGCTATAAAGGGCATCCATGGACTGGCGCACCTCCGGCGACACCAGGCCCGTCTTCGTCTCGTCCTTGAGCCGCTTGCGGACATCCTTGACCGAATAGTGACGCCCGTTCTGGTGCACCAGCGTACGGATTGCATCCACCAACTGGTTTTCTTGGGACATGGCTGTCTCCTCCCTTTGTCGTGGCCGTCACGCCCGGCCCTGGCGAACACCCCAGACCTCGCTGAGGAGATGATACCATATTTGTCAACTTAGTTTTAGACTAATATTAGAAAAATACAGCGGTTGGCGTTTGACAACCCCATGAGGCTCCGCAATACTGGCCTCGGCCTCAGAGAGCGGGCCCGTCAGAGCGAAGGGAGGCTGCCATGGACTTTACCCTGCCCAAGCAAGCGGAGGCATTCCGCCAGGAGGTCCGCGACTTCCTGAAGCGAGAGTTGCCCCAGGACTGGGGTGGTTTGGGCCTGGGTGGCATCGGCAACGCGGAGGGCTGGGAGCTCCACAAGCGCATGGCCGCGAAGCTGGCGGCGCGGAACTGGATCGCCCTGCATTGGCCCCGGGCCTACGGGGGGCAGGAGCGCTCCTACTACGAGCAGATGGTCTTCAAGGAGGAGATGGGCTACTTCCGGGCTCCGGGCATAGACGGCTGGGCCACCAACATGCTGGCGCCCGTGCTGATGCTCTACGGCAGCGAGGAGCAAAAAGAGGAGCACCTGCGGCCCATCGCCCGGGCCGAGCGCTACTGGTGCCAGGGCTACAGCGAGCCCCAGGCCGGCTCCGACCTGGCCTCGCTCCAGACCCGGGCCGTCCGCGAGGGCGACTTCTTCGTCATCAACGGCCAGAAGACCTGGACCACCAACGCCCACCACTCCGACTGGATCTTCATGGGCGTCCGTACCGACCCCGAGGCGCCCAAGCACAAAGGCATCACCTTCATCCTGGCCGACATGCGTACGCCCGGCATCACCGTCCGGCCCATCATTGACCTGGCGGGGCACCACGAGGTGAACGAGGTCTTCTTCGATAACGTGCGGGTGCCGACCCGCAACGTGGTGGGGGAGGTGAACCGGGGCTGGTACGTGATGGCGGCGCTGCTGGACTTCGAGCGCTCCGGCATCGGCCAGATCGGCGGCGCCACCCGGGCGCTGGAAGAGATCATCGAGTTCGCGCGCACCGCGGAGCTGGACGGGCGGCGGCTCCGCGACGATCCCCGCCTGCAGCACAAGCTGGCCGAGCTGCGCGTCGAGCTGGAGGTAGCGCGGGTGATGAGCTACCGCATCGGCTGGATGCAGTCCAACGGCCAGGTCCCCAACCGGGAGGCCAGCGAGAACAAGCTCTTCGCCTCCGAGTTCACCCAGCGCATGTACAACGTGGCCATGCAGATGCTGGGGCTCTACGGCCAGCTTCCCACCAAGGGCAAGTGGTCCAAGCTGGCCGGGCGCATCGGCGACCAGTACCTGATGACGGTGCCCATCACCATCTACGCGGGTTCCTCGGAGATCCAGCGCAACATCATCGCCCAGCGGGGTCTGGGCCTGCCGCGGGGGTAGGTGGCACGGCGCCGCGGCGGGTCGCTTGCCCGCTTATCCTAAACCCTCACGACGGGTGACGGGCGACTCTATATACTCTATGCAATGTGTAGGTGACAGCGGGAGACCACCGCCTAGCTGTAAGGAGCAAGCCCTTGCCCGACGAACTGCGGGCCGACTTTGAGGAGCAGCACGGCGATTCCCTGGCGCCCATGCGCCACTCCGCCGCCCACGTTATGGCCGAGGCCGTCATGGCCCTCTTCCCTGGCGCCAAGCTGGGCATCGGCCCTGTCATAGAGGACGGCTTCTATTACGACTTCGACCTGCCGCGGGCGCTCACGCCCGAGGACCTGCCCGCTATCGAAGGGCGCATGCGGGAGAGCATGGCCGCCGATGCTCCCTTCCAGCGCCGGGACGCATCCCAGGGCGAGGCGCTGGAGCTGTTCCGCGAGCAGCCCTACAAGCTGGAGCTGATCCGCGAGCTGGGCAATACCCAGCTGAGTCTCTACACCCACCACGGCTGGACCGACCTCTGCCGGGGGCCCCACGTCGCCTCCACGGGTAAGATCGGGCGGTTCAAGCTGCTCAGCATCGCCGGGGCCTACTGGCGCGGCAGCGAGACGCGCCCCATGCTGCAGCGCATCTACGGCACCTGCTTCCCCACCCAGGGGGAGCTGGACGCCCACTTGCAGCGCCTGGAGGAGGCGGAGCGGCGGGACCACCGGAAGCTGGGCCGCGAGCTGGGCCTCTTTTTCTTCGATCCCATCGCGCCCGCCAGCCCCTTCTTCCTGCCCAAGGGCGCCGCCGTCTACAACCTGATGGTCGCCTTCATGCGCGGCCTCTATCTGCGCTACGGCTACCAGGAGGTCATCACGCCCCAGGTCTTCTCCACCGACTTGTGGAAGCGCTCGGGCCACTACGACAATTACCGCGAGAACATGTACTTCATCAACGTCGATGAGCGGGAGTTCGGGGTGAAGCCCATGAACTGTCCCGCGGCCTGCCTTATCTACGGCTCCCAGCTACACTCCTACAGGGAGCTGCCGCTGCGCTATGCCGACTTCGGGCGGCTGCACCGCTACGAGCGCTCTGGCACACTCCACGGCCTCACCCGCGTCCGCTCACTCTCCCAGGACGATGCCCACATCTACTGCCGGTTGGACCAGGTCAATGGCGAGATCGCCTCCCTGCTGAGGATGGTCAAGGAGACCTACGACGCCTTTGGCCTGGGCGCGCCCCGCGTGACTCTATCGCTGCGGCCGGAGAAGCGCGGCGGCACCGAGGAGATGTGGGACCGGGCCGAGTCCACCCTGCGGGATGCACTACGCTCCTCGGGCTACGCTTTCGAAGAGGTCCCGGGCGAGGGCGCTTTCTACGGCCCCAAGATTGACCTCTTCATGCGCGACGCCATTGGCCGGGAGTGGCAGTTGGGCACCACACAGCTGGACCTCTACATGCCGGAGCGCTTCGACCTGGGGTACATCGCCGAGGACGGCTCCGCCCAGCGCCCCGTCATGATCCATCGCGCCATCCTGGGCTCCCTGGAGCGGTTCCTGGGCGTCCTCATGGAGCACAACGCCGGCGCCTTCCCCTTCTGGCTCGCCCCCGTACAGGCGGTGGTCATCCCCATCGCGGACCGTCATGCTGACTACGGCCAGCAAGTGAAGGAGCGGCTGGCGGCCGCCGGCCTGCGCGCCGAGCTGGACGCCGGCAACGAGCGCATGAACGCCAAGGTGCGTCGCGGCGAGCTGCAGAAGGTGCCTTACCTGCTCATCGTGGGCGACCGTGAGGCGGCGGCGGGCACGGTATCGGTGCGCCCCCGCGCGGGACCCCAGGAGCAGGGGGTGGCATTGAGCGACTTCATTGCCCGCGCCCAGCGCCTGGTCGGCAGCCAGGGTACGGCTCTGGCCTGAAGGCCCCCACCAGGCGGCGGCCGCCCCAGGCCCTGGCCCAGCTTAAGAGAACGCTTGAGTCCTAGGGCGCGTCGTACCGTTCCAGGACAGGCGGCGCCTCGCGCAGCGTATCCGTCGGCGTTGACCCCCGGGCGCGCATGGCGGCGCCGTGGGCATCCAGCGCTGCCTGGTCGCTCCAGCGCTCCAGCAGCACCAGCGTATCGGGATCATCGCTGCCGCGGAACAGGGTGTACTGTTCGCACCCCGGTTCCTTCCTGACCTTGGCGATGACGGGCGCGAAGGCGCGCGCGAACTGCTCGCCCTTGCCGGCCACTGCCTTGAAGGTGACTATCAGCCGGACAGCCATCTGCCCCTCCGTGCGCGCGGGTGGCGCGCCAATAACCATGGTGCAGGCTTGAGCCCGCTGCGGGATCGAAGCTCCACGCCGGTGGCAGCCCATCATCTTACACCTGTCCTACGTGTCCACCTGTCCCCCTGTCCCTCGGCTTGCACCTAAGTCTCGTTTTCCCTCGCCCTGGCTCTCCCCTTGAGGATGCCCTCGACCGTCCCGGCAGATCCCGAGCAGCGGGACTCTGACTCCCTCTACTCCAGCCCGGTGGCTACGTATGCAGACGCCTGCTTCCAGCCGCCTCTGCTCTATAATGTTCCAACCAGGAAGGGCAGGGCCAGGAAGGGCAGGGCCAGGAGGAGCAGGGCCAGGAGGAGCAGAGTGGCCGCGGACTACGTGCCGGCGGCGGAGCCGGTGGCCCGTCTCATCGAAGCCTTCAACCGGCTTCCAGGCATAGGCCCCAAAACGGCGGCGCGTCTTACCTACCACATTCTGCGCGCTCCCGCCGAGGAGGCCCGCGCCCTGGCCGAGGCGCTCCTGGCGGTGAAGGAGCGCCTGCGCTACTGCTCGCTCTGCCAGAACATCACCGAGCATGACCCCTGCCGCTTCTGTCAGGACCCCCAGCGCGATGGCAGCGCCATCTGTGTCGTGGAGGAGCCCCTGGATGTCCTGGCACTGGAGCGGACGCGGGGTTTCAAGGGCCTCTACCATGTCCTTCATGGCGTCATCGACCCCATGGATGGGGTCGGCCCTGACGAGCTAAAAATCCGCGAGCTGCTGGCCCGCCTCCGGGACGGCCGGGTGAAGGAAGTCGTCCTGGCGACCAACCCCAACCTGGAGGGAGAGGCCACTGCCATGTACCTGCACAAGCTCTTGGCGCCCCTGGGGGTGAAGGTCCCCCGCCTCGCCCGCGGCCTGCCAGCGGGCGGCGACGTGGAGTACGCCGACGAGGTCACCCTGGCCCGCGCCCCCGAAGGGGGCCGGGGGAGGTAAGGACAGATGCGCATTAAGTCTCTTCACATCAAGGGATTTCGTTGCATCACCGGTGAGCTGTCTATCACCTTTGAGCCGCTGACAGTGCTGGTGGGCGAGAACGGAACGGGCAAGACAACTGCTGGTTTGGCGCTGAGCAAGCTGCTTGAAAGTGTCCGCTCGAATCTCAACAACAGCCTCACATCTGAAGACTTCCCCTACGGAACGGAGGGCCCTCTCTCCCTGAGCGCAACACTCGACTTTTCGAACCAAGAGCTAGTCGATTTTATAATCACACCGCTGTTGCTCCCTTCTTCCGATCATGACAAATCACAAAGAGTCAAGGACTTTCTTAGTCAAGACACGAGCGAGATTTCGCTCAAACTGAGTCCTCAGTCGGAGTTCCCCGTTACCCGATTGCGCTGGGGCAAGCTGAAGATCGTAGCGAACCAGATGTCTCAAGGCGAACCGGTGCGAAACGGGGCAACCGAGAACTGGTCCAATATTAGGGACAGGGTAGCAGGTGGGCAGACCGCCCAAGGGGAGATCAACCGTCTGAGAAATGCTCGAATCGAGCTAAACATCACCCCTTCGAGCGAGCTAATGACGCGACTAGGGCAACGCATTCAAGGCCAGTACAAGCTGGTTCCTGAGTTCCGTGCCCGATCGGCGCCAGGTAGTTCAAGCGCGTCCCTGGAGGCTTGGCAGGGCCAGGAGCTAGCTGGTGTCCTTTTCACTCTGAAGAACCACGCCGATGCTCTCCAACGCAAACGATACGGGAGGATCCAGGAGGCATTCGCCCAATTCTCTGGCTGCCAGTTCGAAGCGGTTCAAGGACCTCAAATCCAATTCTACGAAGGAGGGAAGCAAGCACCGATAGTATTGCAGAACATCAGCGCTGGCCAGCACCAAATGTTGGCGTGGGTTACGAATCTGATTGGACGCGCAGGGCTAGTCATCTGGCTGGAGCATCCTGAGATACATCTCCACCCTCATGCTATAAGGTTCTTAGTCAAGCTTCTCCACGAGGCATCTGAACAAAACCAAGTAATAGTCACCACTCACGACCCCTATCTCGTGGATCCGCGTGCGCCCGGCTCCCTTCGAAGGTTCTGGCGCACTCCAGAGCTGGGCACACAAGTCCGGCACATAGACTCCCCCACCCTTGATGCCAGGACACAGGGCCAGCTCTGGACTGCTCTCCGAGACGTAGCGAACCGGGAGGTGGTTTTCGCCAGGGCCACGATCCTTGCCGAAGACGAGAGCATAAGGGATTTCCTCCTAGGCATTGCACCAAAGCTGGGCTTCGATCTAGATGCGAAGGGTGTGTCTATCGTATCTGTGGGCGGTGAGGACGGCTTCGCGCCATACCTAACAGTGCTCAAGGGGTTGGGGATACCACATGTCGCAATAAGGGACAAGGTAGCCTGGGGTGATAAGACCAAGTACCCGCCAGACTGTTTCTTCAGCTTTGGGTGTGAGCTAGAGGAGTATCTGGACCAACAAGGGTTGTGCGACCTCCGACAAAAGGCGATCCACAAGGTAGGCACTTCAAAAAGGAGAGTCGCAGGCGAGCTCGCCACTATGCTTGAGCGTGGACAGGTGCCATCGCTCTTCGACAAGGTGCTGAGGACGGCAGTTGACTTGGCCACAGGCTCCCCCGCGCCGCCTTAGGGGCATTTGATATGCCTGCTCCGCGTGTCTACAAGGCTGAGGGCATCGTCCTCAAGGTCAGGGAGCTGGGCGAGGCCGACCGCATCGTCACCCTGCTTACCCCCCAGTACGGCAAGCTGCGGGCCGTCGCCAAGGGTGTGCGCAAGCCGCGCAGCCGCCTGGCCGGGAACCTGGAGCCCCTGACCCATGTGGCTGTCCTGGTCGCCCACGGCCAGAGTCTGGATATCATCTCCCAGGCCCAGACCCTGGAGTCGTTCCGCCCGCTGCGGGAGGACCTGTGGCGGCTCTCCTGCGGCCTGTACCTGGCTGAGCTGGTGGAGCGTTTCACCGTGGAGGGTGCCGAGGGCCGCCCCGTCTACCAGCTGCTGTTGGAGACCCTCACCCGACTCGCCCTGGCGACCAGAGAGGAGCTGCTGCTGCGCTCCTTCGAGGTAGAGTTGCTGGACCACCTGGGATTCCGGCCCGAGCTGGGCCAGTGCATCGCCTGTCGGCGGGCCCTGGAGCCGGTGGAGAACTTCTTCAGCCCCGGCGGTGGGGGGATGGCCTGCCCCGGCTGTCGCTACAAGGTGGGGCTCACGCGGCCGGTGACGGTGGACGCCCTCAAGGTTCTGCGATTGCTGCAACGGCGGGACGCCATTACCCTGGCGCGCCTGCGGCTGCGGCGGGCGCTGTCCGCCGAGGTGGAGCTGCTGCTGCGGGAGTACATCGCCTATATACTTGAGCACGATGTCCAGTCCACCGTCTTCCTGGACCGCTTGCGGCGCGAGGGAGCGGCGCCGCCCGCCGGCGGGCGGCCCGCTGCTCCCACGGGCTAGCGGCGGAGCAACAGGCGCCATGTGCCGGGCATTTCCATTTCCGATAGCATGAGCGCACCCTCTGCGGAGCCACCGCTCCAGCCCACCATCTCTCTGAAGCGCGCCCTGGGGCTCTTCGCGGTCACAGCGACCGGAGTCGGGCTCATCTTGGGCGCTGGCATCTACGTCCTCGTGGGCCCTGCCGCGGAGTTGGCTGGCAACGCGGTCTGGGCCTCGTTCCTGCTGGCGGCCCTGGTGGCGGTCCTGACCGGCCTGAGCTATGCGGAGCTCTCCTCCATGTACCCCAGGGCGGGGGCCTCCTACGAGTATGTTAGGCACGCCTTCGGCCTGCGCGCCGGCTTCGTTGTCGGTTGGCTGGTGACGCTCTCCCTCGTCGTCTCAGTGGCGGCCGTGGCCCTGGGCTTCGCCGGCTATTTCGCGGACCTCTTCCAGGCGCCGGCGACGCTGGTGGCCATCGGCCTCATCGCCGCCGCCGGGCTGCTCGCTTTCTGGGGAATCAGAGAGTCGGCCTGGCTAGCCATCGCCCTCACCGCCATCGAGGTAACGGGGCTGCTGGTGGTGGTCGCCGTGGGGCTGCCGCGCCTGGGGGACGTGGACCTGCTGGAGAGCGCGACGGGGCTGAGTGGCGTCCTCCAGGCCACGGCCTTCGTCTTCTTCGCCTACGTCGGCTTCGAGAACGTGGCGAACCTGGCGGAGGAGGCACACCAACCGGAGCGGAACATCCCGCGCGCCATCGTGCTGGCTGTGGCCATCACCTCGGTCGTCTATGTCCTGGTTGCCCTGGCGGCAGTGAGCCTGGTGGGGTGGCGCGCCCTGGGCAGCAGCGACGCTCCCCTGGCCGCCGCGGTGCAGGTGGCGCTGGGAGAAAGGTGGGCGGACACCCTCTCCGTCATGGCATTGGGCGCCACTGCCAACACCGTGCTGTTCATGCTCATTGTGGCCTCTCGGATTATCTACGGCATGGCCAACGCGGGTTCGCTGCCCCCGGCCCTGAGCCGGGTGCACCGCTCGCGGCGGACGCCCTGGCTGGCGGTGCTGGCCGTCAGCGTGGGAGGGGCCGCCTTCGCCCTGGCGGGCGACATCGGCGCGGTGGCTCAACTGACCAACTTCGCCATCATCGCCAGCTTCGTGGTGGTCAACCTAGCCTTGGTACGGCTGCGCCAGAGCCAGCCCCAGACGCCCCGCCCGTTCAAGCTATCCCTGACGCTGAGAGGCGCGCCGGTGTCCGCGCTCCTGGGCGCCGGGCTCTGCGCCTACCTGCTGAGCACCATCGATTTGCCGGTGGCCTTGCTGGGACTGGGCCTGGCGGCGGCTGGCTTCGCCGCGGATGAGGCCCACCGCTGGTGGGAGGCCCGGCGCGCCCGCGGAGCCGCGGGCCCACCGTGAGCGCTGGCCGGCTGACAGCGCTAAACCGGGAGACAGCGTGAGTCTCTGGGAGGCCTTCGTCCTGGGGCTGGTGCAGGGTCTCACCGAGTTCCTGCCCATCTCCTCCTCCGCACACCTGGTCCTGGTGCCGAGGCTGCTGGGCTGGCCGCCCCCCAGCCTGGCCTTCGCCGCGGCGCTGCACGGGGCTACAGCGGTGGCCCTTGTTGCCTATTTCTGGCGCGACTGGGCCCGGTTGGTGAGAGAGCGGCCCCGCTTTCTGGCTCTCCTGGCGGCGGGCTCGCTCCCCGCCATTGTCCTGGGCGTTGCCTTCAGCGGGCCCATCGAGGCGCATCTGCGCGGCGTCCCGGTGATGGCGGGGGCGCTCATCGCCGGCGCCATCGCGCTGGGGATGGCGGAGGTGATGGGCAGCAAGCGCGAGAGGCCCGAGGAGTTGGAACAGGTGGGCTGGCGCAGAGTGGCGTTCGTAGGGGCGGCCCAGGCCCTGGCGCTGCTGCCCGGCGTATCCCGCCTGGGCATCACCATCGCCGCGGGCATGTCCAGCGGCCTCCAAAGGGAGGCCGCGGCCCGCTTCTCGCTCTTGCTGGGGACGCCGCTCCTCCTCGCCGTGGGCGCGGGGAAGCTGGTTGAGCTGGCGCGTGAGGGAGCCGGCCGTGAAGCCGTCATGACGCCCGGTGCCCTCGCCCTAGCGGTGAGCTTCATCACGGCGGCGACCGTGGGCGTCCTGGCGATCCGCTCTCTGCTGCTCTTCCTCGAGCGCCACAGCTTGCTGTGGTTCGTGGCCTACCGGCTCGCCCTGGGAGGGTCCCTGCTCGGCCTGCTGCTCAGCGGCCGGCTGTCCGGGGCGTGAGCAGGGCTATGCTAGAATGAGCCACTGGTTGTACAGGAGTCGTGGGTGTGTCCGAACGCATCTTCATAGGCGTGGCTTGGCCTTACCCCAACGGGCCCCTTCACCTGGGGCACATCGCCGGGGCCTACCTGCCCGCCGATATCTTCGCCCGCTACCATCGCACCAAGGGGGACGAGGTGCTGATGGTGTCGGGCTCCGATGCCCACGGCACGCCGATAACGGTGCAGGCCGAGCGGGAGGGCGTGCCGCCGGAGGAGGTCTACCAGCGCAATCACGCCAGCTTCGTGCAGTCCTTCAAGGAGCTGGGGATCAGCTTCGACCTCTTCACCAGCACTCACACGCCGAACCATTTTCAAACGTCCCAGGAGATCTTCCAGCGGCTCCTGGAGAGCGGCCATCTTTTCAAGGAGCGGGCCCGGCAGTTGTACGCGCCTTCCCTCAACCGCTTTCTGCCCGACCGCTACATCGAGGGGACGTGCCCGCGCTGCGCCTATCCCAGGGCCCGCGGCGACCAGTGCGACAAGTGCGGGTCCTTGCTGGACCCCCTGGACCTGAAGGATCCCCGCTGCAAGATCGACGGGTCCGTGCCCGAGGTGCGCGAGACGGAGCACTTCTTTCTGCGTCTGGGGGACTTTGAGGAGCGGCTGAAGGCGTGGGTGAAGAGGCAGACCTTTTGGCGCCCCCATGTCCAGCGCTTCACCCTCGGCTACCTGGAGGAAGGCCTCCAGCCACGGGCCATCACCCGCGACCTGACCTGGGGGATACCCGTGCCGGTAGCCGGCTTCGAGGCGAAGTGCATCTACGTCTGGTTCGAGGCCGTTATCGGCTACCTGTCGGCCACCAAGCAATGGTGCCAGGAGCGGGGCGACGCCGAGGGCTGGCGCAAATTCTGGCAGGACCCCGCTTGCAAGAGCTACTACTTTATCGGCAAGGACAACATCCCCTTCCACACCATCATCTGGCCCGCCATGCTCCTGGGCTACGGAGGGCTGAACCTCCCTTACGACGTGCCCGCCAACGAGTACCTGACTCTGGAGGGGCGCAAGCTCTCCACCAGCGAGAACTGGGCGGTGTGGCTGCCGGACTACCTGGCGCGTTATGATCCCGACCCGCTGCGCTACATCCTCTCCGCCACTATGCCCGAGTCGGGGGACCTGGACTTCACCTGGAAGGAGTTCGTGCGGCGCAACAACGACGAGCTGGTGGCCACCTACGGCAACCTGGTGAACCGGGTGCTTACCTTCACCTACCGCAACTTCGATCACCTGGTCCCCCGGCCGGCCCACCTCGACGCCCGGGATCAGGCCCTGCTGGCCAAGGCCAAGCACACGCTCCAGGCGGTGGACAAGGCCCTCGCCCACACCAGTTTCCGCGAGGGGATCCGCGAGGCCTTCAGCCTGGCTCAGGAAGGCAACCGCTACCTGGAGGAGCGGGCGCCCTGGAAGAGCCTGCGGCAAGACCCCCAGCGCACCGCCACCACGCTCTGGGTCGCGCTCTATGTCATCGCCGCCCTCAAAACTGTCCTGTGCCCCTTCCTGCCCTTCAGCTCCGAAAGGCTCCATCACTTCCTGGGACTGGAGGGCACCGCCGCCGCGGCCGGCTGGACCATCCAGGAGCCCGTCCCGGGCCACCCCCTGCGCGAGCCCTCCCCGCTCTTCAAGAAGCTGGACGAGCAGGTGGCCGAGACCGAGCGCCAGCGCCTGGAGGAAGCCCGTGTGGGTCGATAGCCACTGCCACCTGGACGACGCCTCCTACCATGACCGGGACGAGACACTCCAGAGGGCCCGCGAGGTGGGCGTGGCCCTCCTGGTAACGACAGCCGAAGACCTGGCAAGCTCCGCCTTGACCCTTGATATCGCCGAGCGCTATCCGGAGGTCTACGCCACCCTGGGCATCCACCCCAACAAGGCGGGGGGGATGGGGCCGGGCGATCTGCAAGCCCTGGGCGAGCTGGCCCGCCACCCCAAGGTGGTGGCCATCGGCGAGATCGGCCTGGACTTCTATCGGGACCGGGCGCCCAGGGAGACCCAGGAGCGCGTCTTCCGTCTACAACTGGAGCTGGCGGCGGAGCTGCACCTGCCCGTGGTGGTGCACCAGCGCCAGGCGCTGGAGGACTGCCTGCGTCTCCTGGAACCCTGGGCGAGGGCCCGGAGCGCCCGGGGCGAGGCGCCGCCCTTCGGGGTGATGCATTGCTTCAGTGGCGACGTTGCCGCGGCCCAGCGCTGCGTCGACCTGGGGTTCCTGGTATCCGTGGCCGGGCCGGTCACCTTCCCCACGGCGGGGCGTACCCAGGAGGTCGCCCGCGCGCTCCCTGCCCAGGGGCTGCTGCTGGAGACGGACGCTCCGGTGCTGGCGCCCCAGGGCCACCGGGGCCGGAGGAACGAGCCCGCCTATCTCATCGAGACAGCAGCCAAGGTAGCCGCGCTGCGCGGCATAAGCCTGGAGGAGCTGGCGCGCACGACCACGGCCAACGCCCTGGGAGTGTACCGTCTGAACGCTGTCGCCGCAGGGGCCTGCAAATGTCCGTCCTAGCGATCTACGCTCCCATAGAGGCGGAGCTGGACCTGGTGCTGGAGCGGCTGCGCGAGCTGGCCCGGGTGGACTTCCCCTGGCTGGGCCAGATGCTGGACCACGTGTTGCGTCAGCGAGGCAAGCAGATAAGGCCGGCGCTCTGCCTGCTTTCAGCCCGCTTCCACCCCCACGACACGGCCCACGTCGTGACCATGGCCGCGGCCGCGGAGCTGCTGCACACGGCCACCCTGGTGCACGACGACACCGTGGATAAGAGCGCGCTGCGGCGGGGCGACCCCACCGTGCACAGCCTCTGGGGAGACAGCACCGCCATCCTGCTGGGCGACTACCTCTTCGCCAACTCCGCCGACCTGTGCACCTCCACCGGCAACCTGCGCTGCGTGCATCTCTTCGCGCGTACTGTCATGACCCTGTGCAAGGGCGAGTTGAACGAGCTCTTCAGCGCCTTCGACGCCAAGCAGAGCCGCGAGCACTATCTCCAGCGCATCGACCGCAAGACCGCCTCTCTCTTCTCCATGGCCACGGAGGCGGGAGCAGTCCTCAGCGGCGCTCCCGAGGAGGAGGTGCAGGCCCTGCGGCGGTTTGGCCACGCCCTAGGCCTGGCCTTCCAGATCGTGGACGACATCCTCGACTACACGGGGACCGAGGAGGACCTGGGCAAGCCGGCGGGCAACGACCTGCTCCAGGGCACCGTGACCCTTCCGGCGATCCTCCTCCTGGAGCGCGAGCCCGCCGATACCGCCATCCGCCGCGCCTGCGAGGGGCCCGACCGCGAGGCGGCGGTGCGGGAGGCCGTCGCCCGCATCCGCGCCTCCGGCGTCATCGACGAGGCCTATGCCATCGCTCGCGGCTACGCCGAGGAGGCCCGGCGGGAGCTGCGGCGCCTTCCGGCCTCCCCGGCCCAGGACTCCCTCCACGGGCTGATGGACTACGTCCTGGACCGCAGCCGCTAGGCTGAGGGAAGGCTACGGCTCCCAGGCTCAAGCCTTGTGGTGGCGACACGCTCATGCTCTAGAATCTCGGTTACAGTGATAGGCACAATGTCCAGGCCGTCGTGGGTATTCGCCCGTTGAATCTCCTTGGTAGCATCTGCTGTGAATCCGAAGGCTACAAAGTAGCCTTTTAGTCTCTTGTCGCGTCGCATGGCAGTTTCAAACTTGTCTATGTCCGGCCTACCGACATGCTCTTGCTGCTTGACCTGAATGGGATACCATACATCAAGCGTCTCTAAGAAATCCCCACGACGCTCTTTGGAAATGTCGGCGAGATAGAGGCGCCCATCAATACCGTAGTCGCCTACTTTCACCTTGTTGGGGATGCCCCCAAGGGCGACGACAGCCCAGTTCTCGAACTCAAAGGGCGGCATACGGCGCAGTTGGTTCGCCGTCTTCGGCATGTCTCTCAGTACGAAATCTTGACCCTCTTTCAGTCCTAGTCTATCTTGAAGACGCTGGGACATTTCACGGCAGGCCGTTGGTGAGAAGTCTACTCCTATCCACCGGCGCTTATTCTTCGCGGCAGCTTCTAGGGTAGTTCCACAACCACAGAAGGCATCTAGGACAATGGCGTCTTGGGGCGAAAGCGTACTTATCAGGCGCTCAAGTAAAGGCAAGGGCTTCTGGGTTGGGTATCCCCTCCGAACCTTCGCTGATGGTGCTTCCGGCTGAATATCTGTCCAAACATCGTCTGGGTGCTTACCTTTGGGATTGAGATGTTGGACTCCATAGTCATGTTTCCCACGGACGTTTCCAATGTAATGAGAGAATCGTTCTACAGTGGCGGGGGCATATGGCATTCGAGCCGGGTCTGGGTCAAAGAACCATGCTTTCCCTTTCGTATACCACAACAGCACATCATGCCGTCTAGCGAATCGTTTGGAGGATATACCTGCTCCCCTGTAGTACCAAACTAATTCGTTCTGAAAGTTATCGAAACTGAATATCCTATCTAATTCCACCTTCACGTAATGGCTGGCGTGCCAGTCGCAATGGTAGACAAAGCTACCAGACGGCTTCAGAATACGGTGGAACTCCCTCAACCTGGGCCGCATCCATTCAAGGTAATGCTGAGCATCCCCAAATCTATCGGTAAATGCTCGCCGTTCCTGAGCTTCACCCCAGAACACCTCATAGTTGCGGCTACTGTTGAATGGTGGGTCTATGTAGATTAGGTCAACTGATTCATCTGGGACGTACTTTGGCAGAACTTCTAAGTTGTCGCCGCAGTAGATGACGTTGGTATCCATCACACACCTTTCCCAAGCATCATCGTAGTCTAACCTAGGTCAGTGTCCGGGGCGGGGACAGCCGCAGCCACTCCTGGTACACCAGGCGGCGTGAGACGCCCGTCTCGGCGGCGACCTGCCCTACCGCCTCTTTGGCCCGGAGCCCCTGGCGCCGCAGCGCGCCCAGCCGGCGACGGAGGGCGGCAGAGTCGCCCGTCGAGGAGCGCCGGTCCTCAGCCGGCGTCCCGGCAAACACCAGCGTGAACTCTCCTCGCGGCTGCTGGAAGTGGGCCAGGGCCTCCGCCGGGGTGCCGCGGAAGACCTCTTCATGGAGCTTGGTCAGCTCCCGGCAGACCGCCAGCGGGCGCGGGCCCAGGGCTTGCTCCATGTCCTCCAGGGTGGCGCGGAGGCGGTGGGGCGCCTCGAAAGCCACGCTGGTCCGGGGCGAGGCAGCCAGCTCTCCCAGGAGGCGACGACGCTGGGCCCGCCGCCGGGGGAGGAATCCCACGTAGGTGAACTGGTCCACGGGCACTCCCGCGACGGCCAGCGCCGCCGTCAGGGCGGAGGGGCCGGGGACCGGCACCACATGGTGCCCGGCGGCCAGGGCCGCGCGCACCAGCTCGAAGCCGGGGTCGCTGACCCCTGGGGTCCCCGCCTCGGAGACGAGGGCGACGTCGCCGCTCTGGAGCCGTTGGAGTATGGGTTCCAGGTGCGGTCGTCCGCCCTGCTCGTGGTAGCTGACCACGGGCGTGGCGATGCCATAGGCGGAGAGCAGCTTACGCGCCGTGCGAGTGTCCTCGGCGGCGATGAGCGACGCCTCCCGCAGGACGCGCAGCGCCCGCTGGGTGATGTCCTCCAGATTGCCGATGGGGGTGGAGACCAGGTACAGGGTGCCCATGCTCAGACGGGTGGCGTGGGGCGCGGGCGATAGCGGCCCCGCAGGTGGTTCCAGCGGATCAGCAGGAGCTCCCCCAGTATGCGCAGGGCGTCGGGGAACAGGCGTACCTTGCTCTCCTTGCGATACCGCCAGTCGATGGGCACCTCCACCAGCCGCCGGCCCTGGAGGCGGGCGAGGTAGAGCACCTCCACGTCGAAGCCCCAGCCCTGGAGCCGCTGGAGGGGGAAGAGCGCCTGGGCGGCCGCCGCGGTGAAGAGCTTGAAGCCACACTGGCTGTCGCGGACGCCCGGGAGGGCCGCGAGCTGGACTAGCAAGTTGAAGGCCCTCCCCACCGCGTGGCGTCTCCTGGGCTCGCCGAGGCGCCGCGCCCCCGGCGCCTCCCGCGAGGCGATGGCCACGTCGCAATCGTCGAGGCGGGGCGGGAGGAAGCGCTCGACCTGCTCGATGGGCATGGAGAGATCAGCGTCGGCCAGGAAGCGGTAGCGCCCCCTGGCGGCCAACATCCCGCGCCGGACGGCGCCGCCCTTGCCCAGATGAGGGCCGGAGAGCAGCCGTACCCGCCCCTCGCTGCTGCTACACTGCTGTACGATGGCGGCGGTGCGGTCGTTGCTGCCGTCGTCGGCCACCAGCACCTCCCAGTCGAAGGGCCGGCCTTGCAGATAGGCGACGATCTGGGCCAGGCTCTCCGGCAGCCGCGCCTCCTCGTTGTAGGCGGGCACCACGATGGAAAGATAGGGCGGGCTCTCCTGCATCGCCCGCATTATAGCGGCGCGCAGGGGCAGCTCGACTCATCGCCCATCGCGCTGGCATACAATAGCGGCGCGGGTCGCTCATGGGATGCGGGGTTGGTTCGATGGCGGATAATACCCCCGAGCGTGTGCTGAAGGATTCAGAGGCCTCGGTAGAGGGCGTCAAAGGGCTGCCCCGCTACCGCCTGGCGGCCCTGACTGTGGGCTTGCTGCTGGCCACGGGCGGGCTGGCGTACTTCATCGCCTGGTCGGCGGGGCAGCCCTTCGGCGGACCCCTCGGCCAGGGTTTCGAGCGCGCCGTGAGCTGGAGCCGCTCCTGGCTGGAGCCGCTGGCGACGGCGCTGCCCTTTGGCTTCGCCTTCGCCGCGGGCATGGTCTCGGCGGTGAACCCCTGCGGTTTCGCCATGCTGCCCGCCTTCATCGCTTTCCAGTTAGATGACAGGGCAGGGGAGCAGCCAGGGGCTCACCTGGCATCCAGGGCGGCCAGGGCCCTGATGATGGGGTTGGTGGTCACCGTGGGCTTCGTGGCCATGTTCGCCGCGGCCGGCGCCATCATCGCCGCCGGTGGACGAGGCCTGATACAGGTAGTGCCGTGGGTGGCCCTCGTCGTCGGCGGGGCCATGGTCGTCCTGGGCCTATGGAGCCTGTCGGGGCGTTACCTGGGCATCCTGGCCGCCAGCCGTATCCCCATGCCCGGCGGCCGGGGCTGGCGGGCGCTCTTCCTCTACGGCCTCGCCTACGGCGTGGCATCCCTGAGCTGCACCCTGCCGGTGTTCCTGGTGGTGGTGGGTAGCGCCCTGGCGGCCCAGGGCATCGCGGCGGGCATCGGGCAGTTCATCCTGTATGCCCTGGGGATGGGCCTGGTCCTGACGGTGGTCTCGCTGGCCGCAGCGCTGTTCAAGGGCGCCGTCGCCCGCTCCCTGACCCGCCTCATCCCCTACCTGGAGCGGGCGGGCGCGGCCCTGCTGGTGCTGGCGGGGCTGTTCCTCATCTACTACTGGCTGACCATCGGGGGGCTGCTGGGGGGGAGTTGATCTCGCCTTTGCGGTCTCGCGGTTGTCGCCCTGTCGCTACTGCGGCTTCGCCAGCTCGAAGGCCTCGTGGAGGGCCCGCACCGCCTGGGGCACCTTGGCCCCGTCCACGATGCAGGTGATGCGGACCTCGGAGGTGGTGATGAGGTGGATGTTGACGCCCGCGTCGGAGAGGGCCCGGAACATCTTGGAGGCGTAGCCTGGGGTGTTCTGCATGCCGGTGCCCACGATGCTCACCTTGCCGAGGGTGCCGTCGGCCAGGACCTCCTTGAATCCCACTTGCTTGGCCCGCTTGTCCACCACTTTCATCGCCTTGGTGAGGTCGCCCTTGGCCACGGTGAAGGTGAGGTCGGTCACGTTCTCCAGGCTAGCGTTCTGGACGATGGTGTCGACGCTGATGTTGGCCTGGGCCAGAGGCTCGAAGATGGTGGCGGCGATGCCCGGGCGGTCGGGGACGCCGCGCAGGGTGATCTTGGCTACATCCAGGTCATGGGCGATGCCGCGCACCTTGTTCTTGGCTTCCATGGTTACTCCTTTGCAGACGAGGGTGCCCGGGCCTTCGACGAAGGTGGATGCCACCAGGATTGGGATATCGTAAAGAAGGCCCAGCTCTGCCGCCCTGGGATGCAGCACCTTGGCCCCGTAGGTGGCCAGCTCCAGCATCTCCTCGTAGCCGATGTCATCGAGGCGGCGCGCCTCGGGGACGATACGCGGGTCAGCGGTGTAGACTCCCTCAACATCGGTGTAGATCTCGCAGCGCCCGGCCTTAAGCCGGGCTGCCAGGGCGACCGCCGTGGTGTCGGAGCCGCCGCGGCCCAGGGTGGTCACGTCCATATCCGTGGTAACCCCCTGGAACCCGGCCACGATGACTATCTGTCCTCGCTTTAGCTCCCGCTGGATCCGCCCGGGGTCTACGCCAGTGATGCGCGCCTTGCTGTGGGCTTTATCGGTGAGTATGCCCGCCTGCAGGCCCGTGAGGCTCACCGCTTCCTTTTCCAGCGCCTTGAGGGCCATCGCCAGGAGGGCGCAGGAGACCATCTCCCCCGTGGAGAGGAGCAGGTCCAGCTCGCGCTCGTCGGGCTCCGGGGTGATCTCCAGGGCAAGCCCCAGCAGCTCGTCGGTGGTATCGCCCCGCGCGGAGACCACCACCACCACATCGTGGCCCTGGTCCCTGAGGGTGGCCACTCGGCGCGCCACATGCTTGAAGTTGTCGGCGCGGGCGAGAGAGGTGCCACCGTATTTCTGGACGATGAGGGCCATAGTGGGCCTTGTTGCTCCGTTCTCCTGCTAGCGTCGGCGAAAGGGGTCTCGCGATGGCTAATTGTAGCCGTAGGGCTGCGGGGGGTAAAGGGGAGCGTCCCGAGCGCTACTGGGCTAGCACCTGCGCTCCCCTGGCCGCCGGCAGAAGCACCCGCCAGCTTCCAGCCACCTCGTTGTCCTGGGCGGACGCCTGCAACGCCTGGCCGACGGTCTGGGACTGACCATCGCTGCCGGCGAAGGCGATGATGGAGGAGCCCGCCCCAGAAAGGAATGCGCCGAAGGCGCCGGCGTCCAGAGCAGCCTGAAGGAGCTTGGGCATGGCGGGGAAAAGGACCTGCCGGGGCCGCTGGTGCAGGCGGTCCTGGGTCGCCAGGCGCAGCGCCTCCAGCCTGCCCGTGAAGAGGCTGCTTACCAGGAGCGCCGTACGCCCGATGTTGAACACGGCGTCCTGGCGGTTGATCAGCACGGGCAGCACCCCCCGCGCCTGGGCGGTGGGCATGGCGAAATCGGGCAGGAACAGGACTGCCCGCAGCTCCGGTGGCACCGGGACGGGGGCGGTCACTAGGCCCTGCTTGTCATCTCGTACCACGATCTGGCAGCCGCCCAGCAACGCCGGCGCCACATTGTCCGGGTGGCCGTCCAGGGCGGCAGCCAGCAGGAGTAGCTCCCCCTGGGGAAGGGCGTCGTCGCAGAGGGCGTTGGACGCCAGCACCCCGGAGAGGGCGGCGGCGGCGCTGCTCCCCAGCCCCCGGCTCAGCGGGATGCGGTTGTGGCAGATTATCCGCACCGGAGGCACCGTCCGCTCGATGCGCTTGCAGAGGGCGGCCATTCCCTGATAGACCCAGTTGTCGGTCTGGCGGGATAGCTCCTTCTCGCCCTCGCCGGCGATCTCTATGCGCAGCCGGTCGCTCCGCTCCACTGTCACCGTGTTCTGCAGGTCGAGGGCGAGGCCCAGGCAATCGAAGCCAGGGCCCAGATTGGCAGTGGTCGCCGGCACGTGGACGGTGACGCGGTCTCGCGGCATAGCCCTCCTTGGGAAGCGGCCTCAGTATACCCTGAGCGCTAGCGCTCCGTAAGCGCACAAGGGTACTGCCGGGAGGCCACTCAGCCCTCTATAATCGACACATGGGTAGAAGCTGGCGGCGGCGTATGCCTGCCGTTTTGGGTGGCATCCTCTTTATGGTGTTAGCCAGTTGTGCGCAGGAGGCCGCGCCGACGACGCCCGAGGTCCCGGCGGCAACCTCGACGGCCGTGGCTCCAACCGCTGCCTTCACACCTTTGCCCCCGGCTACACGCACACCCTCGCCCACGTCGACACCTGCTCCCAGTCCGGTTCCTCCGCCGACGTCCGCTGCGGTCCCTCGGCTAGGCGAGATACCCTCGCCTTTTCAGAAGTTCTCCCCCCTGCTTTCGGTCACGATCGATGGCGATTATCTGATCATCAGAACGACAGGCGTCCCGGACCATCCGAGCCCGTACTTTTCCAGGAGCGACAGTCGCTACGAACCATACAACGGCAGTAACGTGTACTTTCGGCAGAATCCCAATCAGATTGCAGCGCAATCGCTCGTCCTGCGGCTCCCCCTGCATCCGCAGAAGTCGGACCACCTAGTTCCAACACCTTTGGGTCCGATTGGCGTTGCGATCAATGGGGTCCCGCTTTTTAACCAGTACGCCGGGCCCAACCGCCCGCTCACTCAGGAAGTAGACTCCTTTGATCAGCACAACGGGCATCCGCAAATGACGGGAATGTATCATTATCATGTCGAGCCGACGAGTCTGACATCAAGGTACGGCCGCGATTCGCTCGTCGGATTCCTACTGGATGGCTTCCCCGTATACGGCTCCGAAGAGGGCGGCCAGACGCTGCGCAGCGCTGACCTAGACGAATTCCACGGCCACTGGCACAAAACCACGGAGTACCCGGAGGGCATTTATCACTATCACATCACAGCGGATGCGCCTTACATCAACGGCACCGGCTTTTATGGGACTACGGCAAGGTAAGCCCGACGAAGGGGAGGGCGCGCATTGGGCGCGACTTTGATGGACACGGGCGCGGGGGGCGCGATGGCGGAGGAGCAGGCCCGCCTGGTGGCGATGGCTAGAGGCCGGGTGCAGATGGTGGGCTACCGCGATTTCGTGCGCCGCCAGGCGGTGTCCCTGCGGCTGCGAGGCTACGTCCTCAACTTGCCCTCCGGCGAGGAGGTGCTGGTGGAGGCGGAGGGTTCGCGGGCGGCCCTGGAGGAGCTGCTCCTCCAACTGCAGCGTGGCCCTCCCCTGGCCGCGGTGCAGAACGTGGGCGTGACCTGGGCCCAGGCGGCGGGGCAGTTCCCGGACTTCCGCGTCCGCTGACCGGGCCCCTGGATAGGCGTGCGTTAGTGGCTGCCGAAGGCGATAGATGAGATTATCAAGGGACACCGAGGGCAGCGAAAGGTAGGCGCCACGTGGTAGCCTCAAGATTGGGCGCCTGGTTCTCTGGCCTTAGCCTGCGCTACCAGGTGGGCATTGGGGTGGCGGCTGGAGTGGCGCTGGTTACCCTGGCGTTCGGCCTTATTGCCACCTACGTGGTGCAACGGAATATCCGGGTGGCTAAGGAGGAAAGGCTCAGCCAGGCAGTGATCCTGGCCGCCGGCCTGGATGCGCTAGCGCAGCGCCAGGGCGATGGAGAGGCGGGCCTTTCCGAGCCGCTTTCTCTGGCCGGCCTAACGGGCCTCCACTCTACGGTTATTGAAGGCAAGGGAAACGTCCTGGCCGCGTCGTCGGAGCAAGACCTGGCTAGGGCTGAGGGCCATCTGGCGCTCATGCAGGATCTGGTCAGCAGGCAGCGCCCAGGCGTCGTTGTCCACGGTGTGCCCGGAAACATCCATATCGTCGCCTTCGCGCCCATGGAATCTGTCCCTGGAGGCGGGGTGATAGTGGAAGCAGAGGAGGACCGGACCCTGTTGGTCCAGCTCCAGCTGCTGCGCATCCTGCCCTTCTTTGGCCTTGGGGTCTTGATGGTGGCCTCGGTTAGCGCCTGGGCCCACGCCCGGTATGTGGTCCGCCCTCTCGCGCAGCTCCAGAAAGCGGCGGCGACCATCGCCCAGGGCCGTTTGGACGAACCCATCACCACCACGCGGCAGGACGAGATCGGCCAGCTGGCGCGGAGTTTCGACGCCATGCGCTTCCAGGTCAAAGCCGCCAGCGAGGCGCGGACCCAGTGGGAGACGGAGTTGGAGCGCCGGGTGGGAGAGCGGACCACGGAGGTGCAGCGCCTAGTGGGGCGGGTCATCGATGCCCAAGAGCGGGAGCGGCGGCGCCTGGCGCAAGAGCTCCACGACGACACCGCCCAGGCGTTGGCCGCCATCCTTATGGGGGTGGAGACCCTGCGCGACTCCCTGCCCCCGGGCCAGGATCGGGTGAAGCAGCACGTAGAGCGGACCCTCGCCGAGGGGCAGCGCGCACTCCAGGACTTGCGGCGCGTCATCCTGGGCCTAAGGCCAGCGGGGGTGGACGAGATGGGCGTGGTGGCGGCCATGCGCTCCTACGCCGGCGTGCGCCTGGGGCCGGCTGGCGTCGCCCTGGAGTTCTCGGTCCAGGGCCAGGAGCGGAGGCCCGCCCCGGCCGTGGAGGCGGCCTTGTTCCGCATCCTGCAGGAAGCTGTGAATAACATCGCCCGGCACGCCCGCGCCCAAAACGCCACAGTGCGGTTCGATTTCCAGGCTGCCCGGCTGGTGGCCGTGGTGGAGGACGACGGCCAGGGCTTCGACCAGTCTGATATAAAGATGCCGCGGCGCGGGCTAGGGCTACAGGGCATGCAGGAGCGCGCCGACATCATCAACGCGCGGCTGGAGGTCACCTCGGCCCCCGGGAAGGGGACGAGGGTGAGGGTGTTGGTCCCCTGGGAGGAGGCGCCACATGGCTAAGAAGAAGGTCCTGCTGGTGGACGACCACGCCCTTTTCCGCGAGGGGCTGCGCCTGGTGCTGGAGCGTCAGGGGGACTTCGAGGTGGTAGGGGAGGCCGGCAGCGCCTCCGAGGCCGTAAGGGAGTCCCTGAAGATGCGCCCGGACATCGTGGTGATGGACATCACCATGGAGGGCAACGGTCTGGAAGCGACGCGGCAACTGCTGGAGGCCCTGCCTCAGACCAAAGTGCTTATCCTTACGATGCACGGAAGCGACGAGTATTTCTTTCGAGCTTTGAACGCTGGCGCCTTGGGCTATATGGTGAAAGGAACCACCTCCGCCGAGCTCGTGACGGCCCTGCAAGCCGTGGCCAGAGGAGAGGTGTTCCTTCATCCTTCGGTGGCGCGTTACCTGGTGACAGACTACCTAGCGCGGGTAAGGACTGGTGGGGAGCAGGAGACCTACGCCAAGCTCAGCGACCGGGAGAAGGAGGTCCTCGCCCTCATCGCCCAGGGCAACACCGGCCCCGAGGTCGCCGAACGGCTGCATATCAGCGTCTACACCGTCCAGACCCATCGCGGTCACATCATGGAGAAGCTGAACCTCCACAACCGGGGCGAGCTCCTGAAGTACGCCGTGCGCCTGGGCTTCCTCAAGCCCGACCAGGGATAGCACCCCTGCTCTCAAGGGATGCCCATCGCTGATGTAGGGCTATGCCAAGCCCCAACTTCTACTCCAGCCATCCCTGAAGGGGCGGGACGAAAAATCCCGCCCCTTTTACTTTCATCTCCCATGTGATGCTGGATGTCTCCCCGCCCGACTCAATGTAGCCTCATAAGTAGGAAAGGGATAAGGAGGTGAGGCTATGAGCGGCAAGACTCTCACCCGCGATCGCCCCAGTGTCCTGTCGAATGGGATGGTTGCGCTAGGCATCGCTATGGGGTTGCTGGCTCTATTGGTCGGTGGCTACTTTCTGGCGCTGGCGCTAGCCCTGGCTGTCCTGGCCGCGCCCTACGTCATAGGAGTCCGAGCTGTCGTAGGTCTCCTGAGGAACGGAAGGGGACCGCGGCAGGGGGAGTTCGAAGCAGGGGCGAAAAGGGCAGCGTAGCGACGTCTCGTACTGCGGAGGCTAGGCGAACGGCTAACAGTGAAAGGAGTTAACATGGTAGCAATTAGGAAGTCTCTATGGATCGGTGCCCTGGTGTTCGGCGTCGCCTTTCTGGCCCTGGGTATCTTCTTTGTGGCGAAGGGCTTTGAGGCCAAGGGCATCATAACGACCGCGTTGGCCGAGGAGAACGTGACGACCAGTGCAGATGCTGTGAAGTTTGGTGTCCCCGCCGGCCTGCCCGTCAGGGATGCAAGGACGGCGCAAGCACAGGCAGATACCATCAAGCTGCACAGCACTGCGATCAAAGGCGAGGTCCTGAAATCGGGTACGCCCACGACCCTCTATTATGCGGACATGAAGTCGGCCCTTTTTGTGAGTCCAGAGGCCTACGCTGCCGCCCGCAGCACCTACGTCACGGGCCTGACTTTGCGGGGTGCCTTGGGACTTGCTGTCATGGGCTATGGCCTGGCCGACTTGGCCATCGGGGCGGGCGCGGTGATCGGCCTGATGGGGCTCATGACGGTGGCCCTGGGAGTCCCGGCTCTCTACTGGGCCAAGGAAGCGGAGGGTGAGGTGGTCCGGGAGGTGAGCCATCGGCTCACTCCGGCCCCGCTAATAGGAGGAGGATCGCGGTAGTTGGGAGGTGCCTAGCCTCCACCCGCAGTCCCTTAGGTGGTCCCGGCCACGACTCAAGCCGCATCGTGGCCGGGACCGTTTTAGCGTCCAGCGCGGCCTCTCCGCCGCTCCAAACATAGGTGTGCTAGCGGAGCTGCGGCCAACCCCTATGGGCTAGGGCCCCTGCTTAGACTAAGCGGCAGCCTCCGGCGGCACCCGATTGATGTTGTAGAAGGTGGCGTGGTCCAGGATACGCCGGATGGTAGGAAGCGACAGATCGCGCCGCCGCTCCCCCGGGGCTGCCCAGGACTCCAGGCGGTCCTGTATCTCCGCCAGGCCTAGAGGTTTGCCCCCGCTCGCCAGCAGGATCCGGAACATCGCCTCGGTGACAGGCAGGCCGCTGTCCAGGTAGCCTGCCGTCTTGGAACAGCAGTCCTGGATCACCACGAAGGGGTCCGGCGCCTTGGCGCTCTTGGCCGGCCGCTTGGCGCGAGGCCCCCCCTCCTCAGCGCCCGTGGCCCCGTACTTGCGCTGACAGGACTTACAGAACCGGGCGCTCGCCGCGGCCCAGAAGGACCGGCCGCCGGCCTCGAACTGCTCCAGGTCTATGCGGTAAAGGGGCAGTTCTTCGGCGGCTGGTGAAGGGGGCTCGACCTCGGGAGGCGAAAGCTTGACCATGGGGCACCTACTCTCCGGCTGTCATGGCGAATCTCGACAGCCTCATGCTGACATAATAGCCAACCTATCTTAGCAGCGTGAGGCGGAGGCCGCCAGCGCCAGGGTCAGCCCGGGATGTCGGCGTCCAGCAGGATGGCCTGTACCAGCTCGCCGTCCCGCAGGGAGGGGCGCTCTTCGGGCAGGACCACCAGGGCGTTGGCCAGGGCGAGGGCCGAGAGGATGTGGGACCCCTGGCCCCCGCTCAAGGTGGCGTGGTAGCTGTCCCCGCGGCGCTCCAGTATCGCCCGGGCAAAGGTCCGGCGGCCGTCAGGGTTAGTCAGCGAGCCGTGGAAGACGGCGCTGACGGAGGGCCGGGCCAGCTGGGTGTAGCCCAGCATCTTGAGGATGGCGGGCCGGGCGAAGAGCTCGCAGGTCACCAGGGCGCTCACGGGGTTCCCCGGCAGGCCGATCTGGGGCACTCGCCGCGGCCGGCCCCGGCGGTCCGTGCCCACCAGGGCGCCGAAGGCCATGGGCTTGCCTGGGCGGATGCGCACCGTCCAGAAATCGATCTCACCGTGGCGCAGCAGCACGTCCTTCACCACGTCGTAGTCGCCCCGGCTGACCCCCGCCGCAGTCAGCACCAGGTCTGCCTCCATCCCCTCGGCCAGCCTCTCCTCCACCGCCTCTACCGTATCGCGAGCGATGCCCAGCAGCTTGGGCACGGCGCCGTAGCTCTGGACTAGCGCGGCGAGGCCGTAGCTGTTGCTGTTGTATAGCTGGCCTGGGCCCAGGGGCTGCCCCGGCGCTACGACCTCATCGCCCGTGGCGAGGATAGCGACGGTGGGACGCCGGAAAACGGGCGCGGTGACCAGCCCCAGGGAGGCGAGGACGGCAGCGGTGGCGGGCTTGATGACGGTCCCCCGCGCCAGCACCCGCTGGCCCTGGCGCACATCCTCGCCCGCCCCGCGGATGTTGGCGCCCGGCGCGGCCTCGTGGTAGATACGCACGGATTGGATGGCCTGGGCGCCCTGCTCCTTCTGCTCCAGCTCGTCGGTGTCCTCGAAGGGCACCACGGCGTCGGCGCCGGGCGGGATAGGCGCGCCCGTCATGATCCGGAGGGCGTGGCCCTGTGCTACAGGGTGGGGATAGACGTGGCCCGCCGCTACGTAGCCGTCCACCGGCAGGGTTACGGGCGTCTGCCGGCCCGCCGCGGAGGTATCGGCGGCGTGGATGGCGTAGCCGTCCATGGAGGAGTTGGTGACCGTCGGCACATCGAGGGGCGAGACGATGTCCTCGGCCAGCACCTGGCCTACGGCCTCCAGGAGCGGGCGCTCCTCCCGCTCCAAGGGTTCGAAAAAGGCCAGCAGGCGCTCCAGGGCCTCCTCGAGGGAGAGCCAGGAGGGCATCAGCTTCTTGTCAGGCATGGCCTCAACAACCCTCGCTCACCCCTGGAAGCGCCACCTAGTGGCGCCACCTGGGTAGTCGCTTTCCAGCCAGGCAAACGCCACCAGCGTGCGCACCACAAATATTGCGTTGGTAAGTAAGTCGCCGGGAGTGACCTCTACCCGGACCTGATACTTTAGCGCATAGGCATCTGCGAACTGGTTCAGGGCCGATAGCGCTGTGACTTCCTCCGCCACACCCTCCAGAATAACGACCTCGTCCCCGCTCTCCAAGTGTACGGCGACCCGTGGGTCAAGGGCGAGGTTGCGGCCTTTCCGCGACCGCCGGTCCGTGGCGAAATAAAAGGCCCCGTCGGACCAGATTCCCCAGACGGGCGCGACGTGCGGGGCGGCGTCTGAGCGCGTCGTGCCTACCCAATAATTTCGCGCGCGCTCCATACGTTCGGTGACGAAACTCCAGGAGAGCAGTCCGGAGCCTTTTGTGGATTGCAGTATCCCATAACTCGGCGGCAAGTCCGGGCGACTTGAGATGGGTTCCACCTGCTTATGCTGCCGCGGTTCCACGTCCATGTCCCTCGTTTAGCGTCTTCGGCGCCTGCCTCCAGCCCATGGGTATCGCCAGTGGTGCGCCAAGCTCACCCCTTAGCATTGCCCCCAGCTCCCGCTCCAGCCGTCGCAGGATTCATCCCGCGGCAGGGCAACACCTGCGCCGGCCCGCTGGGGGCCAGCACTGCCTAGGGCGAGAGCGCGAACGCAGCAGCCTACCGCTCGAAGAGCGCCTGTGCAAGGGTTTCGCGGTCGATTTTAAGATAGCTGGCAACATCGGCGAGGATGCTGCTTAGGGTACCGACTTTCAACGCTCTGTGGCGGGGTATGCTGATGTGGTGCTCGCCACCCCTTGGCTCTTGAGGTCAATCGCAGGTGACTTCCCGTTTGCCTGGTGATGGCGTAGCCGTAACGCTGGAGCAACGAGGACGATTCCGTTCCCGAGAGGTCGCGAGGAAGCCTCAAACAGGGATGACCTCGTCCTTGACCAGATGAAGGCGGATTACCCGGGGCCGGTCCTCCTCCTCGAAATGGCACCGGACAGCATCCTGGACTGCAGTGCGGAGCTCGTCCAGTGACTCGGCCTGAGTGTAGATGGAGTGGCCGAGGGCCCTGGCTTCATAGCCTCCCTCGGCTGAATCCTCGACTAGGAAAATGATCTCTTTCGTATCCATCTTCTCGCTGCCATTATACCGCGATTCCACCAGTGATCGGGGAGCACTGCTCACCCCCTTAGCGTTGTCCCCAGCTCCCGCTCCAGCCGTCGCAGGATGCCGGCCTGGGCACGGTCCACCTCCTCATCCGTGAGGGTATGCTCGGGCGATTGGTAGACGATGTGGTAGGCCATGGACTTCTTGCCCGGCGGGATGCCCTCGCCCTGGTAGACGTCGAAGGGGGTCACGCTCGCCACCAGGGGCTGGGCGCGGACGATGCCCTCCACCCGGGCCGAGGGCGTGCCGGCGTCCACCAGGATGGCGATGTCGCGGCCCACGGACGGATAACGCGAGAGTGGGGTGTAGCCGCGGCCGGCGCCGACGAGGGGGAGCAGCGTCGCCAGCTCGACCGCGAACAGCGCCACCGTGGGCGCGGAGATGTCGAAGGCGCGCAGCGCCTCCGGCCGCACCTCGCCTACGCTGCCGACCTCCGCGCCCCCGACGCTGACCCGGGCGCTGCGGCCCGGCAGCAGCAGCGGGTCCTCGGTCCCGACCATGTCGGGACTCAGGACAGGCTCGAAGGACGCCGGCAAGTGCAGCGCCGCCAGCAGTCCCTCCAGGGCGCCCTTGGCGTCGTAGAAGTCGGTCCCGACGTGTCGGGACTCCTGCGCCAGCCATCCCGATTCTCGGGCCTGCCAAGGCCCGGCGAAGGCGGCGACAAGGGTCTCCCTCTCCTCTGGCAGGTCGCGGGGGCGAGGCAGATAGACGCGCCCCACCTCGAAGAGGGCCTGGCCGCGCTCGCCCCGGTCCTCATTGGCGGCGATGGTAGCCAGCATGCTGGGCCGCAGGTCGGTCCGCAGGTACTCCTGGGCGGGGCTCATGGGATTGTAGGCCCGCACCGGCTCCGCCGCGCCCTCACCCTTGCCCTCTCCCAGCGGGAGAGGGGAGCTGGCGCCCTTATCCAGAAGCTCTTTGCTCACCAGGGGGTAGGTGACCACTTCCTGGAGGCCGGCGGCGGCCATGAGGTCGCGCAGGCGCTCTTTGAGCTCCAGCATCGGTTGGGGCTGATAAGCGGGCAGGGGCCCGGCCAGGCTCGCCGTGGGCAGGACATCGTAGCCCACCACCCGAGCCAGCTCCTCCACTAGGTCGAAGTAGGAGTCGATGTCGGTGCGCCAGTAAGGCACCGCCACCTCCCAGCCACCCTCACCCTTACCCTCTCCCAGCGCGGGAGAGGGCGCAGCGGGCTCCACGCCGAAACCCAGGCCGCGCAGGGCGCGCTCCACCTGCTCGTCGGGCATGGGCGTGCCCAGGATGCGAGCGATCTGGGCGCGCGGCAGCAGCAAGGAGCGCGCTGGCTCCCTGCCGGGGTAGATGTCGATGGTCCCACGGGCCACCGTGCCCCCGGCGAGCTCGTGCAGGAGCCGGCAGGCGCGGCGGAGGGCGGGCCCGGGCAGTTCGGGGCTCAGACCCTTCTCGAAGCGCAGAGAGGCCTCGCTGCGCAGCGCCAGCGCCCGCGCGGTGCGGCGGATGCTGGCGCGATTGAAGTTCGCCGCCTCCAGCAACAGCTCCGTTGTCGCCGCCGTTACCTCGCTCTCGGCGCCGCCCATCACGCCGGCCAGCGCCACCGGCACCCGCGAGTCGGCGATTACCAGCATCTCCGGAGTCAGGGGACGCCGCCCGCCGTCGATGGTCACCAGGGCCTCGCCGGGGCGGGCCCGCCGCACCACGATGCGCCGGTCCAGCAGCCGCTCCAGGTCGAAGGCGTGGAGGGGCTCCCCGTACTCCAGCATCACGTAGTTGGTCACATCCACCACGTTGTTGATGGGACGCATCCCAGCGGCCTGCAACCGCTCCTGGAGCCAGGCGGGCGACTCTGCGACCCTCACGCCGGTTATCACGGCGCCGCAGTAGCGGGGGCAGAGGTCGGGTGCCTCGACGGTGACGGAGGCCAGGCTCTCCGCCGGCTGCGGCCCCTCGGAATAGCTGGCGGACGGCTCGCGCACATCCTGGCCGGTGAGAGCCGCGACCTCGCGGGCGATGCCCAGGACCGAGAGGCAGTCGGGACGGTTAGCGGTCACCTCCAGGTCGAGGACGGTGTCTCCCATATAGTCGGCCAGGGGCGCGCCCACGGGGGCATCGTCGGGCAGCACCAGGATGCCCTCGTGCTCCTCCGACAGCCCCAGCTCCCGCTCGGAGCAGCACATCCCCGCCGACTCCACGCCGCGGATGCGGGCGACCTTGAGGGCCGTGGGCTTGCCGGTGTGGCCGTCTATCAGGCGGGCGCCGGCGCGGGCGAAGGCGATCTTCTGGCCGGCGGCGACGTTGGGGGCGCCACAGACGACGGTCTGGCGTCCCGACTCGCCGGGGCCCCACTCCACCGTCGCCAGCCGCAGCCGGTCGGCGTTGGGGTGGGGCGCCACCTGCAAGACGCGGGCGACGAAGACGTTCTCCCAGTCGCCCCTGCCGGGGGGGAAGGACTCGATGGCGGCGCACTCCAGCCCGGCCAGGGTGAGGCGCCGCGCCAGCGCCTCCGGCGGCAGCGTCACGTTCACGTATTCAGCCAGCCACTTCAAAGGGATGCGCATCCTTGAAAATCCCTCCTATGTCGCCCCTTCTTCAGTCTACAGGCTGCCGGCGTCCTGTGGCAGACAGCTCCCAGGCGCTCAGGGCCAGAATGCCGGTGACCAGCGCGGCAGAGGCGACGCACCACCAGCAGATGGCTTTGATGACGTACAGCTCCAGGTAGGTCAGGTAGCCGGAGTACAGGGTCCCGGCTAAGCTGACGGCGAAGAGCGCCAGCGGGACCAGAGCCGGAGCCCGGTCGCCCAGCCGTAGGCGCGCCGCCGCCAGGGCCGCCAGCGCCAGGTACATGGCCAACCCCAGCAAGGCTACCGGCACGCCCCCCACTAGGGCATAGCGGCTGGCTTTAAACATCCCGCAA
>Ga0082335_1002310_pt1 | contig 36191 bp, 34 predicted proteins | sample Subgrocontami58m_FD_72375 | JGI IMG/M metagenome (GOLD analysis project Ga0082335, IMG submission 72375) | Subsurface groundwater microbial communities from S. Glens Falls, New York, USA - GMW37 contaminated, 5.8 m (SPADES assembly) (version 2) ... | reverse complement strand
GCTGGGACTCCACGCTCGTGGGTGCCCGCCAGCGCTTTTCGCGTTGACGTTCTTCGTACCCATTGCTAGAATAGGGCTTCCAAGCAAGGCAATCGCACAGGCCCGCGCCGCCGACGCCCGTCTCACGAAAGAGCGGGCGTCGCGCTGATACCACTCAGGAGGAGCCCCCTCTTGCAGACCGCACGGGAAGAACTGCCCAAGGCCTACGACTCCGGCGCCGTCGAGCAGCGGCTCTACCAGACATGGACGGAGCGCGGCTACTTCACGCCCCGCATAGACAGGTCGAAGAAGCCGTTCGTCATCATCATGCCGCCGCCCAACGTGACGGGCGAGCTGCACCTAGGCCACGCGCTGACCGCCGCGCTGGAAGACACAATGGTCCGCTGGCACCGCATGCTCGGCGAGCCGACCCTGTGGCTGCCGGGCACCGACCACGCCGGCATCGCCACGCAGGTCGTCGTCGAGAAGGAGCTGGCGAAAGAGAAGCAGAACCGCCACCAGATGGGCCGCGAGAAGTTCCAGCAGCGCGTCTGGGAGTGGGTGCGCAAATACGGCAGCGCCATCACCGAGCAGCACAAGCGCCTCGGCGCATCCTGTGACTGGTCGCGCAATCGCTTCACGCTGGACCCGGGCCCCAGCAAGGCCGTGCTGACCACCTTCGTCAACCTCTACCGCAAGGGACTCATCTACCGCGGCGAGCGCATCACCAACTGGTGCCCGCGCTGCGCCACCGCGCTCTCCGACCTGGAGACGGAACACGAGGAGACCCAGGGCCACCTCTGGCATATCCGCTATCCGCTTGCCGACGGCAGCGGCTTCGTCACCGTCGCGACGACGCGCCCTGAGACGCTGCTCGGCGACACGGCGGTGGCCGTGAACCCCAAGGACCCGCGCTACGAGGGTATGATCGGACGCAAGGTGGTCGTGCCCGCCGTCAAGCGCGAGATACCCATCGTCGGCGACGACGCGGTGGACACGTCGTTCGGCACGGGCGCACTGAAGGTGACGCCCGCGCACGACCCCGTGGACTTCGACATCGCCCAGCGCCACGGCCTGCCCGCCATCAACGTGATGCGCCTGGACGCCACGCTGAACGAGAACGCAGGGCCGTACGAGGGCATGGAGCGCTTCGAGTGCCGCAAGCGGATTGTGGCGGACCTGGAGCGGGACGGCCTGCTGGTGAAGATTGACCCGCACGTCCACTCGGTGGGCCACTGCCAGCGGTGCAAGACCATCGTGGAGCCTATCCTCTCCAAGCAGTGGTTCGTGAAGATGGAGCCGCTTGCGAAGCCCGCCATTCACGCCGTGGAAAGCGGCGCGACGAAGATCATTCCGGAGCGCTTCACCAAGGTCTATCTCAACTGGATGAACAACATCCGCGACTGGTGCATCAGCCGCCAGCTCTGGTGGGGACACCGCATCCCCGTCTGGTACTGTGGCGACTGCGCCAGGTTGACGGTGCAGGTGGACACGCCGTCGAAGTGCGCCCACTGCGGATCGCCGAAGCTCCAGCAGGACCCGGACGTGCTGGACACGTGGTTCAGCTCCGCCCTGTGGCCGCACTCCACGCTCGGCTGGCCGGACCAGACGGAGGACCTGCAATACTTCTACCCCACCACTGTCATGGAGACGGGCTACGACATCCTGTTCTTCTGGGTCGCCCGCATGATTACGATGGGCATGGAGAACATGGGCCAGACGCCCTTCCAGACCGTCTATCTGCACGGCCTCATCCGCGACGAGAAGGGCGACAAGATGAGCAAAGTCCGGGGAAACGTCATCAACCCCCTGACGACCGCAAAGCAGTACGGCACGGACGCCTTGCGCTTCGCGCTGACCACGGGGACGACGCCGGGCAACGACGTGCGCCTGGGCGCGCCAAGACTGGAGGCCGCCCGCAACTTCGCGAACAAGATATGGAACGCGTCGCGCTTCGTCATCATGAGCATTGACCAGCCGGTGCGACTGGAGAGCTTCGACGCTCCGCCGCCCGGCCTGCACCGGGAAGACCGGTGGATACTGAGCCGCCTGAACCGGACGGTGGCGCGGGTCAACCAGCTCTTCGCGGAGTTCCAATTCGGCGAGGCCGAGCGCGAGATGTACGAGTTCATCTGGGGCGAGTTCTGCGACTGGTACATCGAGGTGGCGAAGATTCGCCTGCGCCAGCGGGACGCGTCGCCGTCGCCGCTGCCCGTCCTCGTGCACACGCTGGAGAAGATGATGCGCCTGCTCCACCCGGTGATGCCCTTCATCACCGAGGAGATATGGCAGACCCTCTGCAAGCGCCTCCAGCCCGACCCGCAGCGGACGGAGTCCGTGATGATAGCGCCCTACCCCATCGCGAACGAGCGCCTGGCGGACGCCGCCGCGGAGCGCGAGATGGCGCTCGTGCTGGACGTGGTGCGGGCCATCCGCAACGCCCGCGCGGAGTACCGCGTGGAGCCGAACAAGACCGTGGACGCCATCGTGGAGGTGGAGGAGGGCCGCACCGCCCTGGAGGACGAGTCGGCGGCCATGCGCGTGCTGGCGCGCGTCGGCAACCTGCGCATCGTCGGCAAAGGCGGGCGTCCGAGCGACATGGGACCCGCGTTCACCGCGGTGCTGGCGTCGGCGGTGGTGTACGTGCCGCTGGCGGGCGTGGTGGACATAGAGGCCGAGCGCGCGCGGCTGCGCAAGGAGCAGGCGGAGGCGCAGGAGGCGATGGCGCGGCTGGAGGGCCGGCTGAACAACGAGCAGTTCACCAGCAAGGCCCCCGCCGAGGTCGTCGAGAAGGAGCGCGAGCGCCTGGCGTCGCTGCAGGGCAAGGTGCGGAACACGCAGGAGCGGCTGCGGGAGCTGGGCTAGTCGCCGCGCAGGACAGAGGTGACGTGATGCGACTCGGTGTCATCTTCCCCCAGACGGAGATCGGCGCGGACCCGGGCGTCGTGCGCGAGTATGCCCAGACGGTGGAGGGGCTTGGCTACGACCACCTGGGCGCTTACGAGCACGTCCTCGGCGCCAGTCCGGCCTCGCGGCCCGGCTGGCAGGGCCCCTACACGCACAAAGAGATGTTCCACGAGCCATTCGTTCTCTTCGGCTATCTAGCCGCAGTCGCGCCGAAGCTGGAGCTTGTCACGGAGATACTGGTCCTGCCGCAGCGCCAGACGGCGCTCGTCGCCAAGCAGGCGGCGGAGGTGGACATCCTCACCGGCGGCCGCCTTCGCCTGGGCGTCGGCATCGGATGGAACGCGGTGGAGTTCGAGGCGCTGGGCGAGGATTTCCACACCCGTGGGCGACGCGTGGAGGAGCAGGTGCGCGTGCTCCGCGCCCTGTGGACGAACGAGCTTGTGACGATGAAGGGGCGCTGGCACACCATCACGGACGCGGGCCTCAATCCGCTGCCCGTCCAGAGGCCGATCCCGGTCTGGATGGGCGGGACCGCGGACGCGGCGCTGCGGCGCATAGCGCGCATAGCCGACGGATGGTTCCCGCGCGAGGGGCCTACCGACAGGGGAAAGGCGCGACTGGAGGCGTTCCGCACGTACGCGCGCGAGGCGGGACGAGACCCCGCGGCCATCGGCGTGGAGGGCCGCATCAGCGTCGCGCGGCGCACGCCGGACGAGTGGATGGCGGAGGCTCAGGCGTGGCGCGCGCTGGGCGCCACGCACATCGCGGTCAACACCATGGGCGCGGGATTCAGGTCAGTCCGCGACCATCTGAACGCGCTGCGCCAGTTCAAAGAGGCGGCCACGCCGCTCGTCTAGCATCCCCAGCAGGCGCTATCCGGCGACGAGCAGTCCGAGGGTAGCGCCTTTAGGGCAACGACCGCGTCCGGTTAAGACCCCTTTGTGTTTTGGCGCTTCGCCACCCGGTACACCCTTTCCAACAGTATCAGGACTACTACAAGAAGGACTACCGCGACACCCGACAGAATGGTTGTCAGAAGTTCCATCGTTTCCCTTTCATCGCCCGGTCAATTTATGATCAGGGGTCGCGCAGGGCACCCAGGCCGTTGTCTCTACGAGCAGACTAGTCCCAATTATAGCAGCATCCACGGAAGCGGGCTTGGCGGGGCCGCGCCACTCCCTAACCGCCCGCACCCTTGTCGCTCTCCCGCCCCTGACGCGGTGCTGGCCGCAGCGCCAGCACGAACGACCTGGCGTACCACGCGAACATCACGAGCGAGACGATGCCGCCATGCCCCGCTATCGCGTCTGTCGCTCTCTCTGGAACAGGTACCAGTACGACGCCGCGCCGCGCTCCTCGCCGCCGCGCACCCAGATGGCGCGGAACTCGTCTCCCAGCGCGGCCCGCGTCTCGTCGGGAGTCAGCCCGACCGAACGCCCGTTCATCTGGCGCGGGCCCCACGCGTAGAGCATATAGTAGCCCTCGACGCGCAGCACCCGACGCAGCATGGCGGCGTACGACTGCCGCTGCTCCGCGGCCAGGCTATGGAAGCACCCGATGTCCAGGACAAAATCGAACGGGGCCGCGATGGCGGTCCCCTTCGGCGTCCCCAGTCGCAGGACGTCGCCCGTGTGGAACGTCGCGGACACACCGGCCCGCCGCGCCTTGCGCCGCGCACGCCGGACGGCGAGCCACGCGGCGTCCACTCCGACGGTCTGAAATCCATGTCGAGCCAGGTAGATGGCGTTGGTGCCCGTCCCGCAGCCGATGTCCAGAGCACGGCCCGCCTGGACCCGCCCGCCCTCGATCAGATCGACGACCTCCGGCGGCGTGACGCCCGTGTCCCAGGGCGCCCTGCCGAGCAGGTAGAAGATGTTCCACAAAAGCTGACGCATATGTTTGACCCGCCTCCCGCCTGGAGATTCCTCGGCCGCCTGCGGCGGGACTCGGAATCATCCATGCCGGTTGTCACCGGCATCGCCACGGATGAAAATGCCGCCCCAGATGCTTCGTCGGCAGAGGCGTATGAAAGGCAGAGGGGTTCGACCACCTCTTCGGCATGACAACCCACCGCCACACCTGTATTTTCGTAGGAATGACAGGCGAGGGGTGCAGGGCCGCATGGCGGCCCGCCGGGAGTCTAAGGGTGTCCCTCAGACTCCCTTTCTTCCCCCCTTCCTGACAGGAAGGGGGCCAGGGGGATGGTCGAAGCCTTCTCTCACCGCATCACCTCGCCGCCGTCCACCGAAAACGACTGGCCGGTGATCTGCGCCGCCTCGTCGGACGCGAGGAACGCGACCATCGCCGCGACATCGTCGGGCGTGGCGACGCGGCCCATCGGAATCTCCCGCGCCCGCGCCGCGACGCGCCGCGCCTGGTACTCCGCGTAGGTCAGCCCCGCGCGGTCGGCGGCGAGCTTCTCCTCGATCTTGAACCGCCCGGTGTTCACCGCGCCGGGACAGACGGCGTTCACGCGAATGCCGTGGGGCGCGGCCTCCAGCGCAAGCGACTGCGTGAAGCCGATAATCGCGAACTTCGACGCGCAGTACGCCGAGTCGCCCGCCTTTCCCTGCCTGCCGGCGATGGACGAGATGTTGACGATGACGCCTCTGCGCTGCGCGCCCAGCATCCAGCGCATGACCGCGCGGCAGCAGAGGAACGTGCCGCGCGCGTTCACCGCCATCACGTGGTCCCACTCGTTCACGTCAAGGTCCACGACCGGGGCCGCGTAGTTGCCCACCGCGCGGGCGTTGTTCACCAGAATGTCCACGCTACCGAACTCGCGCACCGCCGACTCGACCATGCGCTCCACCTGCTCGGCGCGCGTGATGTCGGCGATGACGGGCAGCGCGCGACGCCCCAGCGCGCGGACTTCCTCCGCGACGCTCCGGATGCCTTGCCAGCCCGCGCTGACCTCGTCCGGCGGGAGCCTGTCCGGCGGACGCTCGATGTCGGCGAGGACGACGTGCGCGCCATCCCGCGCCAGCCGCAGAGCGATGGCCCTGCCGATGCCTCCCATGCCTCCGGCCCCCGTGACGATGGCTACCCTGTCCTTCAGGTCGCGCATGCGCACCCGCCTTTCCTTCGGCTTGACCGCGCTCCCGCTATCGTCCCGCATCTCGTCCGCCCACGCCAATCCTCTCCGCCTTGTAGAAGCCCCGCGCGGGCGCGTCCCTGCCCGTGAAGCTCACGCCCACCAACGAGATCTGCCAGACCACCTTCCTGTCAGCGGTCACCTCAACGATTCTTGTCGTCCCCACAATCAACGTGTTGCCGTTCGGCAGCCTGTTGGCGTCGCGGACGGGCCACGTGACCCGCTCAGGCATCGGGAATCCCCATGTGATCTGGCCCGTCTTCGCGTCCAGCTCAATGGCGCGCTGAGGCACGCTGTGGTCCGCGACGAGCATGTTCCCGCTGGACTGAAGCTCGGGGTCGTGCTGGTCGGTGAGAGTCCCTTTCCCGATTGTCCGGACGATTGTCCCCTGAGGACTGACCTCGACCACGACGTTGAAGTTCCGCAGGCTGATCCACGTGTTGCCGTTCGGCAGCCTGCTGACGGAGTTCGTGTGCGTCCAGCCCTCCACGTAGATATCATTGTAAGGTGGCGCGTCAAAGTGATCCCTGGCATACCATGACCACACCACGTCTCCCCTGGGATTCACCTCGCGCACCTGCGCGTCGCCCTTCCCGTCGTCGGCGCCGAACGCGAACAGGGTGTTGCCGTTCGGCAGGCGGTCGGCGTCGTGCGATATCCTGCCGGTCAGGTACGACCACACGACCTTGCCGCTGCGGTCAATCTCGTACACGCCGTTCCGGGGCAACACGAACAGGATGTTGCCGTTCGGCAGCGGCTCCACGTCGAACCCGGGGTTGGTGAACGCCCTCAGGTCCGGCGGGACAGGGTATTGCCAGATGACCTCTCCCCGCATGTTCACTTCAATGATGCGGGGCCTGTCCAGGTTATGGTTGTCCGCCAGCAGAGTCGTGCCCGCCCACGCCGCGCCCGAGTCATAGACATCCACGCGCAGGTCCGGGTCTGGAGTGCCCCGCGGCATCGCCACGGATACGGCGCTGGCGCCGGTCACGCGCTTCTCTTCGTTGCCGCTTCCGTCCACCGCGGTCACCGCGAAGTAGCGCTTCACCCCCGGCTCAAGTCCGGTCACCTGCTGGGCGGTGACAGCGGCGTCAGCTATCCGCTGCACAGGCGTCATTCCCGCGACGTTCGCTATCTCCGCCGCGCCGACGTACACGCGGTAGTGGTCAAAGTCGGCGGCGACGCTCCTGTCCCAGCGCAGGTTGACCCTTCCATCGTAGGCGTCGGCGGTGAGCAGGCCGGTGACCGCGAGCGGAGGCGTCGTGTCCGGCGCAGACGTAGGCGTCGGTACGGGCGTTGGCAAAGGCACGGACGTTGCCGCAGGCGACGGCGGAGGCGTCGGCGAGGGCGTCGGTACGGACGTGGGTGTCGGCACGGATGTTGGCGCAAGCGCGCGCGTGGACGCGGGCGAGGATATCGGCGTCGGCGCGGGCGCCGGTGTGGCCGTCACGGCGGGCGACGGCGTCAGGACGGGAGCGCGAGACGTGGCCGTCGGCGTGGCTAAGGGATGTCGCGTGGGCGCAGGTCCCGCCAGCTCCGCTGGTGGGGTGGCTGGCGCGGGGGCCCTGGGCGCCGTCGGAGGAGAAGCGCAGCCCAGCGCGAGCAGCAGCGCCACGAGACCCGTCATCAGGAGACGAAGCATAGGCCCTCCTTTGACGCCCCAGGAGAATACCACGGAACACCGGCTAGCGGCGGCCCGGCGAATGTCTCTGGTCCGTCACCGCATCCCGCCGCATCCGGTGCAGCCACTCCAGCCCCTTCTTCGTGTCGCTGGCGACGCGCGGGCGCGGCTGGCAGCGCATCCGCCACTTGAAGCGCCAGTAGAGGAACTCCCTGTACCGCTCCAGCGTCAGCGAGCTGCGCCGGGGCAGCTTCTTCTCCCGAAGGAAGTCACGCAGCATCTCGTCGCGCGTCGTGCCGTAGATGCGGCGGAAGACGGCATCGTCCAAGCCCGCGTCCTCCGGCTGCCAGCGGTTCCGCCGTTCCTTGCGCAGGTCATCCTCCACGGCAAGCTGCAACGCCTCCTCCACCTCCACGCCGTAGAGGAAGTTGAGGTACGCCTTGTGCTTGGCGGGGCCGAGCAGCCGCCGGAACTCGTCCGCCGAGAGCGCAAGCGGCGGGCGGCCCCGGCACAGGAGGGCGTCGCGCTCGACGTCCGGGACCAGACCGTCCAGCGCCAGGCACAGCCGCTCCGCCAGCGCCAGCCAGTCGAACGCCTCGCCAGCGACGAGGTACACATAGTGCCTGCCGTCCACGTCCTCCTCCGTCGCCGTCCAGCGGGCCATCGCCTCCAGCAGCGCAATGTACCAATGCGTGCCGCCACGGACGGCGCGGCGCATGGCGACGATGAGAGACTCAGAATCGACAGATATAGCTTTTGTCATGTAGGACTCGCTCTTTTCGCTGACCGCACGAAGCGCCCTCTCCGCTTACGGCACATGATACGTCATTCACGTGGGGCGCTACCGCTCATAGGTCTATTGATGTTATGTAACGAAGTGGACAGCGCTAACTAAGAGCGGCCAGCACTTCTCGTGCTGGCCGCTGCGTTGTGATGCGAACCCTATAAGGACATTGCCGACGGGAATGCTACTTCCCCTTGCCTGACAGCTTGCGTACCAGAGAGCGAAGAGGGTCGTAGTATTCGTCCGCGACCCGCTCCTTCAGCGGTATGATGGCGTTGTCCGTGATATGGATGCTTTCGGGACAGACATCCGTGCAGCACTTGGTGATGTTGCAGTAGCCAATGCCCGCCGCCTCCTTGATGAACTCCAGGCGGTCCGCGTCGTCAAGAGGATGCATTTCCAGGCCGGCCATCCGGACCAGGTACCTGGGCCCGGCGAAGCGGTCCTTCTTGTCGTGGTCGCGCAGCACGTGGCACACGTCCTGACACAGGAAGCATTCGATGCACTTGCGGAACTCCTTCACGCGCTCGATGTCATCCCCGGCCATGCGCCACTTGGTGTCCTTGCGCGGCGTGAACGGAGCGATCCGCTTGTTGAAATCGTAGTTCCATGAGACATCGGTCACCAGGTCTTTGATGACCGGGAACGTCTGCAGCGGACGGACGGTTATCGGCTGGGTCACGTCGAGCTCATCCATACGGAACATGCACATCAGCCTGGGCTTGCCGTTGACCTCGGCGCTGCACGAGCCGCACTTGCCCGCCTTGCAGTTCCACCGCACGGCCATGTCGGGAGACAGGTGCTCCTGGATGTAGTGCATGGCGTCCAGGACGACCATGCCGTGCTCCACCGGCACCTTGTACTCCTTGAACTCGCCGTCTTTTGCGTCCCCTCTATATACTCTGAAGATGGCGTCCATCTTTATTTCTCCAGCAGCGGTTGTAGATCGGGCGACACCCCGGCGCGCGTCTCTCTGGCGATCGCCAGTCCCCCGCCCTTTCGCCGCGCGATGAAGAGGAGCTTGCCCATCTCCTTGCTGGTGTCGGGATAGTCCTCTCTGGTGTGCCCGCCTCTGCTCTCGGTGCGCTCCAGCGCGCCCATGACCACGGCCTCGGCGGTGGTCAGCATCAGGTGCAACTGCAGGGCGGTGTGCCAGCCGGGGTTGTAAACGCGGGAGCCGGTCACGCGCGTCTTCGCGGCGCGCTGTCTGAGTTGCCCTATGGCCTGCAATGCCTTCTTCATGTCGTCCGCGTTGCGCACGAGGCCGACGTTGTCCTGCATGGTTGCCCGCAAGTCGCTGAAAACGTCGTAGGGGTTTTCACCGTTGGCGGCCTTGAACGGCGCCAGCATCTCGTCAATGTATTTGGACACCTGCGCCTTGTCCGCGGACGGCGTGCCCGGCAGCTTCCTTGCGAACTCGGCGGCGTGCAGGCCCGCCCTTCGACCGAACACCACGAGGTCGGTCAGCGAGTTGCCGCCCAGGCGGTTCGCCCCGTGCAGCCCAGCGGCGACCTCGCCCGCGGCGTACAGCCCCTGCACCGTTGTGGCCTGTGTCTCCGGCTCAACCCTGATTCCGCCCATCATGTAGTGGCACGTGGGCCCTATCTCCATGGGGTCCTTCGTGATGTCCACGTTGGCCAGTTCCTTGAACTGCTGGTACATGCTGGGAAGGCGGCGTTTTATGAATGCCGCGTCTCTCTGCGACGCGATGTCCAGGAACACGCCCCCGTGCGGGCTTCCCCTGCCCTCCCGGACCTCCCTCATGATGGCCTTGGCCACAACGTCGCGGGTCAGCAGCTCCGGCGGCCTTCTCGCGGCCCTGTCGCCCTTCAGCCAGCGGGCGCCCTCTTCCTCGGTCTCGGCGAACTCTCCCTTGAACATGTCCGGCACGTAGCGGAACATGAACCGTTCGCCCTTGGAGTTCTTGAGCACGCCGCCGTCCCCTCTCACGCCTTCCGTCACCAGCAGGCCCATCACACCCGGCGGCCACACCATGCCCGTGGGATGGAACTGAATGAACTCCATGTCAATGAGGTCGGCGCCGGCAAGGCTCGCCAGAGCGAATCCATCACCGGTGCACTCCCAGGAGTTGCTGGTTATCTTGTACAGCTTGCCGAGGCCGCCGGTGGCAAGCACGACAGCCCTGGCCTGGAACACCACGAACTCGCCCGTCTGCCTGCTGTAGCCGACGGCCCCGCTGACGCGCTGTCCGTCCATCAGCAGGCTGTGAATGGTGTGCTCCATGTACACGTCCACTTTCGCGGAGACGACCCTGTCCTGCAGGGTGCGTATCAGCTCCAGGCCCGTGCGGTCGCCTATGTGGGCCAGCCTGTTGTACAGGTGCCCTCCGAAGGGCCGCTGGGATATTCGCCCGTCAGAAGTGCGGTCGAAGATGGCGCCCCACTGCTCCAGCTCCATGACGCGGTCCGGCGCTTCCTTCGCGAAGATCTCGGCCATGCGCGAGTTGTTGATCAACTTGCCGCCGCGCATGGTGTCCCGGAAATGCACCTTCCAGTTGTCTTCCGAATGGACGTTCGCGAGGGATGCGGCCATCCCGCCTTCGGCCATGACGGTGTGGGCCTTGCCCAGCAGCGACTTGCTGACCAGCCCGACGGACGCGCCTGCGAGGGAGGCCTCATACGCCGCCCGCATCCCGGCGCCCCCGGCCCCGATTACCAGGACGTCGTGCGTGTGAACCTTGTAGTTTTCCATTAGAAAATCCTCAGGTCTGTGATGGCGCCGGTGGCGACCAGTCGTATGTACATATCAGAGAACGCGACCCAGACCAGGCTACACCAGGCAAAGGTGGGATGGCGCGAGTTCAGCCTGCTCACGATCTGCCACAGCTTGAGACGTGGCTTGCTGTTGGACGGGCAGTCCATGCAGCCCCCCACGCGGTGGCGGAGGGAGTGACACGAGAACGTGTACAAACCGAGAAGCGCGGAGTTCACGACGAGCACCAGGGTGCCGACTCCCATTCCAAACCCGCCGGGGAAGAAGAACGCTCGTATGGCGTCGTAGGTCAGGAACCCCCAGACGATGATAGCCAGATAGAGGAAGTAGCGGTGCAAGTTCTGCAGGATGAAGGGGAACTTCCGCTCGCCGATGTACCCTGCGTGCAGCTCGCCGACGGCGCACGCGGGCGGGTCCCAGAAGAAGGCCCTGTAGTATGCCTTGCGGTAGTAGTAGCAGGTGAGCCGAAAGCCCAGGGGCGCCCACATGATGAGGATGGCTGGCGATATTTGCCACCAGCTGAAGTTGACCAGCGGCTCTCCCTTGCCGCCCGCCAGCAGGGGAGAGAAGAACGGCGACAGATACGGGTCCGCCCAGTAGTTCTGGCCGGTGAGCACCGCCCACGTCGCGTAGATGACGAAGCCGCCCAGGACGACGGCCGTGATGAGAGGCTCAAGCCACCAGACGTCTCGCCGCTGCGTGGGCGGAGAGCCCCGTCTAAAGGTCTGTGGACTGGCAGTCGCTTGCACTCCTGCACCCCCATGTTACGCGCGGCGCCAGCGCGGCCTTCGAGAACGGGGCCATGACGCCGCACGCGAATTCCGGACTATTTCGAATATGCGACTATATCACGCCCGCACCTGTGCCGCAAGTGACACGGCGTCCCTCTGGACATGGGATGGCGGGAACCCTTATGTCACCTTAAACGGAGTGCGGAGTCTCCTCCATTTGGCCGCTCCCGTGGAGATTCCTCGCTGCACCCGGAATGACACCAGTACGCACGGCTACCTCTTCGTTCTTCGTTGAGCCATCACTGTACAAGAAACAAGGGCGTCCTTCCCGAACGAGAAGGACGCCCTGGCATCGCCGGTGGTGACGTCTGCGGCCCTGCTCTTCTCTTAAGAAGAGCGAACGCCTACGTCCCGTGGCACTTCTTGTACTTCTTGCCGCTGCCGCAGGGACAGGGGTCGTTGCGGCCCACCTTGCGCACGGCCATGGGGCCGCCCGGTCGCGGTGCCGCGGCCACACCCGCGGGCGCTCGGGCCGCCTGACGGGCCGGAGCGGCGGCGGACTGTCGCTGGGGCGCCGCCTGCTGAGCGGGCGGCTGGCCAGGGGTCTGAAGCTGCACGTGGTAGATGGTCCGGACGATGTCCCTGGCGATGCGCTCCTGCGTCTCCATGAACATCTCCGCGCCCTGCCGCCTGTACATGACCAGCGGGTCGCGCTGGCCCACGGCCTCCAGGCCGATCCCCTGTCGCATGTTCTCCATGGCGGTCAGGTGCTCCACCCAGTGCACGTCAATGGCGCGGAGCATCACCAGGCGCTCAACCACGCGCATGGACTCGGATCCCAGTTCCGTCTCCCGCTGCTCGTAGGCGGCGTCCGCCTGGCCGAGCAGCAACTCCTCCACCTCGGCCCGGCTCATCTTGGAGAGCGCCTCCGCGCCGAACTTCTCCGGCAGCGGGTAGATGGCGCGCACAGCCTTGGCAAGCTCGTCCAGCGTCCACTTCTCGGCCTCTTCCCCCTGCAGGTGAAGGGCGACCAGCGCCTTGATGTCACGGTGCACCATCTCCCGCACGTTGGCCTTCAGGTCAGCGCCCGCCAGCAGCTTGTTCCGCTCCCCGTAGATGACCACGCGCTGATTGTTCACCACGTCGTCGTACTCAACGAGGTGCTTGCGGATATCGAAGTGGTAGCCCTCGGTGCGTATCTGCGCCTGCTCGATGGACTTGCTCACGAGGTTGTTCTCAATGGGCACGTCCTCTTCCAGCCCGGCCCAGTCCATGATGCCTTTGATGCGGTCGCCGCCGAAGCGCCGCATCAGGTCGTCGTCCAGCGAGACGAAGAACTGCGACGAGCCGGGGTCGCCCTGGCGGCCTGCGCGGCCTCGAAGCTGGTTGTCTATGCGCCGCGCCTCGTGCCGCTCCGTGCCCAGCACGTGCAGCCCGCCCAGCTCGACCACCTTCTTGTGCTCCGTTTCCCACTCCGCGGGGTCGCGGTCGGCGGGGTTGCCGCCCAAGATGATGTCCGTGCCGCGGCCCGCCATGTTCGTCGCGACGGTCACCGCGCCCAGACGGCCCGCCTGCGCGATGATGCCCGCCTCCTTCTCATGGAACTTGGCGTTCAGCACCTGGTGCGCCACGCCCTTCTTGCGCAGCAGTTCGCTCAGCTTTTCAGACGTTTCGATGGATGTCGTGCCCACGAGCACGGGCTGACCCTTGCCGCTGAGGTCGGCAATCTCCTGGGTCACCGCCGTCCACTTGCCGTCCTGCGACTTGAACACCTTGTCCGGCATCGCAACGCGGATCATCGGGCGGTGCGTGGGAACGACCACCACGGGCAGGTGATATATCTTCCAGAACTCCTCCTGCTCCGTGAAGGCGGTGCCCGTCATGCCCGCCAGCTTCTTGTACATGCGGAAGTAGTTCTGAATGGTAATGGTGGCCCAGGTGATGGTCTCCTGCTGGACCTTCACGCCTTCCTTCGCCTCCACGGCCTGGTGCAGGCCGTCCGACCAGCGGCGACCGGGCATGAGACGGCCCGTGAACTCGTCCACGATAATGACTTCGCCGTTCTTGACCACGTAGTCGCGGTCGAGCTTGTACAGGGCGTGCGCGCGGACGGCGTTCTCCAGATAGTGGGCCATGTGGTAGTTGGCCGGGTCGTAAAGGTTGACGACGTTCAGCAGGCGCTCGACCTTGCTGATGCCGTCCTCCGTTATGGAGATGGCCCGCATCTTCTCGTCAATGGTGAAGTCCGCGCCCTCCTTGAGCTGCGGCGCCAGGCGGGAGAAGGTGTGATAGACCTGAGTGGACTCGGCGGCGGGCCCGCTGATGATGAGCGGCGTCCGCGCCTCGTCAATAAGGATGTTGTCCACCTCGTCCACGATGACGTAGTTGTGGCCCCTCTGTACCTTGTGAGCCAGCTCCGCCGCCATGTTGTCCCGGAGGTAGTCGAAACCGAACTCGTTGTTCGTGCCGTACGTGATGTCCGCCTGGTAGGCGAGGCGCCGCGGGACGGCCACCAGCCCCTTGAGGCTGCCTTCCTTCTCCCCCTGCTCCGGGTCGTACAGATAGGAGGTCTCGTGCTGGAGGCAACCCACGGAGAGGCCGAGCATGCGATAGACGGGGCCCATCCACTGGGTGTCGCGACGGGCCAGGTAGTCGTTGACGGTGACCACGTGGACGCCCTGCCCGGTGAGAGCGTTCAGGGAGACGGGCAGGGTGGCGACCAGCGTCTTGCCCTCACCGGTCTGCATCTCCGCGATCTTGCCCTGGTGGAGGACCGCGCCGCCCATGAGCTGCACGTCGTAGTGGCGCTGGCCCAGCGTGCGCTTGGCGGCCTCCCGCACGGCGGCGAAGGCCTCCGGCAAAAGGTCGTCCGGGCTTTCGCCTTTCGCGAGGCGCTCCCTGAACTGAGCGGTGCGGGCGTGAATTTGCTCCGCGTCCAGATTCTGGAACTCCGGCTCCAGGGAGTTGGTCTTCTCCACCACGGACCGGAGCGCCTTTATTTCCTTTTCGTTCTGGTCGCCGAATATTTTCTTGACAATACCGAGCATGTCGCCACAAGCATCCTTACTCGAACATAGCTCCGACGCTGGTACCCGTGTGAATGCGCCGGATGGCCTCTCCCAGAAGGGGCGCAACGCTCAGCACCGACAAGTTGTGCGGCCTCTTCCAGTCCGGCAGCGGAATGCTGTCCGTGACCACCACCTCCGTGATGGCGCTCGCGGCGATGCGCTCCACGGCGGGGCCGGAGAGCACGGGGTGGGTGGCGCACGCGAAGACGTCCCGCGCGCCCTCCTCCCGCAAGGCCGCGGCCGCGTTGGTGATGGAGCCTGCGGTGTCAATCTCGTCGTCGAACAGGACAGCGGTCTTGTTCTGCACGTCGCCGATGACGTTCAGCGTCTCGGTCTTGTCGTTATTGCCCACACGCCGCTTTTCCACGATGGCCAGGGGCGCGTTCAGGCGCGCCGCGAGGTCGCGGGCCTTCTTGGAGATGCCCACGTCCGTCGCCACGACCACCAGGTCAGGCAAGTTCTTGTCCTTGAAGTAGCGCGCGAACATGGGCAGCGCGCTCAACTCGTCCACGGGGATGTTGAAAAAGCCCTGAATCTGGCCGGCGTGCAGGTCCAGTGTAAGCACCCGGTTCGCTCCGGCCACGGACAGGATGTCCGCGATGAGACGGGCCGTGATGGGCACGCGCGGCTGGTCTTTCTTGTCGCTGCGGCCGTAGGCGTAGTACGGGACGACCGCCGTGATGCGGTCCGCGGAGGCCCGCTTGGCCGCGTCCAGGAAGATGAGCAGCTCGACGATGCTCTTGTTGACGGGCGAGCATAGGGGCTGGACGATAAACACGTCCCGTCCGCGGATGTTCTCCATGACGCGGACAAACGTGTTCTCGTTGGAGAACTCGAACACCTCGGCGCGGCCCACGGGCTGACGCAGGTAGTCGCAGATAGACTTCGCCAGATGTGGATGGGCGTTTCCCGTAAAGACCCGTAATTCGTCAATCACGCGGCGGATGGCCCTCCCTCTTAGTGTACCGGCGACGCCGCGCCCTAGCGGCCCTTGAACTTGGCGGGGCGCTTCTCACGGAAGGCCGCAGCGCCCTCCTTGTGGTCTTCCGAGGTCAGAGTGATGGTCTCGAAAGCCGCGGCCACCTGCATGGCGGTCTCCAGGTCCATCTCCAGCCCCTTATAAAGCTGGAGCTTGGCGAGGCGCATCGCGATGGGCGGCCCGTTGGCAATCTTCCGCGCCACCTCCATCGTCGCCTCTTCCAGCTTCTCCGGAGGAACGAGCTTGTTCAGGAAGCCCAGCTTGTGGGCCTCCTCCGCCTCCAGGAAGTCGCCCGTGAACAGCAGCTCCGCGGCCTTGGGCAGCCCCAGCGCCCGCGCGTACAGCCATGTGCCGCCGAAGCCGGGGAACAGTCCCACGCGGATGTACGCGGCCATGAAGCGGGCGTTGGTGGAGCCGACGCGCATGTCGCACGCGCACGCCATGTCGAAGCCCGCGCCCACGGCGGCGCCGTTGATCATGCCGATGACGGGTTTCTCCAGCCTCTGAATGCCCAGAATCAGCCTCTGGGCGCGGCTGAACCCCCGGCGTATCTCCTCCGCGCTGGCGTTGCCGTAGCCAGCGGCGCCGGACGCGGCGTCCTTGCCCCCGGACATGGCCTGCACGTCCGCGCCGGAGCAGAACGCGCGACCCGCGCCCGTCAGGACCACCGCACCTATCGCGTCATCTCTGCCGGCTGCCTCCAGGGCTTCCGCCAACTCGGTCTCAAGCGTGGGGTTCAGGGCGTTCATCCGCTCGGGCCGGTTCAATGTGAGCGTTGCGACGCGACCGTCCACCTTGACCAGAAGGTGCTCGTACGCCATGAAGGTGCGGCTCCTTTCGCGAAGTTGAAATGGTCATCCCCGTCGTTTGGAGGACGAAACGGGCCAAATCTCATTATACAGCTTTTGCGCGCTTTCCTGCGCACCTGTGAACACACGGCATCGGTTGCGGCCACGGAGCCGCGGGCGTTACGATGGAACGGAAATGGTTCGCCGGGCAGCGACGCCCGCTGGGAGGAAGCACCATGAAGCCGTCAAGCCGCGTATACACCTTCGGCCTGTGGTCGGTCAAACCCGGCATGGAGAGCGTCTTCGCCGCCGCGTGGGAGGCGTTCGCGACGTGGTCCGTGGAGCACGTGGACGGCGGCATTGAAGCTGACCTGTTGCAGGACGCGCTGAAGCCACAGCTTTTCATTTCAATCGGGCCGTGGAAGGACGCGGCCAGCATCCAGGCGTGGCGCGACCTACCGGAGTTCAAAGCGTTCGTGGCGCAGGCCAGGGAACTCTGCAGCGATCTTCAGCCGCATGTCCTGAAGCCGGTCGTCCACGTGGCCCGCCGATAGGACGGCCACTGTTGCATGGACTTTGCGCCTTCAGTCCCCGTGGCGCCTGAGACCACAGCGGTCTCTGCTCCAGCAAACGCAAAGAAAAGAGTCCTGCGTGTCAGGTACGTAGTGGACGAGTACACTCCCTTTTCAGTCACGCCCCTATCTGCTATACTCTGTCGGGTTATCCTGCGTTCATAAAGGAAGGAAGCTTCTTTCTATGCCGGCGATAGCGGTCGTGGGCGGACTCTGGGGCGACGAGGGTAAGGGAAAGGTCATTGACCTCCTTGCGGAGAAGGTCAAGTATGTGGTGCGGTACGGCGGCGGCAACAACGCCGGCCATACCGTGATGAACCAGTACGGCAAGTTCAGCCTGCATCTCGTCCCCGCGGGTATTTTCCAACCCCACGTGATGTGCATCATCGGCAACGGGGTCGTGGTGGACCCTAACGTGCTGCTGCAGGAGCTTGACACGTTGGGCAAGGCGAAAATCAACACGTCCCGCCTTATGGTGAGCAGCCGCGCCCACGTCATCATGCCCTATCACATCCTCCTGGACAAGCTGGAGGAGGAACGCCGGGGAAGCTCGGCCATCGGGACGACTCACATGGGCGTCGGCCCCGCGTACGTGGACAAAGTGGCCCGGACGGGTATCCGCGTGGGCGACCTGACCGACCGCAATGCCCTGCTGGTCCGACTGCGCCACACCCTTGAGTACAAGAACGCTATCCTGACGAAGGTGTACGGCAAGACGCCCATCTCCATTGAGGAGATGTACGAAAAGTGCTGCCTGTACGGGGAGCGCATGGCCCCTTACATTTGCGATACCGAGCACGTCCTGCATGACGCCCTGGAGCGCGACGAACTGGTGCTGCTGGAAGGCGCCCAGGGGACGCTCCTGGACCTGGACTACGGCACGTACCCGTACGTCACGTCCTCCCACCCCGTGGCGGGAGGCGCCACCGTGGGCGCGGGCGTCAGCCCCAATCGCATCTCGCAGGTCATCGGCATCTACAAGGCGTACACCACCCGCGTGGGCGGCGGGCCGATGCCTACCGAACTGAGCAATACCCTGGGCGAGACCATCAGGCAGCGTGCGTGGGAGTTCGGCGCCACCACCGGCAGGGCGCGGCGCTGCGGCTGGTTCGACGCCGTCGCGGGCCGCTTCAGCAGTCTGGTCAACGGCTTCACGTCCGCGGTGCTCACGCGTCTGGACGTGCTGGACATCCTTCCGACGGTGAACATCTGCGTCGCGTACAGGGCGGGCAACCGCACCGTGGACGCTTTCCCCAGCGATCCAGAGTTCCTGGCCCACTGCGAACCCGTATATGAAGAAATGCCGGGCTGGCTCACGGACACCAGCCACGCCCGCTCGTACGACGCCCTGCCAGAGAAGGCGCGCGCCTACGTCAAACGCCTGGAACAACTCATCTGCTGCCCCATTGACATCATCTCCATCGGCCCGCGGCGTGAAGAGACGATTGTCGTCCGGCAGACCTTCTAGCTCTTCCGTTTGAGCGTGAGCGGAAGCGCCCCCGGGAAGACGCGCCCCCGCCAGTCTCCTCCGAACCAACGACGCCGCAGACCGCGCGGATTCGTACAAACACTTGATTTCGCGGGCGCCTTGCGGCTAAATTAAGCAACCCGGGGGCGCGCCAACTCGTCGGAGAATGCCGGTGATTACTCAATCGAGCGTCGAGCACGGAGTAGTGGGCAAGGAGCGTCTGGAGGCCCTTCACCGGGCCGTCCGCGCGCTCACGTCCGAGCAGAGCCTGCCGGCTATTCTGCAGAGCACCGTCGACGTCAGCCGAGAGGTCGCGGGCGCACGGCGCGCCGCCCTGGCGACGGTCAGTCCGCAGGGGCAACTCAATCGCTTCATAACCTCCGGACTGACCGTGGAGGAGCGCGCAGGACTCGGCGCTCTGACGGAAGCTCACGGACTCCTTGCCTCCGTCATCCGCGGCAGCCGGCCGTTTCGCCTCCGCGCTGATGACCTTCAGAGCATCCCGACGGGGTTTCCATCCGGTTATCCCCCCGTGAGCAGCTTTCTGGGAGTACCGCTGTCATTCCGCGGCAGGACGTTCGGAGGGCTGTACGTCACGGAAAGCGTCGAAGCCTCGAGCTTCAGCACGGAAGACGAAGATCTGCTGTCCCTTCTGGCGTCCCACGCCTCCATCGCCATCGAAAGCGCCCGCCTGTACGCCGTAGCGGAGCGCAGCGCCCAGGAGGCGCAGGCGCTGTACGAAGTAGGCAAGTCGCTGAATCGCTCCCTGAGCCTGGATGAAGTCCTCCAGCGTATCGTGCAGGCCGCGGCGACCATCCTGCAGGCGGACAAGGCCCAGCTCTTCACCCTGGACGAGGCGCGCGGCGTCCTCCGCGCACGCGCGTTGTACGGCTTCATGAAGCTTACGCCGCGCAACCTGACCATCCGCCTGGGGCAAGGACTCATCGGCCGAGTGCCCCGGACGGGGCAGAGCATCGTGGTCCAGGACACGTGGCGGCACAAAGACGTCATCCGGTGGATCGTGCTTCGAGAGGGCATCCGGTCGCTCATTCACGTGCCCATCCGCGTCAACCAGCGGGTGTATGGCGTGCTCAGCGTCAACTATCTCAGGGCCAATGCCGTGCCCGCCCGCGCGCAGCCTATTCTGGAGTCCTTGGCTGATCAGGCGGCCACGGCCATCCAGAACGCGCGCCTGTACGCTCAGGTGGAGCGTCTGGCGCGCGGGGAGGAGCGCGACAGGATCGCCCGCGACCTGCACGACAGCATCATTCAGGAGGTCTACGCCGTCGGCCTTTCCCTAGAGACGTGCATTGACTCCGTGGAGCAGGAGCCGGGCAAGGTCAAGGTGGAATTGCAGTCGGTGGTCCAGCAGCTCAACCGCGTGATCAAGGACATTCGCGACTACATCCACACTCTCCGTACCGGAGTGGTCCCGCGCAAGGACCTGGTGCGCTCAATAGAGGAGATGGTGGACGACATGCGCGCCCGTGCGTCATTGCACATCGAGTTCATCAGCAGCCACAAGACCATCCCGGAGCTCGCGCCGTACCAGGTGCAGGACCTTCTGCTGATCGCCCAGGAGGCGCTCACCAACGTCGTGAAGCACGCCCGCGCCACGCGTGTGGATATGGCGCTTACGTCCAGCGAGGGCAGGCTCACGCTCAGTATCTGGGACAACGGCGTCGGCTTTGATCCGCGGGCGGCCCGCGAAAGGGGGCGACACGGTCTTAAAAACATCCGTGCCCGGGCGCGGCGGCTTGGCGCGGCCCTGCGTGTGGACGCCGCGCATGGCAAAGGCACCCGCCTGGTACTCCGCCTCCCTCTTCCCCACTCTCCGCGAGGACGAAGCTGATGAGCGAACAAAAAGAGATACGTATCCTGCTGGTGGACGACCACGAAGTGGTGCGACGTGGGCTGAGGACTCTCCTCACCCACAAAGGCGCTTGCACCATCGTGGGAGAGGCGGGGTCCAGGGCGGAGGCCGTCCGAGAGGCGGCGCGCCTGCAGCCGGACCTTGTGATTATGGACGTGCGCCTGCCCGACGGAACGGGCGTAGACGCATGCCAGGCTATTCGCGCCCAGAGCCCGAACATCAAGGTCTTGATGCTGACGTCCTTCCCCGACGAGGAGTTCCTGTTCTCTTCCATCCAGGCGGGCGCGGCTGGCTATCTGCTCAAGGACATCAAGAGCGACGACCTTGTAGCCGCCATTCAGAAGGTAGCCGCGGGCCAGTCCCTTATTGACCCGGCCATGACGCAGAAGCTTCTGGAACGACTGCGCTCTCCCCACCCCTCCCGGCCCCAGGACAAACTCGCCACTCTGTCTCCTCTGGAGTTCCGCATCCTGGAACTGGTGACGGAGGGCAAGACAAACAAGGAGATCGCCGACAAGCTCCACCTGAGCGACAAGACGGTCAAGAACTACGTGAGCACTATCCTCAGCAAGCTGGACGTGGACCGCCGGGCCGAAGCGGCGGCGTACTTGGCGAGCCATCGTCGGGAGGGCACAAACTCTTCCGCCTAGTCCTTCCTGATATCCGGGATTAGGGCCGATTGGCCCCTTGGAGTAGGGCCAATCGGCCCTACTGCTTTGCTCCATTTGACTGTAAAACATATGACTCTTGCACCTTATTGTTTTCCGAGCGCCGACGTAAGCTGATGGTGTACAGCGAAAAACAAATGGAGGAGCAGTGAACCATCTGCGCGTCTTCATAGTGGACGGACACGAGCCAGTGCGTGAGAAGCTCGCCGCCCGCCTGTCGGAATCGGGCCTCCAGGTCATCGGCCACACGGGCAACCCGGAGGAGGCCGTCCGGCTGACGCAGACGCTGTCCCCGGACCTGGTCCTGGTGGACATCAGGAGCATGGCGAGCAACGGCGCGCCGGCCCTGTGCACGAAGCTGGCGCACGTCCAGCCGAAGACGTCCATCGTCATCCTGACGTCGTACGTGGACGACGAGGTGCGGGTGCTGGGCACGGAAGCAGGCGTCAGCGCCTATCTGCAGAAGACTATAGGATCGCGCGACCTCGCGAAGCATCTAAGGGATATCGCCACACAACATCGAAAGGCTGTGCTTTTCGAAGGGAGGTAAGCCATGATTCAATTCAGAAGCTGCCCACGCTGCAAGGGTGACCTGCACATGGACTGGGACGACTACGGGATGTTCCTGAACTGTCTCCAGTGCGGTTTCTACCGTGACCTGTCCGAGGAGGAAACCGCGGGCATCAAGCGCGGCAAGGTCAAGGGCCTGGTGCTGCAGCGCGTCCGCGTGTAAGACCAGCGGCGCAAGATAAAAGGGTCCAAGACAGCGGGAATCCGCTGAGGACAAGAAGGAGGCGAGCATGGCACAGACCAAGGAAACCAAATCTGTCGCAATCGCCACGGACCCCCCATTCATCCAGAGGCTTTTCAGCACTGGTGAATTCGCGTGGCTTTGGCTTATCGCCCGAATCTGGCTCGGCTACCAGTGGTTTGTCGCGGGAGAGCACAAGATCACTGACCCCGGTTGGATGGTCACCGGGACGTCACTCAAGGGCTTCTGGACCAATGCCACAGCCATTCCCGCCACTGGCAAGCCGCCCATCGTGTTCGACTGGTATCGGGACTTCCTCAAGTTCCTGCTGGACAGCGGCTCTTACGTGTGGTTCGCCAAATTGATCGCCGTGGGAGAGGTACTGATCGGCGTCGCCCTTGTCGTCGGAGCGTTCGTGGGCATCGCCGCGTTCATGGGCTCGTTCCTGAACTGGAACTTCATGATGGCCGGTTCCGCGAGCACGAATCCGTTGCTCTTCGCCGTGGCCACGTTCCTGGTGCTGGCGTGGAAGGCTGCGGGCCACTGGGGCGCGGACCGCTGGCTGCTTCCTGCTCTCGGGACTCCCTGGGGTCCTGGCAAGGTCTTCGGAAACGGCAAACAGAAAGCGCCTATCCGGCCTCAGGAACAGGGCTCCAGCTAACACAAGGACTCTTTCGAGCGGGCCCGACAGGCCTGGACCCAATCGCAAACGCCCGGGAAAGGTTTACCCTCCTACCTCTTCCGGGCGTTTGCTTTTCCGTTGCACCGTCCCTTCTCGAACGGTCCGCGCCGGGCGGGCTTCTCACCATCCCGGAGCAGAGAAGAAGGCGCTTCGCATGATTGCGAAGCGCCTTCGAGCGTCGTCGAACGCGAAGCTGGAGACTATACGGCTCCAGGTACGCGCACCGGCAGGTCAATGCGGTGCTTTTTCAGGACGTCGCGGAGCTGCGCCGCCGACTTCTCGTCCAGCGGCGTGAGCGGGAGCCGGGGGTTGCCCACGCGGAAGCCCACCTCATTCACGGCGAACTTGACTGGAATAGGGTTGGAGACAATGAAAAGGGCGCTGAACAGGGACAGGAGCCGGCGGTGTATTGCGGCGGCGCCAGCCATGTCGCCCTTAACAGTACGCTGCATCATGTCCTGCATCTGCAGGCCTACGAGGTGCGACGCTACGCTGATGACCCCGTACCCGCCGAGCGCCATCATGGGAAACGTGTCACCGTCGTTGCCGCTCCACACCAGGAAGCCGGGCCGCGCCTCCTGAATGACGCGCGCAGCTTGCTCCAGGTTCCCGCTGGCCTCCTTGATGCCCACAATGTTCTCTATCTTGCTCAGCTTTATGACGGTGTCCGCCGTCAGCGCGGTGACCGTCCGGCTGGGCACGTTATAGACGATGCATGGCAGATGCGTGCTTTCGGCGATCGCCTTGAAGTGAAGGTACAGGCCTTCCTGCGTAGGCTTGTTGTAGTAAGGCACCACCAGGAGGACGGCGTCCACGCCAAGTTTCTCCGCCTCTCTGGTCAATTCGACGCTTTCCGCCGTGCTGTAGTTGCCTGTGTTGGCGACCACGTTCCCCCGATGGCCCACGGCGGAGCGCACCTCGGCGAAGAGGCGCAACTTCTCTTCACGGGTCAGAGTGGGAGATTCGCCCGTTGTGCCGGATAGTACCAGGCCCTCGCTCCCCGAGTCCAGCAGGGCCTTCGCCAGTTTCCTGGCCTGTTCAGTATCAAGCTCGCCCCGTTCAGTGAACGGGGTCACCATGGCTGTCAGAAGGCGTCCCAACTTGGCCATGTCGCTTTCCTCCCTCTGGTATGTGTCCCTGCCGCGCGAGCTCTTCCGCTATCTGCACAACGTTAAGCGCCGCGCCTTTGCGCAGGTTATCAATGACCACCCACATGGACAACGCGCTGCTATTCGAGGCGTCGCGCCGGATGCGTCCCACAAGAACGTCGTCGCTGCCGCTGGCGAACCACGGCTGCGGATAGAGGCTGACGTCGGGGTCATCCAGCACCCGGACGCCGGGGGACTCCACCAGCAGCTTCCGCGCGTCCTCCGGCGCAATAGGGTTGGAGAACTCAGCATGGACGGCGACGGCGTGGCCCACGTACACGGGCACACGCGCACACGTCGCGGAAATGGGCAGGCCCTCCGCGCGCAGGACCTTCCGCGTCTCTTCCACGAGGCTCCATTCCCCGCGCGAGTAGCCGTTGTCCAGGAATATGTCCACTTCGGGAAGCACATTGAACGCTATCTGGTGCGGGAATACATGCGGGACGACGGTCCGGCCCTCAAGGACCAGCCGCGCCTGAGCGGATAGCTCCTCCTGGGCCGCGCGCCCCGCTCCAGACACGGACTCGTACGTGCAGACGACCACCTGCTTCAGCGGATTGACCCGATGCAACGGGTAAAGGGCCATGGTCAAGGCGACAACGGTGCTTTCCGGCCCCGCCACGAGTCCCTTGTGCGCACGCACCTCAGCCGTGTTGACTTCAGGGACAATGAGCGGCACATCGGGGTCTATGCGCCAGGCGGGACTGCTGTCCACGACGACGGCGCCTGCCTTGATCGCCAATGGAGCAAACTGTCTGGCGACATCCATGCCCGCGGCGAAGAAGACCAGGTCGGCCTCATCAAAAGCGCTGTTGCTCAGCCCCTCGACAGCCGGCTCCCGCTGGGGGAGCAGCGGCTCGCGACTCGCCGAGCGGTCAGCGGTAAAAAGCCGCAGAGAACTGCAGGGAAACTTACGCTGCTCCAGACACCTGATAATCTCCTGACCCACCAGCCCCGTCGCCCCCACAACGGCAACCCGGTAACCGCTCACGCAGGCCTCCTAGTCCAGCTTAAGCAACGCCTCCAGGCCGTACACCAGCTCCTTGCGATTGACCACCTCTTTGACGGCGAGAAGGACCCCGGGCATGAAGCATTCCCGACTGATGGTGTCATGCCGTATGCTCAGGGTCTGGCCCGGTCCGCCGAAGATGACCTCCTGGTGGGCCAGCAGGCCCTGCAGGCGGACGCTGTGAATAGACACGCCTTCCATCTCGCCGCCGCGGGCGCCCGGAAGGGTCTCCCTGGTGGTCACGGGGTGCTTGAAAGGCCCGTCCCGCCTGTCCCGCATGGCGCGGGCGGTGGCGATGGCAGTGCCTGAGGGCGCGTCAGCCTTCTGGTCGTGGTGCAGTTCGATGATTTCCGCCTCGTCGAAGTAGCGGGCGGCCAGCTTGGACAGATGCATCATGAGGACAGCACCCAGCGCAAAGTTGGGGGCGACCACGGCGCCCACCTGATACTTCCGCGCCAGCCCGCTGATCTCCTCAACGTGGGCTGGCGTCAGCCCCGTCGTGCCCACCACCAGGGCCACGCCGTTGCTGAGCGCTATTCTGGCCGCCTTCGTGGCGCCCTCCGCGGAGGAGAAGTCCACAACGACGTGAGGACGGACGCGCTGGAGGACAGGCTCCAGATCACGGGTGTATGGGATACGGCCGCTGCCGTCCGGCAGGGAGACGTGGTCTTCGTCGGCCTTGATGTCCACGGCGCCAACGGGTTCGGTGGCGGGGTCTTTGCACAGGGCCGCCAGGACCTCACGCCCCATCTTTCCAGACGCGCCCTGCACGACAACTTTGATGGGAGGCATTGCGCTATCCTCCTCTTTCTGTGCCGCGGGCACGGTGGGCGACTACGGACGCTGCGTGGACTCGGCCGGGCCGCGGTAAGGCGGCTGCCGGTATCCGCCGCCCCGTGGCGGACCGCCCTGTCCACCCCGGAACCCGGGAGGGCCGCTGCGGCGGTCGCGATCAAAACCACCCTCCCGACGGGGAGGCGGCCCTGGACGGCGGAATGGCGCTCCACCCTCACCAGCCTCCGACCCGGGGCCTGCCGGAGGACGCGGGCCGCCCTCCAGGATGGCGCGGCGCGAAAGGTTGATGCGCCCCATGCGGTCTATCTCTATGACCATGACGGTCATCTCATCGCCGATCTTGACCTCGTCCTCGACCCGCTCCACCCGATGGTCGGCGAGCTCGCCGACGCGCACCAGACCGTCCTTGCCGGGCATAATCTCCACGAACGCGCCGAAATCGGTGATGCGCGTGACCTTGCCCGTATAGACGGCCCCGACCTCGACTTCCTTGGTGAGGCCCTCGATCATGGCGATTGCCTTGTCGGAGGCCTCGCCGCTGGTGGAGCCAATGACAACAGAGCCATCGTCTTCCACATCAATGGTGCACTTGGTCTGGTCAATGATGGCGCGGATGTTCTTGCCGCCGGGGCCGATGAGCGCGCCTATTTTCTCCGGCCTGATCTGAATGCGTATCATTCGCGGAGCGAAGGGGCTCAGCTGGGCGCGCGGCTCGGCCATGGTCTGCTTCATCTTGGAGAGGATGAACAGGCGGGCTTCCTTGGCATGGGCCAGGGCCTCCGCCATCAGCTCAGGGCTGATGCCCTTGATCTTGATGTCCATCTGCAGGGCGGTGACGCCTTCGGACGTGCCCGCCACCTTGAAGTCCATGTCGCCCAGATGGTCCTCCTCACCTGCAATGTCGGTGAGGATGACGTGACGCGAACCTTCCTTAATCAGGCCCATCGCCACGCCGGCGACGGGCGCCTTGATAGGAACGCCGGCGTCCATCAGGGAGAGCGTGCTGCCGCAGACGCTGGCCATGGACGTGCTCCCGTTGGAGCTGAGCACCTCGGAGACGACGCGAATGGTGTAGGGAAACTCCTCTTCGCTGGGAATCACGGGCAGGAGCGCCCGCTCCGCCAGCGCGCCGTGACCCACCTCTCGCCGACCGGGCGAACCGAGACGCCGGGCCTCGCCGGAGGCGAAGGGAGGCATGTTGTAATGATGCATATAGCGCTTGAACTCTTCCAGACCAAGGGTGTCCAGCCTCTGCCGCTCGCCGGTGGACCCCAGCGTGCTGATACTCAGTACCTGCGTCTGACCGCGGGTGAAGAGACCGGAGCCGTGCGTGCGCGGGAGGAGTCCCACCTCGCACGTGATGGTGCGGATGTCCTTGGGCCCGCGGCCGTCCAGACGCCGCTGGCGTCCGACGATGCTCTGCCGCACGATGGCCTTCTCCAGATCATGAAAGGCTTCGCCCACCTGGTTGGCTGCAAATTTGCCCGCGAGCTTCTCCGTCACGTCCTTTTTCAAGGCCGTGAGAGCCGTTTCCCTTTCGGTCCTGTCCGTCTTGCCCAGCACGTCCTCCAGACGCCCGTTCAGAGCGCCCCGGACGGCGGTCACCGCATCCTGCTCCGCGCCAGTGTCCACTACGAATGTCGTCTTGGGCGAGCCGCACTCGCGGACCAGTTCGTCCTGAAGCGCGATGACTTCCAGGTTGGTCTGCTGCCCCAGCTTGATGGCCTCAAGAAGGGTGGACTCGTCCAGCGTGTGGACGCCCGCCTCCACCATCATGACGGCGTCGCGGGTCCCCGCTATCACCAGGTCCAGCTTGCTCTGCTGCACCTGGCGCATGGTGGGGTTCACGACCAGCGCACCGTCAATGAACCCGATGCGCGTCGCGGCGAGAGGCCCGTCGAAGGGGATGTTGGACATGCTGAGGGCCGCGGACGCCCCGATAATCGAAAGAATGGCGGGGTCGTTTTCCTGGTCGGTGGACAGGACGGTGATGATGACCTGAACGTCGTTGCGAAAGCCTTTGGGGAAAAGGGGCCGAATAGGCCTGTCGGTCAGGCGGGCCGTCAGGATCGCCTCCTGAGTGGGCCTGCCCTCCCTGCGAAAGAAGCTGCCGGGTATTCTACCGACAGCATACAGGCGCTCCTCGTAGTCCACGGTCAGCGGGAAGAAGTCCACTCCTTCCCGCGGCTGCGTACTGGCGCAGGCGGTGGCGAGCACCACCGTTTCGCCGTAACGGACGACGACGGCGCCCTGGGCTTGACCAGCCAGCTTTCCCGTCTCCAGGAAAAGGCCGCGCCCACCGATATCACGCTTAAATACACGCTGTGTCAAGGATACACCCTCCTCGGCGGACCCCCTGAAAAGGATAAGGCACCAGAAGACGGTGCCTTATCGGCGAAGACCCAGTTTGGCGATCAAGGCGCGGTAACGGGGGGTGTCGGTACGGCTCAGGTAGGCGAGAAGCCTTCGCCGCTGGCCTACCAACCTGAGGAGGCCGGTACGAGTACCATGGTCATGCCGGTGGACCTTCAGATGCTCGGTCAGACTTGTAATCCTCTCGGTGAGGACGGCCACCTGCACATCGGCAGATCCCGTGTCTGTTCCGTGCAACCCGTGCTCCTTCAGAATGACTTGCTTGCGCTCCCTATCCAATCCTTGTCGCTCCTTGCAGGGGTGTCTCTTTTTACTTCACTTTCCTCTGGCTGGGCATTATAACACACCTTAAAAGCTCGGCACAAGCAACCATCACGGTCGGAATTCCGCGACATCAGAAAAACTCGCTATAATAACCTTGACATGAGGAGACAAAGGTGATAAATTTTCCATTTGGCGCTCGCTTGCAAATAAGCGGTTTTGCCGGTATCATGTTTCTTTGTGCGTTTCGGTCAGGAGACTAACTCATGCCAACGGTAAACCAACTCGTACGGAAGGGTCGCAGTGGGGCTCGTGCAAAGAGCAAGGCCCCCGCGCTCCGCATGTGGCACAACGCCCTTGAGCAAAAGCGCAAGTTTACGGCCAAGGGCTCGCCCCAGAAGCGTGGCGTGTGCATCCAGGTGCGCACAATGACCCCCAAGAAGCCGAATTCGGCGCTCCGCAAGATCGCCCGCGTGCGCCTGACGAACCAGGTGGAGGTCACCGCGTACATTCCCGGCGAGGGCCACAACCTGCAGGAGCACTCGGTGGTCCTTCTCCGCGGAGGCCGCGTGCCGGACCTGCCGGGCGTCCGCTACCACATCGTCCGCGGCACTCTGGACTCGGCGGGCGTGCAGAACCGCCGTCAGGGCCGCAGCAAGTACGGGGCGAAAAAGGCGAAGGGCGCCGCGCCCGCCGGTGGCGGACAGCCCGCCGCTGCGGCCACGCCCGCTTCAACCTAGATTTAGCAGGATAATGACATGCGCCGTCGAAAAGCTGAGCAGCGGACCGTTTCACCGGACACCAGGCACAACAGCGTGCTGGTGGCCCGGCTTATCAATAAGGTGATGGTGGGGGGCAAGAAGAGCCTCGCGGAGCGCATCGTCTACGAAGCCATGGACGTGACGGAGAAAGAGACCAAAAAGCCCGCCATGGATGCGCTGGAGCAGGCTATCAGGAACGTTACGCCTCTTCTTGAGGTCAAGCCCCGCCGCGTGGGGGGCGCCACCTACCAGGTCCCCGTCGAGATCCGGCCCGAGCGGCGTCTCGCGCTGGCCATCCGCTGGCTCCTGGGCGCGGCCCGCGCCCGGACGGGCAAGCCCATGGCCCAAAGGCTCGCCGCCGAGCTGATAGACGCCACGCGGGGCCAGGGAACCGCGGTCAAGCGGCGAGAGGACCTGCACAAGATGGCGGAGGCCAACCGGGCCTTCGTTCACTACCGCTGGTAGAGCGTCCAGAGGGACGAGAGGGTTTTCCGACACAAATGAGTTGTTATGTCTAGACCTGTGTCTATTGAAAAAGTCCGAAACATCGGATTTATAGCGCATATCGACGCCGGCAAGACCACGGTCAGCGAGCGCGTCCTGTTCTTCACGGGCAAGACGTACAAGCTGGGCGAGGTGCATGAGGGCACCGCGGTCATGGACTGGATGCCTCAGGAGCGCGAGCGCGGCATCACCATCACCGCCGCCGCGACCACCACCGAGTGGAAAGGCCACAGCATCAATATTATTGATACGCCCGGCCACGTGGACTTCACCGCGGAGGTGGAGCGCAGCCTGCGCGTGCTGGACGGCGGCGTGGTCATCTTCGACGGCACCCAGGGGGTGGAGCCTCAGTCCGAAACGGTCTGGCGACAGGCGGACAAATACAAGGTCGCCCGGCTTTGCTTTGTTAACAAGATGGACCGTCCGGGCGCGGACTTCTTTCACACCATTGACATGATCGTGGACCGCCTTCACGCCAATCCGGTGCCGGTCCAGATCCCCCTGGGGACGGTGGACAAGTTCAGGGGCGCCATTGACCTTGTCGAGCAGAAAGCCTACGTCTATCAGACTGACAAGCCCGATCCGCCCGTCGAGGAGCCGGTCCCCGCCGAGTACCAGGCCGAGGTCGCTAAATGGCGCGAGCACCTGGTGGAGAAGGTGGCGGAGACGGACGAGAAGCTCACGGAGAAGTTCCTGCGGGGCGAGGCGATTTCCATCCCTGAGTTGAAGGCCGCTCTACGCTCGGCCACGGTGAGAAATCTCCTGGTGCCCGTCCTCTGCGGTACGGCATTGAAAAACAAGGGCATCCAGCTCCTGCTGGACGCGGTCGTGGACTATTTGCCCTCACCGGCGGACGTGCCTCCGGTCTTCGGGACCGATATTCGCACCCAACAGCCCCTGCCGCGAGAGGCCAAGGACGACGCCCCGATGGCCGCCCTGGCGTTCAAGATCCAGACGGACCCCTATGTGGGCCGCCTCGTCTTCTTCCGCGTCTATTCCGGCACCGCGAAGTCCGGAGCGGGCGTGTACAACTCCACGCGCGACCGCAAGGAGCGCCTGGGCCGTCTCGTCCAGATGCACGCGCAGCACAGAGAAGAGGTGGATGCGATTTACGCCGGAGGCATCGCCGCGGCGGTGGGGCTGAAGACCACATTCACCGGAGACACCTTCTGCGACCCCGAAAACCCTGTCCTTCTGGAGACCATCAAGTTCCCCGAGCCTGTCATTTCAGTGGCCATTGAGCCCAAGACCAGGGCCGACCAGGAGAAGCTGGCGGAGGCCATGGCCAAGCTTTCCGACGAGGACCCGACGTTCCGTGTGCGCCATGACTCGGAGACCGGCCAGACCCTCATATCCGGCATGGGCGAGTTGCACTTGGACGTACTGGTGGACCGTATGCGGCGCGAGTTCTCCGTGGAGGCCACGGTCGGCCGTCCTCAGGTCGCCTACAGAGAGGCCATCACTGCGCCCGCAAGGGCCCAGGGCCGGTTCGTTCGCCAGTCGGGCGGGCACGGCCAGTACGGCGACGTCTGGCTGGAAGTGGCGCCACGAGAGCGCGGCGCGGGGTTCGAGTTCGTCAACAAGATCGTGGGCGGAGTGATCCCCAAGGAGTTCATCTCGCCTATCGAGCAGGGAATCAAAGAGGCGTTGGACTCGGGCGTCCTTGCGGGGTACCCCATGGTGGACGTCCAGGCCTCCCTTGTGGACGGCAGCTACCACGAAGTGGACTCTTCCGAGCTGGCCTTCAAGATGGCGGGCTCTATCGCCTTCAAGGAGGCCACACGACGCGCCCGGCCCATTCTGCTGGAGCCTATCATGAAGGTGGAAGTCATAACCCCGGGCGATTTCCTGGGCGACGTGCTGGGCGACCTGAGCTCCCGCCGCGCGCGTATCATGAATATGGAAGGCAGGGCTAACACCCAGGTCATCCGCGCGCACGTCCCGCTGGCCGAATCCTTCGGCTACGCGACGTCGCTGCGCTCTCTCTCGCAGGGAAGAGCGAACTACTCCATGGAATTCGACCACTACGAGGAAGTACCCAAGGCGGTTGCGGAAGAGATTGCCAGTAAGGGACGTCTGGTCCGAAAATAGCCGGAGATAATGTATGGCCAAGCAAAGGATTCGCATCAGACTCAAGGCCTTTGACCACCGCATTCTGGACCAGTCCGCGTCCCAGATCGTGGAGACGGCGGAGCGGACCGGGGCGAATGTGACGGGGCCGCTGCCGTTGCCCACGCGAATCAAGCGGTGGACGGTCACCCGCTCGCCGCACGTGGACAAGGACAGCCGTGAGCAGTTTGAGATGCGCATACACAAGAGGCTCATTGACATCCTGGAGCCTACGTCCAAGACCGTGGACGCACTGACGCGGCTCAATTTGCCCGCGGGCGTGGACATCGAGATCAAGCTGTAACATTGACAAAGAGAGGCGCCACCCCCCTGAACGCATGATTCAGGAGCGGCCCCTCCCCGAGGCGGAAATGGTTAACGGACTTATAGGACGCAAGCTGGGCATGACACAGGTCTTCCGCGAGGACGGCGCCGTGACTGCGGTCACCGCCGTGGAGGTGGGACCGTGTTACGTGACCCAGGTGAAGACCAAGGCGAAGGACGGCTGCGACGCTGTCCAGCTCGGGTTTGACGAAGTCAAAAAGCTGAACCGGCCCGCGAGGGAGCACCTGAAGGCTACTGGGAAGCTGTTCAGGCACCTGCGCGACATCCGTATCACGGATGGGGCATCCCTCCCTGTGGGCACGAAGCTGGATGTGAGCCTTTTCAAAGCTGGCCAGCTGGTGGACGTCATTGGGACGTCCAAGGGCCGGGGCCATGCCGGACTGGTCAAGCGACATCACTTCAAGGGCGGGCCGCACACGCACGGCCAGTCGGACCGGGAGCGCCGGTCTGGCTCCATCGGCTCCACCACCACGCCGGGCCGCGTTCTCAAGGGCCTGCGTATGGCCGGGCACATGGGTGACGCGCAGGTGACCGTGAGGCACATGGAGATCGTGTCCGTGGACCCTGCCAAGAACCTCTTGGTGCTGCAGGGGGCCGTCCCCGGCGCGCCGAAGGCGCTGGTGCTCGTTCGCCAGTCGAAGAAGATCAAGAGGGCTCCCATAGCGCCTCCCGTCAAGGGTGGCAAGGCGGCTGCCAAGTCAACCACCAAGGCGACCCCCAAGGCTCCCGCGAAAGCCGAAGCCAAGAAAGCGTCCTAAGGACGATTACGATGGAACTACCAATACGCAACCTTACGGGAGAGACGGTGGGCCATATCCAGGTCAGTGATGAACTGCTGGGCGTGCCCTTGAACGAGGCCGTGGTGCACCAGGCTCTGCTGCGCCACCTGGCCAACCAGCGCACGGGCACACACGACACCAAGACGCGCGCCGAGGTCTCCGGCGGCGGCAAGAAGCCCTGGCCCCAGAAGGGCACGGGTCGGGCGCGCCAGGGCAGCACCCGCTCGCCGCTCTGGAGGCATGGTGGAGTCGTCTTCGGCCCGCATCCGCGCAGCTACCGTCAGCAGATGCCGCGCAAGATGCGCCGTCTGGCCCTGCGCTGCCTCCTTTCGGCCAAAGCGTCGGAGGAGAAGCTCATCATCGTGGAGAACCTCAACGTGCAGCCCAAGGCGCGGGAGATGTCCCGCACGCTGACCACCCTTGGCGTGCAGCGCAGCGCCCTGGTCGTCACGCCGGACGCCAGCCGCGACGTGGCTCTGGCGGTCGGCAACCTGCCCGGGTTCAAGGCCCTGGCGGCTCCCTACCTCAACATTGGCGACCTGATGAATCACGACTATCTGGTCATGACCGTGGACGCCATCCGGCGGGCCGAGCAACTGTGGGCCCCGGCTGCCGCTGCAGCGGGAGCATAGACAATGCACTACACCGACGTTCTTCGGCGGCCCATCGTAACCGAGAAATCAACCGCCTTGCAGGAGCAGGGGAAATACACCTTTGAGGTCCATCTTCACGCCACCAAGCACGAGGTGAAAGAGGCGGTGGAGAAGGTCTTCAACGTCAAGGTAATGCAGGTCAACATGCTGCGCATTCACGGCAAGATCAAGGTCGTCGGACGGCGCCGCATTCAGCGGCCCGACAAGAAGAAGGCCATTGTGGCCCTGAAGTCTGGAGACAAGATCCAGATCTTCGAGAACGTGTAGGAGTCTCGCCGTGGGATTGAAGTCGCTTAAACCCACATCTCCTGGTCGTCGCGGCGTCGTCGCCGACGACTTCAAGGACATCACGAAAAAGACGCCGGAGAAATCCCTGTCCGTCGTCCGCAAGAAGCACTCGGGGCGCAACAACCAGGGACGGGTCACGGTGCGCCATCGGGGCGGCGGCAGCCGCAAGAAGCTGCGCACCATTGACTTCAAGCGCGACAAGGCGGGCATCAAGGGCCGCGTTGCGAGCATTGAGTATGACCCCAACCGCACGTGCCGCATCGCACTCGTGCAGTACGCGGACGGCGAGAAGCGCTACATCCTGGCGCCCGTCGGCTTGCAGGTCGGCGACGGCGTGGAGGCGGGACCGAGCGCGGAGATCAAGCCGGGCAACGCTCTGCCCCTCAAGATCATTCCGCCGGGCACCATGGTCCACAACGTGGAGATGAATAGAGGCAAAGGCGGACAGCTGGTGCGCTCGGCGGGCGCCGCCGCGCAGCTCATGGCTCGCGAGTCCGAGAAGCTCGTGCTGCTGCGCCTTCCCTCCGGCGAGGTCCGGCGCGTGGACGCGGAGTGCTACGCCACGGTGGGCCAGGTGGGCAACGTGGACCACAAGAACATCGTGCTCGGCAAGGCAGGCGCACGCCGGCACCGGGGCTGGCGCCCCAGCGTGCGCGGCGCGGCCATGTCCCCGCGCGACCATCCCCACGGCGGCGGAGAGGGCCGGAACCCCCGAGGCATGCCGCCCAAGACGCCCTGGGGCAAGCCCGCTCTGGGTTACAGGACCCGGCGTCGCAAGGAAAGCGACCGTTTCATTGTGCAACGGCGTAAGAAGGCCTAGTTTTTAGACGATGCGGTCATAGCGGAGAGAGCATGTCGCGCTCAACGAAAAAAGGGCCATTTGTAGACAAGAACCTCCAGGAGAAGCTTGAGGCGGTGGTCCGCTCTGGTCAGAGGACCATCATCAAGACCTGGTCACGGCCGTCAACCATCATCCCGCAGATGGTGGGACTCACCATCGCGGTGCATGATGGCCGGCGCCACGTGCCTGTCTTCATCACGGAGAACATGGTGGGGCATCGCCTGGGCGAATTCGCCCCAACCCGACAGTTCCGCGGGCACTCGTCAAAGGCGGCTGCGGAGAAGGCCGCATCAGCGGCGGCGCCAGCGGCGCCAGCAGCGGCACCAAAGAAGTCGGCTTAGGGCGGGAGGAAGCACGGTGGTCAGTCAGGATAGTGCCCCACGCGAGGTCATGGCGCTCGCCCGGAACATACGCGGCTCCACCAAGAAGGTGCAGCTCGTGGTTGATACCGTGCGCGGCAAGAGAGTTGAGGACGCGGTGAACATCCTGCGTGTCCTGCCCTCTCCCCAGGCGCTCAAGGTGCTCAAGGTGGTCAAGTCCGCCGCCGCCAACGCGGAGAACAATTTCCAGATGGACCCCGCGCGGCTGCGCATCGTCAAGGCCGCCGCGGAGGCCGGCCCCACTCTGCGGCGCATGCGCGCCCGCGCCCGCGGTCGGGCGAACATGATCCGGAAGCCCACATGCCACATCCGCGTGGTGGTGGCTGAGGAGGAGGACTAAATGGGACATAAGGTCCACCCCGTCGGGTTCCGGCTGGGGGTCATCAAAGACTGGCAGGCGCACTGGTTCGCGGCCAAGCCGGGAAAGTACAAGGGCATGCTGATGGAGGACATCAAAATCCGACAGCACATCTCGGGGAAGTACCATGAGGCCGGCATCAGCCGCGTGGACATTGAGCGCCAGGCGAACGAGATCCAGGTGACCATTCACACCGCCCGCCCCGGTATCGTTATCGGGCGCGGGGGCCAGCGGGTGGAAGAGCTGCGGGGAGAGGTGGAGCGGCTGGCCGGCCGGCGAATCCGCCTGAACATTCAGGAGATACGTCAGCCGGAGCTGGACGCCTACCTCGTGGCGGCCAACATCGCGGAGCAGATGGAGCGCCGGATATCCTATCGCCGGGCCATGAAGCAGGCCCTCACGCGGGCCCAGCAGTCCGGGGCCAAGGGCGTAAAGATCAACTGCGCGGGCCGTCTTGGCGGTGCGGAAATCGCGCGGCGGGCCAAGGAATTCTGGGGCCGCGTGCCGCTGCACACCCTCAGAGCGAACATAGACTTCGGCATTGCCGAGGCGCGCACGACTCTGGGCCGCATCGGTGTGAAGGTGTGGATATATTCGGGCGACATCATGCCCGAGGCGAAGAAGCCAGAGGTCGAGACGCCCATCGAGGTCAAGATAGAGTCCTCGAAGGCTGAAGAGGCAAGGACGGATGCTGCAACCCAAACGAGTCAAGTACCGGAAAGCGCATAGGGGACACCGCAGGGGCACGGCCCACGCGGGCGCAACCGTCGCCTTCGGCGAGTACGGGCTGAAGGCCATGGCGTCTACCTGGATTACGGCCCGCCAACTGGAGGCGGCCCGCCGCGCCATGACCCCTTACAACAAGCGCGGCAGCCAAGACTGGACGCGG
>Ga0082335_1002309_pt1 | contig 36198 bp, 39 predicted proteins | sample Subgrocontami58m_FD_72375 | JGI IMG/M metagenome (GOLD analysis project Ga0082335, IMG submission 72375) | Subsurface groundwater microbial communities from S. Glens Falls, New York, USA - GMW37 contaminated, 5.8 m (SPADES assembly) (version 2) ... | reverse complement strand
ATGGCTTTTATGGTCTTGTCAACAAAGTCCTCGTTTACCGCGATCTCAAGACGGACCTTGCGAAGCAGATTGCCCATTTCCCTGGCGCCACGGTAAACCTCAGCCACACCTTTCTGCCGGCCATGGCCAAGCACTTCACTGACAGTTATCAGATTGATCTCGGCCTTGTAAAGCTGCTGCTTGACTTCCTCCAACCTGCTAGGCTGTATTATTGCTATGATTAACTTCATTTGAAACCTCCGGTTAAGAAAGTCTGTTTATTCTAACACCGTATATGCTCTTTCGCGATGCTGAGTCAGATCAAGCCCTAAATCTTCATCTTTTTCAACCACCCTCATGCCGATAGTCGCGTCAATTATTTTATAGATCACAAAAGTTCCTACAATAGCATAAAGCAAAGTTGCTCCAACAGCTACTGCCTGGACATATAACTGATGAGGATTGCCGAAGAACAGGCCGTTGTTCCCAGCGGCATTCACAACCTTGGAAGCAAACAACCCTGTGGCTATTGCTCCCCACATACCGCCTACGCAATGGACACCAAACGCATCCAGCGCGTCATCGTATCCTAATTTTGGCTTGATGACAGCTGCTGCGATATAACAAAATACACTGGCAAGAAGGCCGATGATAATGGCTGGGATAACGCTGACATAACCTGCTGCCGGCGTAATAGCGACTAACCCCGCGACCGCGCCGCTAGCAACGCCGAACATCGTAGTCTTGCCGTTGCGTATCCATTCTATTAGCGCCCAACTCAAACCTGCTGCAGCCGCGGCCGTATTAGTGACTACAAACGCGTTAACCGCTATCCCATTGGCTGCCAAAGCGCTGCCCGCGTTGAACCCGAACCAGCCAAACCAAAGAAGAGCTGTTCCTAACACAACAAAAGGCAAGTTGTGCGGCGAAGGCACGCTCTTATCTAAATTCTTCCTTCGGCCTATTACTAACGCCGTCATTAACGCGGCAATACCCGCATTAATATGGACGACTGTCCCGCCTGCAAAATCAAGCGCGCCCATGTTCCTTATCCAGCCTCCGATACCCCACACCCAGTGGCAGACAGGGTCATAAACAAGCGTTGCCCAAAGAATTGTAAAGATCAAAAACGCGGCAAATTTCATCCTTTCGGCAAAAGCGCCGATGATAAGAGCAGGCGTTATGATCGCAAACATACCTTGAAATACCATGAATGCCTGATGAGGAATAGTCGCCGCGTAATCAGCATAAGGTTCTAACCCAACGCCGTTCAAACCCGCCCACTGCAGCCCGCCCCAAAAACCTGTACCCGGCGCGAATGAAAGGCTATAGCCGAACAACACCCACTGCAAACTCAACACGCATAAAATAACAAAACACTGCATAAGAACGCTTAGCACGTTCTTGCGCCTGACCATACCCCCGTAGAAAAATGCCAAGCCCGGGGTCATCAGCATTACAAGCGCTGATGACATTAAGATCCACGCTGTATCTCCCGCATTGATCATGACCCTCCTCCTTTTGTTAGCTCACTCGTTCATCCATACTATTTGGTTACACAATTGATCAAAAAATGGCTCAAAAACCCTATGTCGTCCTCAGCTATTTTATACCTAGCTTTTCCTTGACCAATCGCGCATAGACCTTGTTTATACGCCTCGTCTTAAGCCATCTCTCTATTGTTGTAACCTGCAGATCCAGTTTTTTAGACAGGTCATATAAAGTGTAATTATTCACCTGCTTTATCTGCAATAATTTTGCGATCAAGTCATTATCGATCATAATATTAAACCGGTTCAGATGGCGGCGTTCCCGCGTTCACCTGTACGGATACGGACGACATCATCTATCGTAGATACGAAGATCTTGCCATCTCCCACCTCACCCGTCCTAGCGGCCTTGACAATAGCTTCAATGATGCTCTCCACATCCTGGTCCTTAACAACAACCTCTATCTTCACTTTCGGCAACAGGCCTACCTTATATTGTTTGCCGCGCCATTGCTGGACGAGCCCTTTTTGCTTGCCGTGGCCCTCTATCTCCGTGATCATAAGGCCGGGATAACCGATCTTTTCTAAAACCTGACAGACAATATCAAGTTTTGCCGGTTTAATTATTGCTTCTATCTTTTTCATTTTAAATCCCTCCATTTAAAGATCTTTTCAATATGCGATCGGCGTTTCCGAATGCTTATCTAGTTTTACTCCACTATAACCTGACACGCCCATCTCAGGAATATCCAATCCGATAATTTCAGCCTCAGGGTCGACGCGATGAGTTCCGACCATAAGCTCAATTATCTTAAATACAGCTATTGAGATCAACCCTACGTAAATAAAGTTAGCCAGTACACCGATACATTGAGCGAAAAGCTGGGAAGGATCTCCGTAAAATAACCCCCTAACAGTTCCTGCGACACCGTTCCAACCGTCACCGTAGGTGCCGTCGGCGAAAAGCCCCAGGGCCAAACACCCCCATAGACCGTTCACTCCGTGCACGGAAATAGCACCCACGGGATCGTCAAGCTTAAGCTTACCTTCAACAAAGTAAACAGCTTCTACAACAAGAACACCTGCAACAAGGCCTATTACGCACGCGCTAATAGAATTAACGAATGCGCAAGGAGCCGTGATCGCCACAAGGCCGGCTAACATACCATTGCACATCATGCTAGGATCAGGTTTCTTGGTGCGCACCATCCACATCCACAGCGTAGCCGCCATAGCTCCGGTTGCCGAAGCCAGCATAGTATTCACCGCGACAACAGCTATGCGAAAGTCCGTCCCTGCTAACGTAGAACCGGCATTAAAACCAAACCATCCGAAAGCCAAAATAAACGTCCCTATAACAGCCATAGGTATATTGTGCCCGGGAATAGGATTAGCGCTGCCGTCTTTATTAAACTTCCCTAAGCGTGGGCCGACTATCCATGCACCTATGAGCGCTATGACACCGCCGGTCATATGGACTACGGAAGAACCTGCAAAATCAACGTGGCCGTGGCCTAAATGGAAATTTTGCCCCAACATCGCCAACCACCCTCCACCCCATACCCAATTACCAAAAATAGGATAGATGATAGTCCCTACAAAAACACCGTAGATACAGAACGAAACAAATTTCCAACGTTCCGCTAAAGCACCTGTAGGAATAGTCGCCGTGGTATCCATAAAGACCATTTGGAATAGAAACAAGGTAAAGATAGCTACATCGTACGACGAACCAGAAAGAAAAAATCCTTTCAAACCGAACAATCCAAAAGATTTGCCAAAAAGATCGATCGTAAATTCATGGTTTAATCCGGCATAACCGCCCAATGTACCAATGGCGCCCAAACCGCCGAACATAAGGGCAAACCCGCAGATATAAAAACCAAGCATACCCAAAGGATAAATAAGAAAGTTCATACCCATTGTATGCGCGACGTTTTTTGCCCGCGTCAACCCCGTTTCAACCATCGCAAAACCCGGCTGCATAAACATAACAAGGAAACCCGCAACAAGGACCCAGACAAAATTGATAGCTATACGGTTATGCCCTGCCGTATTGGCGACCTCCTCTAAGGTCGGACTACCTGCGACTGCCGCGGGAACATCAATTATAGTACCTGTATTTATGCCGCTTGGATCAGCCGTTGCCGGTGCAGCAGAAACATTATGCAACGCAAACGTCAAAACAAGCAGTATGGAAAAGGCAAACGCCCATCCATACTTTCCACGCATCTCTTTAATTTTTTTTCTCATTTTATTCACCTCATTATATTTTAAGCGCTTTTTAAAAATCTATATCTGTCTGGATAGTAAACGTATTTGAAAGATCAACATCGTTATATATCTGATAACCGAAAATAACAGAAACGTTATCAGCAAACTTCCAAGAAGCTCCATAATTCATGGCGCCATAGGATGATCGCGACCCCTGATATTCAACGCAGAGCCATAGTTTATCGGAGATTTCAGTCATCACGCGCTCCCAAGCCAAAAGAGCGCCCGCATTATCTTTTTTCCCGCCATGAACAAGAAGTTTATTATTACCGACAAAATAACCGGCTGATAATCTGCCTAAGTTAACGCCGCCTAATGTCAAGGTTTTAGCTATCTTGCCGTAAAAAACGTTAGAATCAGTCTTATCTTCTTTTGTGCCGATATCATACATACCGAATACCACAGCAGGAAAGAACTTTCCGTATGAATCCTCGGGAATGCCGACTTTTGCATTGAAATACATCGGATACTTGTCCAAAGCCCCGTATCCGGACTTGTGATCAAAGCCGACTTCCGCGTTCAATTTTTTGAACGGCAGAATTCCCACGGTCAAACCTGCATTAGTGATAGTATTCGCACGCGTACCGTCTGAATTGCTTTCCGTAGGAACATAGAAGTCCGCGGTCAAGTGCCACTTCTTATAAGCTTGCACATCTGTTGAAGGCGCCCAGATATGCGTTGATGCAGTAGCAAAAACACTCGCCACAACCATCATCTGTGCCATAACCGCTAACGCCGTAAACTTCATCACTCTTTTAGTCATTGATCCTCTCATAACTTCCTCCTCTGCTTATTGTATTATTGAAGATTACTTTCCATAAACAAAAAGGGCGTCCTATTCCATCTCTGGAAATAAGACGCCTATGTCTTGAAAGGAAGCCCTGCCGCAAATAAAAAAGGCGTACCGAATTAATCAGGACGCCTATATCCCAAAAAAATGCGTTCGCTTCATCTGCGAACGCCATTGTCTTCTACTACATTACGACTTCGTAATATTAACTTCTAACAAAGTAAGTATACTACATCTTTCTTTTATGTCAAGTCCGGCTTAAATAATATTTCTTTGTTCTCGTAAAGATATTGCAGGATCTCCAGTTCATACTTATCAAACCATACCCCGCCGCAATAGGCGCAGCGGTCTACTTCAACAGGATAAGAGTAAACAAAGAACTGCCGCAGCATCTTACGCAGGCAGGCAGGACAATCAAATACCCAGGTGCTGCCTGCGCCTTGTTTTGCCTGGAACTTACGCTGTTCTTTTATGAGCGTCTTTCCCAACCTCGCTATCTCTTCACTAAACTGTTTATCCTGCCTGATCAAAATACGGCTGACCTTGCCCTCTTCCACAAAAACGCCTTCACAATAAAAGCACTTAAGCACCGGAACTCCTTCATAGGTTATTTCGCAAAGCGCTGTCTTGCAATGTGGACAGCAAAACTTCTCTAAAGCGGCATTATCTTTATTAAAAAGTACCAGCAACGACTTATCTTCATAAACATGCCTGACGCCTGTTTCGCCATCGCGCCTGATCCATTGTTCAGGCGTAAGAGCCGACATATTTTTAAGCTCCTCTAAAAGAAAGGGGCCTTGCCACGCCTGGTCAAGAAAAACAAACCACTTCTGCTCGTTCTGTGGCTCTTCAATTACCGTCTCAACTTCAGCCACAGGAGAAACTCTTTTGAAATTCTTTAAGTTTTCCTCAAGCGACTTATCATCAAGATGCGCCATATTTAAAAGTATCCCTATCCTGCTTTTTATTGGCGGATGTGTAGAAAAAGCATCAGAAAATGGGCTGACCTTCTCATCCAACCCGTTGAGCACAGGATTCATAATAAAAATAGACTGCAGCCGTTCACCCTCAGCACCTGAGCCGCGCCAATTCGTTGATATGAGTTTAAGCGCCTCAGCTAAGCTCAAAGGGTCGCGTGTCAGCCGAACACTTGTAGCATCAGCCCTGTATTCCCTCTGACGCGATACAAAATAACGGACAAGAGAACTGAAAAAACGCATAAGCACTAAAATAAGGTATATTAAAAGCAAGAGCGCGGCACCCCTGCCCCTGACCCTTCTTAGGCCTGAGGCAGCCTTATTACAGCCCTCTTCGTATATCTCTGCTACAGCGCAAGTCACGGTAGTACTAAGGCAATCGCCGTTTATGATATGCCCTGCCTCGTGGCCTACCACAGCTTCTATCTGGGAACGGCTCAACCTGGTCAGCAGGCCTTCAGTAACGCCTATTATTGCCCGTCCACCAAAATCCTCCAGGGCAAAAGCGTTAAGGCTGACACTTGGTATTACCCATGCCTCAATAGGCCTGCCGCCTATAGCCACACTTACTTCCTCAACAATATTCTTGAAATAATGATGGTAGGTGTCTTTTTGGTCTATCTGTACAGCGCCTACAAGGCCGCATATCTTATTAATAAGGTCGCAAGTTGAACTCCACCAATGCAACAAGCCTACTATAAAAGCAAGCACAAGCGCAACAAGAGTATGCTCCAGAGAAGGCAACATAAAAGGCCCTCTCTCGCCGGTAGAAAAGAACGTATTTTCCAATACTATGAGTATAAGAAATGCGGTAAGGAAATAAAATAGAAAGATAAATATAAAAACAAGGCCTATGACCCTTGTCTTTTTCTCTTCTATCTCTATGAATGAAAAAGGCATGCTACGCTAGAACTTTACCTGGGGGGCTTCTTTTTCCGTCTTATCTTCTATCTGAAAAAAATCTCTTTGAGTAAAACCGCAGGCGCCCGCCACGATATTTCCGGGCACTATCTGTATCTGGGTATTAAAACGGCCGACCTCGTCATTATAATACTGCCTGGCAAAAGAGATCTTATTCTCGGTTGACGTCAACTCTTCCTGAAGTTTAAGCACGTTCTGATTAGCCTTAATGTCCGGATACCTTTCCACAACTGCAAACAGAGATTTTAATGTCTGACTCAGGAAATTTTCAGCCTGAGACTTATCTTTAATGCTGGAGGCATCAATAGCCTGATTCCTGGCCTTGATGACACGCTCTAATGTATCTTTTTCATGGGCCATATACCCTTTAACAGCCTCAACCAGATTAGGTATAAGATCGTGGCGCCGTTTCAACTGCACGTCTATTTGAGACCAGGCATTTTCAACTCTGACCTTAAGAGAAACAAGTGAGTTGTAGGTCGTAAAAAACCACCCAGCTACAAAAAGTATTACCGCCAGCAAGATCAGCATAATTATCATATTGCCTCCTTAATTTTGTATATTTCAAGTTTCTATTCTTTGCAAAATTAACTCCGCAGCTTGCGAAGTAAATATTGCCCGGCAAACCAGGGCAAAATTTACAAGCGTTTAAGCAAGGAGCCACCACTATATTACCGTTCCAGCCTTTATCGTTGCATTTTTGTAAACTACAACAATTCCGTCCCTGATCATATAATCAGGCCCCTGAAAATCTTTGACACCCTTTTGATTTATTATTTTAACTCCGCGCTCTATACGCGCGTTCTTGTCCAAAATAGCATTCTTAATATGACAATCCTCTCCGATACCGATATTCGCGTCATAATAATCAGCACCCATAATAATAGAATCTTCTATTAAGGCATTCTTGGCTATCCTGGAACGCAAACCTATAATGGAGCCCCTGATAACAGCCGAATCTATAACTGAACCGTCTGATACCATGCTATGCTCGATCGTTGAATTATTATATTTTGCCGGTGGAAGAGAACGCGAACGGGTATAGATAGGCCAGGCTTCATCAAACAGGTCCAAAGGCGGGCATTCGCGGGTAAGCGCTAAATTCTCGGCGTAAAAAGAATTGATTGTCCCAATGTCGCGCCAATAACCGCTGAATTCATACGCATAGATGCTTCTATCGTGTATAGCCTCAGGGATTATCTCTTTACCAAAGTCCGCTTTTTTGCTTTTGCTTAATATCTCAGACAAAGCATCAATATTAAAAAGGTATATCCCCATAGAACATAAAAACTTATCTTTTCCGTCTCTCTTGACGCTTGCGGCCTTTACCAATTCTTTATTAGCCGGTTTTTCAACAAAGCTCGTTATTCGGGATTCTCTATCCACTCCAACAATGCCAAAATGCGATACCTCATCTGCCTCTATAACATTGCAAGCTACCGTGACCTGGGCCTTTTTTGAAACATGATACTCAAAGAATTTATTAAGGTCCATCTTATACAACTGATCTCCGGAAAGAATGCAGACATATTTGATACTGGGATTATAAAAATGTTTTAGGCTCTTACGCACCGCGTCCGCCGGCCCCTGGAACCAGTCGGCGTGTTCCATGGTCTGGTCAGCGGCGATTATCTCAATAAAACCCTGAGAGAATTGATCAAACTTATAAGTGCGCGTAATGTGTTTATTGAGAGATTCGGAATTAAACTGGGTAAGGATATTTATTTTTCTAAAACCTGAGTTAAGGCAATTGCTGATGGGAATATCAATAAGGCGGTATTTGCCGAAAAGCGGCACAGCGGGTTTTGCCCTGTCGCGCGTCAGAGGATACAACCTGGTGCCGCGACCGCCGCCAAGGATCACGCAGAGCACATCATTTACCATATATTTCTTTAGATGATGAACTTCGGGTTCTTCTTTATCGGGTGCTTCTTTATCTCTTGCGCTATCAATGGAGAAAGCCCAGGCTTACCTAACTTAAAATACATGTAATTCTTATAGCTCTCCACTCCCGGCTGGTCAAAAGTATTAATACCGAGCAGTTCGCCCTCAAAGGCCGTTGCCATCTCAAAGAAATATATAAGCCCGCCCCATATGCCTGGTGTTATACGCGAAAGCGAGATCGTGCAGTTCGGCCTGTTATTAGCTGTCAAGGCCCACTGCGTGGCTTCTTGCGCCAATTTGAGCAACTCACAAAAAGACATGCCTGAAAGTATCCCGCTTGTCCCGGGCAGTATTAGATCATCATCAAAACTCTCTACGCGCATCATGGTTATGGCTTTATTATTCTCACCTTCAACATTATTCTGCTGAATAGAATGCAGGTCTGTAGTCCCGCGGGCAGGCACCGGTGTGCGCCCAACACCAAGGACACGCCGCGCGTCTAGTTCCCATGACTCGCCGCCATCACTTGATACTTTTATTTTACGGCCAAATTTCTTGCCTGTGCTTTCCGCAAGGAGTTGACAATACCAATCCGCTGTAGATTTCAATAATTCCGTAAAAGGCATAAAGATGGCAATGGACTTGCCTTTCTTCTTATAAGCAATAAAATGCAAACTCGCGTAAAGATATGCCGGATTTTTTAACAAAGCTCCGTTGCTGCATCTTGCGGCCATGTCGCGAGCGCCAGACAAAACCTCTGCGATATTGACGCCTATTATGGCCATATGAAGAAGGCCCATGTTTAATTCTGAATAACGCCCGCCAACACCGGGCAAAAGCGGGAGGTTCCTGAAACTTAAAGCGTCTTTTTTCTGTTCGGCATCAACCTTCTTGCGCAGGCTGCCTGACTTAGGATCCGTAATAGCGAGTATCTGACGGCCAAACCCGTCTCCTACGCCGTCTTTAAGCCACTTTTCAACAACGTCAAATACTGATTTTGTCTCTGTAGTCTCGCCTGATTTGGAAATGACGACTACAAATGTTTTGACGGGGTCAAGATTTTTTAAAAGGACGTTTAATGGCGTGGGATCAAGGTTGTTGCCTTCAAAGTATATTTTGGCGCGTTTTTGCCGCAAAGAGGAGAATTCATTGAAGTAAGGCGGACGCAATGCCTCTTGCGCCGCCTTCAACCCCAAATAAGAACCGCCAATGCCTAAAGAAATAACGTTCTCATACTTAAACGCTATTTCGTCACCAAGAGCCTGGATCTGGCTTATGCTCTTTTCATTTTGAAAAGGCAACATGGCCCACTCAAGCCCCAGGCGTACCCTGCTTACCGGATCAGCCAAAATACCGCGCAGATGTTTATGAGAACTTTTAGCGGCTTTTGATATCTTTCCCAATTCGGACTCTGAGACGCCATGCGCTGAGCCGACATTGGAGCTAAGCATATTGTTAAAATCAAACTTTATATCTGTCATTTTACAAACAACATTTCCCTGTATTTAGGCAGGTCCCAATGTTCATCGGAAATGACGCACTCCAACAGGTCTGCGTGCTTACGGATATGTTCCATAATAGGCCTTAATTCCGCGAAAAAGCGCTTAGCTTTATCGTCTTCATCAACGCCGTGGACGTCACTTAAGAATTTCATCATTGCCTTCGTATTTTTGCGGACATAATATATCATGTCCGTGACTTCAGCAAGATGAGCCTTTAAGTCTTCAAATGCCTCTTCAGAGAATTTAACACCTGCCTTGTCTTTGAGCTCTACCATAGCACGCAAGTTACCGCTCAATAAATTCTGATAATCAAAGGCATTAGGTACTATGCTTGAATTCACCATTTCGTTCAATGTCTTGGCTTCTATCTCTAAGAGCTTTATATAGGTCTCCAGCCATATCTTATAACGGGAACGCAACTCTTCCTTGGTAAATATCTTGTATCTCTCAAAAAGAGCCATGTTCTCTTCTTTGATCAATGCCTTTAACGCCTCAGCGGTAGAAGGTTCATTGGGAAGGCCGCGGCGCGCCGCCTCTTTTTTCCAATCTTCGGAATAGTTGTTACCTTCAAAACGTATCTTTTTGCTATCTCTTATAACATCAGCAATAATGCTTAAAACCGCGGTATTAAAGTCCTTGGATTTAGCAGCCTGTTCTATCTTTGCGCGCACGAAATCCATGGAATCAGCCACTATCGTATTAATGACCGTGATAGATGTAGAGATATTTTGAGCAGAACCGACAGCCCTGAACTCAAACTTATTGCCGGTAAAGGCGAAAGGCGACGTACGGTTCCTATCCGTCATATCTTTATTTACGACAGGCAGCCTTGATACACCCAGGTTCATGATATCCTGGCGGCTTACCTCCTGTTTCTTGCCGTTTTCAATAGTGTCTAATATCTGCGTCAACTGCTCACCCAAAAACACGGATATAATTGCAGGCGGCGCCTCATTAGCCCCTAAGCGATGCTCATTACCAGCATGGGCAACACTTGCGCGAAGAAGGTCTGAATATTTATAGACCGCGCGAAGGACACTTGCCAGGACAGCCAGGAATTGCAGATTACTCTCAGGTGTTGAACCGGGATTGAGTAAGTTATTGTCATTATCATCCGACATAGACCAGTTCAAATGCTTACCGCTACCGTTTATTCCGGCAAACGGCTTCTCATGCAAAAGGCAAACCATGTCGTGACGCAACGCCACCTTTTTCATGAGCTCCATTAAGAGCTGGTTATGGTCTGTGGCTATATTTGATTCCTCAAAAATAGGAGCAAACTCATATTGGTGGGGCGCTACTTCATTATGCCGCGTCATCACGGGAATACCCAATTTATAGGCCTCTTCGCCTAACTCATACATAAAGTTCACCACGCGCTCTTTGATAGAGCCGAAATACTGGTCTTCCAATTGCTGGTCTTTAGGTGAAGACGCTCCCACAAGCGTACGGCCTGTCAAAATAAGGTCCTGGCGCATCTTATAATAATTTTTATCAATAAGAAAATACTCCTGCTCAGGGCCACAAGTTGAAAAAACCTTTTTGGCCTTTTTATTGCCAAAAAGTTTAATGAACCCTACGGCAGCCTTGTTTAACGCTTCATCGGATTTTAAAAGCGGGAGCTTCTTGTCCAAAGCGTGTCCGTGGTAAGAAACGAATATCGTAGGTATGCAAAGCGTCTTGCCTAACTTGCTTTCAATAATGAACGCTGGGCTTGATGGGTCCCATGCCGTATAACCGCGCGCTTCAAACGTGGTGCGGATGCCTCCCGATGGAAAACTTGAAGCATCAGGTTCGCCTTTAATAAGTTTTGAACCCGAGAACTTCTCAATGACCTTGCCGGGGCCGGTGAAAGAAATAAAACTGTCGTGTTTCTCCGCGGTCATGCCGGTCATCGGCTGAAACCAGTGGGTATAATAAGTAGCACCCTTGGAAATCGCCCAGTCCTTCATGGAGCCTGCGATCTCGTTAGCCTGGGTTAATGTTATCTGCTTGCCTTCCCGCAGCCAGCCTGAAAATGCCTCAAAGGTCTTCTTGGATATATGCTTCTTCATCGTCGGAATATTAAACGTATTCTCGCCGAAGTAGCTTGAGACCTTCTTGGGATGTTTGACCTCGTTTAATTCCTTGCTATCGATCCCTCTTAGTATTTCCTGTCTAACGCTCATGTCGCTCTCCATTTTAATAGGGTAAAGTCGCTTACATGGCCACATTGCAACGCAAGCACATCGCCCAACATTTTTATCATTAAAAGTTTATCTTACTTCACAAACTCCTCTATCCGGACGAACGCTTCTTTGAGTTGGTCAAAACCGGATGCATAGGAGATCCTGATGTAGCCCTCCCCTTCGGGGCCGAACGCCGTGCCCGGGACTACAGCCACCTTTTTCTTCTTCAAAAGCTGTGACGCAAAATCAACAGAAGACAACCCTGTCTTTTTGATAGAAGGAAAAGCGTAAAAAGCGCCTTGCGGCTTATGGCATCTCAACCCTACTTCGTTGAGACGGCCTACAACAAAATCTCTACGGCGGTGATACTCGCGTTTCATATCATCCAAAGGTTTGCGCGGGCCTATAAGCGCTTCACATGCCGCCATCTGAGACATAATAGGAACGCACATAATGGTGTATTGATGTATTTTTGTCATTGCCGCTATTATATCTTTCGGCCCACACGCGTAACCCACGCGCCAGCCTGTCATAGCATAGTTTTTAGAAAATCCATTCAAATATATGGTGCGCTCTTTAGCGCCCGGCAAAGTCGCGAAAGGAGTATGCTCAAAATCATAGGTCAGCAGATCATAAACCTCATCTGCGATAACAAGGATATTGTGTTTTTGAATGACTTTGTTAAGAGCCAGCAATTCTTTCTTTGTATAGGTCACACCCGTGGGATTACACGGATAATTCAAAAGAATAGCCTTTACATCGCCGTCTATGTTCTTTTCTATATCCTCGGGCGTTAGCTTAAAGCCGTTTTTCTGGTTCAGTGATATAAATTTAGCTATACCTCCTGCCAGTTCCGCCACAGGCCCATACGATACATAGCTTGGCACAGGTATTAATATCTTATCGCCAGGATTAATAATAGCGCGCATCAAAAGGTCAACGCCTTCGCTGACACCCACTGTAACTAAGATCTCGTCATCGGCATCATATTCTAAGCCACGCTGCTTCTTTATATCTTGCGAGATGTATGTCCTTAGTTTAAGCAGGCCCTTATTTGAAGTATAAGAGGTATATCCCTGTTCAATGGAGTATATGGCGCTTTCGCGTATATGCCAAGGCGTAACAAAATCAGGCTCGCCAACGCCTAAAGATATAACATCTTTCATCCCAAGGACAAGGTCAAAAAAAACCCTTATGCCCGAAGGCGGCATTTTTTCAACTTTATGTGAAATTATGTTTTTGCGCATTGATTTTGCCTGGTTTCAATACGAAATAGCCAATCGCCTGTTCTCTTCCTTGCATTTTAAAACAGTGCTGTCTTCTTTATATTTTTTCAACAGAAAATGGGTCACCGTGCCGCGCACATGCTCCATAGGAGAAAGCTTCTCAGCCACGAACCTGGAGACCGTCTTTAAGTCTTTTCCCTCAACAACAAGAAGCAGGTCATAGCTGCCAGAGAGCAAATAACAGTTAGTGACTTCGGGAAAAGAATAAATGCGCTCTGCGACTTTATCAAACCCAAGGTCTTTTTGGGGCATGACCTTTACTTCTATCAAAGCGCGTACTTCGTGCTCCTTATCCTCCACCATTTCTCTATTTATAACGGTTCTGTATCCTAAAATAGTACCGTCTTTTTCGTATTTCTTTATCCTCTTTTTGACCTCATCAACCTTTATCCTGGTCAGCTTAGATATTTCCAGAGGAGTTATCCTGGCATCTTTGGCTAAAAGTTCAAGAATCGCGTCCATTATTTCCTCCGAGTTTAATCTCCCGTCGCTTTTTTGAGGATTTCAGATTATCATAAGCCGCTGTAACGGTCAATACAATAAAAAAGGCGTCCTTTTTTTAGAACGCCCCATCGCTTTCTGCTCTTCTTTTGCACTTTCCTTGTGCGTAACTGTCAAAAAATATAACATACAGCTCACGGATTGTCAAGAGCCAGAATTATTATGTGCCATTGCGCAAAGATCCAAAAATGCGTTATAGATGCCTTCCGATTGCTTTTTAACATCACGCACTGGAGCAGCTACACTGCATTCCTGTGAATATTCAGCGCGCCAGCTGGCTATCATCTCATCATCTACTTCAATATGGAATTGAAAACCCCACGTTGAATCCCCAAAACGAAAAGCCTGGTTCATACCGTTATTACTGGCAAGAAGAAATGCCCCTTTGGGCAGGTCAAAAGTATCTTCATGCCATTGGAAGACCGCCATCTTATCATCCGATCCTTTCATTAAAGGGTCGGTTCTTGCCGTTTTATCAAGAGCTATCTCATACCACCCTATCTCCCTACAAGGTGCACGCTTGACTTTTGCGCCAAGAACACATGCAATAAGCTGCGCGCCCAAACATATACCAAAAAGAGGCACCTTTTCTTTTATAACTTTGCGGATAAAATCTTTCTCCGCGGACAAAAAAGGGAATTTTTCATCTTCGTAGACATTCATGGGGCCGCCTAAAATAACTACCGCGCCCACAGTCTTTAAGTCCTGCGAAGCCAAAACAGCGCCATTTTCCTTAAAAACATCCAGAATGGCATACTCAATATCCTTCTTCCTTAAAAATTCACCCAACGTCCCGGGCCCTTCGATCGCGATATGCCTGATAAAGATTATTTTTTTCATCACTACCTATATCTATTCGTTATAGGCATGCGGCGGTCGCGGCCAAATGCCTTAGGCGTTATCTTAATGCCTGGGGGCGCCTGCCTTCGTTTATATTCGTTCGTATCAACCATCCTTATAACGCGCTCAACTACAGCCTTATCCGTCCCGGACTTGGCGATCTGGGACAAACTTTTGTCTTCCTCCACATAAAGTTTCAATACGCGGTCCAAAAGGCCATATTCAGGCAAGGTATCCGAATCTTTTTGATTAGGCCTTAATTCTGCCGTAGGGGCTTTTTTAAAGACTCGCGCGGGTATAACATCATATCCTGCTTTTTCGTTAACATGCCCTGATAGTTTATACACAAGCGTCTTAGTCACATCTTTAATTACGCCGAATCCCCCTGCCATGTCACCGTAAAGTGTGCAGTAACCACAAGAGACCTCAGATTTATTGCCTGTGTTAAGGGTCAAATATCCGAACTTGTTAGAAAGCGCCATAAGTATATTGCCCCGTATCCTCGCTTGGAGGTTTTCTTCCGTAACATCAGGTTTTACAGCTCCGAAAGCCTTCTTGAGCACATCAAGATAGATCCGAAATATCTCCTGGATAGGAATGACCTTGAATTCTATCCCGAGGTTTCTCGCGAGTATCTCAGCGTCTTCTTTTGAGCCGTCAGAGGTGAACATAGACGGCATGGCGACACCTACGACATTCTCTTTACCTATTGCTTCCACCGCGATGGCCGCGACTAATGAAGAATCTATCCCTCCGCTTAATCCCAGGACGGCCTTCTTAAAACCATTCTTTGAGATGTAATCGCGCAGGCCGAGCGTCAGGGCCTCATAGACCTCAGCTGCCTGGCTTTTAATATGAAAACCGCGGGGTTTTGCCAATAAAGGTTTGGTTTTCGCGATATCTTTTAAAAATATATCCGGCTTCTTAAGGCTCCTTGCCACTTCCAACTCTGCTATAAGCAATTGTTCCTTAAATGCTGCTGCTTTAGCGACTATCCTTCCGCGGTCGTCTATGATAAGGCTTGCGCCGTCAAAGACCAGCTCATCCTGGCCTCCTACGAGATTAGTGTAAGAAATAAATACCTTATATTTCTTAGCCTGCTTTTTCAAAATATCTTCACGCAGCAGGTCTTTGCCCATATGAAAAGGCGAAGCATTGATATTGACGATAAGGTGCGCGCCCTTATAAGCCTGGATGCCTGCCGGGCCTTCTAAGTGCCATATATCCTCGCAGATGTTAACGCCCATGAGCGTTTTACCTAAACCGAATACCGGGAATGCCTTTCCGCGGTTGAAATAACGCTCCTCATCAAAAACGCCGTAATTAGGAAGGAACGCTTTATGGTATATGCCTTTTATCCTAGCGTTGTGGATCACCGCAGCGGCATTATATAAAGCATTTACTTTCCTGTCGGCAAACCCAACTACGCAAACTATATCTCCGATGTAAGCCGCGATACGCCTGAGCTGCTCTAAATTATCGTCCACGAACTGCGCTTTAAAAAGAAGGTCTTCCGGCGGATAACCAGTTACAGCCAGTTCAGGGAAAGATATTATGTCAGCCCCTTGCGACTGCGCTTCTTTAGCAAGCGCTATTATCTTATCGGCGTTTCCTTTTAGGTCGCCGACAACAGAGTTCATTTGCGCGAGCGCTATACGTATGGCTTGATTTTTCATAACTTACTTTTTAATATCGTAATTCAAAATTATCGCTTCCGCGACCTGCCGCATAGATTTTCTATGGTCCATACTAAACTTCTGAAGGAGGCGATACACTTCTGCCTCACCCATAGACCTCTCTTTCATGAGGATGCCTTTGGCCTTTTCTATAATTTTACGCGTTTCAAGTTCTTCCTGGATAACCTTGGTCCTAACGATCAATTCCGTATTCTCAATGACAAGGGCTGCCTGGGCTGACACGGAACTCAATACATTGATCTCGCTTTTAGTGAACTTATGAGGCTCTGACGTATACAGGTTGATAACGCCTATCGTCTTCCCTTTAACGCTTAAAGGAACGCACAAAAGAGAAAATATACCTTCCTTTTTGGCGATCTCTTTATATTTATAATCTTTTTCCTCCTGCACGTTATAAATGGCAATGGGCTTATTTGTAAGTGCTACCTTACCGCTGACACCTTCACCCAATTTTATGGGAGGTTTTTTCATGTATGGCTCGGAAACACTCTGTGTTGCGCGAATAGCAAGCTCGTTTTTTTCATTCAAAAGCATCAACGAACAGAGCTTGGACCCCAATGCCTGGGCCGTAACATTAATAATAAGCTTCAGGATATCCTCCAGATAAAGATCGGATGTGATGGCCGAGCTTATCTTTGATAAAGCTTCTAAATGAGCTGTTTTTTTTGCCATTTTAATTTTGCCTCCTGTAGGTACTTATTCCCTACAAAGTTAACCCCGAAGCCAGCTTAGTAAATATTAAGTGCCTGCGCTTAATATTTACAAGCGGGTTGGCATTGGGGATTAACTCTTTTTTCCGCATGCCTTAACACAAACACCGCATATGAACTGCCCTACTATATTTTGCCTCTGGAAACTTCTAACCTTTTCAAAACATTGAATATGATCAAAATCCTTTGGGTCATTTTGAATAGCTGAAGCAGGGCACGATGCAAGGCATGCCGAACACCTGCCGCAATCATCTTTAACAAGCTTATCGGTTTTCAGGTCCATATCTGTAAGAACAGTGGCCATCCTGAATTGCGCTCCGAATTTTCGCGAGACCAAAAGATTATTCTTGCCAAGCCATCCTAATCCGGCTAACTCTCCTATTTTTTTATGCGATAGATGCGCCTTCTGTAAGTCCCAATCAGTTATTTGCGAAGCGGGTATAGGCAAAGCCTTTGACCCTCTCTCTTGTATCCAATTCGCGACTGTGAAAGCCAACTGGTCTAAGAACAGATTAGCTGTCTTATAATGGTGATAATAAAGCTTAGTTGGCGCGCCGTTGATCTCAGAAAGCACCAGCGAAGAAAGCCCGACGCCCAGGCAAACCGCTTTATCTAAGCTGTCTTTAGTGATATCCGGCAGCTGAAAATCATCTCTTATGGCCGTAATATCAGCAACGCCAAATAAGCCGGCGCCATTAAATAGCGCGAATTTTTTTAATAGACTATAATTCCTGGTATTTCCAAACATGATAAGGTCAGATCGCGGGGCTTGAGGCGTTTGCAGTGCCATTAGATGAACTGCGTATTACGCCGCTGGTATCTGCGAAAAATGTCCGGACACCCGTGACATTCGGCGTAACCGGCTCACCTGTAGTATTAAAACTATTAGCATCACCGGTCAAAGTAAAATTATACCCTTGTTTTACGCCTGAACCCAATATAGCATCCACATACTGTGGCGCCGACGTAGATAGTTCGCTTAAATTCGCAGGATAGCTAGGGTTGGAAGTACGATATGTCTGCGCGGCCCATGAAATAGTCTTAAGGCTCGCGATAGCAGTTGCCTCGTTGGCATTCAGCCTTGCCCTTAACAGGTTAGGGATAGCGATCGCCGCCAAAAGAACGATTATGGCCACCACGATCATGATCTCAACTAAGGTAAAACCGTTTCTTTTCATTGATTATGCCTTCTTTCACTCTTGCGCCTAATGTATATATTAAACCACAGAAGCGCGAAAAAAACTATAAAAAGTAGAACAGCGGTTTGGCTTGCGCTGTTAAAACCCTCCTTATTAAGGACAAGTGAACTAAAGAGGTAAAAAGTGATGGGCACAAGCAAAAATCCGAAGAACCTTATGAATTCACCGTTCTTAAACGACTGTTTTAAACTAAAGCTCCCCTTATCAGACCTCTTAAAAGGCCTGAAAGAAGGAAAGAACATGGGCACAGACGCCGTATAATCGCGATATGGGGAACCGAATTTTTCCTCAAGAGTAGCCTGTTCCTCTTTTATGGTGCCGATGTAAAGTATAATGAACGCGAGGACATAATAAAAAATCAGCCAAAAACTGCCTGAAATAACGGCTATGCCAAAACCTAATATGAAGTTGCCCAGATACAAAGGGTTCCTTGTATATGCATACGGCCCGCTGGTAGCAAGGACCCTTGATTTCATGATATAACCGCTCGCCCAAAAACGGATAAATAGCCCCGACATAATGAAAGCTACGCCGCTCCAAAAATAAACATCATTTGCCTTCGCTACAAAAGGATACACGATAAAAATAGGATACATGAACCATAGCCTAAGCTTCTTAAAACTTACCTTTTTCATTCTTGCTCCCTGCTTTATGTGTATTGTTAAGATATACCATCAATAACGAGACGGCCGCCGGCGTCACTCCTGATATCCTCGCTGCCTGTCCGAGCGACAAAGGCTTGAATTTTCCCAATTTCTCAACGATCTCCCGCGATAGGCCGCGGATAGCCTTATAGTCCAACCCAACGGGTATTTTTATCTTCTCTATCTTATTAAAACGGCCGACCTCGTCTTGCTGGCGCCTGATGAAGCCGGCATATTTGATATCGATCTCTATCTGTTCGGCTACATCCTGCGGCAGATCTCCTAAATTATCAGATATATGGTTTAAGCCTGCCAGGTCATTAAAACTCAACTCCGGCCTCTTAAGCAGGTCTTCAAGAGAAACAGACTTCGCGACCTTGGAAGAATTCAGCGCGATCAGTTTATCATTTACCTGGCTTGGTTTCAGGCGAGTTTTTTTAAGATACGCTTTTGCATCTTCTATGCGCTGCCTCTTATTATCAAGCGCTTTTTTATCCTCTTCTTTTAATAAACCTAATTCGTACGCGTAAGCCTCTAACCTTAAGTCGGCGTTATCCTCCCTTAGGATAAGACGATATTCCACTCTTGATGTGAACATGCGATAAGGTTCATTGGTCCCTTTTGTTGTCAGGTCATCTATCAGGACACCGATATATGATGTATCTCGGCCCAAAATAAAATGTTTTTTGTTCTTCGCGCGAAGTGCAGCGTTCACACCGGCCATCAATCCCTGCGCCGCTGCCTCTTCATATCCTGTGGTGCCGTTTATTTGCCCGGCAAAAAACAGGTTTTGACATATCTTTGATTCCAGCGTAGGGAAAAGCTCTGTTGAGTCAATAAGGTCATATTCTATCGCGTAACCCGGCCGCATTATGCGCGCCTTTTCCAAACCCGCAATGGAATGCAGCATCCTGGCCTGTACATCTATTGGCAGGCTCGTTGAGACACCATTGGGGTAGACCTCAGCCGTATCCAAGCCTTCTGGTTCTAAAAATACCTGGTGCCTGTCGCGCCCTGCGAAACGCACTATCTTATCTTCAATAGACGGGCAATAACGCACGCCTATAGCATTTATTTTACCTGTATACAGGGGCGAACGGTCCAGGCCCGCGCGTATGATATCATGTGTCTTTTTATTCGTGTAAGTGATATAACACGGCACCTGGGCAAGAGAGATCTTTTTCGTCGCGAAAGAAAAAGGCACAGGCTCAGTATCGCCATCCTGCCTTATCAATTGTTCGTAGTTGATGCTGCGGCTATCCAGGCGCGGGCATGTGCCTGTCTTAAAACGCTTAAAACCAAGCCCAAGAATTTTTAAGTTTTCAGAAAGCAGCGTTGAAGGTTGCTCACCCAATCTACCGCCTGGAAAGTGTTTCAACCCGATATGAATAAGCCCATTTAAAAAAGTGCCTGGCGTTATCACGACAGTTTTCGCGTAAAACTCTTCGCCTATGGAAGTCTTCACGCCTACAGCGGCCTTAGCGTCAACCAAGACCTCGCTCACCTCACCCTGCCTTATCTCTAAATTTTCCTGTTTTTCAAGGAACCCTTTTACAAAAAGCCTGTAGCGGAACATATCTTCCTGTGCCCTGGTGGACCGGACAGCAGGCCCTTTTGAAGAATTCAGTTTCCTGAATTGTATACCGCATGCGTCAGCTGCCAAACCCATCATGCCGCCAAGCGCGTCTACCTCTTTGACTAGCTGGCCCTTACCTATGCCTCCTATGGCAGGATTACATGACATAGCGCCTATGGAATCAAGGCCCATTGTCAAAAGAAGGACACTTGCGCCCATCTTTGACGCGCAATAGGCAGCCTCAGCTCCGGCGTGGCCTGCGCCTACTACGATGCAATCGTATTTTTTTGATTTGAGCGTGGTCATCGATATGAGAGGGGTAGTACTCGAGGCTTTAATCCTTGGCCAATTTTATCAGCAAGCCCATAATATCTTTGCCTAAAAGTTCGCCTAAAGAGCCTTCGTGGCACGCTTTTTCAGAAAAACTCAAAGTTCCGTCAGCCTTGATATTGCCGCCAGCCACTATCATGGGCGCCGGGTCAGCAGAATGCGCTTTAAGCCTGCAAGGCGTTGAATGATCAGCGGTAACTATAACGATACAATCTTTGAGCTTTAATTGCGGAAGAAGATTAGCAAAAAAGTGTTTATCTATTGCTTCTATGGAAGCCTTCTTTTTATTGTAATCGCCGTCGTGTCCTGGTTCATCCGGCCCCTTGATATGTATGTATAAGCCGTCAAATTCTTTTATTTTCTGAATGGCTATTTTTGCCCAAATAGAATAATCAACATCCGCATGCCCGGTGTTTGAAGGGACGTCAACAATTGCCATCCCGGTCAATAGCGCGATACCTTTTTCAACCGGCATCTCAACAAAAGATCCGAAATTTACCTTATATAATTCAGACATCGGAGGGAATTTAGGCAGATGGTCTCCTGCGTCGCGGCAAAGTATGATATTCGCAGGTACTTTATTGTCAGCCACGCGCTTCTTGTTAATAGCAGCCTCCTGAAGCACCTTGTGGGATTTTACGGTGAATTCATTTAATAGGGCCGCTGCTTCCAGGGCCGGCTTTGAGTTCTCATAACCAGGCATAGGCTTACATTCGTCAACGTATGGCTCAAATTTCTCTTTTGCCAGGCCAAATACACCGTCTCTATCATAAGCTGGGTCTGTATTGGTTATCCAGGCTGAAAGCTGTGAATGCATCGCGCGTATTACCAGTATGCCGCGGTGGCCTATGGTATTCTTAAATTCAAAAGTGGCGTTTGTAAGCGTTACTTTGGAGTTTATCTCTTTGGCAAGGAGCGTCGCCTCTTCAGTCGTAAGATTGCGGCCTACTCTGCGGTCCCTGATCTTTCTGCCATCATCTTCAACTGTTGCGAAATTGACGCGGAAAGCGACATTGCCATCTTCCACCTTCAAACCTTCGGCAAATGACTCAAGAGGCCCGCGGCCAGTATAATATTTATGGGCGTCATAACCTAAAAGGCTTATTACCGCTATATCCGACTCTGGTGCAATGCCCTTAGCCACAGTATAAACAACACCGCTCTGCCCTTTCTGGGCAAGCTTATCCATGTTAGGCGTAAAGGCAGCCTCTAAAGGAGTCTTGTTGCCTAACTCCTTGATAGGTGTATCACCTAAGCCATCTAATACAACATAAAGTATCTTCTTCATTTACGTTCCTCCTTAAATACCGGTCATAAGTTACAGGGAGCTATTTTAACACTCTGCCTGGAGGGTTACAAGAGAAAACATGCGGCCTATTGCAGCGCCTTTTGAGCCCAGATCTTGGCCTTTTCGGCGTTTTGTTCCTTGTCTTTTCGGGCAGGATCAATAAAATCTATTTCGCCTATGAACTCATTACCTGGCAGCTTTTCTTTCATCTTCGCTAAAGTCTTGCCCTTACCCCCGCCCGAACAACAGAATAGGGCTATTTTCTTCCCTTTTAAGCTAACAGTTGAGAAAAATGTAGCCAATGCCGGAGCATATGTCCACGCCCACACAGGCGTCCCAATGATTATCATATCGTAATCTCGCGGCTGCTTATCAAAAGGCAAGAGCTCAGGCTGCACATGCTTAATAATCTGGCCGCCTCCCTTCCAAAACCTTGAAAAACCGGTTGGGCTTATATCATTTTTTGGCTTAAGCTCCAAAAGGTCTGCGCCAACAGTTCCGGCAATAGTTTGCGCTATAAACCTAGTATTTCCTTCCAAGGAATAATAAACGATAAGCTTTTTCATTTTGCCTCTCCTAACGATACAGACACTTGTTCGGATTCAACATATTCCCTCACATCTATGATAACCGCGTAATCTTTGGGCGCTTTAGGCATAACAATCCAATTCATATCGCCCCAAAGCCTCACGCATGTGCCTTTCTGCCTTACTGTAATGGTATATTTTATTTCTTTTTTATCATCATCCTGGATGACTTCCTTTTCAAACACAGGGGCCTTACAACCTGCTGTTATAACATATCTGCCCAATAATACCTTCTTCGTGAAATCTATTTCAGGAGGTTTCTGCGAATTACAGTTAACCTTATTGTTGACAAGATCTTTATATTCCGAGAGCGTGTTGATTATTATGGGTTTTTCTCCGTACGTAAAAAAGAACTCAGCCGGGCAAGGTATGCTGTGGTCAGAATCAAGCGGCCGAAGGTCGTCAAAAACAACATTAAAACGCCTGGGCTCTTCAAACTCCAGGCCTAACGCAAGGGCAGAAAAATAAAAAATGGCCGTTATGAATATTAGGGCCTTTTTCATCTGGGTAAAAAATTCAAGCTGACAATATCCATGGCGCCTATAATACCTACCAATTTATCATCCCTCATCACCGGTATGGTATGAATATTACGGGTAGACATAAGATCTGTTACGCGCTCGACCGTCTCATTCTCCGTTACAGTGATAACACCGTGGGTCATCTTCTTCTCAACGATCGCCTGCTCTTTGTCTTTCAAAAACGCGTCTTTTATTGAAAGCCCGGGCCTTACCTGCTCTACTTTATCCCAATAATTGATATCGCGTAGCAGACGCAATAGATCGCTCATAGTTATGATACCCACCAAAACACCACCCTGCGCGACAACGGGAACACCGTTAATACGGTACTGCTTTAATAACCTCACGACCTGGGCCAACGTATCTTCTGGCTTAACAGTAATAACTTCTTTCGTCATAATATCTTTAACCAGCATATTCACCTCCGGGTTTTTAGCAACTGGCGCGGCAGGCCGATATCAACTATATATAATTCGCCGATATGTTTTGGGCCCTGATTAATATAAAAACCTTTTTTGGCTGCTGCCATTGTAAGCGTATATGTTGCCTTTACGGCAACACCTAAGACATCTCCGGTATCCGCGTTAAGCCCGGAAGGCACATCAAGAGATACGACAGGTTTGCCTGAATCATTAATAAAAGAAATACACGATCTCAATGGCCCGTCAATAGCGCGCTTTAAGCCTATGCCGAATATAGCGTCAACTATAAGATTACATCGGCTTATTTCACGCTTAAGAAGATTTGCGGGACGCTGAGAACCGCCAAAATACACCTTAGCCTTCATCTTTTCAAGGATAGCCAGGTTCAAGGCTGCGTTTGGAGCGATATCTTTCTTCTTGGCTAACACCAAAACCGAAACATCATAGCCGTTGTTTATCAAATGGCGAGCAACAACAAAACCGTCTCCACCATTATTGCCTCTGCCGCATGCCACAACGATCTTTGGGCCTTTGAATTCCGCGGAAGCGTATCTTATAAAATCAGCGGCCCTTAATCCGGCATTTTCCATTAGCACTATGCTTGGGATGCCATAACTCTCTGTGGCCCTGCGGTCAATACCTTTGAATTGATCAACTGAATAAGCTTTATCTGCCACGAGACTCTGTTGTTTATTGCTCATTTAAGGCCGTGTTCTTGAAAATATGCGCTATATTTATGGTCCATTTCTAACATATGCCCATGAAGCCAATCAACCAAAAAATCCAACATTTCTACAGGTAGCATCTCTTCGCCCGCTTCAAATTTTTTCATAAATCCCAAAACTTTATCTGTGCAGTATTTGTGCGCTTCTTTATGCTCGCTATAGCCAAGGTACACGAATTCAAGCATATACCTCTCCTCAAGGTCAAAATGAAAAGTTACATATGCTATCAGACGGTTTAAAACTTCTGAAAGTACACTTTTGGCTTCTTGTTTCTCAATCGCATCAGAGAGCATATTAACGGTTTCAATCAGTTTTTTATGCTGCGCATCAATAATGTTTATCCCAACGCTATATTCTGGTTTCCAGGAAACTATCGGCACAACATCTCCTTGTTATTTTATTACTGTAAATGAACTGTAAGAATCATCGCTGGGAGCAAGGGCAAAAAAATTCTGCCTCAGTGTCCATGTATATGTCTGTCCATTCTCAAACAGATCAGAATCAAGTTCTGCTCATAAGTCTGGCGGCCTTTAAAGACCTTAAAATCAAAATAGGCCCTACTGGCGGACAAACCTCCAAATGGACTCCAGCTAAACGTCAGCGTCTTCTTACCGGTCAGGTCAACCTTGTCTTTTACCGGAGAAAGCAGCTGCGGTTCAGGTGAAAACCCGCCACCCGATGAATAAGAAATATTCCCTATCGGCAGACATACTGCTAAAACAAATAACAATATCGCGATCTTAAATATCCGCGTCATAGATACCTCCGGTTTCCGTTTAGATAAGCTATGCGCTTTCTTTCTGGAAAACGTTCTATGGCATAACGCAGCATGGTGCGCGGCATATGCCTATAATGCTTTTTTAAAAAATTTGTCTCTTGTTTCAGGCTGCGCTTGCCAACCTCGCGCAACATCCAGCCTACTGCTTTATGGATCAGGTCGTGCCGGTCAGATAACAGCATTTTTGATATCCTTAGTGTATCACTAAATTCGCCTTTTTCTATAAAATGAAATGTCGCTAATATGGCAATACGCCTCTCCCAGAGACTATTGGATAAAGCAAGTTTGTCTAAAATTCCCCTTTCCTTATCCCACAAAAACGCGCCGACAATAAACTTGGCAGTTACATCCACCAGGTCCCAATTATTGATATAGCGAGTTGACCTCAGATAGAGCCTATAGACTTCCTTCTTTTTTTGTTCATCGCCGCGGTTGTAATGAAAAATAAGGATAAGAAGCCCCAGCAGACGCTCTTCGTGGAAGGATGAATGCAGAAGTTTGATCGCGGATCTTAATGCTAAGAACTGATGGGCGCTGGCGGCCTGCCTTATGACAGGCACTTTAATACCCAGGAACTTATCACCTTGGGCATACTCTCCAGGCCCTGTCTTAAAAAACCTCTGCAGGGCCTTTGCTTGTTTTTTATCAGCGTGTTTGACAAATTCCTTACGAATAAAGGCTAAATTTCTCAATTTATCAAAACAGCAGCCACAAAGATAGCGCCAATGGAAATATAAAACCAAGGATGCTAAACCACAAAGGCAGAATAAATTTCCCTATCTTGACCTCTAACTTAAGGATGAACCTTGCCAGATGGAGCAAGGAAACTATGAAAAAAATACTAGCTGCAACGATCACGGCCGCTTCTTTCATACCAACCTCCTTATTTTAAATAGTGCCACTTCTATCAGAACTATATGCTCTATAACTGCTTATCTGGAACCGGTCTAATGGTGCGCATAGTCTAATGGTTCGTGGATCTTTTTAAGTTTCATGGCCTTCTCCGTGAATAATGTTTTCGGGTCTGTGGTTGTAATGAAGGCGATGATCTTTTCAGCTGAATCCTTGATCCTGACCGATTGCGTCCAATCTTTTTTTCCGCTTACAACGCCTTTAAGACGGCCTGCTTCAATGGCAACGCGGACAGCATCCTCGTTGTTCATGATCCAGATCAAAAGCGACCCATCGGCTAAAATATCATACTTGCCGAAGAAATATGTCGGCGCCTCCTTACTTTTTTCCTTAGGAAAAACAATAAAATTCATGTAACGGTCTTTACCGATCTCCGAAATAAAAAATTCATATAACGAATCCGAATCCGCGCGTAAGCCCCCTTCCTTCATGTGATCTACGGTAAGCGCCTGCATCCAATGGCTGTCTTTAGCCTCGAAGTGAACATATGTCGCATCTCCGTCCACATTCACAAAGTACCACACGCCAACCAGCCGCTTGTCAATATTCGCCAAGGCCGGATCAGAAAGAGGTTTTTCAGAATCTGGGATACAGGATGATAAAAACACGCACGCCGCAAACAGGACCGCGATCTTTGTCATGATCTTCATTGGACCATCCTTTTTAATCTTTATAAATAAAAAGAGCCACTGTCAAAACTACTCCGATGCAATATAGCGCTATAGTATTTGACACAAAATACGGATAGACGAGTAAAAGGGCGCCTATGAACATGGGCTTAGCACTCCCTTGTTTCTTGCCATAACCTAAGGCGGCCATTCCTATCATACTAAATAATATACCACCGATCAAATTAGCGCCCATACTTTTAGCCACCTGCTATCTTCTTGCCAAACGCGACGGCCCTTTTACGCAGAACGCTGTTTTCCTTGATATCGCCTGATTCGCCCGCGTTAGGAACAAGGAAAGATACAAATTTCATTTCCGAATAAGCTGCCATTAAAGCGAACGGCTTTTCTAAAGTATCTAACCCTATATTTTCATAGGCACTACCTATCAGGACAAGCTTCTTTTTCTTTAACGGAGTTTTCATCGTTCCGGCCTTATTGTCCCATTTGAAAAGAGAGAACATCCTGTCCAGCACAAGCTTGAGCTGCGCGCTGGGCCCGTAGAAATACAATGGTGTAGCCATAACAATAACGTCCGCGTGCGCCATCTTTGCCAGCACAGGTTTAGCATCATCGTTAATAACGCATTCATACTTCTCTGATCTCTGGCACGCCCTGCAGGATGTGCAGCCCGTGGCTTTATATTTAAGGTAAGCCACAGGAACTACCTGAACATGCGCGCCTTTTGATTGCGCGCCCTCAGAAAACCACTTAACAAGTGTTGTCGTATTGCCGTTCTTCACAGGACTACCGGAAATGACAAGTATGTTTTTAGCCATAAGGAATTAACCCTCTATTTTGTCAAACATGGCCTTAGACACACCGCAGACAGGGCAAACCCAATCATCTGGTATATCTTCAAACGATGTCCCCGGCTTTATACCCTGGTCAGGGTCTCCGATCGCCGGGTCATAAATATACGGGCATGCCCTGCACTGATATTTATCCATGGCTTCCTTTCTTATTTATGAAATATCTCGTCAAAGAGATACAACATCGCCTGCCAGGAACGCCTGTCGGCTTTCTCATTATATGCAGCGCCCAAAGCAGGGTCATTGCCCGAATCAGGATTGGTAAAACTATGTACGGCGCCGCCGTAAGATATGAATTGCCAATCAACCTTGGCGTTTCGCATCTCATTCTGAAAATCAGCCACCTCTGCGGCATCTACGTTAGGGTCATCGGCGCCATGGAGCACCAGGACTTTAGCCCTGATGTTCTTTGCATCATCAGGCGTTGAGGTATTAAGGCTGCCATGAAAACTTACAACACCTTTTATGTCTGCGCCTGACCGGGCAAGTTCCAAAACAACTCCGCCACCAAAACAATACCCTATTGCCGCGATACGCCTATTGTCAACTAAAAGGCTTTTCTTAAAAAAATCCAAAGCAGCCTGTATGCGCCTGCGCATTAAAGCGCGGTCCTTGCGGTAAATGCCTGCCTGGGCAGCAGACTCTTGTTTATCCTTCGGCCTGATGCCTTTGCCGTATATATCCGCGGCAAATGCCGCATATCCCAGACGGGCTAATTCCCTGGCGCGTCTTTGAACATAAAGGCCAGGCCCTGTCCACTCGTGGACAATAATTACGCCGGGCATCTTGCCCTTAATAGACGTATCGTAGGCAAGAAAACCTTCCAGCGTGACATCGCCGTCCTTGTATTCCACCACCTCACCTGTAACCCCTGACTGGGCAGAAACAATGGGCAAGATCAAAAAAAACACCGAGGAAAAAACGAATAACAAACGCACTTTCATAAGCAGGCCTCCTGAACGGATTATTTGGACCCGGCCAAATTACCTAAAATGTTCCAGTTCTCTAAGTCGATCCGCTTCTGTCTGAGAAGACTCGTTTAACTGTGTCTTAACGTTTGACAGAACATCCTGATAAGTGGAAACATTCATCCCCTGCTCTTTTGCCGGCTGAAAATATCCGCGCCATCCAAAATAAGCCATGAATGTAATTATCACTGCCACAGCCAGAATACTAATATAGCCCATTTATTCCCCCTAAGCAAAAAACCCACCTTTTTAAGGGTGGGTTTTGCTTGATCGTTTAATAAAATGCTAGCATTTAGTATAGCCGCAAGCCGAGCACTTAACGCACCCCTCTTCATGCCTTAGGGCGCCGCCACAATCAGGGCAAACGCCTACGATATTACCTGTAATATCATCCACCATAGAACCTGTGATGTGGCTTTCCAGTTGTTCCTCGCTTTTAGCGACTTGGGTAAAGACATGTTCAGGCGATACAGGGACATTTGCCTCAACCTTGGGATTAACAAGCCTTCTTTCAATGACACGCGCTATAGCATCAGCGCAGGAAAATATCCTACAACCCTTTTCCCATGAAGGAGACGGACAACGTATTGACCTTAACTGTTCAGTGATAACCTTAACATCCACTCCTGAACGAAAAGCCAAAGAAGCAAGCCTGCCTATAGCTTCAAGCTGCGATGCAGCGCATCCGCCTGCCTTACCCATCTGCGTAAAGACTTCAAAAGGCTTGTTATCCTGATCAGTATTAATTGTGACGTAAAGGTTTCCGCAACCTGTTGATACCTTTGTAGTCGTGCCCATGACTACTTCAGGCCTCGGCCGCGGCGCGATCCTGCCTGTTTCCTGAGATACTGGAGCTACCTGTTTGGCAGTGTCTTTAGAACCGACGTTTAAGACCTGTTCGTCACGGCTCTTATCGCGGTAAATAGTAACACCTTTACAGCCTAATTCATACGCGAGCATATAAACTTCACGCACAGCATCCATAGTCGCGTCCTGATGGAAATTAACTGTCTTTGACACGGCGTTATCTGTGTATTTCTGAAAAATAGCCTGCATCTTAATATGCCATTCAGGCGTTATATCATGCGCCGTGACAAAGGCGCGCCTGATGTCAGAGGGTATCTCTTCCATATGGCTAATAGAACCTGTTTCAGCTATCTTTTCCATCAGTTTCCTTGAATAAAGCCCACGTGATTCCATGACCTCTTTGAATGCCGCCTCTATCTCTATCATTTTGTCATTATCAAGGACATTCGCCCTAAAATAAGATATCGCGAACATCGGCTCAATACCTGAAGAACATGGGCCTGCGATAATACTGATAGTGCCCGTAGGCGCGATAGTCGTTAATGTCGCGTTCCTTAACTTAAGCCCGCTTTCTTTATCATAAATACTGCCCTTAAACGCAGGAAATGTACCGCGAGTCGCGGCAAGCTCTATAGATTCTTTTCTTGCCTGGGTCTGCACAAAAGACATGACCTTCTGGGCCAATTTCAGGGCCTCTTCTGAATCATAAGGTATCATCATCTTTGCCAACGCGCTCGCCCAACCCATGACGCCTAAGCCTACTTTACGCGTCTTCTTTGTCATCTCATCTATCGCGGGAAGCGGATACTTATTGACCTCAATGACATTGTCTAAAAAGTGAACGGCTAAATGTATAACCTCTCCTAACCTGTCCCAATCCAGTTCATAATGATCGCCTACGTCTTTAAGCAGGGCGAAAAGATTAATAGAACCAAGATTGCATGACTCGTAAGGTAAGAGCGGCTGTTCTCCGCATGGGTTAGTGCTTTCTACCTTACCTAATAATGGGGTAGGATTGTCATTGTTGATCCTGTCTATAAATATGATGCCGGGTTCGCCGTTCTTATGCGCCATCTTGACCATGAGGTCAAAGACCATCTTAGCGCTCATCTTCTTTGCAACTTTTTTATTATTTGGATTGATGAGCTCATATTCCTCTTCTTTTACGACTTTGCGCATGAACTCTTCAGTCACGGCAACCGAGATATTGAAGTTGTTTATCTCTTTGTCATTTTCTTTGCAGGTGATAAAATCAAGGATATCCGGATGGTCCACGCGCAGGATGCCCATGTTAGCGCCTCTTCGCGTGCCTCCCTGCTTAACTGCCTGAGTTGCCGCGTCAAACACCTTCATAAAAGATATCGGGCCTGAAGCAATACCGCCTGTTGAACGCACTGTGCTGGACCTTGGCCGCAGGCGCGAAAATGAAAATCCAGTGCCGCCGCCTGATTTATGGATAAGCGCCGTTGCCTTAATACTGTCAAAGATGCTGTCCATGGAATCTTCTATAGGTAAGACAAAACATGCTGATAACTGCGAAAGGTCGCGCCCGGCATTCATTAAGGTAGGAGAATTAGGCATGAATTCAAGGCCGGACATCATATCAAAGAAATCTTTTTCCAGCTTAGCTATCTCTTCTTCAGACTTTTTGAAGAGCCTGTCAGCTTCTGCGATGCACTTTGCTACACGGCTAAACATCTCACGCGGTGTTTCAACTACTTTACCGAACTCATCTTTCTTAAGGTAGCGTTTTTCAAGGACTCGGAGGGAATTTTCGGAAAGCTTCAACGCCATTGCGATGCTCCTTTCTACGTGGGGAAAACTACAATATATTGATATTTTTTGAGGCTAAACCACTACCTCTTGATGTTCCACATGAAATTCATCCCAATAAGATTTTTGCCTTTTAGTGACAAACATGACTATCGGGTAGGATCTATCCTTTATTTGGTTTAGAGCCGTGATTCGCTCTTTTAGAACGCCAGTTTAACTTGCCTAATCTTTTTCTTCTGCCTTTTCCCATCGCTTTATCCTCTTGTTGCCTGCAATTTTTTTACGTGCCTACATTCTACTACTCAAATATATTTTGTAAAGTTTTTATTTAAAAAATATCCAAGGCTATGCTATCCTATAGCCATGCCTTTGAAAAAACTCATCCTATCCTCTATACTCCTCAAAGGATCCTCCGCGGTCATCGCACAGACATTGCTTATCAGGGAACTTTTAGTCGTTTTTTACGGCAATGAACTTACATTCTCTATAATATTATGCATTTGGCTTATCGCAGGAGCCGTAGGCAGCAGCTTTTTGGCTGGCTTATTTATCAAAACAAAAGACCCTCTGCGGCCATACTGTCTTTTCCAGGCACTCTTAGCTTTTTGGCTGCCATGCGCCATCATCCTGATAAGGACATCTAAGGCATTCTTTGGCGCATCACCCGGAGAAGTATTAAATATAGCGCAGATATCGCTCATCGCGCTCGCCAGCCTCTCAGTGATCGCGCTTTCAGATGGGGCCTTGTTCACTCTGGGCTTCAGGCTGATACCGTCGGTCGCCAAGATATATCTTTTTGAATCTCTGGGTATCATGATCGGCGGCGTCATCTTCACTTTCGTGCTTCTCGTCTTTCTGAACTCATTTCAGATAGCCCTGCTCATTTCATGCCTGAACCTAATGGCCTGTTCTCTTCTTTTGCTCAAAGACAAGAACCACCTGTTTAAAATAGGTGCTGGCCTTCTTTTTCTTATATTGCTTAACTTATACGCGCGCTCCGGCCAACTTCAGGAAATAACACTCAAGGAAGAATGGAAAAATAGAAGTATAGCAGCTTATGAAAATTCACGTTACGGCAACATCGTTGCGTTAATAGAAAAAAACCAGGTCACTATTTTTTCCAACGGCATGCCCGACATAAGCCTACCTTCTCCTGAAACATTTTTTACAGAAGATTTTGTTCACATACCCTTGTTAGCTAAGCCTGGTATTAAGAAAGTGCTGTTCGCGGGGACCGCCGTAGGCGGGCTCATAAGAGAAGCGCTCAAACATCCCCTTGAAAGGATAGTCTACGTCGAGCTAGACCCGGCCTTTATAAATATCATACGCCGCTTCGCAGACCCATTAACAACAGCTGAGTTAAAAAACGAACGCGTTGACATAAAGCTTACCGACGCGCGTAATTTTATAAAGACCACGCGCGAAAAGTTTGACGCGGTCTTCGTCAATACCGGACTGCCTACATCGCTTTCTATAAACCGATACTACACAAAAGAATTCTTTAAAGAGGTACATTCTACCTTAAATAAAGGAGGTATCGCGATATTTAAAACGTGGGGGTCGCTCTCCTACTTAAGCGTAGAAACAAAAAAGATCAATGCCTCAATACTTGCGACATTACTTTCGGAATTTAAATACTGCGGGGTCGTGCCTGGTGACGGCTTCAACATTTTTATCGCCTCCGATGAAAAAATAAACCTGGCCCCAGGCTTTCTAAGCGCTAATTTAAAAAGGCTTGGGTTGACAACATTTCTCATCAATCCTGAATACCTAGGCCTGCGGCTGCAAGACCAATACCGCGAATGGTTCTACGATAATATAAAAGGCCCGTTAAAAAGCGCCTCCATTAACAGGGATCTTCGGCCCACAGGGCTTTATGAAGGTTTGAGCCTTTACTATTCCCAATTTTCTAAAAAGATACCGAAGATATTCAGCGGCTTTGAAAAAGTCAGGCCGGGCTACGTTGCCTTGGGCCTTGCCTTTTTCCTGCTTATATGGAGGCTCTTTATAATAAAGAAAAAGGTGAAACTTCTTAGCCTTGACTTTACGATACTAAGCACAGGTTTCTTTGCCATGGCGCTACAAACGTCAGTCCTTTTACTTTTTCAATCGCTTCTGGGTTTTCTCTTTGCGTGGCTTGCTATCTTAACTACGAGTTTTATGATAGGGGCTTCTTTGGGGGCATTTATCGCTTATAAAAAATTAAAAGAGCTTAGTGAATACAAAAAATTAGGATGGATAGAAATATTTCTGCCGTTATCAGCTACTTGCGCGCTATTAGCCACAGCTTATCTGTATGCAAACGGGCATGTTTCATTCACGCACATTAAATGGCTTTTTTCTCTTATCAGTATAGCAACGGGTTTACTGGTAGGTATTGAAATGCCTTTGATCTTTAGCCTTTCAGGTAATGGATCGGCGGGTAAATTATATAGCCTGGACTTGGCAGGCGCTTGTCTTGGCGCGTTATTGACGCCGCTTGTATTAATACCCAGCTGCGGCATCATTCCTACTGCGCTTATTCTATGCTTTTTAAAATTGGGTAACGGCTGGAATATCCTCTACGCGGGAAGGGCGGCCTAGTCCTGTATAGGGCTAGCATGCCTCAACAGGTCTTTCGGGTCCAATACGCCTCCTGAGACTATCATCTTAACCGCCTCTTCAATTGTCATATCCAAAAATATCAGGTCTTCACGAGGGATAAAAAGAAGAAAACCTGTAATTGGATTGGGCACAGTTGGGATCAGGACGTTCATCAGGTCTTTTCCTGTTTTAGCCTTTATGCTTTCAGTGGTCTCGTTGGTAATAAAACCAAGGCTGTAGCAATCCTTGTGAGGAAACCTTGCAAGCGCGACTTTTTGGAACTTTCCCTGCAATTTCTCTCCGAACAAGAAATGCGTGATCTGTTTGGCCGCCGGATACACCTTTTTAACGATAGGAAATCTAAACCAAAAACTTTCCAAATACCGCATGAATCTCCTGCCGATAAAATTTGTAGCAAAAAAACCTGTGAAAAAAATTATCCCGGCAAAAACAAGAAGCCCAAGGCCAGGTATCTTGTAACCGAATAGGGCCAAGGTCAAACGGCTTATATAACGGCCCAGGATATTGTCAAAAAAAGCAAAAAGCGAGATAAAAAGATATGCAGTGATAAGAATGGGCAGGACTATAAGCAGGCCAGTAATAAAATATCTTTTTTTCTTTATTTCTTTCATCATATTATGCCTCTCTATTTTATCTTCTGACAAATAAGCGTTGCTACGAACGCCTTCATTATGTCGCCTGCGATAAACGGCAATACCCCTAAATATAAAATCCTCGAAATGTCCCAACCGTATCCTATTGCAAGCCACATGCCTCCAGTAAAATAAATGGACAATAACCCTATCATCATCACCGCGTAACAGACAAAAAAGTTTTTACGGTCAACTGACCTAAGAAGGGTTGCTACCAACCACGTAGCGAATAAAAAACCGAATAGATAACCCGCCGTAGGCCCAAAAAGATAAAGAATGCCGCTCCCCGCGTTAGCGAACAAGGGAACGCCAAAAATACCCATGGCCAGATATGACCCTACGCTGATCAGGCCAAGGCGCGCTCCAAGGAATGACGCTGCCAAAAGAACAACAAAATTTTGCAATGTCACGGGCACAGGCGTAAAAAACAGCGGTATTTTTATCAAAGAAGCAAAACACAAAAGTACCGTAAATGTGCTTACACCCAACACCTTGCCCAACAAACGACTCCCCACCTTTGGATGACTCAGCTCCACGTGTATCCTCCTTAATGTTGCTATTATAAGTTTTTATTCTTTCGCGATCGCGACCATGATCAGCCCGACGAATATCAAGAACGGCCCCAAACAGCCTTTGACGATCTGTTTGAACGCCGGAAAATACTGGACGGTCAGATACATTCCCAATAATATCACAACTAATCCCAACAACATCTTAAAGATGGACTTAAGCTTCATTATTTACCTCCGTTTTGATCTCTTCTTTCGGCCTTGCCTTCCATCTCTTATGTATCCATCCCCACTCATGTGGATATTTGCGTATATATGCTTCTATCAACACAGTAAGTTTTGTAATAGTATCAAGCATTCTTTCTTCCTTGGGACCGCTCTCTGAGACTTCAATGCCGGGTTCTATGACTATCTTATGCCGAGCGCCTTTGACGCGATAAATAAACATGGGCACCAGCACAGCGCCTGTCCTCATGGAAAAAACTATGGGCCCCGTAGCTGTCGCGGCCTTTGTCCCAAAAAAATCCACAAATACGCCGCCTGTGCCGAAATTCTGGTCAAGCTGGACAAAAACAACCTCATTATCTCTAAGGGCTTTTAGGCTTTTGTTTACGCATTCAGCCCTTGGTTGGGTATAAATGGAACCGACATGCATACGGTCACGCTTCTCTTCAAAAAGCTTATCAAGTTTTGTGTCCCTCATATGCCTAAGGATCGTATGGACCTTATAACCCTGCAGGGCGAGACGCGACAATAGTAGAGGAAAGCTTCCGAAGTGAGCGCTTATAGCCACAACACCTTTCCCTTTGGCTAAAGCAGCGTTGAGATGCTCCAATCCCTGTATCTCTACGAAGTTCCTTATCCTTTCCGGATAGCGCATGAACATGAAAAACTCCACAGCTGTGCCTGCCATGGCGTTAAAGCATTCCCGGGCTATTATTTCAACCTCACGGTTTGATTTTTCTTTTCCGAAAGCCTTGGTCAGGCTCTCAATAGCGATTTCGCGATGCTTGCGCGCGAAACGGAAACCCAGATAACCTAACGAATTAGCGAAACTATATAATAAAGGCAAAGGCATTATAAGAGCGCCAAGATCACATATCCCTATGCCAACGCGCCCTAACCCATAACTTAAAGCCCTAAAAAAATCTTTCTTAGTCACGATAATTTATATCCTATTTTCCTTAAAAAATCTTTACGCCAGGCTATATCCGATGCTTCCTCAACGCCTTTAGGCGAAGAGCCGTCTACAACACCTATAATACCGCGGCCAAGCGCTGTCTCAATTACTACTACTTCAAGAGGATTAGCCGTCGCGCAGAAAATGGAACACACTTCAGGCACGCTCTTTATGGCATTAAGTACATTTATAGGGTAAGCGCCGTCTAAAATGATAAAAAATGAATGGCCACATGCCACTCTTA